>Ga0138256_10001235_pt1 | contig 27581 bp, 20 predicted proteins | sample KNB2016incub_MG_FD_105486 | JGI IMG/M metagenome (GOLD analysis project Ga0138256, IMG submission 105486) | Active sludge microbial communities from wastewater in Klosterneuburg, Austria - KNB2014incub_MG | ecosystem: Engineered > WWTP > Activated sludge > Unclassified | place: Austria...
TCGAAATCGGCGATCCCCCATAGGATTTGGGTCTTTTTATCACGTTCATTTGCCAGAGGCATTATGATGTGATTATACACCTGCGCTATGGCATTCCCATGTCCATCTAATCTCTGGCAGCTCAATCTGTCCGCATCGAGTATTTTCTGATAGGTCTCTATTTGTCTATCCTGCATCCAGGAGAGTAGGGTAGGACCGAAATTGAAACTCATCAGTTCATAATTATTGCTGATGGTTTCAATCATTTTTTCATCATTCAATACTCTTGCCGCACCATTAGGCGCATAACACTCATAGTCTATCCGCTCATTCCAATCATGAAATGGTTCAGCCGATGGCTGTTTTTGAATCACGCCCAACCATGGATTCTCCCGTGGTGGCTGATAAAAATGCCCGTGAATACAGATGTACATCTAAAGGGATGTATTATTTATTTCTGCTATAATAAAAATCTAATTTTTCCTGTAAGTCTTCGGGTAATGCCGGTAAATCTTCTTTAGGAATCATCATCGTGGCGAGATTATACAAGTCGGTAAATATTCGATGCTTGATCACCGTATCAAAGAGATAATCATGCCCGCTCGATCCTCCTGTACCTATTTTCTTACCTAAGGTCCTGAGTACCATTTGTGAATGTCTGAATCTCCAGGTAGTCAGGAGCTCTTCAATATCCAGTAAGCGCTCGAGTAATGTGTTTGGAAGCCGGAGTAATGGATGTTCTTTGTACAACTTAATGAACAAAGCAGCTAAAGTCGCTTTATAACTAAATCTCAATTTACCTTCACTGACTAATTGATTATGGGTACCTTCGTCAAATATGGAATTAAAGTAAGTAGTGGTATCACCCAACATCTTGAGGCGCATTTGCTTTTCTTCATCGGATAAAAATTGGTTTTGCCTGATATTTTCCTGCTCTCTGGCAATCATTGAATCAACCGCACCATGGTAATCTTTGAGGAAATTGAATGTATTAAACTGTAAAAATGGTGTTCTTTCAAGCCATTTATTAATCTCATCCAACAAACTTCCATTTGATTCGATTTGATTCAGTTCATTAGTCTGCTCATCGGTAAAAAATATGTGATAGGGTTTATTATTGTATGTAATCCTGTTTTTAGTGGATAATCCCAGTGAAACTTCCACTTTTCTGAATTGAAAACTCTGAAATCCACTGGCTGGAAACAGATAATTCCTGAAGTCCAGGAATTCATGGGGTTTGATGGTTTCAATAACTAATATCTGCTGTACTTGTAAATGGAGGATGGTGATGATGCGATCCAGCCTGTCTATAGCCTGTCCGATATTTTTCTCATCTACGAAATCTGATTTAAACATATTGGTAATTGAGTCCAACTCATGCTGTATTTGTTTAAACCAAAGCTCGTACACCTGATGAATAATGATAAAAAGCATTTCATCATGTGCCGGTTTCCCAACTAATTCACTTCGTAACTCCTGCGCTGATAATAATTGATCCAGTTTAAGATAGTTACTGTAGTGAATCGAAGCGTATGGATCTTTTTGTTTGTCACTCATTTAATCTGAATTTCAATGTTAGATTTAGAACGAGCAAATTACATAAATTTCAGAAATAGCAAAATCAAACAGGACTTAAATATCTAAAATTAATGTTGTGTAACCATTGGTTTACACATTAAACCGGAAATGCATGATATCGCCATCTTTTACGACATATTCTTTGCCTTCGACTGACATTTTTCCGGCTTCTTTGATGGCTTGCTCAGATCCATAGTGGATATAATCATCATAAGCAATTACTTCAGCTCTGATAAATCCTTTTTCGAAATCAGTATGAATTACTCCGGCAGCCTGCGGTGCTTTAGTACCACGCGTTATAGTCCAGGCCCGAACTTCTTTTACCCCGGCGGTAAAGTAAGTAATGAGACCCAGCAACTGATATGCAGCATTTATAACTTTATTTACACCGGGTTCGGAAAGTCCGATCGCCTCTAAAAATTCTGCCCTCTCTTCTTTTGTATCTAATTGAGATATCTGCGATTCGATTTCGGCTGAAATGATTACTGCACCTGCATTTTCACTACTTGCTATCTCTTTAACTTTGTCAGAATAGGCATTTCCGTCCAATGCATCATCTTCATTTACATTGCAGACGTATAGCACTGGCTTGGCTGTGAGGAGTTGAATCTGGTCAAAAAATGCTTGATCTTCTTCTGAATCAATTGAGAATGTACGGGCATTTTGGCCGGTGCTGATATGATCTTTTACTTTTTCCAGCAGATCAACGAGTGACCTGGCTTGTTTGTCCCCTGATTTTGCAGCTTTTTGTTGTTTTTCCAGACGTTTGTCCAGCGTTTCCAGGTCTTTTAATTGAAGTTCTGTGTCGATAATTTCTTTGTCCCGCTGTGGATTCACTGAACCATCTACATGAATTACATTATCATCATCAAAACAGCGAATGACATGAATGATCGTATCTACTTCACGAATATTAGCCAGAAATTGGTTACCAAGGCCTTCACCTTTACTGGCTCCTTTTATCAAACCGGCGATATCCAGAATCTCAACGGTCGTTGGCTGGACATTCTGTGGATTCACTATCCTGGAAAGTTCATCCAATCGGATATCAGGTACGGTAATAATGCCCAGATTTGGATCTTTTGTAGCAAATGGATAATTGGCAGCCAGGGCTTTTGCAGACGTAAGTGCATTGAAAAGTGTTGACTTACCTACATTTGGTAATCCTACTATTCCACATTTGAGAGCCATATTTGCTTATTTTTGAGGCGCAAAGATAGCTTTTATTCGATATTTGATCATGAATTACCTCGGACATAGTTTCTTTTCGAAGAGTGATCCAATGCTCCTCACCGGAAATATCATTGCAGATATGGTAAAAGGGAAATTGAAAAAAGACATACCTGCTGAAATTGCTGCCGGAATGAAACTGCATTTACTCATCGACCATTTTACAGATACACATGCTGCTACCAGACAGATGTGTGATGAATTAACACCATTTTTTAAAAGGTATGCACCTGTGATGGTAGATATTTTTTTGGATTTTCATCTGGGTAGTGAATGGGAAAGAGTCAGTATAATTAGTTTTCCTCAACATGAAGATTGGGTTTATGAATCACTGAAAAGTCAAAGTGCTTTTTTACCTGAGAAAATTTCATTCAGACTCAAATCGATGATTTCTCACAGATGGCTTAATCTGTATCGTGATAAGGAAAATCTGCCTGAAGTTACGAGACGCTTATCTCTACGGTCATCTCAACCAGGAGATTTCAGCGGTGCATTGGAGATTTATAATTCAACGGAGGATAAATTCAAACCTTTATTTTATACTTTTTTTAATGATATGCGGAGGTATATTGACAGCATTTATATCGATCAGAAACCATTAGGTTAAATTATCTCAATCAATCAATCAGAAATAAATGAAGCATCATTCAATTGTATTGTCAATATCCGAATCTATTGAGCATATTTTCATCATCTCGCCAGTTTTCCCTGACTTTTACATGAAGTTCAAGATATACCGGATAATCAAGGAAAGCTTCGATATGGCCCCGGGATAAAATCCCCAATTTTTTTATCATACTGCCATTTTTGCCGATGATGATGGGCTTTTGGGATTGCCGGTTAGTATAGATAGTAGCACCGATATGAGCAAATGACTTGCCATCTTTGTCAGATTCGGTGAAACTCTCGATGACAACCTCACAACTGTAGGGTATTTCTTTTGAATAAAGTTCCAGAATTCCATTTCTTATAATCTCAGAGACAAAGAATCGCTCATTCTGATCGCTGAGTTCGTCCTTAGGATAATAAACCGGACCCTCAGGTAAATGATTTAACAGATATTCTATAATTGGTTTTGTTTGTTCAGGGTCAGTTGCACTGATTAGATAGATCTGATCCCAACTAACAGGGTAGGGCCAATTTTTAATTGTATCGGCTGAGTTTTGATTAGGTAGTGTATCCTGCTTATTGATTATAAGTATTTTAGGCAAATTGGATTGATTGATGATTTTACTTATTTCAGGATTCCAGGGTTGTGGATCATTGATATCAGCTACATACAACACGATATCTGCATCTTCAAAAGTCTGATAGATATAGGCATTCATTTTCTCTTGCATCCGGTAAGATGGTTGTTCAATGATGCCCGGAGTATCAGAAAAGACAATTTGATGCATCTCATCACTATATATTCCTATAATCCTACGCCGGGTAGTTTGTGCTTTTTTATTAGTGATGCTCAGTGAGGCATTAACCAATGCATTAAGCAGCGTGGACTTACCGGCATTTGGTTTGCCCAGAATGTTCACATAGCCTGATTTATGTTTCTCCATAGTATTTATTCTTCTTCAGGTAAGAGCATAGGCCGCTCTACATATTCATTGATTTTTTCGTAAATCTCTATTGGCTCATATGACCTCCAGCGGATCGCATCCCATCTCGGTCCGTAAAAACTTATATTATACAATTGAATCTTATCCATTTCTTCCCTGACATGATTTTGTACGCCTAAAAATACGATCCAACCATTGTTGTCGGTGATATCTTCCAGCCATTCCTGATAATAATCATCCTCTCCTGAATGAAAATTGAGCACATTCTCTGTGATCAATATAAATCGGTAAATCTGCCGAGCTTGTAAATGATCAATGATCTCCCGCTTGAAAAACATGATATCATTGTATAGTGCGTCATTCCACTCACCGATGAGCTCTATGATACAGAAACCTTCTTCATAATCTACATACAATAACTTAAGGTACAATGTAGCTGAGCCAAATTCATCCCACTGAGGGTGAATGAAGAAATTATATATTTTATTGGAAAAATGAAATTCACTGTATTCCTTACCATAGAATGGCGAGTGTATATCTGTCTCTGCAGTATAATAATCCCGCCAGGCATAATATGGTTCGATGTCGTGCATATTGAATCAAAGATACGTACTAAAGTATAATTGGAACATAACACTCATTTATTCTCCTGTTTAGTAAATAGTTTTAGTAAATTTTATAAATAAAACAAATTCAATTATATACGAATAAAATTTATAAATATGTATTGTTAATCTTGTATAGCATAGCTATTCGTGGTATTATTACAAGGTAAAAAATAAACCTTTAGTCCTATGATGAATGAACCACTATCGTCTATCATGATTCAAAATCTGATTACTGTTACTCCGGACGATAAATTAAGTACTGTTAAGAATCTTTTTCGCAACAAAAGAATTCACCATATACCGGTGATCGAGAATGAACAGTTGGTGGGTCTTCTGACTACTGCGGATTTACTGTGGCTCAATAAGTCTTTTGAAGAATACGAAGCTATACACGTCCGGGATATTATGACGCGTAAACTGGCTACGCTGACTCCAAATGATAAAATCGGCTCTGCTGCGGAATTATTTTTATTGAATCGTTTTCATGCAGTACCGGTAGTCGAAAATGGAAAATTAGTCGGTATTGTCACTTCTTTTGATATTTTGAAATACGGATTCAAGAAGGAATACCCAACCCAGGTTATCGATTAATCGATCTTTCCGTTTCTTAGTTTAAATCATTTCTGACTGCATTTCAATAGGGTGCTGCTTATGCCTAAATGATCTTTCACTTCGGTTATCTCTAACCCGGCTGATGTGATACATGCTTTTACTTGCTCCAGACTATACATTTTACTATTCCCATTGGCTATGGTAGAGAAATAAAGGCTGGTCTGTTGCAGGCAAAATGCAGATACAGCCCATTTTTGGCGATCCCACAGTGTTTCTACTATATAGATTGATCCTCCGGGTGATAATGCCTTTTTTGCCTCATTTAGAATATGAACGATTTCTTCAGGAGCAAAGCAATCAATAAACTGACTCATCATAATGGCATCCGCTTTACCCGGAAATTGTACTTCAGATTCGAGCACATTGACAGCATGTAAATGGATTCTGTCCCTGAAGGGGGAATCTGAAAGGAATCCCTCTGCATTAGCTAATTGTACAGGTAGATCACAGATCGTCATCTCTACTGTCTCATCATGTTCGCAACACTTCAGGCTAAATTTACCGGTATTGCCTCCTATGTCAAAGATACGTTTTGGTTTATCTGCGAAAACAATAGGAAGAATATTGTCAAAAGACTGGTCAGAGTAAAAGTGATCAAATTCAAACCAACTTGTTTTTGCAGGCTCAGGCAAAATACTTAATCCCTGATAGATGGTTTGCCAGGGTCCTAACACATGCAATCCTTCGGGTTTTCCATTGTCCAGTGATTCTTCCAGAAAGCTCAGTGCATTGTAACAGACATCTTTAGTGAAGTCCATATTAACTCGGGTCATCTTATCATTATTCAGAAAAATACCTACTTTTGAAATAAAATATTTACCAGCTTTATAAAAACAAATTTCACCACCAAGGCCTGCTTCCAGGAGTACCAAAGCCACATATTCTTTGCAATCGCACCCTTCACAAATTTCACTGATGTTCGCACCTTCTTTTTTCTGAGCCAGGAATTGTAATATGCCTCTGTTTCGCAGTTCTATTGCTGCCTGAAATAAAATTGGCCCAAAAGCAATCCTTTGCGCTGTAGTAATTGCTTCGAGCGCGGATTCTTCCTTTGGTTCGAATGTGGCAAATTGATCTCTGTTTTTCACTTAACGCTTATTTTAATCGGCTGCAAATTTATAAATTAATGCTTACTGCATTTAAATGTTTTACAAATTCAATTTTAAGCTCAGGGGATTTACTTGCTTTGGATAAATCAGGCTGCTCACTCGTTTAGTAATTATAGTAGTAAATTTGTTTTCTTTACCGGGTAGATGCGAATAGGACTTATATTTCTGATCATTTTTTTGCATGGGTTTCTCTCAGCACAATGCAATTTTGATGTGAAAGAGCATATTTCACCTAATGCCGATTTCTATCTCTCAGGCAATGTTTTTGGAGCTCTGTCCAATGATTTGGCAGATCCAATGCAAGGGGTGTGTGAAGTTACTTTGCATTTCAAACATGAATATGTCTCTAATCTTGAGGTACAGTTAATCTCACCGGCTGGTCAGATAGTCACCCTTGTCGGATTCAGAAATTCAAATACGCTTACCAGTGGTTCAATATGGGATGTTACTTTTATTCCCTGTTCGGGTACACCTGTACCTGATCCCGGACTCCCCGGTCAATGGTCGAGTATCGCTCCCTGGAATATCGGAAACTCTTATACCGGTAGTTATCATCCCGCTGGTGGTTGTCTGGAAGATTTCAATACAGGTCCGGTAAATGGAAACTGGAAAGTTCATATAACTAACGGGATATTCTATGAAGGTGATTTTCTCGGTTTTTCTATTCGGTTTTGTGATGATAGTGGCCTTACTTGTGTGCCTTGTGAACCCGTTTCCTCACTTATGAAAGATAATTCTCTAAATTTTTGCGCAGGCGATTCGTCATTGGTTATTTTTCGACCGGATGTGATTTTTCCTGGAGGTAATCCGGATTCAGTAAACTATTACAATGATTTTGTACTCTTTCACAATAATATAATTCTGGATATTAATGACACGCTGGATTTATCACAAGTACCTTCAGGGAAATATTTTATCCAATTTGCAAATTACCTGAAGATTTTGAAAGGCAAAATGGATATGTATATCGGTCAGAATATCAATGATTTATATAATGATATTTCAAGCAATGTAATTTGTGCTCAATTGTCTGTGGATTCTTTGGAGGTTAATATTTTTCCATCTTACAATTTGCCAGTGAAAACCATCTATCTCTGTCAGGGCGATACTTTCCAACTTGCCAATGAACTATTTTTAAGTGATAGTCTCTTTGCCCGTCATTTTAATACTTCAAAAGGATGTGATAGTATCGTCAATCTAAACCTGATATTCCTCAGGCCAACAGTCTTTTTGCAGACTGATACTGTAGATTGTAAGGATTTGGTTGCAGATATAATCATTGATTCATTGCATTTGCCTGTCAATGGCCAGTTATTAGAGATTAAATGGTCTGATCAGTCAGGTAATGTTATACTGAATAAAGATACATTCAGCACCACTACCGGCGGTATGATTAATTTGCAGATTAAAGCCCTTTATCAGTCCATTGTTTGTCAATGGGATACAATGATTTTCGTGCCTAATTATTTAAATCTTCCACCTAATCCGGTGATTGACTCAGTAAATGCTTGTAGTAAAATGGCATTCAGGATATCGATCAGGCAGGATTCGTTGCATACTCAAGCGCATTGGATAGTAGATGGGGGAGAATTAAGTAACCTTAGTGATACATTGGTTTTAACCTTCAATACTGCCGGAACTCATCAGGTTTGTGTCTATACATCCAATATTTGTGGGCTTAGTGATACGATTTGCTATTCTATTAATGTCGGTAGCCAACCCGTATATTCTTTATTATACGACTCACTCACCTGTGATGGCTCATTTTCAGGGCATATTCTTGCTAGTACACCAATGCTTAATTGGAGTAACATAGGAAATACTATTATTTATAATTCTGATAACCAATCATTTAATGCAGGTATTATCTCAGGCAATTCTTCAGGTTCGGTCTTAGTCGAAGGCACGATCGATGGTTGTGATTTTATTGATACGATAAGCGTTTTTAAAACTGATAGCTTAAGAATTTCTGGGATTACAGATACTGCGATTTGTAATGCAGGATTGGTACAATTTAACCTGAGTTCCTCATTGATTCCAACAAATTTGTATTATACTGTAGGAGGTAACAGCTTTACATTGGTAATAGATTCTGTAGATAAGAAACTGAATATAGATGTGCCAGGCGATACATGGTTGACTATTGATAGCTTGACTTCCCGATATTCTGGATGTAGAGTTTTGGTAGCCGATAGTGCCTTAATCAAAGTATTGCCCACACCTACAGCGGAATTGTCGGATACCATTGAACTATGTAATGCATTGAATCCAAATGGTTTACCTCAGTATGACCCGGTAAAATTTATTACCAGTGGATTTACTTCCGGCCTGTGGAATTTTAATTCAATTCCGGGTGCTAAATGGAATGATACACTTTTGGATGTGACTAATGTACTGGCCGGGGTATATCCGGTTTATTATAAGATTGAACCATTGCTGTCAACCTGTTTACCATTTTTAGATACATTGTTCATAAAAATTATTGACTGTAAGTGTAACACACCAGCTAATATCGACACATTGTTGGTGCATGAAGGCATTTGTACTGATAGTAATACTATTTTAAGCTTAAATACATTTTTCAATCCTGATTCCGCAGGGCAATGGTCAGTATGGAATAAATCAGTAGGTAGTTTTGATAATGTAGCCAATGGGAATTGGCTTGTAGATAGAGATAGCACTATATTATTTTTATTCAGGACTGATACTGACTGGGCGGGAGCTTGCCCTGACTCAGTCTTGATTAAGGCTCACATAGCGTTTACTGTTAATGCTGGCAGAGATTCAACTTTTGTCTTTTGTCAGGGTGATAATCAGGTGCTTAATCTTGCTTCATTATTTGGTAATGCTGCAGGTAAAGGGAAGTTAATCGCAGAACCTGGAGATTTTAAAGGTCTCGCAGCAGCAATTGACCCTAAATCCGGAAGTCTGGATGTGTCAAAATTAGGTGCTGGTAATTTTATCTTAAAGAATATCATTGAGACAAATGGTATTTGTCCATTTGATACTGCTTCTATTCGTGTTTTCATTAACCCATTGCCTGTTGTGACTATAAGTGGTGACCATTATTTGGAATGTAAGAGCCTTAGTGGGAAACTCATCGCTTCGACCTCAGTAGGAACTGAGATTGAATGGTACAGAAATGGAATTTTACTTCCCCAATGGACAGGAATGGCTGAAATCACAGCTATTATTGCCGGGATGTATTCAGTGACTGTAACTGATAGTATTACTTCCTGTGCTTCAAGTTACAGCTTCAATGTTGATACAGCATCTTCTCCTATTACTCAATTGACGATAGATTATTTTAATTCCTGTCATGATAGCTTAATACAACTGCATCTCTCTGATGTGAATGGGGGCGTTTCCCTTATGCGTATGCTCTGAATAATCTCGACTTTCAGCCCTATCCGGTTTTTTATGGATTGTCAGCCGGCCAATACACACTCAGGATACGTGATGCCACAGGTTGTGAATCAGATACGCTGATTAATCTGAATGATACGCAAGGCTTTTTTGCACTCAGTTTGGGAGCGGATACGATTGTTGATGCTGGTTCTGAAGTTCAGATAGTGCCCACCAGATCCGGTGCATTGAATGGGTATAACTACCAGTGGTTTGTGAATGGAATTGCTGTGTCCGGGGATGAATTTTTGTTAAAATTAAATCCAGAAAGAACCACCCTGGTCAGGTATGTATATTCTGATGGTAAAGGCTGCATTTATTCTGATGAGAAATTGATAATTGTTCAACAAAACGATAATTTTTTCGTGCCAAATACATTTTCGCCAAACGGTGATGGAAAAAATGATTACTTTTACATTCCGAGTACCACCCGTATCTCCCGTATAATTCGATTTGATATCTATGATCGCTGGGGAAATCATGTTTTCGGAGCAGAGAATTATACACCTTCTGAAAATACTGGAGCCTGGGACGGAAATTTCGAAGGCAAGAAATGCAATCCTGCAGTATTTGTATATAAACTGAAATTCCTGAATAAATTAGGTAAGGAAGCAGAAAAATATGGGAGTTTCACATTGTTGAGGTAATTAATGTTCAAATAATCTCATACTGGAATGAGACTATTTTGTGGAGTTCTGTTATTTTTTACATTTCTCGGTCTTGGTGAACTAAGAGCGCAGTGTGTATCTGTATTTAATGCCCCGATCCCTGATAATAAGCTATCTCAATTCTTCATCGATGTGGAAGGGTTTACAGACAGTATCTTGGGCAAGAATGGACAAGGAGTTTGTAAGGTTAAACTTCGTTTCTCACATAATCATTTGAGTGATCTCAGAATAAGGCTTGTTTCTCCTGCAGGGCAGTCCGTCACTTTAGTCGGAGCACCGGGAGCCGGGTTTAATACCACAGGTTCATCCTGGGATGTTACTTTTGTTCGTTGTGTTGATCAGGCGGCACCGGATATTGGATTGACCCCTTTCTGGGAAAATTCAGGTAATTGGCAGAAAAATACTTCGTACACCGGAGCTTACTTTCCGCTACGGGGAAATTGCCTGGAAAACTTCAATAATGGTACGGTTAACGGTCTTTGGAACCTTCAGATACTTGATGCTGAGGCATTAGATACAGGGCTTATTGCAAGTGCATCAATAATTTTCTGTAATCCGGAAGTACAGGAATGTGTGGCTTGTTATAAAAAAGCAGGAGTCCTAAGAGATACTACTTTTACTGCATGCGAAGGAAATCCACTATTGAATATCTTGTTGCGACCTGTATTCCCTAATGGAAATAATGGTCCCGGTACAGCATATAAATATGTAGTAGGTAATAAATGGGGGAAAATTGTCGCACTGCTTGATTTCCCTGACTTGCGGAATTTTACTGAAGGTAAATATACAATTTATGGTTTTGCTTATGATTCCGGACATCCGGAAAACCTTCCACCTGTAGATTCTTCAATAAGTGTAACACAATGGGTGAATTCTTATTCGGATGGAAATCCCAAATTATGTGGAGATGTAACTTTCGGTAAAATTAGTATCAATATCTTGCCTGTAACACCGGTAAAAGTTACAACCACTTTTATTTGTACAGGAAATCCCATCCGTTTAGGCGATAGTACAATCACAACTCCCGGATTTTATACATTACGATATCCGAATCAATATGGTTGTGATAGTATCATTAATTATGATGTCAGAGGGGTAGATTTTAATGTAAATATTATTTCAGATGGGATTCTGTCCTGTACAAATCCATTGGTCAAATTGCAGATTCCGAAACTAAATTTACCACCCGAAACAAAATTTCATTGGTTTACTATCGATGGAGAAATTGTAGGGAATTCGAATGTAGATAGTGTTAATGTAGAAATACCGTCTGTATATTTCCTTGCGGTTAGTGCTTTGGGCTGTACGGATACATTGTCAATAGTTGTAAATAAAGATAACACATTACCAGATTTATCGATTCAAAATATTATTCTCGATTGTAACCAACCTGCGCAACAATTGATTGCTTTATCAGATAACCCTTTGGTGGTTTTTCAATGGACCGGACCTGGAGGTTTTAGTGCTGACATTGCCGACCCCTTGGTAAATACCCCGGGCTTATATGAGGTTACTGCTTCTTTGCCTGGCGGGTGCTCGATTTCAAAGAAAGTGGATGTGAAAGGTGATTTTAACCCACCAACGTTTAGCATTTCTGATCAAAATAAAATTTGCGAAGCAGATTCGGTCATATTAGTTATCAGCGGATATGATAGTACTACACAATTTAACTGGTTATTACCCGCTGGAAATTTATGGACAGGGCCATTGTTAAAGACTGATCAAAACGGCGATTTTCTGATCAGCGCAACTGGAACAAATGGCTGTACGCTCAGTAAAACGATCCGCGTTACCTTTGATCACGAGAGTCCTGGATTGATAGTTTGGGATTCAGTGCTAAATTGTTCTCATCCCCTCGTGTCTTTACCGCTGCTTTCTGGTGGTGTATTCGATTCTGTTGCCGTAATTTGGCCGGATGGGTATATAATGCATGATCTGGATACCTTGCTGGATCAAAGCGGAATTTACACTGTCACATTATCCAATGCAAAGGTCTGCAATGTATCGGCGCAGTTTAGTATTAGTGAAGATTTCGAATATCCCCAGGTCAATATTAATCCATCTTCATTTGGATGCGCACAAGACAGCCTGAAACTTGCAAGTACGATTACTCCGCCCAGAGCAACAGTTGAATGGTCCGGGCCAAATAATTTTTTTAGTAATGCATATCGTCCATGGGTGTATGAGTATGGTTGGTATTTCGTGACTGCTACATTAGCAAATGGATGTAGTACCAAAGATTCTGTTTATATCGGTATCCGCAGATTCAATCCGGTCATCGATCTTAATTCTGACACTATCACATGCCTTAATCCCACAGCTAGTCTTAAAGTGAATGTTACATCACCATCCTCTTATACTATTCGGTGGTCAGGACCAGGTAATTTTTCATCTGCATCAAATCCGGTAACAGTTACAGCTCCCGGTAAATATTGGGTCAAAGTGACAGATGGTATAGGGTGTTTTACAAAACGATCTACTTTGGTTCATGATATTACTAAGGCACCTAAGCCGGTTTTATTACAGGATAGTATTTCCTGTAATCGGGATTCAGCTGAAATCAAACTTTTAAACGATTCTCTTTATTCGATTATTCAATTTATTACACCTGCCGGAGATACGATAACACCATCATTTCCATTCAGGACTATTGTGCAAGATACATTTTTAATAAATCTGCAGGATAAGTATGGTTGTAGGCAGGATACATTTATACATGTAGCAATTGATGATGATTTGCCAAAGTATTCCATTGATTCTTTCCATATCACATGTCGTACTCCGGTAATAAAGTTGTCAATCAGATCACAGACAATGTATAATTCAATCAACTGGCAATTCCCAAATGATTCTGTTGTCAATGGCACTGCTGTAAATACGAATATGGCCGGTCAATATCAGGTGACAGTAATCAATAAGAATGGCTGTGCTCTTACATCAGCATTTTATGTTTCGGTTGATACAATACGACCAAAACTTGATTTGAAGGATAGTGTTTTAACCTGCAGGCATCCGAATTTTACGATGAATTATTTTACAAATGCCCGAAATCCTAAATTTTCGTGGAAGGGTCCGGGAAACTTTGTTTCAACATTGGATTCCCCGGTAGTGAATGATACTGGCCATTATTCACTTTTGTTGACTGATGAATTTGGTTGCAAGGTTAGTGATACTATGTTTCTGGGGCAGGGGAGTAGAGTACCGTTGATTCATATAAATGATGATACTATAAATTGTTATATTCCTCAGTTGGTTATTAATCCTGCAACGAATGCTTCAGTGCCGCAGTTTACCTGGTTTAAACCTGATGGGTCTTCATTGCAGAGTAAACAATTATTTACATCCGAGGGAGGAGTTTACATCGTAGAAGTCAGGGATTCAAACCTTTGTGCGGCAATGGATACATTCAAATTAACAATGGATACCACAGCACCAGTCATCAATCTTTTGAATGAATATTTGATCAATTGTAAAGATTCGGTGGAAACATTACAAATCGACTCTGTAAGGGTGAATAAGTTTCAATGGAGTACATTGGGTGGCTCTGTTATTGATACACTAAGCTCAGTAAAATTCAGTTTGCCCGGCAATTATGTGGTAAAAGCTATCGGATATAATGGTTGTGCTAATTCAGATACTTTCAGGATTAATGGGGATTTCAGAGTGCCTGATCCAATAATCACATCCGGTCAATTGAATTGCATTTACTCAAAAGTAACGATGACTGCCATTTCGGATTTGAGTAACTCCAGCTATAAATGGGATATTAATGGTGAGGAAGTTTTGGATTCAACTTATACTGTAGATACAGCCGGATTTTATACAGTTACTATTACAGGACCTAATGGATGTTCCATCGATACGACAATTGAAGTAGTGCTGGATACGATCATTCCTGAGGTTGCTGTACCGACAGGTTCATTATCCTGTGATTCTGCTGAGTATAAGATTAAATCAAATGTTTCCAATCCAGGTGGAATCTATGGCTGGTTCGGACCCGCAAATTTTTATTCCGGTGAAGTTGCTCCTGTGGTTAAAGATACCGGAACGTATTTTCTATTTTATAATGCGCCTAACGGGTGTTTAGCAGTAGATACATTTACGATCAATAACTTACCATATCATCCGCAAGTATTTTTAATTCCGGATACAATAACCTGCCGGGATTCAGTTGTTTCTGTACCTGTGAGAAGTGATGTTCCGATAGAGTCTTATTTATGGGAAGGATCAGGCAATTATGTTTCTTTAGATAGCATTGCCAGGATAGCTCAACCGGGTATTTTGAAAGTTACGATTAGTGGTGATAATGGCTGTACTTCTGCAGACTCCATATATATTGCCATTGATACGATTGCACCACCGGCTTCTTTTTATTACACAGATTCTATTTATTGTCAGCATAGGAAAATTAAACTTTTTGGTGTGTCTCCTCCTTTAGGAGACCGCTATGACTATTTTTGGAATTCTGTCAATGGAAGGATTATTTCAGATACATCGAATGATACTGTGTGGATCGATGGCCCCGGAATATATAGATTAGATATTTTAAGTAATCGGAATGGATGTAAGTCAGAATATGGTAAGCCCATTGATGAGACACCTAATCCTCTTCATACCATTGACGCAGAAGTAACTCCTGCTGATTGTGATGGTATAAATAATGGATCGATATTGATTACAGGCACGCCAAATTCATCAGGCGAGATGATTTATTCAGTTTATCCTGAAGTCTATACGACAAATACGTATTATAATAAGCTTAAGCCTGGGAACTATATTGTTGCTGGTAAAGACACGACAGGGTGTGAAGTATCAGATACATTTATGGTAGGTGTGGCTCATCTCCTGAGCGTGGATTTAGGTCAGGACACAGTGATAAATGCAGGTGATTCTATATTGATGCATGCGGTAATATCGCCGGATTCAATTACCATCAGCACAATCTCCTGGGATCCATTTATTGAAAATTGCCTCAACTGCATTTCATTTAGAAGGGCACCGGTTCAAAGTACGCGATATTCTGTATTTATCACTAGCTCAAAAGGTTGTGTAGCTACAGATTCTCGCCTGGTTACTGTCGATAATGATAAAGATATTTTCGTACCCAATGTCTTTACACCCAATGGAGATGGCAAGAATGACAGGGTAGAGATCAGTGTTAGTAAAAATGTAAAGCAACTGATCGAATTCGTGATTTATGACAGGTGGGGAAATCAAGTTTATTCTGCAAGTCAAATTGGTGATCCTGAAAACAGGCCACCGGGATGGGATGGTGAGTTCCAGTCCAGACCGGTGAACCCCGGAATCTTTGTGTATTATCTTAAATATACCTTGCAGAATGGTAAAACATATATCAAAAAAGGGGACATTGCTTTACTGAGATAATAGTATTGTCTAAAGTATGAATCTCCAGTTTTGAGAACTAAGAATTTAAATTTCATTCATTCTATTCAAAGGATGAAAATATTTTATCTAAAAAAAGAACTTTTAGTGAAATATATATTAGAAAAAATTACCTTTGTCTTTTAATTATTTAAACAATCTAACTGCAAATAAACAATTGTACGTGAAAATAGCTTTTTTCAAATTTAACAATTCCATATATTAATCAAAATCACCACATTCAATCAGATTTTTAATTTTTCAATTTTATTTAATTACATGAATATTTTTATTGCTAAACTTAACAGCATCACTACTTCAGAAGGCTTGAATGAGATTTTTAGCCAATTTGGTACAGTTACTAATGCTAAAGTTATTATGGACAAGGAAACCGGCAGATCTAAGTGCTATGGTTTCGTAGAAATGAGTAATGACGAAGAGGCTCGTAATGCTATCAATGAATTACATGACTCCGAACTGGACGGTAATGTTATTGTCGTCAGAGAGTCTGAACCAAAAGGCCGCTCTGAGTCAGGTGGAAACAGACAAGGTGGATTTTCCCGTAATCGTCCTAGAATTAATGACAGACCTCAGCGATTTGAGAGACGAGGTGGTGGTGGCTTTGATTCAGGCTCCGGATCAGGTTATGAAAGAAAACCATTTAACAAGAATTTTAAAAGCAAAGGGTACGAAAGTAAAGACCGCTTTGAAAGAGATTCAGACAATTAATGAAATTTATTTTAGAAAATCACTAATATTATAAACTGTACATCGTACCTTTGCAGTCCGAAATTGTAAAAGTATAATTTGGAATGGAACTACTGAACCTTTTTGATCTTCCGATTCGATCGTGGTCATTGGGTATTCATACTGAAGATTTTGAGATTAATGATTCTTTTTTTCAGTTGTTTGATACAGGTTTGGTAGATAATGGTTCGTATTTGGTATCCTGTGAGATTGAAAAAATGATCGATAGTCTGATCGTGAATATAAAATATCAGGGTACTACCAGAACTCAATGTGACAGGTGTCTCGCAGATATAAGTTTGCCGGTAACAGGGATGAATTCATATCTGATAAATTATGATGAGACTGCGCATGATGACGGGGAAGTGATTTATATCAACAGGGATAAATCATCCTGGAATATAGCACCTCTCATTTGGGATTCGATCAATTTGGGCTTTCCTTTTGTTCGGATTTTCAATTGTCAAGAGAACGAACCGGTACCATGTGATATAGATGTATTGTCTAAATTACAGTTTAGTGAAGATATTAATCCAAATGAAGAACCGGATCACAGATGGGATGTCTTGTCTGGCCTGAACTTGGATGATGAATAAATTTTTTATATTTTAAAATAGTAAACCATGCCAAATCCGAAGTGGAGACACTCAAAACAAAGGAAGAGAAAGCGTCGTACACATGACTCTTTGGAGTTGCCTACATTGACTACAGATCCTGTGACAGGTGAGACTCACCTGATGCACAGAGCGCACTGGCACGAAGGATCATTATACTATAGAGGTAAGATGGTCGTCGAGGGCGTCAATTCTGAAGAAGAGACTGATTCAAACGAGTAAATACTCACTTTGAAAAAATAAAGTAGATAAGAGCCTGATGTTACATCGGGCTTTTATTTTTTGTGGTAGTATGATTTTATAATCATGTATATCATTCGTATTAAGAAATGACCATTTGATTTCCTTGCCCCAGAAGGGGATAAAGGGGCTAAACAAGGAAATCTGATGGTCATCCCTTTGTCCATTTAGTGTATTAGTTTCTGCCAATGACCATCGTTCCCGGATTGATATTTAAATTATTTATATATTTGACTTCTATTATATTTAACTTTCGAATTTATAAAAATCATGAATCAAAAAGTTGTGACAAATGCAGCCCCGGCTGCAATCGGTCCTTATAGTCAGGGAATAATTAGTGGTAAGCTGGTTTTCTTTAGTGGCCAGATTGCCCTGGACCCTTCAACTGGCATTATGTCTGATGAAAGTATAGTATCAGAAACTCATCAGGTTTTGAAAAATATTGGTGGCCTGCTATCAGCATGTGGTATTGGTTTTCAACAGGTTGTGAAAGTAAGTGTATTTGTAACTGATATGGGTCAATACAGTGTCATTAATGAGATATATGGACAGTATTTTAAGGGTGAGGCCCTACCTGCACGTGAGTTAGTACAAGTGAGTGCGCTGCCCAGGGGTGGACGCATTGAAATTTCGGTTATAGCTTCACTGGATTAGACATTATGAGTAAAACGATTTTATCATTAATTCAACCCACTGGGGAAATGCATCTGGGTAATTATTTTGGTGCAGTTAAAAATTGGGTTGATTTACAGGAAAACCATACATGTATTTTCGGTGTAGCTGATTATCATACGATGACTATGCCGTATGACGCCAGCCAGCAGATCGATAATACCTGGGAGATGGTTTTCCGTTTAATCGCAACCGGTGTCAAACCTGAAAATTTGTTTATCCAGTCATTAGTTCCGGAACATACGGAGTTATGCTGGATCCTGTCAAATGTTTGCTCGTCTGGTGAACTGAGTCGAATGACTCAATATAAAGATAAGAGCCAACAAAATCAGGAGAGTAATAGTGACTCACTGGTGTCAGCAGGCTTGCTTTTTTATCCGGTATTACAGGCAGCAGATATTTTAATCTATCATGCGGATTTTGTGCCAGTAGGTAAAGATCAGGATCAGCATCTGGAGCTTTCACGAAATATAGCTGCACGTTTTAACAGTACATTCAATGTGGATTACTTTAAGCACCCTGCATCTCAATTCACAGAATTTCCTAAGATTTATTCTTTAGCAGATCCGTTCAAAAAAATGAGTAAAAGCCTGGGCCCCAAGCACTATATTAATCTGTTTGGTGATAAGGCGCAAGTCACTAAGCAAATTAAAAGTGCTGTGACAGATAGCGGGCCAACTACCGATGGAACTATTTCTCAGGGAGTAAACAATTTATTTACTTTACTTACTGCACTGGGTTTTCATCATCAGGTAGAGGAATTCAAAACTGCCTATTTCTCAGGTACCTTAATGTATGGCACACTGAAAAATAGGGTTGCTGAAGCCATCACTGAACTTACAGAAAAGATGAACGAAAGATTGAATCAGGTTCATCAATCAAAAGAGCAATATATCCAACAGATTTATGCAAGTTCAGAACATAAGAGAGAAATTGCTGCAAATACGCTAAAGGAAGTTCGTGCGATTATAGGTATGCCTCCACTTAAGTTAAAGGCCTAGTCTTATGAAAGCTTATTTAGATCTTTTACAAAAAATACTTGAGGAAGGTACTGTGAAATCAGATCGAACCGGGACCGGGACAAAAAGTATTTTCGGATATCAGATGCGTTTTGATTTAGCTGAAGGTTTTCCCTTGCTGACTACCAAGAAGTTGCACTTAAAATCTATTATTTATGAATTGTTATGGTTCCTGAAGGGTGATACCAATATTCATTATCTTAATGAGCATGGTGTAAAGATTTGGGATGAATGGGCAGATAAAAATGGCGATCTGGGTCCGGTGTACGGGAAGCAATGGCGGTCCTGGGAAGGTGCAAATGGTGAAACCTATGATCAGATTAAGAGTACAATCAACCTGATAAAAAATAATCCGGATAGCCGTAGAATAATTGTTAGTGCTTGGAATGTAGCCGATTTGGATGCTATGGCCCTCAATCCCTGTCATTGTCTTTTCCAGTTTTATGTAGCTAATGGAAAATTATCCTGCCAACTATATCAACGTTCAGCTGATGTATTTCTGGGTGTACCTTTTAATATAGCCTCGTACGCACTACTGACGATGATGATCGCTCAGGTTTGTGGATTGGAGTATGGTACCTTTGTCCATTCCTTTGGAGATGTACATTTGTATTTGAATCATGTCGAACAAGCAGAATTACAATTGACACGAACACCAGGTCAACTACCTGAAATGCATATTAACCCAGCAGTAACCGATATTGAGAGTTTCAGGTTTGAAGACTTTCAGTTGAATGGATACATTGCGGCGCCTCATATACCGGCTAAAGTGTCTGTATAATTTCAGTAAATTGGGCATTTCAAGCCCTGATTTACACATATAATATTGAATACATTTAAAAAAATTAAATATTAATTTATAATTAATCTAAATAGGGCAGCGAACAATAATATTTGTTAAAATAATTAACACTTTGTTATTTTTGTCACAAAATATATTGGCGGCTTTATATAAACTAAGCATGAGATATCGAGGAACTTTTTTACATATCAATCTAAGAGGATTGTTAGCCATTTTACCTTTACTACTTTTGTTTGCTTCACTCTCTGCACAGACAGGCAATCCAGACAAAGGAAAGGACTTATTCAAAGCAAATTGCGCGGCTTGTCACAATAAGAATATGAAGGACAAGATGACTGGCCCTGCTTTAGGGACAGTGCTTGATGACTGGGCTCCGTACCCCAGAAAGGATTTGCATGATTGGATCAGAAATTCACAGGCAATGATTGCCGCTGGTCATCCTAAGGCTGTAGAGTTGTGGAATCAATATAAGCCTGTAGTCATGACTCCTTTTACTTCATTAAGTGATCAGGATATGGACGACCTGCTTGCTTATATCGATGGCGTTGCAAAAGGTACTTATGGAAAAGCAGCTCCTGTAGCTGGTACAGAAGTACAAAGTGAGGAACCTGCAAATAAAAGCTGGATGTACTGGGTGCTATTCGCTGTCTTTGCAATAATAGCACTGGTGCTCAGTAATATTATTTTTAATCTCAGGAAAATTTCTTCTTCTCAGGAAGGTAAAACAATAAAGGACAGGACACTGAAAAGTGTGCTCACAAGTAAGGGGGTACTGGGTGTGGTTATTTTAGCATTAATCGCTTTAGGCAGTTTTACAACTGTCCATAATGCAATTAACTTTGGAAGGCAGCAAAATTATCAACCTACCCAACCAATCAATTTTTCGCACAAAATTCATGCCGGGGATAATAAAATAGATTGTAAATTCTGTCATGATGGTGCCAGGAGAAGTAAGCAATCAATAATACCTGGTGCAAGCACCTGTATGAGTTGCCATAAGGCAGTTAAGAAAGGTACACTTTCCGGGACAGCAGAAATCACTAAGATATATGCTTCTAATGGATTTAATCCGATGACAGACTCCTATATAGATAACTATATGTCCATGTCTGACAAGGATGCAGGTAAGATTTATAAAAAATGGATAGCACAGCAATATAGAAGCGAGAATGATGGTGTAAGCACTGCTGATGCTGAAGCTTTTGCAAAAGATCAATGGAATGATATTGTGAATTCAATGACCAGTGAAACTAAAGCTTCTGTCAAAGGCCCTATCGAGTGGATTAGAATTCATAATCTACCAGATTTTGTTTATTTTAATCACTCTCAGCACGTTACAGTTGGTCAGATAGCATGCCAGAAATGTCATGGTAAAGTAGAAGAGATGGACGTAGTCAGACAATATAGCACCCTGTCCATGGGCTGGTGTATTAATTGTCATCGTGAAACAGATGTGAAGTTTACAGAGAATCCATATTATGATTCGTATGTAAATTATCATAAAGAAATGAAAGAAGGTAAGCGTACTTCGGTTACCGTAGAAGATATAGGTGGTCTGGAATGTCAGAAGTGCCATTATTAATTGCTGATTTCAGCGAAAATTGAACGTATTTCTATTTAGGATATGAAAGAAATGAAAGAGAATTATTGGTCAGGAGTCGAAGAGTATATTCAAGACGATAAATTTGTAGAATCCACGAATAACGAGTTTTTTGAATCACCAATACTTAATGATTTATCCTCCGGAGATCACGAAAATGGTATTGGTAATACTTCGAGGCGTGACTTTTTAAAGTATATGGGCTTTGGCCTTGGAGCGGCTACAATTGCTGCAGGGTGCGAGACACCTATCCGAAAGGCTGTGCCTTATGTTGTAAAGCCGGATAGCATTGTACCTGGTGTTGCTAATTATTATGCATCTACTTTTGTAAAAGGTAATGATGTTTTACCTGTTGTAGTTAAAACAAGGGAAGGCAGACCAATTAAAATCGAAGGGAATACCCTTTCATCCTTTTCAAATGGGGGAACAAGTGCAAGAGCTCAGGCTTCTGTTCTGGACCTGTATGAAACCGGTAGATTCCAAAACCCCGGCACTTCAGATAGTAAAGGAGGGTTTAAAAAGACAAGCTGGGGTGATTTAGATAAAGCTGTAATGGGAGGGCTCAATGCCAGCACCAGAGTAGCTATAATCTCAAATTCAATTAATAGTCCTTCTACACTTGCTGCAATAGAAGCATTTAAGGCTGCATTCCCTGCTACTAATCATGTCACTTATGATCCGATTTCTTCATCAGCTATAATCATGGCCAATGAGAGAAGTTTTGGTAAAAAGGTTTTCCCGGGCTATCATTTCGACCAGGCAACCTTAGTAGTGAATTTTGGTGCGGATTTTCTGGGAACATGGGTCTCTCCTGTAGAATATGCCAGTGCATGGGCTGCTGCCAGAAAAGTTAAAGATTTTAAAAACCCGGATATCACCCGTTTGATCCAATTCGAAAGCAATATGTCTTATACCGGCTCTAATGCAGATAACCGGTTATTAATAAAGCCATCTGAACAAGGACTTGCAATTGCAAAATTGTACAATGCACTTTCAGGTGGAAGTCTTCAGGTTAGCGGAGCTTTAAGTGACGCTAAGTCAGAGAAATCTATTGCTACAGTAGCGAAGGATCTGATGGACAGACACAATGCAGGAAAAGCAACTTTAGTATTGTCTGATTCAAATAATGTTGCAGAACAAATAATTATTAATAAGATCAATGAACTGTTAGGTAATTATGGCCGTACCATCGATCTGAATAATTTTTCTAATCAGCGAAAGGGTGTTGATACTGACATGGTGACGCTCATTTCTTCTATGAAAAGTGGCGCTGTGGACATAGCAATTGTTCTGGGTGATGCAAATCCGGCTTTTGATTTACCGGATGCTAAAGCCTTTGCAGACGCATTTTCTAAGGTAAAAACACGAGTAACTTGTGCGCTCATACCGAATGAGACGACAGCACTTTGTACTCATTCTGCACCAGATAATCATTTTCTGGAATCCTGGGGAGATGCACAACCCAGAAATGATGTTTACTCAGTTATTCAGCCAACAATTGCACCATTATATAATACAAGGCAGGCTGAATTGTCATTGTTGACATGGGCTCAGCATCCTGCTTCTAAACTTAGTAAGGATACAGCATATCTGTCATTTGTGCAGGAAAATTGGAACAAAAGTTTATTTAGCCGACAAAGCAATTACTCTTCATTCCAGACATTCTGGGATAATACGATACATGATGGTATAATTGAAATGCCTGCTGCACAAAGTAGTGCAACAGTGGGCGTTGATGTTGCTTCTCTGGCAAGTGCTATTACCCAACCCCAGAAAGGAGCAGTAGAAGTGAAAGTCTATGAATCCATTGGGGTAGGAAGTGGTGCATACGCAAATAATCCATGGCTACAGGAATTGCCTGATCCGGTAACCCGTAGTGTTTGGAATAGCCTGCTGCATATCCCTGTTTCCTGGGACGGAGATAGTAATTTTGTTTATTATCTTGACCTTAATAAGGATGGACTTTTAGTTGAAGTTGCTAATGGCTCAAATAAAATTGCAGAAATTCCAGTAGTCCGGCAGTTTGGTCAGATGAAAGATACAGTAGCAATGCCGCTAGGGTATGGAAGAAAGCAAGGAAGTCCCGCAGCGATTAATGTAGGTGTGGATACCTATTCCTTCCTGAGCAGAGATAAAGATGGAAATACACAATATTGGGCTGGACAAGTTAAGGTAACACCAACAGGTGGCCGTGATAAAGACTATGCTAGTGTCCAGGATCATCATACGATGGGAGTTCGCGGAAAAGATAAGTCCGGAAAAGAAATCAATGTCGATGAGAAGGAAATCATGGTCTTAGGAAATGGATATCAGGGTGGATTTACTGATCGGTCGATTTTGTATTCTGCTGATATAGCCAATCTGGAGGAGAAAACCAAAGCCCTAAAAGCTAAACGCGAAGTTGCAGCACACCTGAATAATGAAACAATCTATCCGGGGCATCAATATCTATATGAACAGGGTCATCACTGGGGTATGAGTATTGATACTACACTTTGTATTGGATGCGGTGCTTGTCAGGTAGCTTGTATGTCTGAGAATAATGTTCCTGTAGTAGGTAAACATGAAGTACACAGACATCATGAAATGACCTGGTTGAGAATAGACAGATATTATTTTGGTGATGTTTCTTCACCCAATGTCTTCTACCAACCTATGATGTGTCAGCATTGTGATAATGCACCTTGTGAGAATGTTTGTCCGGTGAATGCGACAAATCATGGAGCAGAGGGTATTAACCAAATGGCTTATAATCGTTGTGTAGGTACGCGTTATTGTGCCAATAACTGCCCATATAAAGTGAGACGCTTCAATTGGGCTGATTATACCACAGCAGATTTATTCCCATTCAATGAGAGTAACTTCATGCCGGATGGAACCAGTAAGTTCTATGAAGACAATATTGTAAGAATGGTATTTAATCCGGATGTTACTGTCAGATCCAGGGGTGTCATGGAAAAATGCTCACTTTGTTTCCAGAGAATACAGGAAGGTAAGTTAAAAGCAAAGATTGAGAAAAGGGATGTTCAGGATGGTGATATCAAGACAGCTTGCGTCTCTGCCTGTCCAACAGGTGCTATTCAATTTGGCGATCAGAACAAAAAAGATGGTCTCCTGATGAAACATTGGGCTGAACCAACTTCTTACTTTGTTTTGGAAGAAATAAATACCAGGTCCAATATTGGATACAAGATGAAAGTAACCAATAAGAATAAAGATTTAGCATAAGCTAGTAATACTAAAACCAAAAATGTAACTGAATGTCAGCAGTTGTATCTCCGATAAGAAAACCGTTAATATACGGTAATAAAACATATCATCAGATTACTGAAGATATCTGCTCGCCTACAGAAAAGGCTCCTACCAGGCAATGGATAATTGGTTTTATTGTCGCTGTGACATTATTGTCCTTTGGAGTATTTTGTATTCTGTGGCAGATATATTACGGCGTAGTCGTTTGGAACTTAAACCGGACAATTGGATGGGGATATGGTATCACTAACTTCGTTTGGTGGATCGGTATCGGACATGCCGGTACATTGATATCTGCGATTTTATTATTGTTCAGACAAAAATGGCGTACAGGCGTAAACCGTGCCGCTGAAGCGATGACAATATTCGCTGTAATTTGTGCGGCTATTTTCCCTGTCATCCACGTAGGACGAATCTGGATGCTGTTTTATTTCATCCCACTACCAAATACCAGAGGACCTTTATGGGTCAACTTTAACTCACCGCTGCTTTGGGACGTTTTTGCGATCAGTACTTACTTTACAGTTTCCTTATTATTTTGGTACACTGGATTAGTACCTGATTTCGCTACTATCCGCGATAGAGCTTCCGGTTTTAGAAGAAAAATGTATAATGTTCTTTCTTTTGGTTGGGTAGGCGCAGCGAAGCATTGGCAACGATTTGAATCTTTATGCTTAGTCTTAGCTGGTTTAGCTACTCCACTGGTATTATCCGTTCACACGATAGTATCTTTTGACTTTGCGACCTCAGTAATACCAGGATGGCATACTACGATATTTCCACCTTACTTTGTTGCTGGTGCCATTTTTTCTGGATTTGCTATGGTGCAGACTCTAATGTTGGTGACCAGAAAAGCATTGAAGCTCGAAGATTATATTACGATAAATCACATTGAGTCAATGAATAAGGTAATTGTACTTACTGGCTCGATCGTGGGTGTTGCTTATTTATCCGAATTATTTATTGCCTGGTATTCAGGCGCTGTATATGAACAATTTGCCTTTGCTAATAGGGCTGCAGGTATTTATTTCTGGGCTTACATGGGTCAGATGGGATGTAATGTATTATCACCACAAGTGTTCTGGTCAAGAAAGATAAGAACAAGTATCTGGTGGACATTCTTCATTTCAATATTCGTAAACATAGGAATGTGGTTTGAACGATTTGTGATTATTGTAACCTCTCTGGCCAGGGATTTTCTGCCATCAAGCTGGAGTTATTACTATCCTTCCTGGAATGAGATTGGAATTTATCTGGGAACATTTGGTATTTTCTTTACTTTCTACCTGATTTTCGTACGTATTGCCCCAGTGGTAGCGATAGCCGAAGTAAAAGCGATTCATAAATTAGCAGGTAATCAGTACAGATTCAGTAATCAGGGTGATGAGCATCATGAACCACATGGTTCTACATCACTTATTGCAGATGATAATGAATCAGATAATCAAGATGATCATTCACATAATCATTGATAAATCAATAAAGAATGGAAAGTAACAAAAAAGAAATATTGTTTGGACTCTTTGATGATGAGACGCAGTTATTAGCAGCTGTTAAAGAAGCTAATAATCAGCATCTGAATATAGATGATGTATATACACCATTTCCGGTACATGGATTAGATCCATTACTCGGATTGTCAGAATCCAGACTTCATATAGCTGGTTTTATATATGGTATGATCGGTACATTGACTGCATTCCTTGGCATGACCTGGGTTTTTGTAAGTGATTGGCCAATTATTTTTGGTGGTAAACCCTATTGGCCGGTACCATCTTTTATACCCATTACTTTTGAGTTGACAGTTTTATTTTCAGCCATCGGAATGACAGTTACCTTTTATACTGTGTGTGGTTTAGGGCCAGGTGTAAAAGCTAAAACACTTCACGACAGAATTACGGATGATAAGTTTTGTATTGCTTTTGATGTGAGTAACACAACAGATGAAGATAACAATGCCTATCATTCATTATTTTCAAAATTTGGTGCCTCTCATGTAGAGACAAAAACTATGTAATCAGGAAAGATGAGAAAACAAGATTATATGAAACTGACTACGGTATTAATGCCTATTATACTGATGTCTTTAGCTGTTGGTTTTTCAGCATGTTCTTCTGCAGATGGCAATAATCCGGGTCATGAATATATGATGGATATGGGCCATTCCGTATCTTATGAAGCGAATACGATTGACGAGTTTTATTATAATCGCTGGGATCCTGCACAATATTATGATTTATCTGCTCCACGAACATCAATTTCTGGCACAATCGCCAGAGGTGAAGCTGGGATATCAAAATATTACAGCTCCACTATTCCTGAGAAATATAGGGAAGCATTGCAAGATGAAGAGATAAATGGTTCGGTGCCTTATTATTACGGGGATACAGAAGATGAAAGACAGCGGGCAATAAAGGAAATTATTAATAACCCGATCCCTATTACAAAGGAAAGTTTGGCTAATGGCAAAGAATTATTCGATATAGTTTGTGCAATTTGTCATGGTCCAAA
>Ga0138256_10001236_pt1 | contig 27562 bp, 23 predicted proteins | sample KNB2016incub_MG_FD_105486 | JGI IMG/M metagenome (GOLD analysis project Ga0138256, IMG submission 105486) | Active sludge microbial communities from wastewater in Klosterneuburg, Austria - KNB2014incub_MG | ecosystem: Engineered > WWTP > Activated sludge > Unclassified | place: Austria...
CGGCGAGCTCGGCCTACACCTGTCTCTGCCAATATACACCCGCGTCGCGCTCCCGCCCGCTACTCGCGACGACCCGGCAGCCTCAGCCCGCGCTCGCCGACGCGCGTCTCGTAGCCATCCGGTAGCTGGCGGACGAAGTCCTCAAGTTGCGCGGCGCGGGCAGCGGCGTCCACTTCCTCGCGTGTCGCGGTCGGGCGGCCGTACTGGATGTTGTAGAACAGACTGTCGTTGAACAGCACGGTGTCTTGCGGCACGATGCCGATGGCGCCGCGCAGGCTGTCCTGGCTGAGCTGGCGCAGGTCGTGGCCATTGATCCGGATCGCCCCGCTCGACACATCGTAGAAGCGGTACAGCAGCCGCGCCAGCGTCGATTTGCCCGAGCCGGAGTGGCCGACGACCGCCACCGTACTGCCGGCACGAACGTCGAAATCGACGTCGAACAGGATCGGGCGCTTGGCATCGTAGGCAAAACTGACGTTTTCGAAGCGCACGCTGGCCGGACCGGATTGCAGCGTCAAGGCGTCGGCCGCGTCGGCAATTTCACGATGCTGGTGCATCAGCCCGAACATGCGCTCGATGTCGGTCAGCGACTGGCGGATCTCCCGATACAACACGCCCAGGAAGTTGAGCGGGATATAAAGCTGGATCAGGAAGGCGTTGACCAGCACGATATCGCCGATCGTCATCTCGCCCGTGGCTACGCGGGCGGCGGCCTGCCACATCATGACGGTGACGGCGATCGCGATGATTGCGGCCTGGCCAACGTTGAGCGCCGACAGCGAATACTGGTTGGTGACCTGGGCGGTGGTCCATTTCTGCAGCTGCTCGTCGTAGCGGCGTGCCTCGAAGTCCTCGTTATTGAAGTACTTCACCGTTTCGAAGTTGATCAGGCTGTCGATCGCACGCGCATTGGCGGCCGAGTCGAGCTCGTTGGCCTCGCGCCGCAGCTTGGTGCGCCAGTTCGTGATCGTTACCGTGAAGGTGACGTAGATCACCAGCGCCGTCAGCGCGATCAGGGCGAACACCGCATCGTATTCCGCCAGCAGGATGCCGATGACCATGCTGATTTCGATCAGCGTCGGCAGGATCGAGTACAGGGTGTAGCTGATTAGCGAGCTGATCGAGCGCGTACCGCGTTCGATGTCGCGCGTCAGGCCGCCGGTCTGGCGTTCGAGGTGAAAGCGCAGCGACAGCGCATGCAAGCGTCGAAAGACGCGCAGCGATATCTCGCGCACCGCCTGCTGGGTGACGCGGGCGAAGACGACCTCGCGCAGTTCGGTAAACAGCGAGGTGGAAAAGCGCAGGGCGCCATAGGCGAGCAGCAGCGCCGCGGGCACGAGGATGAAGGCCTGCTCACGCGTCACCGACAGGTCGTCGATGAGGTGCTTGAAAATGATGGGCACCGTCACGTTGGCACCCTTGGCCACGATCAGACAGCCGAGCGCGAAGATCACCCGCCATTTGTAGGCCCAGATGAAGGGGAACAGGCTTTTCAGGGTTTGCCAGTCACGGCGTTCAGTGGGCTCGGGGCCGGGTGGGGCGGCGGCGGGGGCGCGTCTCATGGTGTTTCCTGGCTTGGGGAGCGGGCTGCGAGCGCCCGATTCTGTTGCGCTGCCGTGCGCGAGTCAAACGGGCTGTTGCCCATAGGTCCGGCTTGACACCGAATAAGGAGAACGTATGCTTAAAACAGATGTTTTAAATGGCACTGCAGATGCGCTCAGTTACCCGCACGCTTCAGCCCGAAACCCCTGACCGCATTCTCGATGCGGCAGAGTCCCTGTTTGTCGAGCACGGCTTCGAGGGCACCTCGATGCGCATGATCACCCGTGCGGCAAATGCCAATCTGGCTGCGGTGAACTATTACTTCGGCAGCAAGGATGCGCTGATCCAGGCCGTGTTTCGGCGCCGGCTGACCGCACTCAACGAGGCCCGGCTTGCCGCCTTGAACCATCTTGAGACCGAAGTCGGCGATGCTCCGTTGAAACCCAGTCGTATCGTCGAGGCTTTTTTCGGCACGGCCCTGGTCATGGCTGCGGATACCGAGCACGGCGGTGCCACTTTCATGCGTTTGCTCAGTCGTACCTGCAACGAGCCCAACACCTTCGTACGTAAGTTCCTCGCCGAGGAGTATGCCGAGGTGATGGATCGTTTCCTTGGTGCGCTGTTTCGGGCGCTGCCCGAGGTTTCGCGGGCGGAAATCATGTGGCGCTTCCACTTCATGATGGGGGCCATGTCTTTCGCGATGGTGGGGATTGAAGGCGTGCAGGCAATGGCGGGTTTGTCCTGCAAGGACGAAGATCCGGCCCATCTGCTGCCGCGCCTGATGAGTTTTCTGCTGGGTGGCCTGAGGGCACCCTTGCCCGATCTGGGCGAGTAGCCGTGTGGCGATGAATTTTGATGACAGGGCGTGCGGCTCAGGCTGCAGCGCCCGTTAAGGAGACGGTGATGTTCTGGTTTGTCCTGGTTTTCCTCCCCCTCCTGGCGGGTGCGCTCGCCTACCGGCGCGCGCCACTGGGTGCCTGGCTGCTGGCGGGGCTGGTGTGGTTGGCGGCAATGGGCTGGGCAGCTGACTGGTCGGTGTTTCTGACCCTGCTGGCGCTGGCGGTGTATGGGGGGGCGATGTATCTGTTCCTCACCGAATCACTGCGCCGAAAATGGGTGACTGCGCCGATCTTCAAGGCCTTCCGCCAGGCGCTGCCGAGCATGTCGCAGACTGAGCGGGATGCGCTCGAAGCCGGGACGGTGTGGTGGGAAGGCGAACTCTTCAGCGGCAACCCAGACTGGAAGAAATTCGACAGTTACCCATGGCCGAAGCTGAACGACGCGGAGCAGGCCTTCCTCGACAACGAAGTCGAGGAGTTGTGCCGCCTCACCAACGACTGGGCGTGCACGCAGCAGCAGGACATGCCGCTTGAAGTGTGGCAATACATCAGGAACAAGGGCTTCCTGGGCATGATCATTCCCGAGGAATATGGCGGCAAGGGTTTTTCCGCCTACGCCCACTCTCAGGTCATCACCAAACTGTCGACCCGTTCTTCGGCGCCGGCGGTAACCGTGATGGTGCCGAACTCGCTCGGTCCGGCCGAACTGTTGTTGCACTACGGCACCCCCGAGCAGAAGCAGCACTATCTGCCTGGCCTCGCCAGCGGCCGTGAAATCCCGGCCTTCGCTCTGACCAGCCCGTGGGCCGGCTCCGACGCGGCCTCCATTCCGGATGCTGGCGTGGTGTGCAGGGGCATGTGGAACGGTGAGGAAGTGCTGGGCGTGCGGGTCAGTTTCGACAAGCGCTATATTACGCTGGCGCCGGTGTGCACCGTGTTCGGGCTGGCTTTCAGGATGTACGACCCGGATGGGCTGCTTGGCAGCGAGCAGGATATCGGCATTACCTGCGCCCTGGTGCCGCACGATCATCCGGGGGTCGATATCGGTCGTCGCCACTTCCCGCTCAACGCGGTGTGGATGAACGGCCCGGTGCGTGGCAAGGACGTGTTCATGCCGCTCGACTTCATCATCGGCGGGCCGCAGATGGCAGGCCAGGGCTGGCGCATGTTGATGGAGTGCCTCGCGGCCGGGCGCTCGATCTCGCTGCCAGGCTCGAACGTCGGCATGCAGAAGATGACGGCGCGCACGGTGGGTGCCTATGCCCGTGTGCGTTACCAGTTCCGGACGCAGATCGGTCGTTTCGAGGGCGTGGAAGAAGCATTGACGCGCATTGGCGCCAATACTTATTTGTGCGACTCGGCGCGGGTGATGACCGCTGGTGCGATCGATCTGGGCGAAAAGCCGTCGGTGGTGTCCGCCATCGTCAAGTACCACGTCACCGAGCGCGCCCGCCAGGTGGTCAACGACGGCATGGATGTGATTGGTGGCAAGGGGATCTGCCTCGGGCCGCAGAATTTCCTCGGCCGCGCTTATCAGCAGATCCCAATTGGTATCACGGTCGAGGGCGCCAACATCCTCACGCGCAGCCTGATCCTGTTCGGCCAGGGCGCCATCCGCTGCCACCCCTTCGTGCTCGCTGAAATCGGCGCAGCGCAGCGCAACGACGAGGATGCCTTCGACAAGGCCTTGTGGGACCACGTCGGTTTTACCGTAAGCAACGCCGGCCGTGCGGTCGTGATGGGGCTCAGCGGCTCGCATTTCGTCAAGCTGCCGATGGACGTTGCCCCCGAAACCCGCCGTTACTACCAGCAGTTGACCCGCTTTTCCGCAGCGTTTGCCTTCATCGCCGACATCTCGATGGGCACCATGGGTGGCGCGCTGAAGCGTAAGGAAAAGCTGTCGGCACGGCTTGGCGACATTCTGTCCCTGATGTACCTCGCCACCGCCACGCTCAAGCGCTACGAAGCCGACGGCCGTCCGGCTGCCGATGCGCCGCTGATGCACTGGGCGATCTGGGACTGCATGTTCCGTATCCAGCTCGCCTTCGAAGGTGCGATTGCAAACTTCCCGAATAAGCTCTTCGCCTTCGTGTTGCGTCACCTGGTCGTGTTTCCGCTTGGACGTCCCTACGTCGTGCCGTCGGACAGCCTCGGCCACAAGGTCGCTGCGCTGCTGATCGAGCCCTCTGCGACGCGCGATCGCCTGACGTCCGATGTCTATCTGCCCGAAGACATCGAGGAGCCCGTGGCCGCGCTGGAGGCGGCGCTGGTCGCGACCATTGCAGCCGAGCCGATCGAAAGCAAATTGAAGCAGGCACGGCGCTCCGGCGCCTTTGAGCCGGGACTGATGACCGGCGGCGATGTCGATGAAGTGTGGCATCGTGCGCGCGATGCCGGGGTGATCAGCGAAGACGAATATCAGGTGGTGGCGCGTCGCAACATGCTGCGCGACAAGGTCATCCGGGTGGATGACTTTCCCTATGACCTCGACTTGAAGGCTGCGCTGGACGGAATGCAGGATGCTTCGCCGGCACGGACGGAGACGGCATGAGCCGCGACGTCTTCATCGTCGATGGTGCGCGCACGCCTTTCCTGAAAGCGAGAACCGGCCCGGGCCCATTCACCGCGGCCGACATGGCGACCGCGGCCGGTTCGGCGCTGCTGCTGCGCCAGCCGTTTGCGCCCGATCAGCTCGACGAAGTCATCCTGGGTTGCGCCAGCCCGGCAGCTGACGAGGTCAATATCGGCCGTGTCGTGGCGCTGCGCATGGGCTGCGGCAATGCCACCCCGGCGTGGACGGTGATGCGCAACTGCGCCTCGGGCATGCAGGCGCTGGACTCGGCGATGGCGAATATCCAGTGTGGTCGCTCGGATCTGGTGCTGGCCGGCGGAGTCGATGCGCTTTCGCACGCGCCGCTGCTGTTCTCCGAGGGCATGACGCGCTGGCTCGCCAACTGGTATGCGACCAGGAGTGTCGGGCAGAAACTGGTCGCGCTGAAATCGCTGCGCTTGAGTCATCTGGCGCCGGTGATCGGCATCATGAAGGGGCTCACCGATCCAATTGTTGGTCAATTGATGGGGCAGACCGCCGAGAACCTTGCGTTCCGCTTCCACATCACGCGCGAGGAGATGGACGCTTTTGCGCTTCAAAGTCACCGCCGCGTGGCCGCCGGGCAGGATGCCGGCCACTATACGGACGAGATCGTGCCCTTGATCGGGCGCGATGGGAGCGTATATGCCGCCGACGATGGCGTAAGACGCGACGCTTCGATGGAGAGTCTGGCCAGGCTCAAGCCTTTTTTCGACAAGAAGTACGGCCGCGTCACGCCGGGCAACAGTTCGCAGATCACCGATGGTGCGGCCTGGCTGTTGCTGGCCTCGGCCGAGGCGGTGCAGCGTCACGGCCTGCAGCCGATTGCCCGCATCGTCGACAGCCAATGGGCCGGTGTGGCGCCCGAGTTGATGGGGCTCGGGCCGGTGCATGCGTCGATGCCGATCCTGCAGCGCCATGGTCTGGCGCCGAATGACCTCGACGCCTGGGAGTTGAACGAGGCGTTTGCCGCCCAGGTCATCGCCTGTCTGCGTGCCTTTGGCGATGACGAGTACTGCCGTCAGCATTTTGGCGTCGACGCTGCGCCGGGTGCGCCCGATATGGCGCGGCTCAATGTCGATGGCGGCGCGGTGGCGCTGGGTCATCCGGTGGGGGCCAGCGGTGCGCGCATCGTCCTGCATCTGTTGAAGGTGCTGCAGCGCACGGGCGGCAGGCGCGGGCTGGCGTCGATCTGCATCGGCGGTGGACAGGGTGGTGCGATGCTGGTGGAGACGGTGCAATGAGCCCATTGACGCAACAGACATGGAAGCACTGGCGCCTGCGCCATGAGGACGACGGTCTCGCCTGGCTGGAGATCGACTGTGCCGATGCGGCGGCGAACACCCTGTCGTCGGAGGCGATGAACGAATTTGCCCAGGTGCTCGACGCGCTGGATGTGCGCTCGCCAAAAGCGCTGGTGATCGCGTCAGGCAAGGCGACCGGCTTCATTGCCGGTGCCGACGTCCAGGAGTTCTCTACCCTTGCGTCGCAGGCTGCGGCGCGTGCCTTGGTCGAACGTGGCTGGAGCCTGTTCAACCGTCTTGCCGCGGTGCGTTATCCCACGCTGGCGCTGATCCGTGGCCATTGCCTGGGTGGCGGGCTGGAACTGGCGCTTGCGTGCCGCTACCGGCTCGCAGTGGATGAGCCAGGCACCAAATTTGCCCTGCCGGAAGTCATGCTTGGCATCGTGCCGGCCTGGGGGGGCATGATGCGCCTTCCCGCAGCAGTGGGTCCGGCGGTGGCGCTGGACCTGATGCTGACCGGCAAGAGTGTCGATGCCAGGAAAGCCAGACGCCTGGGACTGGTGGACGATTGCGTGCCGCTGCGGGTGATGGAGTCGGCCGCACGCATCATGGCGCTGTCCGACGCCGCCCCGCGCAAGCTGTCACTGCGCGAACGTGCCCTGCGTTATGCGATGAACGGTCCGCTGCGCGGCAAGGTGGCTGACAAGGCGCGCAAGCAGACCGCGGTGAAGGTTGCGCGTGACAACTATCCGGCGCCCTACGCCATCATCGATATCTGGGAAAAGCACGATGGCAACCCGCTTGCCGTGCCGGCGGGTGAGCCGGCTTCGCTCGAAACCCTCTTTGCCTCGGCGACGACGCAGAATCTGATCCGGGTGTTCTTCCTGCAGGAGCGTCTGAAGTCGTTTGGCAAGGGCAGCGAATTTTTGCCCCGGCACGTGCATGTGGTCGGCGCTGGCGTGATGGGGGGCGACATCGCCGCAGTATGCGCGCTGCAGGGCATCCGGGTGACGCTGCAGGACCAGTCAGTGGAGCGTATCGCGCCTGCCATCCAGCGCGCAGCAAAGCTCTTCGAGCGGCGCTACAAGGGGGATGCCCGTCTCGTGCGCTTTGCGCTCGACCGCCTGATTCCCGACCGTCATGGGCATGGTGCGACCCGTGCCGACCTGATCATCGAGGCCATTTCCGAGAACCTCGAGGCCAAGCGCAGTGTGTTCGCCGAGCTTGAACGCCGCGCGAAGGTCGATGCCGTGCTCGCGACCAATACCTCCAGTCTCCGGCTCGAAGACATTGCCACCGCGCTGCAGGCTCCTCAGCGCCTGGTCGGTATTCACTTCTTCAACCCCGTGGCGCAACTGCCACTGGTGGAGGTGGTGCAGGGTGAGGCGAGCGATCCCGAAGTGCTGCGTCGTGCGACCGGTTTCGTGCGTGCGATCGACAAGCTGCCACTGCCATTGAAGAGCGCACCGGGATTCCTGGTCAATGCCGTGCTCGGCCCCTACATGCTTGAGGCCCTGCGCTGCGTTGAGGAAGGGCGCTCGCCCGAGACCGTCGACGCCGCGTTGCTGCGGTTCGGCATGCCGATCGGCCCGGTCGAGCTTGTCGATACCGTTGGGCTCGACATCGCCGTGGCCGCTGGCGAAGCCCTCGCGGGTGCAGGCGCGATCCCGCCGTCGCGGCTGCTGAAGCTGGTTGCCGAAGGCAAGCTCGGGCGCAAGAGCGGTGAAGGCTATTACCGCTGGGTCGACGGCAAGGCTGAAAAAGCTGAGGCAGGCGCCTCTGGCCCCGAGCTCGCCGAGCGCATCCTGGCGCCCTTGCTTGCTGCGGCTGAGCGTTGCGTGCGCGAGGGCGTGGTGGCCGACGCGGATCTGGCCGATGCTGGCGTGATTTTTGGTACAGGCTTTGCGCCTCACACCGGCGGTCCCTTGCAGTTTGCCCGCAGTATCGGGAAAACCCGAATTGGCACGGCATCCGGCTTGACTGAACGTGTTCAGCAAACCACATGACAGGAGATTTGGATGAGTGATCTCGCAGCAAAGGAAGGCGATCTGCCTCAGGACAAGGTGCCGGCTTTGCGCGTCATGCCGATGCCCGCTGACCTCAACCCAGCTGGAGATGTGTTCGGCGGCTGGGTGATGTCGATGGCGGACATCGCCGGCGCCCTCCCGGCGGTGCGCCGAGCGCGGTCGCGGGTAGCAACCGTGGCGGTCAATTCATTCGCCTTCAAGCAGGCGATCTCAGTCGGTGATCTGGTGAGCTTCTACGCCGAGGTGGTTTCGGTCGGGCGTACTTCGATTACGGTCGACGTCGAGGTTTTCGCCGAGCGCGACCCGGAGAACCCGGTGGTGGTGAAAGTGACCGAGGCGCGGCTGACCTATGTCGCACTCGACGACAAGGGGCGCAAGCGGCCAGTGCCGGCCGAGTAGTTCGTTGGGCGCAGTGCATTTTTCTGGCAAGGCGGGCATGACCCGCGATCCATGACAAGGACAGGGGGCAAGGCATGAAGATGAAGCGTCTGGTGATCAATGTGATTGCGGCAACGGCTGGGCTGGCGGCAGGCAATGCAATGGCGGCGGGTTTCCAGCTGCTTGAGCAGAATGCGAGTGGCCTTGGTAATGCCTACGCCGGCTCTGCCGCTGTGGCCGAGAATGCAAGCACGATTTACTACAACCCCGCAGGCATGACGCAGCTACAGGCGCGCGAGGTGTCGATGGGCCTGGCGTTGGTGCGTCCGAGCTTCAAGTTTTCGGACCAAGGATCCAGTGCGGGAGTGCTATCGGGCGCCGCCAAGGACGCCGGCGGCTGGGCTGCGCTTCCCAATGGCTATGTTTCCTGGGCGCTCGACAAGGACATCTACATCGGGGTTGGCCTTGGTGCCCCATTTGGGCTGGTGACCGAGTACAACCGCGACTGGATTGGATCGGCACATTCGATCAAGTTTGAAATCAAGACCTATAACATCAACCCTTCAATCGCCTGGCGGGTTAACGAAAAGGTGTCGCTCGGCTTCGGTTTGAACTGGCAGCGAATGGAGGCGGAGTACGTGCGTCGTGCGGGAATATTCCCGGCGCCGCCCGCTCCCGGGCCACTGTCGACAAGCTTTGCCACCTTGAAGGCGGATGATGATTCCTGGGGCTGGAATGCCGGCGTCCTGTTTAATGTGTCCGAGTCGACCCGAGTTGGGGTTTCGTATCGTTCGAAGGTCAAACACGACCTCAAGGGGTCGCTCACCGTCGACGGCCCCAGCCCGGCATTCAATGCGGCAGTTTCATCCGGCGCTACGGCCGCGGTTGATTTGCCCGACACCTTCATTTTCAGCCTTGCGCATAGACTTGACTCGCGCTGGGACCTGCTTGCCGATGTGTCATGGACAGGCTGGAGTAGTGTTGACCGGGTCGATATCCTGCGAGCGCCCTCGGGCGTCAACGCGCAGACCCTGGATACTGATTTTCAGGACACCTGGCGTGTCGCGCTCGGCGCAAACTATCAGCTGAATGATGCGTGGAAGCTGAAGTTTGGCGTCGCATTCGACGAAACGCCGGTTAAGAACGCAGAAAAGCGCCTGACCTCCCTGCCGGACAACGACCGCCTCTGGTTCTCGTTCGGTGGCCAGTGGAAAGCTTCCAAGGCCTCCACGCTGGACATGGGTGTGTCCTATCTTCATGTCAGCGACACCAGCATTAACGCCGGCTCGCCATCCGATCCGACCAAAGGGCTGGTCAAGGGCGAATATGACTCAAGCGTCTGGATTCTGGGCGCGCAGTACTCGATGGCGTTCTGACCATTTAGCGGGCGAGGCAGGGCCCAGACCCGTGCCTCCCCCGTCAAGCCTGTAATTTCCTCGAACGCAGGCCCATTGGGTGGGCGAGTCGGTAGGCGAGTCGCGCAGACTCTCCCGGTCTGCCAGGGTCCTGCGCTGCGACTGTTCAATGCTGAACCCGTCGGCGCCTACCCAGTGTTCTCCAGGTCGCGTCGCCGTGTGCAGTGTCCGAGAGTCCTCGTATCTGTAAGGAGGTGGAAGTGAGCCGTCTCATCATTCGCAAGGTCGCCGTGCTCGGGGCTGGCGTCATGGGCGCGCAGATCGCCGCCCATTGCGCCAACGCCGACGTGCCGGTCATCCTGTTCGACTTGCCTGCAAAGGAAGGCGACGCCAATGGCATCGTCAGCAAAGCGCTCGCGGGTATCAGCAAACTCGACCCGGCGCCCTTCGCAGCCCGGGATCGGGCGCAATATGTCGAAGCGGCCAACTACGGCAGCGACCTCGCCCGCCTAGGTGAGTGCGACCTCGTCATCGAGGCCATCGCCGAGAAGATGGAGTGGAAGCTCGACCTGTATGCCAGGGTGGCGCCGCACCTGAAGCCTGGCGCGGTGTTCGCATCGAACACCTCCGGTCTTTCCATCGCTGCGCTGGCAGCGGGCATGCCGCAGCAGGCGCGCTGCCGCTTCTGTGGCATTCACTTCTTCAATCCGCCGCGCTACATGCCGCTGGTGGAACTCATTCCGACCGCCGACACTGACCTGGCGTTGCTGGACGCCCTGGAGGCCTGGCTGAGCACTCGCCTCGGCAAGAACGTGGTGCGCGCCAGGGATACGCCCAACTTTGTCGCCAACCGCGTCGGCGTGTTCTCCGTGCTCGCGGTGCTGCACCATAGCGCCCGCCTGGGTCTGGCATTCGACGAAGTCGACCTGTTGACCGGGCCGCGCATCGGCCGGCCCAAGAGCGCCACCTTCCGTAGTGCGGACGTGGTCGGGCTGGACACGCTGGCACATGTGGTCGGGACCATGCAGGCGACGCTGCCGAACGACCCCTGGCATGCGTACTTCAAATCCCCTGATTGGCTGCAGGCGCTGATCGCAAAGGGCGCGCTGGGGCAAAAGACGAAGGTCGGCATCTACCGCAAGCAGGGTAAGCAAATTCAGGTGCTGGACATCGCCTTGCACGACTACCGCGATAGCGGGGGTGAGGTCTTTCCGGATGTCGAGGATATTCTGAAGCTCAGGAATCCCGTCGAAAAGTTCGCCCAGCTGGCGGCGCATCCGCACCCTCAGGCGCAGTTTCTGTGGTCCATCTTTCGTGACGTCTTCCACTACTGCGCCGTGCATCTGGGCGATATCGCCGACACCGCGCGCGACGTAGATCTGGCCATGCGCTGGGGCTTCGGCTGGGCGCAGGGGCCCTTCGAGACCTGGCAGGCTGCGGGCTGGAAGGATGTGGCCGGGATGATCCGTGACGACATCGCGCATGGTCGCGCGATGTCGAGCGTGCCGCTGCCCGCCTGGGTGTTCGAGCGCGACGGCGTGCATGAGCCAGCAGGCTCCTACAGCGCAGCTGAAAACGTGCTGGAGGCGCGCATTGCACTGCCGGTGTACCGCCGTCAGCTCTACCCCGACCGCGTGTTCGGCGAAAGTGCTGACGATCGTGGCGAGACGCTCTGGGAAAACGCCGGCGTACGCCTCTGGCGGCGCACCGACCAGGACGCGCGGATCGGCATCGTTTCCATCGTGTCGAAGATGCATGCGATTGGTGACGAGGCCATGGACGGCATGCTGGAGGCGATTGCACGTGCCGAAGCCGATCTCGACGGCCTGGTGATATGGCATCCGGCACCGTTTGCCGTCGGTGCCAATCTGCAGCAGGTGGGCGCAGCCTGCCGTGCCGCTCAGTTCGACCTGCTCGACAAGATGGTGGCCCGGTTTCAGCAGACCTCGATGGCGATCAAGCACGCCCAGCTGCCCGTGGTGGCCGCGGTGCAGGGGATGGCGCTGGGCGGGGGCTGTGAGTTTGCAATGCATGCGGCTCACCGCGTGATGGCGCTCGAAAGCTACATCGGCCTGGTCGAGGCAGGGGTGGGCCTGATCCCGGCTGGCGGCGGCAGTAAGGCGTTTGCGCTGCAGGCGCACGTGATGGCGCAGCGCGCGGCCGGTGGCGATGTGTTCCCTTACATCCAAAATGCCTTCCAGACCATCGCCATGGCGACGGTGAGCAAGAGTGCGCTGGAGGCGGTGCAGCTCGGCTTTGCCTGCGCTGCGGACGACATCGTGTTCAATCCCAACGAGCTGCTGTATGTGGCGATCCGGCGTGCGCGGGCAATGGCCGAGTCGGCCTGGCGTCCGCCGCTCCCTAGCCCGCAAGTCACCGTGGCGGGCCGCAACGGCATTGCCACCTGCGAGATGATGCTGGTGAACATGGCCGAAGGTGGCTTCATTTCGGCACATGACTATCGGGTGGCAAAGGCGGCGGCGACAGCGCTGTGCGGGGGCGAGGTGGATACCAATATCCGCGTCAGCGAGCAGTGGATCCTTGACGTCGAGCGTGCCCAGTTCGTCGAACTGCTGAAGACCGAGAAGACCCAGCAGCGCATCGCCCACATGCTTGAAACGGGCAAGCCGCTGCGCAATTGATCAACTGAATGATGGCAACTGAGTGATGGCAAAGACGGAGAAGGATCGATGAGCAAACAGATTCAGGATGCCTACATCGTCGCTGCGTTGCGTACGCCGGTGGCGCGGCGCAACGGCGCGTTTCGCCACGTTCGCCCCGACGACATGCTGGCGAAGGTGTTGCGCGAGATCGTCGCCACCGTGCCCAACCTCGACCAGACCGAGATCGGTGACGTGATCACCGGTTGCGCCATGCCCGAGGCGGAGCAGGGCATGAACGTGTCACGCATCGGTCTGCTGTTGGCCGGTCTGCCGGACGGGGTGCCAGGCGTCACGATCAACCGTTTCTGCGCCTCGGGGCTGCAGGCGGTGGTCGATGCAGCCAGTCGCATCCGGCTTGGTGAGGCCGACGTGATGATCGCCGCCGGCACCGAGAGCATGAGCGCGATGCCGCAGATCATGGGCAACAAGGTCAGTCTCAACCCGGAGATCTTCGCCCACGCCGAGAACGTCGATATCGCCTATGGCATGGGGCTGACCGCGGAGCGGGTGGCCGCCCAGTGGAAGGTGAGCCGGGAAGACCAGGATGCGTTCGCTGCGGAGTCTCACCGGCGAGCATGCGCGGCCATCGCTGCAGGGCACTTTGATGCAGAGATCACGCCCTATGCGGTAAAGGCCCATCTTCCTGGCGAGCGCGGCAGCGTGCGCGTTGTCGAGCGCCTTGTCGCCCAGGACGAGGGTCCACGATCGGACTCGAATGCCGAGACACTCGCCAGGCTGCGGCCGGTGTTTGCGGCCCGCGGCTCGGTTACGGCGGGTAACAGTTCGCAGATGTCCGATGGCGCTGCGGCCGTGCTGCTGATGAGCGAAGCGGCATTGAAGCGCTACAACGTTCGGCCGATTGCACGCCTTGCCGGCTACGCGGTGGCGGGGGTGCCGCCCGAGATCATGGGCATCGGGCCGATCGAGGCCATTCCGCGCGCATTGAAACGCGCGGGCCTCGCGCTTGATGACATTGGCTGGATCGAGCTGAACGAGGCCTTTGCCGCTCAGGCGCTGGCGGTGATGCGTCAGCTTGAGATGGATCCGTCGCGGGTCAACCCACTCGGCGGCGCCATTGCGCTCGGTCATCCGCTGGGGGCGACCGGTGCGATTCGTACCGCAACGCTGATGGCTGCGATGCAGCGCGATCCCGGTCTGCGCTACGGCATGATCAGCATGTGTATCGGCACAGGCATGGGGGCAGCAGGCATCTTCGAGCGCGTCTAGTGCTTGTCTGTGGTTGCTGTTGCCGCAGTTGGACTGGACGGGGTGAGGAGGCGCGGCGGCCTCTTTCCACCCCGTTTTCGGGTTTCGGATTCTACGGATTACGTGGACGTTAACCGAGCAAGCGTTGTGATCCGTTGGTAAAGATCTTTTATAATCCACGGGTTTGAAGATGCGGGGGCTCCACGCCGGTTCATGCAAGGACGTTTTGCGTGGGCATGTGCAGCACCCGCCAATGTCACGAGTGTTTGGGCGAGAGACGCATGATCAAAATCAGACGCGGACTGGATCTGCCCATTACCGGCGCCCCAGCGCAACGTATCGAGGCCGGTCGGCCGGTGCGCAGTGTGGCCGTCATCGGCTTTGACTATCACGGCATGAAGCCGACGATGTCGATCCAGGTGGGTGACCGGGTGAAGCTGGGGCAGGTCCTTTTTTCTGACAAGAAGACGCCCGGCGTGCTCTATACCGCACCGGGTGCCGGTACCGTCAGCGCGATCCACCGCGGCGAGCAGCGCGTACTGCAGTCGGTGGTGATCGACCTCGAAGGCGAGGAGGCGCTGGAGTTTGCGCGCTATGCCGATGCGGACATCGAGCGCCTTGGTGGCGAGCAGGTCCGTGACAATCTCGTCAATTCCGGTTTGTGGACCGCGCTGCGTACCCGCCCGTACAGCAAGGTTCCCGCAGTCGATGCCACGCCCAGTTCGATTTTCGTCACTGCGATCGATACTCATCCGCTGGCAGCCGATCCGACCGTGGTGATCGCCGAGCACAGTGCCGATTTTGTTCGCGGCCTCAAGGTGCTGGCCCGCATCGCGCGTGTCCTGGTGTGTCACGCAGACGGCACGCAGATGCCGTGTTCCGGTCTGGCGGATGTCAGCACCGAGACCTTCGCCGGCCCGCATCCTGCGGGGCTCGCCGGTACCCACATCCACTTTATCGACCCGGTCGATGCGCACAAGTCGGTGTGGTATCTGAACTATCAGGACGTGATTGCGGTGGGCAGGCTGTTCTCCACGGGGCGACTGTGGACCGAGCGCGTCGTGTCGATCGCCGGCCCGATGGTGGACAAGCCGCGCCTGGTGCGCAGCCGCCTGGGCGCCAATCTTGACGAGCTTACCGCGGGCGAGTTGATGCCCGGTCGGAAAGTCCGCGTGATCTCCGGTTCGGTGTTCGGTGGCCGCAGCTCACGTGGTGCCTGCGCTTACCTCGGACGCTACCATCTGCAGGTGTCCTGCCTGGAAGAAGGGACCGAGCGCGAGATGTTTCACTACCTGCGCGCCGGGGTGGACAAGCACTCGGTCATGAATCTCTACGTCTCCAAATTCTCGCCGGGCAAGCTGTTCAACTTCACCACCAGCACCAATGGCAGCCCGCGCGCCATGGTGCCGATCGGCAACTACGAGGAAGTGATGCCGCTGGACATCCTGCCGACGCAACTGCTGCGCTCACTGATCATCGGTGATACCGAAATGGCGCAGAAGCTCGGCGGCCTTGAGCTGGATGAGGAAGACCTGGCGCTGTGCACCTATGTGTGTGCCGGCAAGTACGAATACGGTCCCATCCTGCGGGATAACCTCACACGGATTGAGAAGGAGGGTTGAGAATGAGTCTGCGCTCCTGGCTCGACGGCATCGAGCATCATTTTGAAAAGGGTGGCAGGTACGAGACGTTCTACGCCTTGTATGAAGCTATCGACACCGCCCTGTACAAGCCGGGCAGTGTCACCCGCAGCACGGCCCATGTGCGTGATGGTCTCGACCTCAAGCGCATGATGATCACGGTGTGGCTGTGCACCTTCCCGGCGATGTTCTTCGGTATGTGGAACGTTGGTTACCAGGCCAACACCATTCTTGCCGCCAGCGCCGAGCTGATGGCGACTCAGGACGGCTGGCGTATCACCCTGACCAGCGCGTTGGCGGGGCTGGACCCGGCCAGCCTGTGGGCCAACTTCCTGCATGGGGCGACCTACTTCCTGCCGATCTACCTGACGACCTTCATCGTCGGTGGTTTCTGGGAGGTGCTGTTCGCCGCGGTTCGTCGTCACGAGGTGAATGAAGGCTTCTTCGTCACCTCGGTGCTGTTCGCCCTGACCTGCCCGCCCGACATACCGCTGTGGCAGGTGGCGCTGGGTATCAGCTTCGGCGTGGTGATCGGCAAGGAAGTATTCGGCGGCACCGGCAAGAACTTCCTCAACCCGGCGCTGACCGGCCGGGCCTTCCTGTACTTCGCCTATCCGGCGCAGATGTCGGGTGATGCGGTATGGACTGCGGTCGATGGCTACACCGGCGCGACCATGCTGTCGCTTAGTGCAGGAGGGGGCATCGAGGCGATGCTCGGCAAGGGCATCGACTGGACGAGTGCCTTCCTCGGCATGATCCATGGCTCGATCGGAGAGACCAGTACGCTGGCCATCCTGATTGGTGGCGCGGTGTTGCTGATCATGAAGATCGCCTCGTGGCGCATCGTCGCCGGCGTCTTCCTGGGCATGGTGGGCATGAGCCTGCTTTTCAATGCCCTCGGTTCGGACACCAACCCGATGTTCGCCGTGCCCTGGTACTGGCATCTGGTGATGGGCGGCTTTGCCTTCGGCATGATGTTCATGGCCACCGACCCGGTATCAGCCTCAATGACCAATACCGGAAAGTGGATCTTCGGCGCGTTGGTCGGTGTCATGACCGTGTTGGTACGCGTGGTGAACCCGGCTTTCCCGGAGGGCATCATGCTCGCCATTCTGTTCGCCAACCTGTGTGCGCCGCTGATTGACCACTACGTGATCGCGGCCAACATCAAGCGGAGGCTCGCGCGCAATGTCTAAGAAAGAATCGACGAGCCGCACGCTGCTGGTGGCGCTGGCGGTCAGCCTCGTCAGCTCGGTTTTCGTCGCCGGCGCCGCAGTGTCACTGAAACCTGTGCAGATCGAGAACCGCCAGCTCGACAAGCAGCGCAGCATTCTTGCCATCGCTGGTCTGGGCGAGCCGACGATGTCCGCGCGTGAGGTCAAGGACCTCTACAACAGCCGGGTCAAGGCCCGTGTGCTCGAGCTCGACAGCGGTGAATACAGTGACGCTTACGATCCGAACCTGTTCGATCCGCTCAAGGCGGCCAGGGACCCGAAGCTGTCCGATGCGCTCCGCGGTGACGAGGACATCGCGCTGATCAAGCGTCGCGAGCGCTTCACCACGGTATATACGGTCGAGCAGGAGGGCAGGCTCGAATCCCTGATCCTGCCGGTGCGAGGTTACGGACTGTGGTCAACGCTGCACGGTTTCGTGGCGCTGAAGCGCGACCTCAACACGGTGGTGGGTCTGGGCTTCTACCAGCATGCCGAAACCCCAGGCCTTGGCGGCGAAGTCGACAACCCCAAGTGGAAGGCCCTGTGGCCTGGTAAGGTCCTGTTCGATGACGCCGGCAAGCCGATCATCAAGATCGTCAAGGGCGGCGTCGACCCCGCCAGTCCCGATGCCAACCATCAGGTCGATGCGCTCGCTGGTGCCACGCTGACCAGCAACGGCGTCGATCACCTGCTTCAATTCTGGCTCGGCGAGCAGGGTTTCGGTCCATTCCTCGCCAAACTTCGTACCCAGGGGGTCTGATCATGTCCAAACCCACCATCAAGGAAGTCCTGCTCAACCCGATCTTCGCCAATAACCCGATCGGGCTGCAAATTCTCGGCATCTGTTCTGCGCTCGCAGTCACCTCCAACCTTAAGACGGCGCTGGTGATGTCGATCGCGCTGACCCTGGTGACCGCGTTCTCGAACCTGTTCATCTCGATGATTCGCAGCCAGATCCCGGGTTCGATCCGCATGATCGTGCAGATGGTGATCATCGCCTCGCTGGTCATCGTGGTCGATCAGATCCTGCGGGCCTACGCCTTCAGCCTGGCCAAGCAGCTGTCGGTGTTCGTCGGCCTGATCATCACCAATTGCATCGTGATGGGTCGTGCCGAAGCGTTCGCCATGCAGAACCCGCCGCTGTTGTCCTTCATGGACGGCATCGGCAATGGCCTGGGCTACAGCGTCGTGCTGCTCTCGCTTGGTGTCATCCGCGAACTCCTGGGGGCCGGCAGGCTCTTCGGGGTCGAGATCATCGCGCTGGCCAAGGATGGCGGCTGGTACGTGCCCAACGGCCTGTTGCTGCTACCGCCTTCGGCCTTTTTCCTGATCGGCCTGCTGATCTGGGCACTGCGCAGCTGGCGCAAGGAGCAGGTGGAGAAGCCGGCATTCCGCATGGCTCAGCAGGTCATCACCAAGGAGGCCTACTGAAATGGAACATTATCTGAGCCTCTTCGTGCGCGCGGTGTTCATCGAGAACATGGCGCTCTCCTTCTTTCTTGGCATGTGCACCTTCATCGCCATCTCCAAGAAGGTCGAGACTGCGATCGGTCTGGGTATTGCGGTCATCGTCGTACAGACGATCACCGTGCCGGCCAACAACCTCATTTACACCTGGCTGCTGCGTGATGGCGCGCTGGCGTGGGCCGGCCTGCCGGAGGTCGACCTGTCGTTTCTGGGGCTGCTGTCCTACATCGGCGTGATTGCCGCGATCGTGCAGATTCTCGAGATGCTGCTCGACAAGTACGTGCCCAGTCTCTACAACGCGCTGGGCGTGTTTCTGCCGCTGATCACGGTGAATTGCGCCATCATGGCCGGCTCGCTGTTCATGGTCGAGCGCGACTACAACTTGGCTGAAAGCACCGTGTATGGCGTCGGCTCGGGTGCCTCCTGGGCGCTGGCCATTGCTTTGCTGGCCGGCATTCGCGAAAAGCTGAAGTACAGCGATGTGCCTGAAGGCCTGCAGGGCCTGGGCATCACCTTCATCACCATCGGGCTGATGTCGCTGGGCTTCATGTCCTTCTCCGGCGTGCAGCTGTAAGGGCGGGCGAAAAGATGAACAACCAGGAAATCTTCATCGCCATCGGCATGTTCACGGCCATCGTGCTCGCACTGGTGGTTTTCATCCTGATGGCGCGGGCGCGGCTGGTGTCCAGCGGTGACGTGACCATCGACATCAACGGCGAAAAGAAGATCACCGTTCCGGCTGGCGGCAAGCTACTGCAGACGCTGGCTGAAAGCGGCCTGTTCCTGCCCTCGGCCTGCGGCGGTGGTGGCACCTGCGCGCAGTGCAGGTGCGTGGTCACGGAAGGTGGCGGTTCCATGCTGCCGACCGAGGAGTCCCATTTCACCAAGCGCGATGCCAAGGAAGGCTGGCGCCTGTCATGTCAGACACCGGTCAAGCAGGACATGAAGGTCGAGGTGCCTGAGGAAGTCTTCGGCGTGAAGAAGTGGGAATGTATGGTCGAGTCCAACCCGAACGTCGCCACCTTCATCAAGGAGCTCACCTTGCGCCTGCCGGAAGGCGAGGACGTGGCTTTTCGCGCCGGTGGCTATGTGCAGCTCGAGTGCCCGGCCCATGTCGTGAATTACAAGGATTTCGACATCCAGGACGAATATCGCGGCGACTGGGACAAGTTCAACATGTGGCGCTTCGTGTCCAGGGTGGACGAGACCACGATTCGCGCCTATTCGATGGCGAACTATCCGGGCGAGAAGGGCGTGGTGAAGTTCAACATCCGCGTCGCTTCGCCGCCGCCGGGTCGCGACGATATCCCGCCCGGCAAGATGTCGTCGTGGGTGTTCAACCTCAAAAAGGGCGACAAGGTCACCGTCTATGGCCCGTTCGGCGAGTTTTTTGCGCGCGAGACCGATAACGAGATGGTCTTCGTTGGTGGCGGTGCCGGCATGGCGCCGATGCGCTCGCACATCTTCGATCAGTTGAAGCGCCTGGGTAGCACGCGCAAGATCACGTTCTGGTACGGCGCGCGCTCGATGCGCGAGGCGTTCTACGTCGAGGAGTTCGACAAGCTCCAGGAAGAGAATCCGAACTTCACCTGGCATCTGGCGCTGTCCGATCCGCTGCCCGAGGACAACTGGACCGGTTACACCGGCTTCATCCACAACGTGCTGTTCGAGCATTACCTCAAGGATCACCTGGCGCCCGAGGATTGCGAGTTCTACATGTGTGGGCCACCGATGATGAACTCGGCGGTGATCAAGCTGCTGCTCGATCTTGGCGTCGAGCGCGAGAACATCATGCTCGACGACTTCGGCGGCTGATCGCATCGTCTTTTTTAAGTTTGCGGGGTGTGTGCTGCCCCGTGCCACAATGCCCGCTCATTCGCTCCGCGCGAGGGCGGGCTTTTTTTTGAGGATTGACCCATGGCTGGAACTGTTCTGCTTGACGTCGCCGACGGCGTCGCGACCCTGACCCTGAACCGCCCGCAGGCCCTGAATGCCCTGTCGGTCGAGATGATGGAGGATTTGGCCGAGGCGGCGCGCTCGCTGTCCGGACGTGCCGATTTTGCCGTCGTCGTGGTCAAGGGCGCCGGTGAGCACTTCATGGCCGGTGGCGACCTCAAGGATTTCTCGCGCCAGTTGTCGCTGTCGCCCGATGCGCGCCTGGCTGTGTTCAAGGCAATGATCGTGCAGCACATCAATCCCACGGTCGAACTTCTGCAGTCCTTGCCACAACCGGTCATCGCCAGCGTGCGCGGTGCCTGTGCAGGCTTTGGTCTGTCGCTGATCGCGGGCTGCGACCTGGTGGTCGCCGCCGACAATGCGAAATTTACCACCGCCTATTCGGCGATTGCGCTGTCCGGTGATGGCGGTGCTTCCTACTTCCTGCCGCGCATCGTGGGTACGCGCAAGGCCGCCGAGCTGTTGCTGCTGGCCGAACGTTTTGACGCCACCGAGGCCCAGCGCCTGGGCCTGCTCAATCGCGTCGTGCCGGATGCAGAGCTTGAAGCAACAGTGGCCAAGCTGGTCACGCGGCTCAAGAACGGACCGCGTCATGCCTATGGCGAAATCAAGCGTCTGCTGGCCGCGTCCTACGACAATCAGATCGAATCGCAACTGCAGAGCGAGGCCGAGGCCTTTGCTCGCTGTGCGGCAACCGCCGACTTTGCCGAAGGCGTCACAGCCTTTCTCGACAAGCGGGCGCCAGGTTTCAAGGGCTGTTAGGCGATCCAGCGCGACAGGCCATAGGCGAGGCGGCCGATTATTTCGTGCAGCGCATACCATCCGACGTAGGCGCTGTTCTGGCTCGGCAGTTCACCAATGAAAGCGTTCGCGCCCTTCTTGCCGGTGTAGTCGCCCAGCCAGGCGGTGGGGGCGGGATGGACGACGAGCCCTGCAGCCTCGAATTCGGCCCGGGCCCGAGGCATGTGCGCCGCGTGGGTGACGAGCAGGATTCGCCCGACTCCCGCCGCGCTCAGGATGGCGCTGGAATAAAGGGCGTTTCCGCGTGTGTCGAGCGAGCGCCCTTCGGTCCAGCGCACCGCCACGCCGAAATCCTCTTCCAGCGCCGCCTTCATCAAGACCGCCTCCGGCACCTCATCCACGCCTCCGCCGCCACTCACCAGGACGGGCAGTCCGCTCATGCGCGCCAGCCGGGCACCGTAGCGCAGCCGTTCCAGCGCCAGTCGATTGACAGTCTCTCCGCCGAACTCAGGCGCGTACTCCCGCCGGCCGGCGCCGAGAATGACAATTGCGTCCGCCTGCCCAATTGTCTCCGATGCAAGTGGTGCAGGGTCTTCGACCTGCGCCACGCCCCAGCCCACGCTGGCCGGAACGATCAGCAGCAGGTTCAATGCCACCCCGGCCCAGGCCAGCGTGAGCCCCAGGCGTGGAGCCGAGCGCAGCAGCGCCAGCCCGGAGATGATCGGCAGCAGCGGCAGCATGGGGGGCAGGACGAAGGCGGCAAGCAGCTTCTTCAGCCCGAACAACAGCAGTGAAAGATCCATCGTGGTTTGTCCTCGGTGTGAGCTGACAGTATTATCGAGTGAATGCTCGAAACCTCTCCAGGCGGCGTTTGCCGATGATTCTCCTTTCCATGATGCCATCCTGCATGTCGCGCAAGTTTGGGCGAGACAGGGTAGGGCCATGCAGGTTCGGTCGACGGTCGACCGGGCAGGCGTGGAGTGGCTGCACATGAGTCTGCGGCTGCTGCTGTGGAGCCTTGTTCTGCTGCTGTTGCTGATCGCCGGCTGGCAGTTTCTGCGTGCCTTGCGTCTCGGTGCTGCGTCGACGCCGGAATCCCGTGCCGAGTCTGCACCTGCACCGCTGGCCGATGCGGATAGCGAGGAGGAGGATCGGGGGGAAGAGGGCGACAGCGGTTTCGATTACGCGCCCCGGCCGTCGCCGCTATTGCCGGCTGGCCTAGCCCCTGTTCCGGACACCTTCCAGCTTGAACTGGAACTCCATCATCTGCGGCGCGAGCTTCAGAGGCAGCAGGATTTGATCGTGCTGCAGCGTGCCGAGATTCAGGGGCTTCAGACCGAAATCGGCGGTCTGAGCAAGCGCGTCGCCGATAGAGTGCAGGACCAGCCTGCGACGTCGCCGGAATACAGCGATGCGATGCGCTTTGCCGAGCAGGGGCGCAGTGCCGAAGACATCGCCGCGCATTGTGGCATCAGCGTGGCGGAGGCCGGGCTGGTCTTGTCGCTCGCACGAACGGGAGGAGGCAGTCATGAACGCTGAAGCCGCTGTGCCGGAGGTGCGCCGTCGACGCAACGCTGCCTTGCGCGGGGCGGGGGGTGCGCTGCTTGCCGCCCTCGCCATTCTCGTTGTGGCCCTGCTGCTGGAGCAGGATGACACGGCCGCTCCGCCAGCGGCTGCGGTGGGGCGTGGTCCTACTGCCGAAGGCGTTCGCGGGGATGTTCCGGTGCCGCTCGCGCCGCCTGTGGCAAGCGTGCCGCAAGCTGTCGAGGTGGAACACAGCGTGCTGCCGCCTGCCGTAGTGCCTGCAGTTGTGGCGAATCCGCCCGAGGTGGTTTCCATGCCGCCGGCGCAGGTGGCGGTGCAGTCCGAGCCGGCATCGGCAGCGCCGCCAGTGGATGAAGCAGATGCGGTGAAAACGCCGTCGCCATTGCTGGGGGCACGGTCCGCGCCTGCAGACGGCTACCGGATCCAGCTTGGCGTGTTCGACGATCCGGCGAACGCGATTGCCCTGCAGCAGGATCTCGGCACGCGCGGTTTGCACGCCGGCATTCAGAGTCGTGTCGTACTCGGTCCCTATGCGAATCGCGAGGCAGCGCGCAAAGCGCAGGCGGCGCTGCGTGCTGCCGGGCTTGAGACGGGTATGCTGGTCCCACCTAGCAAAAAGAAACGCTGACGCCCGTCGTCAGATCCGACTGAATCATCCCGAGGAGTTGCCCGTGAGAATCAAAAGCTCCGAATTTGGCGCGGTCGAAGTTGCCGATGACCGCATTATCGAGTTTCCTGCCGGCCTGCCTGGCTTCGAACAATGCCATCGCTTCGCGCTTGTGCACGAGGAAGGACGCGAGGCAGAGGTCTTTCTGCTGCAGTCAGCCGATGATCCCGAGGTGGCGTTTTCGATCACTGCGCCTGGCCGTCTTGGCGTGAACCTGGAATTCGTCCTCAGCGACGAAGACCTCGCCTTGTTGAAGCTCGACAACGCCGACAAGGTCGACGATGTGGCGGTCGTCATCATCATCCGTTCGCAGAAAGCCGAGGAAGCTGGCCCGGTGGGCGCTGGACTGAGTGCCAACTTCATGGCCCCGCTGGTGATCAACACGCGAGCGCGGGTGGGGATGCAAAAAGTGATCAGTCGCCTGGGCTGCGAGATCACACTGCGTCAGCAAGACTGAGGCCGACGTCCGCGCAGGGGGCTAGCCGCGGCGCGGCGACCCCCTGACGTTGTCGCCGAATTTGCAGCCAAGCCTGTTTTTGCGCCGCGCGTACCTGGCTACACGCGGCTTACAATAACGGTCTTTCAACCACGAGGTTTTCACCATGGCCCGCAGCATCATCTCCTCCCCCAATGCACCCGCCGCGATCGGCCCCTATTCACAGGCCGTCAAGGTCGGCAATCAGGTCTTTCTGTCCGGTCAGATCGGTCTCGATCCGGTCAGCATGCAGATGGTCGAGGGGATCGAGGCGCAGGCCGTGCGCGTGTTCGATAACCTCAAGGCGGTGGCGGAGGCCGCGGGTGCCTCGTTCGCCGACGTGGTCAAGATCAACATCTATGTCACCGACCTGTCGAACTTCGGCGTCGTCAATGAAGTGATGATGCGTTATTTCTCCGAGCCCTATCCGGCACGTGCCACGGTCGGCGTGCGCGAACTGCCGCGCAATGCCTTGGTCGAGGCTGATCTGATGATCGTCCTCGGCTGATTGCCGAACTCCACGCGCTCTTGCGCGCAGGGCGCTGCCAAACCCGCCCCTCTTCCCATGCCACGCCCCAACGCCGTCACTGCGGCTGCTCTGACTGTAATGCTCGATTCTGTTGGTGCTGAACCGGCAACGGGCTCCCATCCGCGTCACTGGCCGGGAAGTGGCGTGGGTGCGCAGCTTGCGGGGCGGCTGGCGAAGCTCGATATCCGCGGTCCCGATGATCTGCTGCTTCATCTGCCGCTGAGGTACGAGGACGAAACCCGGTTGACGCCGATCGCCGTTGCCCGGCCGGGCTTTTCGGTACAGGTCGAGGGCGAGGTGACATCCTGCGAGGTCGTCCTGCGCCCTCGACGACAACTCGTGGCGCGCATCAGCGACGCTTCCGGCCCCCTGGTCGCGCGCTGGCTGCATTTCTATCCGTCGCAGCAAAAGCAGGTCGCGCTCGGGCGCCGGGTGCGTCTGTTCGGCGAGGTGCGCGGCGGTTTTTTCGGCGACGAGATGATCCACCCCCGGATCAGACCGGTAGAAGAAGGCGAAGCGCTGCCCGCGGCGCTGACCCCGGTCTATCCGACCACCGCCGGGCTTGGCCAGGTCACGCTGCGCAAACTGATCGACCGTGCGCTGGCGAGCGCACGCATCGACGACCCGCTACCGCCGGACGTCCTGCGCGAGCTTGGCCTGCCGGGCTTTGCCGAAGCCTTGCGTGCGCTGCACCACCCCGCGCCCGACGCCGATCCGGCAGCGCTCGAGTCGCGCGATCATCCGGCCTGGCGCCGCATCAAGTTCGAGGAGCTGCTGGTGCAGCAGATCTCGCTGCGCCGCGCCTACAACGCCCGTCGAGCGCGCCAGGCCGTGCCCTTGCCGGCACGAGGCCGCCTCACCGCTGCACTGCTCGATGGCCTGCCGTTCCGGCCCACCGCCGCGCAGTCACGGGCGGCGGCCGAGATCGCCACCGACCTTGGCGCGCCGCACCCGATGCAACGTCTGCTGCAGGGCGACGTCGGCAGCGGAAAGACCCTCGTTGCGGCGCTGGCCATGTTGCAGGCAGTCGAGAACGGCTGGCAGGCAGTGATGATGGCGCCTACCGAGATCCTTGCCGAACAGCACTGGCGCAAGCTGTCCGACTGGTTCGCGCCGCTCGGGCTGGAAGTGGCCTGGCTGTCCGGTAGCCGGCGCAAGCGCGAGCGTGAAGCCGAAATCGAACGTCTGCGCACGGGCGAGCGATTGCTCGCCGTGGGCACCCACGCCCTGATCGAAGACCCGGTCACGCTGCCGCGACTCGCGCTTGCTGTGGTGGACGAGCAACACCGCTTCGGCGTGCGCCAGCGTCTGGCCTTGCGCGAGAAGGGCGATGGGGGTGAGGGCGGCCGCCGCCCGCACATGCTGATGATGTCGGCGACGCCCATCCCGCGCACGCTGGCAATGACACATTACGCCGACCTCGACGTTTCGGTGCTGGACGAGTTGCCGCCAGGGCGCACGCCGATTCGTACCCGGCTGGTGTCCGACGCGCGTCGCGACGAGGTCATCGAACGGGTGCGCCAGGCCTGTCTCGGCGGGCGCCAGGCCTATTGGGTGTGCCCCCTGATCGAGGAATCGGAAGCGCTGCAGTTGCAGACCGCGGTCGAGACGTTCGACACCCTGCTCGCGGCCCTGCCCGAGCTCAAGGTAGGGCTGGTGCACGGCCGTCTGAAAGCCGACGAAAAGTCCGCGACCATGACCGCCTTTTCTGCTGGCGAGCTGGACGTGCTGGTTGCCACCACCGCCATCGAAGTGGGCGTCGATGTGCCCAACGCCAGCCTGATGGTCATCGAGCACGCTGAGCGCTTCGGCCTGTCCCAGCTGCACCAGCTCCGGGGCCGTGTCGGTCGCGGCAGTGCGGAGTCCGCGTGCATCCTGATTTACGCTCAGCCCCTGTCGCAAACCGGCCGCGAGCGTCTGAAGGTCATTTACGAGAACATCGATGGCTTCGAAATTGCCCGTGCCGACCTGCGTATTCGCGGGCCCGGTGAGTTCGTGGGTGCGCGCCAGAGCGGTTTGCCGCTGTTGCGCTACGCCAGCCTCGAGCTCGATACCGATCTGATCGAACCGGCGCGGGCGCTGGCCGAACGCATGCTGCGCGACCTGCCCGAGGCGACCGAACAACTGATGAGGCGCTGGCTTGGCGGGCGCGAAGCGCTCTTGCGTGCTTGATTTTCCTGAGTTCTGAGGTCTTCTTCGAGTCAGGATCGTGGTGGTGTTGCCACGCAAATCCCTCGGCTTGGTGTGAGGAGGGTCCGGGTGCGGCGACTTCCGCCGCCCAGTTGCTAAAATACGGACTCGTTCTGCAAGAGCCCTCATGCGTACTCGTCCCCACCGCGAAACCTGGTTGTCACGTCCGCCACGCGCCACGGTGCCACCCGCCCTGATGCCCTGGCTCACCGATCCTTCGTCCCTCACGGCGCGGGTCAAGGCACGCTGCGGTGAGTTTGGCGTTCAACTGCTCGGCCAGCGGCTAGGGCGGGCGCTGCGGGACGAAGCCGTTCTACTCGGCCTTCGCGTAGGGGAGCGCGTCTGGGTGCGGGAGGTGCTGCTGTTCGCCGATGGTCGGCCGGTCGTGTTTGCCCGCTCGCTGCTGCCATGCCATAACGTGCGCGGCGCCTGGAACCTGTTCCAGGGGTTCGGGGCGCGCCCGCTGGGTGCAGCCCTGTTTTCCGATCCGGCGATCGCGCGCGCGCCACTGGCCTGTTCCCGGCTCGACGCGCGCGATGCGCGTTATCATCGGGCTCGTGCCTTGTTGTCCGCACAGACGCCGCCCGTGAGCCTGGCGCGCGAGCTGTGGGGGCGACGCTCCTTGTTCTACCGGCATGGCCGTGCGCTGATGGTGAGCGAATTTTTCCTGCCTGCGATATCCGATCTGCCCCGATGACCCACACCATGAGTTTCAGCGACAAGCTGCCCCACTACGCCCGCCTGATGCGGATCGACAAGCCGATCGGCACCCTGCTGTTGCTGTGGCCGACGCTGTGGGCGATGTGGTTTGCCGCCGACGGCTGGCCACCACTGCCATTGCTGCTGATCTTCGTGCTCGGCACCTTCCTGATGCGTTCGGCAGGCTGCGTCATCAACGACTATGCCGACCGTGATTTCGACGGTCATGTCGAGCGCACCCGCAACCGCCCGCTGGCAACCGGTGCCGTCAGCGCCAGTGAGGCGCTGTTGCTGGCAGCCGGCCTGTCCGTGCTTGCTTTCATGCTTCTCCTTCCGCTCAATTCGCTGGTCATCTGGCTGTCCCTGCCAGCGCTGCTGCTGGCGGCCAGCTATCCCTTCACCAAGCGCTTCCTTGCAATTCCGCAGGCTTATCTGGGCATTGCCTTCGGTTTCGGTATTCCGATGAGTTTTGCCGCGATCCTCGGCGAAGTACCCGCCATCGCCTGGGTGATGCTGCTTGCCAATGTTTTCTGGGCGATCGCCTACGATACCGAGTACGCGATGGTCGACCGGCCCGACGATATCAAGATCGGCA
>Ga0138256_10001237_pt1 | contig 27522 bp, 24 predicted proteins | sample KNB2016incub_MG_FD_105486 | JGI IMG/M metagenome (GOLD analysis project Ga0138256, IMG submission 105486) | Active sludge microbial communities from wastewater in Klosterneuburg, Austria - KNB2014incub_MG | ecosystem: Engineered > WWTP > Activated sludge > Unclassified | place: Austria...
CGGCGGCAACAACCGCGCCACCGCTCTGCTTTTGAATGTCTGTCCGTATCGAGCCACGTCCGTCCTTCATCGCCACCCCCTGGGTTGGTCTATGGAGGCGACAACTATTCTGACGCGGGGGGCGTTGGTTTCGTCGATGGGATCGTCCACGATTCAGGACTGTCGCCATCGCCTTGTCCAGGCGCCGCAGCAGTGCCTGCAGGCTCTCGCCCTTGCGACGCACAAGCATGGCCAAGCAGTTATGGCCATCTGTCGCCGTGGCCGCGTTTTCGATCCATCGACGATGTGGCTGCGCCGCTCTGAGTTCTTGCCAACAGACGTCCCAGCCTAGCCAAGTCCCTTCAAAGAAATTGGCTTGGCTTGCTTCTTCATTATTCCGCCGTGGCGCCCGTGTCTTTGACAACTTGCTGCCAACGAACCAGTTCTTTGTGGATTGACTTTCCGAATTGTTCCGAAGTTCCGCCCAGCGCGGACACCCCCTGATCTGCCAGTTGCTGAACGAGAGCAGGGTCCTTGAGCAAAGTGTTTATCGCCCGATTGAGCTTTTCAATGATTTCTCGAGGCGTTCCTGCAGGGGCGACGATGCCTTGCCAGGCGGTCGCGGCGAAGTCGCCTTTCATCGCCTCAGCAACCGTCGGCACGTCGGGCAGCACACGGGAGCGCTCGACGGACGAGACGGCCAAGGCGCGCAAGCGACCGTCCTTCAGAAAAGGTAGTGCCGAATTCAGGGCGGTGACCATGAATTGGGTTTGCCCTCCAATGATGCCGATCAGGGCCGGAGCGGAGCCTTTGTACGGAACATGCGATGCCTTGAGTCCATGCATGGAAACGAACTGTGCCGCTGTCAAGTGTTCAATGGCACCGACACTCGAGGAGCCGTAATTGAATTTCCCGGGGTTGGCCTTGATGAGCTGAACCAGTTCAGGCGCGGTTTTGGCCGGCACGCTTGGATTTACCAACAGCACAAGAGGCATCTCGGCGGTCAAGGCGACGGGTGCAAAGTCCTTCACCGTGTCGTAGTTCACCTTCGCGTAAATCCACGGAGAGATTGTGATGGATGACGAGGTGTACAGCACCGTATATCCGTCTGGCGCAGCCTTCGCCACCATGTCTGCACCGATGTTTCCGCCGGCACCGGGTTTGTTGTCAATGACCACGGGCTGACCCAACTGGTCTCCCAACTTCTGCCCAACGATCCGTGCAACCACATCAGTAGGACCGCCCGGGGGAAAGCCGACGATCATCCTGATGGGTTTGTTGGGGTACTGGACCCCTTGCGCGTGCGCGCCCATCATCCCGCCGAGCGCAAACGCAGCAATCAGCAGGCTGGCAGTGAACGTACGGTGATACTTCTTCATCTTTCTCATGTCGTCTCCAAGTTCAAAAATTGATTACCCAATTCAGGCCGTTGCGATCGGTGTAACCGAAGTGCCAACAGCCTGCGGAAAACACTGCCGTTGCATTAGGCAACCAGGTTCTGCTTTATGAATCGAACTGGGCAGTCTACTTTTACGGCGATCCAAACACTTTGCCACTTCACGATTTCATTCGCTATTGGATCGGTTCGCAGAGCCCAACCAGTCAGCGAGCACATCCTCGCGATGCTCGTCGAGCTTCGGGGGTGCGTGGCGATACGAGACGGGCGTTTCAGATAGCTTCAGTGGGTTCGCCAACAGGCTAACCGAGCCGGTTGCCGAACCCGGATAAGCCAAAGTCAATTCAGCACCGCGTGCCTGCACGTGCGGGTCGGCGAACACCTGTTCCAAGTCGTTTACTGGACCACAGGGAACGCCGACCCCCTCGAACTTCGCCAGCCATTCGGCACGCCTGCGACTCCTCAGGCATCGGGCGATCAGTTCACACAATCGCTCCCGGTTTTCGACACGTGCAAGGTTTGTGGCGTAGAGCGGATCCGAGGCAAGTTCCCGAAGTCCGGTGGAGTCGCAAAATCTGCGGAACTGGCCATCGTTACCGACGGCAAGGATCATTGGCGAATCAGCAGTGTCGAACACTTGGTAGGGAACAATGTTCGGGTGGCCGTTACCGAGCCGCGAAGGCTTTTTCCGCGACATCAGGTAGTTTGTACCAGCATTAACCAACCAGGCAATCTGCGCGTCCAGCAACGAAATGTCGATATGCTGGCCGACTCCGGTAGCGTCGCGATGTCGCAGAGCCGCGAGGATGCCAACGGTTGCAAACATACCGGTCATTACGTCGGCGATACCGACCCCAACCTTCATCGGATCGCCGTCCGGTTCGCCGGTCAAGCTCATGATGCCGCCCATGCCTTGAATCAGAAAATCGTACCCGGCACGGTGGGCGTTGGGACCTGTCTGGCCGAAGCCGGTGATCGAGCAGTACACGAGCCGCGGGAACCGCTCTTTCAACTGGGCATAGGCGAGGCCGTATTTCGCGAGGCCGCCGACCTTGTAGTTCTCTACCAGAATGTCTGCGCGTTCGAGCAGTCTCAGCACGAGTGTGAAGCCCTCGGGTGCGGCGATGTCGATGGCAATTGAGCGCTTGTTGCGATTGGCACAGAGGTAGTACGCGCTCTCGCCCGTAGGCTGACCATCTTTGCCGGTTACATACGGTGGCCCCCAATGCCGCGTGTCATCTCCCTCGCCTGGTCTTTCGACCTTCACGATGTCCGCGCCGAGATCACCGAGCAATTGCGTGGCGGTTGGGCCGGCAAGAATGCGTGAGAGATCCAGCACTTTCACGCCATCGAGCGACATCGGGTTCACGACAGCCGCCTCCCTGCATCTGCAGCCTTAGTGCCTCCGGCGACATGTCGCAGCCCGACTCGGGCTTGCGCCGGAACGTGGGGAACACGCTGGTGTTCGGCGCCGCCGCTGTTCCCTGTGACTGCTTGCTGTTTGCGCGCAGGCCCAATCGCTTGACGGAAGGACACGGACTGGCTGTGGGATCGGACGAACCACCGATCGAAAACGACGGGATGATGGCGATCAGCTTGGTGAACTAGCCCTTCTCCAGCGATCGGGTCGCCAGCAACGCCGGAACGACCAGCCGCAGCATGTATCTTGTGCATGCGGAATCTCCTTTTTCAGTGAGACTGCGATGCCGCCTTAGTGCTCCGCAAACATGCTGCGAGCGATCATATTCATTTGGGCCTGGGAGGTGCCACCACCGATCTGGAACATGCGCACATCCCTGAGCATGCGCTCCAGCGGTAGGTCGCGCGAATAGCCCGAGGCGCCGAACATCTGCAGTGCCTCGCTCACCACGTGAAATGACTCGTGCGCCGTGAATGCCTTGGCAATCGACGCTTCTCTCATCTCTGGAAGCATCACGTTATTGGCCAACTTGCGAGCGTTGCACGCCGCCTGATAGATGAGCAGCCGGGCTGCTTCGAGCTTCATTTCGCTGTCCGCCATCATCCACTGCAGTCCCTGGAACTCCTTGAGTTTTCTGCCAAATGTTTCGCGCTGACCCATAAACTCGATTGCCAAATCGTGCGCTCCTTGGGCAATCCCCAGCGCCACCGCGGACGCGCCGATGCGTTGGGCGTTGTAGCCATTCATGAGCTTCTTGAAACCATCCTTTGGATCGCGCACCACAAGGTTGGCCGCTGGAACCTCGCAATTCTCGAAGATGAGTTCGGCCTCCGGAATTCCTCGCAGTCCCATGGCGTCCTCCACCCGCCCCACTGAAAAACCTCGCGTCCCCTTGTCGACCAGGATGCCTCCAATCCCTTGGTCGTTCCCTTCGCGATCGATGATGCGCGTGTAGATCAAGTTGGTCCTGGAGATGCCGCCGCCAGTAATCCAGTGCTTGGTACCGTTCACGACGTAGCAGCCGTCATGCTCCACAGCCGTGGTTTTGAGTGACGTCAGATCGGTGCCGGCATCGGGCTCAGTCATGCCGATGGCTGGCTTGTCGCCATCCTCCAGAATGCGACGAGCGACCTCGATCTGCTGCGCCTCGGTGCCATAGGCCATGATTGACCCAAGCGCCCCCATATTGGTCTCCACGACGATTCGTGCGGTGACCCCACAGTATTTGCCGATTTGCTCGATCGCCAGCACGGCGTCGATTAACGGTCGCTCGGTACCGCCGAACTTCTTCGGAATGGTCATTCCGAGCAGGCCGGCGCGGCGCAGGACTTCGACGTTCTCATGCGGATATTCGTGTTCTCGATCCCATCGCGCGGCCTTAGAAGCGAACTCGTCGCGCCCAAGACGATTGGCCAAGTCGACCAGCATCTTTTGCTCTTCGCTGAGCTGAAAATTCATTGTCATGTCCGTTTCGCGATGTCATTGAATGGAGGGCGAGACAACACTACCAACGCACTACCTATTTGTCCAATACATTCAAAGTACAGTCACAATCTAATTTGGTAATGGATAGGGACTGGCGAGGCCGCGGAATCTGATGAACGCGTGGGCTGAGATGGTGGCTCCTTCGACCCGCATGCGCAAGCCTGCGGGTTGCCTCGCAAGCAACCGAAGAGCCACCAAGATGAAGTCTCCTACGAAGCGCGAATTGCAGGTGGTGCCTGCTGCGCAGGTCCAGATCTCGCTGCCCGCGCTGGGGGTGCTGCGGGACTGCCAGCGCACGCGCTGGCCAGCGAGCCTCTCCTTGGTTTGAAGATACTTGAAGATGACTTCAATTGCGAATGAAAGCATTGAAACATAGACTGATCCGGGGCTTACCTTCGGGTAACTATGTATTGCGGCCGCGCTAACGAAGGATTCGATGTATACGCCCACACACCTCAGCGGCTCGAATCCGCCCTTCTGACGAACGACTCATGCACGCAAGCGTCACCGGGAACAGTCGACCGCGCATCGTCCTCAGCGGTCAAGACCTGCAGAAGTCGTTCGGTGGCGTGCGCGCGGTCTCGGGCATGAACCTCACGTTGCGGGAAGGATCGATCACGGGTCTGATCGGGCCGAACGGAGCGGGGAAGTCAACTTTGTTTCATCTGCTGAGCGGCGTGATCCGTCCGGACTCCGGCCGCGTCGAACTCTTCGGCGATGACGTTACGACGCTGCCCACTCATGCACGCGCGCAGCGCGGCATGGTGCGCAGCTTCCAACTGGCGCGTGAGTTTGGTCCGCTCACCGTACTGGAGAACTTGCTGCTAGCCCCTCAAAGGCAGCGCGGAGAGCGGCTGCTCCCGCTATTTTTCAGTCCAGCGAAGGTAAAGGCCGAGCAAGAGAGTCTCTACAGACGCGCAGTGGACGTCCTCGCGCTTTCGCAACTCACGCCTTTGAGCAACGAGTACGCGGCAAATCTGTCAGGGGGGCAGAAAAAGCTGCTCGAGCTTGGCCGCGCCCTGATGACTGACTGCCCTGTCATTTTGCTCGACGAACCCGGCGCCGGCGTGAACCCGGCCCTGATGGGGCTGCTTACCGACATGATTCGCCAGCTCAACGCCAAATATGGCAAGACTTTCCTGATCATCGAACACGACATGGACTTCATTGCGCGTCTGTGTGATCCGGTCATCGTGATGACCGAAGGCCGGCACCTGATAGAAGCCTCATTCGAAGAGATCCGTAGAGACCCCGAAGTCATCAAGGCATATCTCGGAGGCGCTGCCGCGAATGTCTGACGTCTTCTTTCGCGCCGAAGGCGTGTGTTCCGGCTACGGCCGGGGCGACATAGTCAGCGACGTCAACGTCGCAGTGGAGTCGGGCAGCATCATGACGATCATCGGCCCAAACGGCGCGGGCAAGTCGACCTTCATCAAGACCTTGGCTGGCGTCGTACAACGCCGAACGGGGAAGATCCTGATCGATGGTCACGACGTCGGTGGTTTGCCGCCCAGCGAGGTCTCGCGCCATGCCATCGCTTATGTGCCGCAGGAGCACAACGTCTTCCGTTCGCTGAGCGTCGTGGAGAACTTTGAGATGGGCGCGTGGATCGAGCCGCGCAAGTTCAAATCACGCATGGAAAGCGTGTTGGAGCTTTTTCCCGCACTGCGTACCCTCAGAGCGGTAAAGGCAGGCAATCTCTCCGGCGGGCAGCGCCAGATGGTTGCTTTCGGCATGGCCCTGATGGTTGAACCGAAGTTGTTGCTTCTCGACGAGCCGTCAGCGGGACTCTCCCCTGCAATGGTAGAGCAGATGTTCGAGGCGATCCGGCAAGTCCGGGAACGCGGCATCGCGATCTTGATGGTCGAACAAAACGCGATGCAAGCCTTGCAGATATCGAACTTCGGCACCGTCATGACGGCAGGGCGCGTTGCAATGACCGGCCCCGCGTCCGAGCTCTTGAACAACCGTGAAGTGGCCGAGCTCTACTTAGGGACACGAGCATGACGGCACAGATGATCGTGAATGGTCTCATCTCCGCTGCTTTGATCGCGCCGCCAGCGGTCGCGTTTTCTATGCTGTTCGGAATCCTGCGATTTCCGAACTTCGCGATCGGGGGCTACATCACGGTCGGGGTTTTCGCAGCCTACGCCATCAATGTTCAATTCGGCCTGCCGCTCTGGCTCGCCTCGCTTGGCGCCATGCTCGCCGGTTCGGTAGTCGTGTGGGCCAGCGACCAGATCATCTTCCGGCCAATGCGCGCCAGCGCGCCGGTGACGCTGCTTGTGGTGTCGATCGCGCTAACCTTCGTGCTCGAACATTCAGTGCGCCTGATCTTCGGCGCAGACGTGAAAGGCTTCGACCTTCCACTCGAGCGCCCACTGGTCTTCGGTGGCGTGCATGTCACGCGTCCGCAGCTCTATCTGATCGGTGCAGCGGTTTTGGTCGTCATCATCACTCACCTTCTGCTGACGCGCACGCGGCTGGGAAAGGCGATGCGGGCGATGGCCGACAACCCACAACTTGCCGAGGTTCGCGGCATTCGGTCGGTGCTGGTTCGCATCGCGGTCACGCTTTACTGCGGGGCGTTACTCGGAATTAGCGGTGTCTCAGCGGGGCTGGATCTGGTGATCGAGCCGCTTCTCGGCTGGGGTCTGACGATCCCGATCATCGCCGCAGCCATTCTCGGCGGCATCGGCTCAGTGTACGGAGCGATGCTCGGTGCAGTTCTGGTGGGCTTGGCGGAGGAGTTCACCACGCTGGTCCTGCCCAGCTCGTACAAGATCGGCGTGGGCTTCGTAATGATCACCATCTTGTTGCTGCTGCGTCCACATGGCCTGCTCGGCCAACCCGAGATCAAGAAATAGGGATAGTCCGATGCTTGCGTACTTCGTCGCCATGGCCACCTACGCCGGGTTCTTCATGATCCTGGCGCAGGGTCTCAACCTGCAATGGGGCATGACCGGGATGGTGAACTTCGGCGTCGCAGGCTTCTACGCAATCGGCGCATACAGCGGTGCGCTGCTCTCGACCCGCGTCGGAATTACACCGGAACTCGCGATAGCACTCGCGGGCGCGATCGCTGGAGTGGCGGGCCTTGGCGTCAGCCTCCTCACCGTGCGACTGCGAGAAGACTATTTTGCAATTGTCACTCTTGGCTTCGGCGAGATCGTGCGTCTCTTCGCGCTCAACGAAGATTGGTTGACCGAAGGTCCCAAGGGGCTGAGGATTCCGGTGCGCCCGTTCGACTTCGGCCTGGGCAACACAGCGTACTCGCTCGTCTACCTCGGCGTCGTGGCGCTGGTCGTGCTGGTGATCTATGCCATCTGCGAGCGGATTCGAACCGGCCCGTATGGCCGCACGCTTCGAGCGATTCGCGAAGACGACGTGGTGGCTGGCGTACTCGGCAAGTATGTCCTGCGGTTCCGCGTTCAGATATTCGTCCTGGGCTCCGTCTTCATGGGGATCGCTGGAGCGCTCTTCGCGCATTACATCCAGAACATCAGCCCCGACACCTTCATGCCGATGATTGCGATCTTCATCTGGATGTCGGTGATCGTCGGCGGGTACGGCAACAACAAGGGCTTGTTGCTTGGTGCCGGAATCGTCATGCTGATTCTCGAAGGTTCGCGTTTTCTTGGAGACTTCACTTCGATCGTGACCTCGCAACAGCTCTCTTCGATTCGCATCATCCTGATCGGCGTCATTCTGATGGCCGTGCTGCGTTTCAAGCCGCGCGGGTTGATTCCTGAACCCAAGTTCGTATCCGAGTTCGAGAAGGCTTCGTAACGAAGCCTGTACCCGTTCATTCTCAATTACCGAAGGAGACTAAACCATGCGAATCCTTATTTCCCGCCGTCGCGTTGTTACCGGATCAACTGCAGCCGTGCTCGGCGCGGCTTTCATCCCTCGTTTCGCATCCGCGAGTGACCCCATCAACATCGGATCGCTGACGCCCAACACGGGTGGCGGTGCGCCCTATGGCGGGAACATGGCTGCAGCCATCAAACGCACGGTCGACCAGATCAACGCCGCAGGTGGCGTACTGAATCGCCAGATCAAGCTGACACAAGAAGATGGTGAAACCAACCCGGAGACTGCAACACGCGCTGCCGACAAGCTGATCAACGTCAATCAGGTCATGGCGATTCTCGGCACATGGGCCTCTTCAGTGACACTCGGAATCATGCCCAAGTGCCAAAGTGCGAATGTGATCCAGATGTGTGTCTCGTCGTCGAGCGACATCCCGCTGCGTGACACCAAGGGCCTTGTTTTCAATTTCCAAGTTCTGAACCCGGTATGGGGCAGAGCGCTGGGGCAGCTCGCACTGGAGCATGGTTACAAGCGCTTCAAGCTGATGGCGCTAAACAACGATTTCACAAAGTCAATACTCGACGGCTTTGTCGACGCAGTCGGCGCGGGTCGGCTGCTCGAAAAGCCGTTTTACTACAACGCGAACCAAGCCTCCTACAAGTCCGAGGTCTCGCATCTGCTGGCGGGAACTCCTGACGCTGTGTTCATTCCAGGCTACGTCACCGACTTCACCGCGATCTACAAGGACATCTATCGTTCCGGATACAAGGGCCGGGTCATCACAGTCACGTTCGCCGCCAGCGGTCCGTTCAAAGCCGCGGTCGGAGATGCAGCGGAAGGAATTTTGCACGGCTATCCGATCCCGCCATTGGACAGTCCGGCGTACAAGCAGTATCTACGCGAGGCGGGGCTCGAGGACAACGGCCAGATTCAGCACCCATATGGAACTCTCTGCCGCGATCAAGTTTCCGTACTCGCGTTGGCGATCCAGAAAGCGGGCAGCACAGATGCCGACAAGGTGAAGAAAGCCATCTTCGATGTCTCGACCGGCCCTGGCAAGAAGACCGTGTACAACGTGCTTGATGGCCTGAAGGCGTTACGCGCCGGCGAGGAGATCAATTACTCGGGCGCTGGCTCACCTGTGGAATTCGACAGCCGTCGCCAAACAGTCGATCGCGACGTGCAACTCTACGAGATCAAAGGCGGCAAGGACGTGATTCTGTCCACCCGCAAGGGCTAACTGCATCCGGCAGGCATCACACCGAGGGGAGTCACATGGCACGAGTTAGAGATGTTCAGGTGGACGAAGTACCGGCCGATGTTCGGCCGATTTACGAGCGCTTCGTGCAGGACTACGGTCCCTTCATGAACCAGGTCAAGGTGTTCGCGCACCGTCCGCCCGCCCTCAAGCACATCATGGGCTTGCTGCTCGACCTGTACGACGAAAAACTACTCCCCAAGCGTTACCTCGAGATCGCGCTGGTCGTGGTGTCCAAGCTCAACGAATGCAGCTACTGCGTGAGTCATCACACGCCACGCCTGGTGGATCACGGATTCCTGCCCGATGCGGTCGCGCGGATCCTCGACCCCGACGTGCCAGGATTCGACGAGGTCGACCTGCTGGTGCGGGATTACGCTGTCCAGGTGACGACGAATCCGCAGCGAATCCGCGATCAAGTCTTCGTCGCACTTCGCAAGCACTTCAGTGAAGAACAGATCGTCGAGTTGACGCTTCGCACCGCGCTATGCGGCTTCTTCAACCGGTTCAACGATGCACTGATGATCGACATCGAGGACGGTGTCGTGGAAGACATGTTGTCGCGTGGCTCAAGCCTCTCCGAGCTGCCGTCGCAAGAGCGCGAGGGCGCCAGCGCAGACGGAGCCGCCTAGATGAACTCGAGGGCAGACACGCTCGCCCCGGTGACTCTCATCACCGGGGCCGCGCAAGTGGTGACTTGCGCAGGACGTCATGGCGTCGGGCTGATCGAGAACGGCGTCATCGCAATCGAAGACGAGACCATCCTCGCGGTCGGTTCCCGGGATGACGTCATGAGCGCGCTGGGGGATCGCGGCATCCAGCCTCTCGACGCCAACGGTGGGGCTGTGATTCCAGGCTACGTTGACTGCCACACGCACCTGATCTTTGCCGGCGACCGCCGCCACGAATACTTCGCGCGCATGCGAGGTCTGGACGATGCCGGCCTGCGCGCAGCGGGCATTCCGTTCGACGTGCCGGTGTCCATAGCGGCAAACCGCGAACTTTCCGTTGACGAACTCGTGAACGCATCTCTGCCGCGCCTGCGCCGAATGCTGGAATCGGGTACTACGACTCTGGAAACTAAGAGCGGGTACGGACTCACCCCCGACAGCGACATCCGCTCGTTGCGTGCCGCACGACGCCTTGCGGAGCTGTTACCGGTGGAGATCGTCTCGTCCTACCTCGGCGCGCATGTGCTGCCGCCAGGAGCAACGAAAGAGCGCTTTCTCGATGAGATCCTGAACGAAGGTCTGCCGCAAGTAAGCAGCCAGGGTCTGGCCGAATTCTGCGACGTCTATTGCGACCCGCACGTCTTCGACTTGAAGGAAACAGAGCGCGTGCTGCGCCGCGCCAGCGACCTGGGACTGAGGCTGAAGCTCCACGTCGATGCCAAGAACAATATCGGCGGCACGCGGCTCGCAGCAGAGATGGGTGCAGTGTCATGCGACCATGTGAACCACACGACGACGGCCGACTTTCGCGCGCTTGCCGACGCTGGCACAGTGGCTGTCACCTTCCCTGGCTTCGATTTCATCGTCAATCATTCGTCGCCGACCAGCATACAGGCAGTGCGCGACAGCGGCGTCACTCTCGCACTGGGGACCGACCAGTGCCCGGTCTGCTGGCTCGAATCGATGCAGCTGGCGGTGGCGCTGGGCTGTCGGATCAACCGCATGACACCGGAAGAGTCGCTGCGCGGCGCCACCATCCACGCGGCCGCAGCACTCGGACTCGCCCACCGCATCGGCTCGCTTGAGCCGGGCAAGCAGGCTGATATCGTGATCCTCGACGTCCCTTCCTTCGAGCAGGCGGCTTTCCGTTTTGCCACCAACAGCGTCGCCAAGGTGATCAAGAAGGGCCGCGTGGTGGTCGACCGAGGGGCCGCCGCGCCGCCAGGCTAGCGCGGGCGCTCAGCCACCGGCGAGTTTCCGACCACTCGGCGAGACGCTTCGTGCCATGCGCCAGAAAGCACGGCCTGGTAATGCGAGGCGGGCTTCGTCGCGACACGCCAGGCAGATCCGGCGCTGGGCACGCGGCAGGATGGGGCGTGTGACGATGCCGGGGAAACTGTCTGGCAAGGCCAGCGAGGCAACGACCGAGACACCCTGACCTCGACTCACGAAGTCCAGGATCGACCACAGTTGGGAGAGCTCGTGCGTAATGCGTGGTACCAGTCCGCAGCGATCGAAGAGCTTGCGCACAAGCTCCTGCGAACCGGCCTGGGTCATGATGAACGGGAACTTCGCAAGGTCACGCAGTTCAATACGCTCGTGACGAGTCAGCGGATTGGAGGCAGGCAGGACAGCGACCAATTCGTCGACCGCCAACAAGATCGTATCGAACTGCGGCTTCGGAAGCACCACCACGCCGAGATCGATGCGACCTTCGGTCAGCGCCTGCTCGACGCCTTGATCGGGGTCTTCGAGAATGCAGATCTCGATCCCCGGGTACTGCGCACGGAAGCGATCCACCAACATCGGCAGGATTCGAACTGACGAGCTGATGCCGAACGAGCCGATGCGCAACACACCCGTTTTCAGCTCGGCGGCTGCCTTGCCTTCTTGCTCAATGGTCTTGAGCGAGGTGAAGACATCAAGCGCATGTTGCAGCACCCGATTCCCGACATCCGTGAGTTCGAAATCCTTGGCGTGTCGATCGACGACCACGACGCCCAGATTGGCCTCCAGCGCACGTAACGCGTGGCTGGTTGCTGACGCGCTCATGCCGATTCGTGAGCCGCCGGCCGCCATGCTGCGCGCCTCCGTCATGGCGATCAGCAACTCGAGTTGTTTCAGCGTGACCACTGATGCGGGAGCCCATTACACGGCACGATCATGAGTTCGGTCGAGTTGATCCTAGATTCAATTGAATGTGACAAGACTTGAACCGATGATAACGCCAAGTGGTGCCTGATGCGCCGCGCTTCCGTATCTACCTGGGCTCCATATCCAGAAAGGCCAAGCCGTGTATTCAGATGGCGTTCAACGCATCCGCGTATCTCCGATTCAGGCAATGGCAGAAAAGACGCGCCAGGTCATTTTGTCTGGCAGAAGCGTCATCGACATGACGCTCGGCGAGCCCGACTTCCCGACTCCCAAGCACATATGCGACGCAGCCGTAACAGCCATTGCAAACCAGGAGACCAAATACACGCCGATCAATGGCACGATCGCGCTGCGCGAGGCCATTTCTCGAAAATTCAAACGAGACAACGGCCTCGAGTTCGGACTGGGTGAGATCAGCGTCGCCTGCGGCGGTAAGCAGGTCCTCTACCAAGCGTTTCTCGCCACACTCAGGCCGGGCGATGAAGTCGTGATGCCCACACCATATTGGGCCTCGTATGCCGACATGGTGACCTTGCACGCTGGCGTTTTGAAACCGATCACGACACGCGTTGAAGACGGCTTTCTGCTGCAACCCGAAGCGCTCGAAGCAGCGCTCACCGAACGCACCAAGTGGGTCGTGCTCAATTCGCCCAGCAACCCTAGCGGCGCAGCCTATACGGGCGCACAGTTGAAGGCGTTGACCGACGTTATCGAGAACAGCCCACATCGGAACTTCTGGATTCTCGCCGACGACATCTACGAACACATCCTGTTCGACGGCATGACGTTTGCCACCGTCGCCCAGGTCGCGCCGAAGTTGCGCGAGCGCACACTGACGGCCAACGGCGTCTCCAAGGCCTACTCGATGACGGGCTGGCGCGTTGGATTCGCCGGCGGTCCCAAGCCGCTGATCGACGCGATGACTAAGCTGCAGATGCAAGTCAACTCGCACACTTCTTCGATCTCCCAGGCGGCGGCGGCGGCGGCGCTGGACGGCCCGCATGATTTCGTTCGCGACCGCTGCGCACACTTCCAGGCGCGTCGCGACCTTCTACTGACACGATTTGCCGAGAATCCTTCGCTGGTATGCCCGCGGCCCCAGGGTGCGTTCTACCTGTTTCCTTCGGTTGCCGCGCTGCTCGGCCGGCAAACACCGGAGGGCGAGACGCTGGTCGACGATGTTGCCTTCTCCAACTATCTGCTGACACAAGGCGTGGCCGTGGTGCCTGGCTCGGGTTTCGGCATGTCCGGGCATGTGCGTCTTTCGTACGCCACGTCGGAAGTCAAGTTGGAGCAGGCCGCAGATCGGATCAAGGTCGCCGTGGAGCTACTCCTGTGAATTCGATGTCGCTCGCAGGCGTCCGCGTTCTCGACCTGTCGCGCATCCTCGCTGGCCCCACAGCCACACAGCTGCTGGGCGACCTTGGCGCAGATGTCGTGAAGGTCGAAAAACCTGGTGAGGGCGACGATACGCGACGCTGGGGCCCACCTTTCGTGACAGGACAGGACGGTCAGGTGACTGCAGAGAGTGCCTACTACCTCTGCGCGAACCGCAACAAGCGCTCGATTGCTATAGATATCGCTACACCCCACGGCGTGGCGCTGGTGATTGAGTTGCTCGAGCATGCCGACATCTTGGTTGAGAACTACAAGGTCGGCGGGCTGGCGAAGTACGGCCTGGCGTATGCCCAGTTGAAGGCGCGCTTCCCGAGGCTCGTGTACTGCTCGATAACCGGATTTGGCCAGATCGGCCCCTACGCGCATCGCGCCGGCTACGACTTCTTGATCCAGGGCATGGGTGGCATCATGAGCCTCACCGGCGAGCCCGCAGGCCTGCCGATGAAAGTTGGCGTGGGGATCGCCGACGTGATGACCGGCATGTACGCGACCGTTGGCATCCTGGCAGCGCTACGGCACCGAGACGCCACAGGGCAAGGCCAGCAGATCGACATCTCGCTGCTGGACACGCAGATCGCCTGGTTGGTCAACGCAGGCACCAATTTTCTGATGTCGCGGCAGAATCCGGCGCGGCTCGGCAACGGCCACCCCAACATCGTGCCGTATCAGGTCTTCGGCACAGCCGATGCACCGATGATCCTGGCGGTCGGAAACGATGGTCAGTTCCGCAAGCTATGCGATTGCTTGGGCTCGCCGGGCCTCGCCTCAGACCCGCGTTATGCCACGAACCTCGCGCGCGTCGAGCACCGCGAACAGCTGTGCGATCAGATTGGCCGACATCTGGGCACACGCCCACGTGCCGATTGGCTCGACCTGCTCGAATCGGTCGGCGTGCCGTGCGGCCCTGTCAACAACCTCGAGCAGGTGTTCTCGGACCCGCATGTGCGCGCGCGCGGCGCTGAACTGACTCAAGCGTACGCGGGGGCGGCCTCGGGCACCGTGAGCCTACTGGCTAACCCACTGAAGTTGTCGGAGACCCCCGTCACCTATCGCCACGCGCCGCCCCGACAGGATGAACACCGTGACGCGGTGCTTGCCGAATGGCTTGGCCCTACGAACCGATTCACAGATGTTTGAACCGAGGAACAGCACCGTGTATCCATTGACACCCGAACAGACCGCCTTGCAGGCCGCCGCGCGCGAACTGGCACAAGGCGAATTCGCAGCCACCGCCGCACACACCGATGCGACCGAAGCCTACCCTTGGGACAACATTGCAAAGCTGCGCGACGCCGGCTTCATGGGCATGATGATCCCGAAATCGCACGGCGGCCGCGGTCTCAGCCATCTGGACACCGGAATTGTTATCGAGGAGATGGCTCAGGCCTGCGCCGCGATGGGCCGCATCACCGTTGACTCCAACCTCGGTGTCATCGGCGCGGTGATGGCGTACGGCACCGACGAGCAGAAGAAGATCGCCGCCGAATGCGTGCTTGCGGGCGACAAGCCGGCGATCTGCATTTCCGAGCCGAATGCCGGCAGCGCGGCCAGCGAGATGACGACCCGGGCTGACCGTCAGGGTGATCACTACCGAATCAACGGACACAAATACTGGATCACCGGCGGTGGCGTCTCGCGTCTGCACCTGGTGTTTGCGCGGGTGTTCGACGACGGAGTCGAGCAGGGTATTGCAGGCTTCATCGTGGTTCGCCGCGACGCCTCCGATCCAGCGGCGATGCAGGTTGCCGACCGCACGCTGGCGATGGGCGTGCGTGGTATCCCAGAGGCGCACATCCTTTTCCACGATCTGATGGTTCACAAGTCGATGCTGCTGGCCGGGCCGTGGGGGCCCAGGCGCGGCTTCGCGTCCCTGATGCGAGCCTACAACGCGCAGCGCGTCGGTGCCGGCGCGGTCGCACTCGGCATCGCCCAGGGAGCCTTCAACGAGGCGTTGGCCTATGCAAACACCCGCGAGCAATTTGGACGGCCGATTGCCGAATTCCAAGGCCTGCAATGGATGCTCGCCGACATGTCTATCCAGTTGGAGGCCGCGCGATTGTTGTTGCACCGTGCCGCGAGCCCCGAGGACGGGGGTTTCCCAGACATCACACATGCGGCCCAGGCCAAGATATTCGCTGCGGAAGCCGCAAACAGGGTCACCAGCGACGCACTGCAGATCTTCGGTTCATCGGGCTACGCCCGCGAGATGCCGTTGGAGCGGCACGTCCGCGACGCGCGCATGTTCACAATCGCTGGTGGCACCGCGCAGATTTTGCGCACCCAGGTTGCTGGTAGCCTGCTTCGGCGCAAGCTGCCGCAAACGCGCGATGGCTACTTGGCGCGGCCTGCTGACGGTTCCGCACCCGCCGCGAAGCCGATGGGTGCTGCCTGATGTCGGCCGCGACACCCAACCCGACGGAGTCGCTCACCGCCGCCCAGGTAATCGCGCGGCGCCTGAAGGAAGCCGGCGTGCGGCATGCCTTCGGCATGCCTGGCGGTGAAATACTGACGATGATGGACGCGCTTGACGAAGCGGGTATCGACTTCGTGCTCGTCAAGCACGAGAACTGCGGTGGCTTCATGGCAGAAGGTACGTACCATCGCACGCACGCGCCAGGTGTCCTGCTCGCGACCGTGGGGCCGGGCGCTGCCAACGCCTTCAATGTTGTCGCCAACGCTCAGCAGGATCGGGTGCCACTCATCTTCCTGACCGGACGGGTCGACCCGTCCGAGACTTACACCTACACCCACCAGGTTTTCGACCACGCTGCCGCCTTCAGGCCCATTGTCAAGGCCACGTTTACTGCCGCCACTGGCGCGATCGATGTGATGATCGACAAGGCGGTTGCGATCGCACTCGAAGATCCTCCCGGCCCGGTGCACATCGACATCCCGATCGCGGTGGCACGCGCACTCGAACCGGCGGCCCTGCCTGTGCGCCGCGCCAAGTCTGCACCCATGGCGCCAGCGGCAACGCAACAGTTCGCGCAGGCGCGCGAGTGGATCGCACAGGCCCGCAAGCCTGTGGTTCTGGCCGGCGTCGAGGTGCTGTCGCAGCAATGCGCGCCGCAGGTGGCGGACCTGATCAAGGCACACCGTCTGCCGCTGATCACGACCTACAAGGCCAAGGGCATCGTCGACGAGCGCGACCCGCTGGCGCTTGGCGGCGCGGGCCTCTCGCCGCATGCCGACCAGGTGTTGATCGGCACGCTTCAAGAGGCCGACCTGATCGTGCTGGCGGGCTATGACCCGATCGAGATGCGGGCCGGTTGGCGCGACCCATGGCCCCGAGGCGCACGGGTCATCGAAGTAGCGGCAATGCCGAACACGCACTACGTACACCAAGCTCCGCTGAGCTTCATTGGGCACGTCGGTGAGACGATGGTGGCGTTATTCGCAGGACAGCAGGTGGTTTCGGCGTGGACCTCCGCCGAACTCGACGCGAAACGCCATGCACTGGCCGAGATCTTCCGTACCACCGAGGAATGGGGGCCAGCGGCGATCGTCGACACTGTGCGTCGGACGATGCCGCCCGACACCCTGGCCAGCGCCGACAGCGGCGCGCACCGCATCTTGCTGAGCCAAGTCTGGCAATGTAGCGAGCCGCACGGGCTGATGCAGTCGACGGGTCTGTGCACGATGGGCTGCGCGGTGCCGCTGGCAATGGGCGCCAAGCTCGCGAGCCCGCAGCGCCCGGTCGTCTCGTTCAGCGGAGATGCCGGGTTCGAAATGGTCCTCGGTGAACTCGCGACGGCGCGTGACCGCAAGATTGGTGTCATCTGTGTGGTCTTTGTCGATCAGTCGCTGGCGCTGATCGAACTCAAGCAGCGTAGCTCGGGGATGCGAAATCTAGGGGTCGAGTTCGGAGCGACCGACTTCGCAGGCGTGGCGCGAGCCCTGGGCGGGGTCGGGTTTGACGTCGACAGCCGTGAGACCTTGGCTGATGCACTCCGCCAATCAATGGTCGAAAATACCTTCTCGATCATTGCTTGCCATATTCAGAAATGCGAATATGACGGGCGAATATGAGCCCCCGACCAACCGTAGTTGGCCCTGACTCCGCGATGTTGCGGGCGAGCAATTCGGACGGTGATGTCCCAGCGCGTGGTGTAAGTCCAAGTCCAGAAGAGCTGCGATGCGCGTTACTCAGCGAGCCACAGCGGACAGCAGAGTGGGAACAGTATCGCCGAGGGATTGCAGGCCCTCAAGCTGCATGTAGCGCCGGGTCAGGCTCCACTCGTCGTACTGCTCGAGCATCATGGCGCCGACCCGCTACGTGATGGATGCGTCGTTGGGGAAGATGCCCACGACGCGGGTGTGTCGCTTGATCTCGGCGCTCAGGCGCTGCAGAGGATTGGTCGAATCGATCTGCGCCCAGTGCGCCCAGTGCGCCCAGTGCGCCCAGTGCGCCCAGGGGAATATCACGAACGGTAGCACGTCGTTCTCGACTTCCTCAATCAGTGCGCCAAGCTTGGGAAACTTGCCGCGCAACTGCTCGGCCACCGAGCGCCACTGCGCCCGCGCCTTGTCGGCCGAGCCCTGCACGAACACCGTGCCGACCGCCGCGCTGACCATGCGCCGCTGTGATTTGCCGTCGTGCGCGCGGGCGTTGCGCATGAAGTGCACCCGGCAGCGCTCCCAGGTGGCCTTGGGGGCCTTGGCCGTAGCCGCCTTGCGTCCCAAAGGCCGCGTAGCATGTCCAACCAGGCGCCGTTACCGATCACGGTTCAACAGCGAGCGAGACATCGCCGTAGGGATGGAAAGCCTTGAAGCGTATTGGATATGGAACTTAGGACTTTGCGCTATTTCATCACCGTGGCGGAGTTGCTCAATTTCTCTGCCGCAGCTGAGAACTTGAAGATTTCGCAGTCAGCGGTATCACGTCAGATACTGTTGCTGGAAGATGAGCTTGGTGTCCCGTTGTTCGATCGCGTGGGCCGCAAAGTCTTTCTCACGCAGGCCGGCTCGGAGTTGTTGGACCATGCCTACGAGGTTCAGAAGGGGGTCTCCTCGCTGAGGTCCAAGGCGGCCGAGATCGTGTCGGGGACTCACGGCGTTGTTCGCATCGGCGCCACGCCGCAGACACTTGAGACCTTGCTCACGCCGATCCTGACGCAATTCCAGAAAAGACTGCCCGAAGCGCGAATTCTGCTTGTCGAGAACGGCTCTGCAAAGCTCGTACAGGAAGTCGAACGAGGCAATATCGATCTGGTGGTCGGTGCTTTAGATGGCGACCACGAGCTCGAATCGCGCCCGTTGTTCCCGTTGGTGGTTCTGGTCGCGTTACCAAAGGATCATCGTCTCAGAAAACGCAAAAGCATAGAGGTCGCGGAACTCTCCAATGAGCAGTTGCTTCTGCTGCGCAAAGACTTCATGACCCGCAAGCTGTTCGACGGTGCCTGCTCGGTCGCCCGCGTTGCACCGCGGGTACTGATCGAAAGCGCAAGCCCCCATTGTCTGCTGGCGCTGGTACAGGGCGGGCTGGGGCTCGCGATCATTCCGTCCACGGTGCACCTCGCCAAGGGCCACCCGCCCGTTGTGCCGCTCACCCAGAATGGTTGCCGTTTGGGAATTCAGATGCGGGCCTTGTGGGACCCACGACGTCATGTGCCGCCGCTGGTCCGAAGCTTCATTGAAGATTTAGCCGCGTACACAAAGAACAAATATCCGGGAAGTTCATTTCACGTCGCGTAAGCGTCCAACCGGGTTTTGAGAATCATCTGGAACCGAAAGAGGATAGGACGTTCAACCGCATGGCTGGGCGGTTCAGTGGCGACCTGCTGGCAGTCGGCGATCGGGACGGCATCACCATTCAAGACTTTCGAAGCAAGGTCCGCACTTTGCTTCACGGTGGCGAGCCGGTGCCATTTCGAGCGCGCCGGCCAGCTGGATGTGGTCAGGCTGCCGGGCGAGCACCAGGTCTTGGCCACGCTGCCGGGCACCGCGTTCCCCGCGGGCTGAAGCGCGCTGCGCCTGTCCAGGCTGGGGCGGCGGTCAAAACCCGATCTTCCGCCTTCTGATGGCTGGGATGGTGGCCGGAAGTGAGCCATTGCTGTCGTTCACGACCATTGGGAACGATCGTTGGTCCATCTGGCTCGCTTCGTCGGAGCAGCCCAGTCAATGGGGTCATCGCCAGAGCGGAATTTGGCGTGAAGATGCGATCGAAGTCGCGCGATGTGTTCCAGCATGACGCAATACACGCTTGAGCTGCCCTCTGTTCCGGTTCAGATCAGCTTTGCCGGCAAGTGGCCGATACAGCGACTTGAAGCTCACTTTGCCCGAGCGATCTGGGGGCGGACGTCCGATGGTGTTGGGTCAAATCGCCGAGCGCATGCTGAACAAGGTCGTTGCGGTGATCATCCCGGCGGCATTGATCGGCATTTCCGCGGTCGCGCTGTACAGCTACATCGAAGAGGCGCAGGCGCCTCGAGGTACCGACCTTCCTCTTCGAGTTGTTGAGCAAAGTGGCGACGCGATCGTTCAACACGCCCAGATCGCGGCTGCGGCCCGGCAATCAGCCGCAAAAGCCTCTGTCGTCACAAACCTCTCAGTCCGGCCGTTCTGGCTGGTGCTGAACGTCAGCGCTCCGCGACCGGATGCGCAGTGGGCGATCGAGTTCCCGTCACGCCACGCGATGGGGATGGCGTGCTGGGACCTCGACACCGATGCCCCATTGGGTCGGGCCACGCGTGACCGCGAAGAAGGTCTGCTCAGGCACAGCCGCGGCGGTTTCGCACTCCATCTGCAGGCTGGCGCGCGCAAAGCAGAGGTGCTCTGCAGGGCCCACTTCCGGGGACCGGCGAGACTGACTGCCCAGGTCTGGGACGCGGACGCGCTGAAGCTGGCCCAGATATCGCACAACAAGGCCGGCGCGAAGATCGAAGCGGGCCTGGGCTTGCTTGCCCTGGCCATGCTGCTGATGGCCATCATCAATCGCAGCGCGCTCTACGGCGCCCTGGTGGTCTGGCTGCTGCTGAGCATGCGCATGGCTGGCCTTTCTGCAGGGGCCGATTTCGACTGGTTCGGTGTACCGATCCGATCGGATTGGCTGATTGCCGTCCGGCAATGGACCGTCTGTATGTACTCCGCCGCCACGGTGGCGCTGTTCAGTCAGCTCTTCAAGGTCGAGCTTGCCGCCATGGGCCGGCGGCGCATGCTGACCGGGCTGCAGTTGACCGCGGTCGCTCTTTTGGCCGCCTGCGCGCTGCTGAATTTTGAGCAGATCCTGCCGGTCGTGTGGGTCTCGTCCTTTGCTGGCACTGGGATCATGCTGTATTACCTTTACAGCATCCTGAGGCACAACTGCACGGCGATGGCGCTTTGGTATGCGCTGTCGATCATGACCACCCTGCTGGCCAGCTTGAGTGAGGTGGTGGCAGCCGCCATGGGCCTCCAGAACCCGCTCGGCGGCCTGAACAGCGTATCGGCGGCCCTGGTGTCAGCGGTGTTTGTCTTCGCGGCGGCGGCGGAACACATGCGGCTGGGCCGCAAGCAGATGATCGCCGCCCAGGAATCGCTGAAGACAGCCTACGAAGACTCTCCCATCGGCTTGTTCACGCTGCACGACGGCGATCAGCTGGTGAACAGCAATCCGACGTTCAGGACCATGTTGAAGGCACACGCGCCGACCGAGATGACGCACCTGTCGCAGATCTTCGGCGCCGACGTTGCGACGAAGATCCAGCATCTGCGCACACAGCCCCTGCCTGCCGCGATGGAACTGCAAACCACGCTGTTGCAGCCAGGACTGAGTGCGTCAGAAGAAAGCTGGTTTGAAATCAAGCTTTCCACCCAGGATGGTCAGTCTTTCGAAGGGTCTCTGCAGGACATCAGCGAGATCGTGCGGGCAACGCACAGGCTTGAGTTCCTGGTCAATCACGATCCACTGACCGAATGTCTGAATCTGCGGGGCTTGTCTCGCCACTTCGAGCGATCCCACCAACCCGCGAAGGCACTCGCCTACCTGGACCTGGACCGCTTCAAGCTGATCAACGATCTGTATGGTCACACGGCCGGCGACACCGTGCTGCGCCAGGTGTGCGAACGCATTCGAAGTCAACTCGGTCCGGAGGACTGCCTGGCGCGTGTGGGTGGAGACGAGTTCGTCATCGCCTTTGCCGATTCCAGTCTCGCGGCAGCCAAGACGTGTTGCCAGAACATCGGCGCGCTCATCTCGTCGATGCCGTTCCGAATCGACTCCCAGCGATTCTCGTTGAGCATCTCGGCGGGCCTGGTGGCAGCGCAGCAAATTGGCGTGTCATCCTTCAAGGAAGTGGTTTCGGCTGCTGACACCCTGTGCCGCATGGCCAAGAAGCGCCCACCAGACCGCCTTGTGGTGATGGAAAGTGGCAGCGCCTTCCTGCAGCATCACAAGGTGGAGCTGGAGTTGATTTCCTGTCTGGAGCGCGGCGAGACGCCTCGTGGACTGTTCCTGTTGATGCAACCCGAACTTTCGCTCTCGCAGCCTTTCGACTCGCTGAACTTCGAGGCGCTGGTGCGCATGCGCAAGCCCAACGGAGAGATCATTCCGGCCTCCGTCATCATTGAAGCCGCTGAAGCGCACAGCAAGACAGCCATCATCGACCTGTGGGTGATGAGAACGCTCTTGGCGTGGCTGGAAACACATCGCGAGCAACTCTCCCATACGCAGTTCGTCGGCGCCAACCTGTCCGGCGGTTCGCTCAATGACGAATCCTTCGTTGACGCATTGATCGACCTGCTGATGCAGCATCCCCGCGTGGCGCCCATGTTGTGCCTGGAGATCACCGAGACCGTCGCGTTGACCGACATGTGTCACATGCAACGATTGATCAGCCGCCTGCAAGCGATCGGCGCCAAGGTGGCTCTCGACGACTTCGGGGCGGGCTACTCGTCTTTCGGTTACCTGAAGGGACTGAGTGTCGACGCACTGAAGATCGATGGATCGCTCGTCAAGGACGCCGCCAAGACGATGGCGGGTGTGGCCATCCTGGGTGCGCTGGGCGGTCTGGTGCGAAATCTTGGCATGAAGTCCGTGGGCGAGTTTGCCGAGAACCTGCAAGCCATCAAAGCCCTGGTCGCCGCTGGCGTGGACTATGCGCAAGGCTATGGCATCAGCAAACCCGTCTCTCCCGAGCGCATCTTGGCCGCCCGTTCAGCCGCAGAATTCATTGAGGACCCCAAGATCCTCGAATACGTCCGGCAACTTCAGAGTCAGCCCGTGGCGAGTCTGTCGGCGACGGTCGAATCGGAAGACGCATGGGCGGCTTTGCCCATGCACTGAGGCAAACGTCGCGCGGCCGGCGAGGCAGGCGCACCGTCGAGCGCCAGGGCGATCGCATGGGCGATACCGTGCGACGTGTCGATGCTCGGCAGCATCGCATCCAAGGGTCGCAAGCCCGACAGGATCAAGTCCGGATGCACGGTCTGAAACGCAAAGCGAAACAGTGGGTGATCCGCCGCACGCCAGGTGGCTTCGGCCTCGGTGGGCGCCATGCACATGACGCGATGGGGAACACCTGCCGCATGAGCCATGGGGTACAGCGCGCCAATGCGATCGACATCGCGCCAGAGCATGGCGTCATACAAGCGATCGACCGGCCGGCGGCCTGCTGCCAGCATCCAGTCCACCTTTTGCGACAAGCAGTACTGGAAGAAGACTTTGAAGAGCGCGTTTCTGACCAAGGACGCTTGCAGACTGCCGAGCACGCTCAGACGAGTGGCCTCTATCAATCGAAGACCGCGGAAATGGGCGGGTAATTCCAACGAAGCCTCCAAGGGCAGAGGCTTGAACAGATTGGAGTGCGTGCGGATGGTGCCGAGCATGGAGCCGTCCAACTTGGACACGGCGACAAAAACCTCATTGCCCGGCTCGAAGTCCGCTGCTTCAGGTTGCAGCAGTTTTGCCGCCAACGCGGGCAGGTGCCTGCCATAGGCTGCCGCTCGCAAGCGCACAGCCGCCATCAATTCTTCGGCGTTCGCGATCTTGACGTGAAACGGCAGGCGTTCGCTTGAATGGTCGACTTGCAGGGCTTCCTCCAGCATGACCACTCAATGCATCGACGAAGTCACTCGATCCAGTATAGGTAGCGTTCGCGCCTTGACGTTTGTGCAAGCGCATGGGATGCCATCGGTCTCCCAGGCAGTTGATGTTTCTGTGCAACTCTGTGGCTGGCTGAGGATGGACAAGGGCAGAAACTCGATGATTCTCGATCAGCCCGAAGCGATCGTCTGCAGCCGACCTCAAGCTCGCCACCCACATCTCAATTTGCCGCCGTCAACACGGCCAACGCGACCGACGCAATCCTGGCCTGCTGCGAATCGGCGCGCGAGGTCAGCACGATCGGCACACGTGCCCCCAGCACCAGCCCGGCGCAGTCACCGCCGCCGACATAGACAAAGCTCTTGTAGAGCATGTTGCCGGCGTTCAGGTCGGGCATCAGCAGCAGGTCGGCATGGCCGGCCACGCGTGAGTCCATGCCCTTGATGCGCGCGGCTTCGGCCGAGAAGGCGTTGTCGAAACCGAACGGGCCTTCGACGACAGCCCCGGGCCAATGGCCATCGCGGGCGTGTTCGACCAGCGCCTGCGCGTCCATCGTGGCCGGAATCGATGGGTTCACTGCCTCTACCGCCGCCACCACGCCCACGTGCGGCTGCGCCACGCCCAGCCGCTGCAGGAAGGTCAGCGCATTGCCCAGGATGTCGCGCTTGGTGCGCAGGTCGGGTGCGATGTTGACCACGCAGTCGGCCAGCGCCAGCAGCTTGTCGTAGCGCGGCAGGTCGAACACGAAGGCATGGCTGATGCGCGTGTCGGTGCGCAGGCCGTCTTGCTTGTTGACCACCGCGGCCATCAACTCGTCGGTGTGCAGGCTGCCCTTCATCAGCGCCATCACGGCGCCATCGCGTGCCAGTGCCGTGGCGCGGCGTGCGGCCCCAGGGCCACCGTCGGGCGCATCGACGATCTCGAAGTCGCGCAGGTCGATGCCGGCGCTGTCGGCGGCACGCTGGATCAGCTCACGCCCGCCCACCAGCAGCGGCCGCGCGATGCCCTGCTGCAGCATGGCCGCCGCAGCCTGCAGCGCCAGTGCATCACCGGGATGCACCAGCGCCACACGCGGCAGCTGCTGGCTCGACTGCGACTGCGACTGCGATTGCGACTTCGCTCGCGCCCGCGCCACCAGCGCAGCCAGGCGCGGGTGGGCACCTTCGGTCGGACTCACGACGGCCGGCCGTTCAGACGTAGTCCTTGTACTTGTCGAGGAAGCGCACCGGCTTGGCCAGCGCGTCGCGGCGGAAGGGGTCACCCAGTTCGCGGGTGCACATGATCTCGATGACACAGGTCTTGCCTTCGTTCATCTGCATGTCGATGGCCTTCTTCAGCGCCTTGCCCACGTCTTCGAGCTTGTCGACCACGATCGCCTCGGCACCCATCGACCGGGCGATGCCGGCAAAGCTCTGGTTGTCGAGCTCACCGGCGACGAAGCGGCGGTTGTAGAAGTCGACCTGGTTCTTCTTCTCGGCACCCCACTGGCGGTTGTGGAAGACGACCGCGGTGACGGGGATCGCATGGCGCACGCAGGTCATGATCTCGACCATGCTCATGCCCCAGGCACCGTCGCCGGCGTAGGCGACAGCGGGTCGGTCCATCGCCGCCAGCTTGGCGCCGATGATGGTGGGCAGCGCGTAGCCGCAGTTGCCGAAGCTCATCGGCGCGAAGAAGCTGCGCGGCTCATCGAAGCGCAGATAGCTGTTGGCCACAGAGTTGATGTTGCCGATGTCGGTCGACACCATCACGCGCTTGGGCATGGCCTTTTCCAGCTCGCGAAGCACCTGGCGCGGGTGCAGCCACTGGCCGCCGCTGAAGGGTTTTTCCTTTGCGTTCTCTTCGATCATGTCCAGGCTGTACGCGTCTTTCTCGTGCGTCCAGGCGTCGAGCTCTTTCTCCCACGCGGCCTTCTCGGCTTTGATCTTGTCGGCGCGCTCGGCCTTGCTGGCGTCGCAGGCCAGGGTCTTGCCGGCCAGCCGCGCCACCAGCGCCTTGGCCGCCGCCTTGGCGTCGCCGCAGATGCCGACGTTGATCTTCTTCACCAGGCCCAGGTTGGTGTGGTCGGCTTCGATCTGGATGATCTTGGCGTCTTTCGGCCAGTAGTCCAGGCCATGTTGCGGCAGGGTGCCAAAGGGGCCCATGCGCGAGCCCAGTGCCACCACCACGTCGGCCTGCGCGATCAGCTTCATCGCCGCCTTGCTGCCCTGGTAGCCCAGCGGGCCGCACCACAGCGGATGGCTGGCCGGGAACGAGTCGTTGCGCAGGTAGCCGTTGACCACCGGCGCGCCCAGGCGCTCGGCCAGCGCCTGGCATTCGGCCACCGCGTCACCCATCACCACACCGCCGCCCGACAGGATGACCGGGAACTTGGCCGTGGCCAGCAGTTCGGCGGCGGCGTTCAGGCTGTCTTCACCACCGGCGCCGCGGTCCACGCGCATGGGCTTGGGGATCTCGCAGGTGATCTCGCCGTAGAAGTAGTCACGCGGGATGTTCAGCTGCGTCGGCCCCATGTCGGACATCGCACGGTCGAAGCAGCGCGCGGTGAACTCGGCCATGCGCTTGGGGTTGACCACGTGGCCCTGGTACTTGGTGAACTCCTGGAACATCGGCAGCTGGTTGGCCTCTTGAAAGCCGCCCAGGCCCATGCCCATGGTGCCGGTCTCGGGCGTGATCATCACCACCGGGCTGTGCGCCCAGTAGGCGGCGGCGATCGCCGTCACGCAGTTGCTGATGCCGGGGCCGTTCTGGCCGATCACCACCCCGTGGCGGCCCGACACCCGCGCATAACCGTCGGCCATGTGGGCGGCACCCTGCTCATGCACCACCGGGATCAGCGTGATGCCGGCCGGCGCGAAGATGTCCATCGCGTCCATGAAGGCCGAACCCATGATGCCGAACATGTGGTTGACGCCGTTGGCCACCAGGGTCTCGACGAAGGCTTCGGACGGGGTCATCTTCTGCACGCCCTGCACCACGGTGCGGGCGGCAATCTGTTCGGGTCGGCTGGCGGCGTTCATGAGGTCTCCTGCTGGATTGAATTTCCGAAATTCGGGACGAAGCGTTCCGATTATCACCCAATTCGTTGAAACAGCGCTACCATTCGCAGCATGAACCGCGACGACCATGATGCGCAATGGCGGCCCGACGATCGTGCTGCGGGCGCCGAGTCGCCGATGTTGCGCCTGTTCGCGCTGCTCGAGCGCATCGCTGCGCACGACCGGCTGTTTTCGCTGCAGAGCCTGTGCGAGGACACCGGCTGGCCCAAGCCCACGGTGCACCGCATGCTGCAGCAGCTGGAAGCCGGCGGCCTGGTACGTCGCGATGCCGACGCGCGCCACTACAGCACCGGCGTGCGCCTGCGGCGCTTTGCCGAGACGCTGCTGGTCAACAACACCTTTCACGGCGCGCGCCACCGTGTGCTGCGGGCGCTGGTCGACGAGATCGGCGAGAGCTGCAACATCACCGCCTTCGTCAGCGGCGAGGTGGTCTACCTCGACCGTGTCGAGACCGCTGCGCCGCTGCGTTTTTACCTGCACCCGGGCTCACGCGTGCCGGCCCATTGTTCGGCCAGCTGCAAGATCTTCCTGTCGCAGATGAGTGCGGCGCAACGCGCACGGCTGCTGCAGGCGGCGCCTTTGGACCGCTTCACGCCGGCAACGCTGACCGACCTGGGCGCACTGGAGGCCGAACTCGACGCCGTCAGCCGCGACGGCCATGGTCTGGATCGCGAAGAGTTCCTGCCCGGCCTGGTCTGCGTGGCCGTGCCGGTGCCGCCTTCCACGCCGCAAGGCCGCTCGGGCCTTTGCGTGGCGTTGCAGGCGCCGGCGGTACGCCTGCCGATCGACCGGGCACTGCAATGGCTGCCTGCGCTGCAGCGCGCGGCGCAGGCGCTGGGCCGCATCGAAAGTGATGCGCTGACCGAGC
>Ga0138256_10001238_pt1 | contig 27522 bp, 17 predicted proteins | sample KNB2016incub_MG_FD_105486 | JGI IMG/M metagenome (GOLD analysis project Ga0138256, IMG submission 105486) | Active sludge microbial communities from wastewater in Klosterneuburg, Austria - KNB2014incub_MG | ecosystem: Engineered > WWTP > Activated sludge > Unclassified | place: Austria...
ACCGGCAGCGTGCTCGTATACAACACCTCCCACGTCCCCGCGCCGGCCACCTGCCGCTTGTAGCGCACCACCCCCGCATCGGCCTCGATCCGAAGTTGATCACCCGCCCCGTAGACCAGGGCCGGCGGATATGCAACCCTCACGCAGTTCTCGTAGATCTCCAGCGTGCCGCCGTGGACCAGCTCCAACCCATACCGGGTCGGACAAAACCCTCCGCCAATGTCGCTGGTCGTCAGCCCAAACAGCCGGTAGCCGCTGTATTTGGTCTCCGCCCGGACCTGGGCAAAGCCAGTCTGGGTGATCGCGTGCTGGCCATCGAAGACCCCCGCGTCCCACGCCACTGTCGCACCGCGCTTGCGCAGGTCGAAGCCGTCGGCGCTCACCCCTGTGTTGCCCATCCCTGCCGACGGAGTATAGGCCAGGGTCACTTTCGTGAGACCGAGGTAAAGCGTAGTCCCGCTTGGATCGGCCTTGCACACTGCCATAGCCGCCCCACCAACAAAACGGCGATATTCGAATGCCGACCCCCGGCGCAGTCCCTTACATTCGATCACAGAACATGAAGATCGTCAACCTCGATGCGCACTCCGAATGATTCCTCAATGAGCGTGAGTGCAACCGAAAGGTCGGATCGGCCTTCCTCCAATGTCCATAGGGGTACCGTAGCAATCCATCGCGGCGGATAGGCGCCACGAACTGCCACAAACTCCCAAAGAAGGATTGACTCAATAGGAGGTGCAACGAGAGTACGCCCATAATCGGTAACGGCCCGCTTGATATCTAACGCGCTTATCCTAATACCATGAGTGATCCGTTCGATCTGCTCGTAGTCCCCTTCCACCAAAAGCGCTAGGATTTTCTGGACGGATTCGAGGAGCAGGGCGTTCATTTTTTTCATTTGTGCAACTCATCGATTACCTGGGATACGCGTGACGGTTGTGGATGTCGCACCAATACTCCTAAACCAATCAGACGCTTCCGAAATCGCGCGTCGAGCGGTCTCTTCGGCATAGCCCGCAACTCGAAGCGCTTTGTAACCAATACGCAATTCTGCCCCAAGTGAACCTCCACCTGCTTGGCGTTGCACCATGGTTGCCAGATAATGCGGCGTTCCTGCTTGGGTTGAAGGTCCAGAAAGCGACACGCCAGGTGCCTGCAGTGATTCATACCCAGGAAGATCCCTGACCGCAGCGTCTTGGACAACATGATGTGCATCCTTCACTCCGGCGGCCTGCAGGTCACGAATCCTTGAGGTCACCCCACATGTATTGTGCGCAAGCCACTCGCCACCGCCCACAAAGAACGTATGCACCACATCGACCGTGAGGTTCCACATCAACTCCGTGCGCGTCACCGTCGTCGCAGACTCGACAATCCCGGTGCCGCCGTCCGCCCGTCGCAGTCCAGCGCCTACCCAAAGCTCGCCGGCCGGCAGCCAGCCGTGCATGGGCGTGTAGAACGGATGCTCGGGTGTCGTCGTGATGGTCTCGCCGTCGATGATCAGCACCACCAGGACCAGATCCCAGTGCACCCAAACATTCGTCACCGGGTAGTAGCCCGTCGCATTCGCGGTCTCGTCCCAGGCCAGGACGCGTGTGCCGGTTATCACGCCAGCGATGGGTATCAGACCCGCTTCGGTCGCCACCGGCGTATCCGGCGAGAAGCTGCACACCCCTTTGGGAGCGAATTCGCCTGCGAGCCCCGCCATCGACACGAAACCGATGAAGCGACCCCCGGCGTAGGCGTAGTCTCCGCTGCGCAAGGCGCCAATGAAGGGATTGTCACCAAGCATTTCCGACACTGCCGACTCCAAGCCCTTGCTCGCGATCTTGGCGCCAAACTCACTACCCGCGCGCCACCCGGCCTCAATCACCGATGCCGGATTGGCCGCGGCCGAGGCCAACCCGAAAAACCCCTTCAGCGCGTCACCGACCTCATCCAAAACGCCGGCGCCGAAGCGCGACGCGGCGTTATTGTTCCAGTCCATCTGGCAGTCGTTCTCGATGCCACACGGCCAGTCATTGATTCCTGGAGTCGCGCCGTTATCATCGGGACTCGCATCCATATGACCCGATGGGTCCGCATATCGGAGCGGATTTCCGCGGACGTACATGTATCTGTTGAACGCCGCCGGATTCCCCGCTCCTGGCACGATCGTGTCCGCGCTGATGAATCTGCCCAACGCAGGGGAATAACCTCTGGCGACATAGTCCATCAGCGAGCCAACGTAGTTCGCCGGCCCCGCCCGCTGCGATGTGAACGTGAAGTCAGTCGGCATGCCCGCACCGCCGCTCCAGCGCACTTCGCCCCTTCGCTGGCGCTCAGGGCAGGCTCCTGGCTTGTAGCAGCCTGCCCTGAGCCTGCCGAAGGGCTGCTCGCTCACCTTCTGCCCGCTCGCATTCGTCGTAAGCGAGGTGCTGCCGAGGTGGTCGCCGTGCAGGTACGTCAGCGGCGCGGCCGCCCCGTCGCGCATCGCCACCCGCGCCCCGCCAAAGGCGTAGTAGCTCGTCGTCACCTGCGTCGTGCCCGTGATCAGCACTTCGACCGTGCCAAGGTAGTAGGTCGCGCCGGACGGATCCGTCTTCTTCACTCGCACCCCCTCGCCATCATACGCGATCGTGGTTGTGGCCAGGATCGTCCCGGTTGCGTCGGACTTGACCACGCTGGTCAGCCGGTTGTCCACCGTCCACGTCTGGGTGTAGACAAACGTCTCGGTCCCGGATAGCTCGCGCCGAACGGTCATGTTCCCGTTCGCGTCATACTCGTAGCTGTTCCCGTTCCCCATCGCCCGGGCCGCATGCGGATGGGCCGGCATCACCGCCACGTCATCGATCAGCGCCATGGAGTCATTCCCGGGCTCAGCCCCGGCCTCGAGAACGAGCTGAAGCGATGTGGCGTTTGCCACAACCGCGCCCGTCAGCGCCTGCTCCCAGGTCGTCGTCAGCGGGCTGTACATGCCCAGGTTCTGCCCGCCCATCGTCGCCGTGAACGTCCGTCCCAGGTGGGCGTTGTAGTTCCCCCGCCGCGCCATCACAAACCCGATCCGGTAGGTCTCGCTCCCGTCAACCCCGTCACCGTGATCGCCATCCGCTCGCCCGTTTGCAGGAAGGCCGTCCGCGTCATCTGCGGCGTGGGCGGGTTGCCTCTCGTCAGGCAGGTTCCTTTCTCACTTACCCGGTGGCGCTTTCGAACACATTCATTCGACCGATGGGCCTTTCAATGGGAGGCCACGTATACGATATTCCGATACCGGTTTGAACGTTAGTCCCGTGATACCGGCCTGATGCAGCTTTTCCTTGAGTTTTTCATGAGCTATCACAAGGTTCGTTTGCTTTCTATCGCGCGTAAGCAGTTTGCCACTTTCGAGGAAGTCGTTGCGGAGCACGAGCTTGTCGATACCAGTGTTCCGCCAACCACTGAACGTGGTGCTGTCCACGTCAATCGCTTCGTCACACTCCAAGAGATGGAAAGCAACATGTGTACCTTCGCCCATGCTCACCCCGCGCCGGTCAACAAGCGCGATTTCAAACGTCTCGAAGCGTATGCCAGCCGCACCCAGGAGTTCCACGAGGCGTCTGGAAAACACGTCGATCGCCGCCGTCCTGGTATAGGCGTCTGGTCGCGTACGTTTCGGGTTTATCTCGAATTCTAGCCGTGGACAGAAGAGAATCGGGTCACAGCGGCTGAACGCCGAATGTGTTTCGTAATCGAGCAACCGATTTTTCCTAAGTTGAGCCAAGACCTCGTGCCCCCTCCAAGTCGTCCCTGCTGAGTCCATTACGTAATACATGATTTATCGGGGTAAAGATCCGCTATTTGCGATTTCATATCTGAGTTGATGGGTCAGTTTCCATAACTCAGCCTTGGCTTGCGCCAGCGAGAGACCTGGCGTATTCAGTGCGTCAAGTCTGCCTCGAACTAGGGCATTGTATAGTGGATGAGGACCGTTGTGCACCGGCAAACCCGATCCCGCAGCCTTCGCCGCTGATCCGGGCAGCGCCATTCCGTTGTATGCCGCATTCTGACTCCATCCTGCGCGCTCGGCCTGGGCAACCACTGGTGGGCCTGATAGTTCGAGTGAATTCTTGCGGAATTCCGGACTCCGATCGCCATTAGCGGAGCCGTGATTGCCTGCCTATTCGCCTGAGCGCTCATACGTAGGTAATGCCAGAACTGCCAAGCGTCTCTGTCGAAAGATCCCGGCATGGGGAATGGCAGCCCGCCTTCCAACCAGTAGAAAGGAGTCATTGTGTTCGACCCAGTCCAAAGCGTTCTTGGTCACCCACAGACTCTCTATTGTTGGCCCGTCGGAATAGGGCGTGATCTGCGTCGATATCCACCAAACACGGCGCAGGCAAGTCCTCCAGCTTTTCGCAATATCCGAAATCTGGTTGCGGATCTTGTTGACATCCTCTGCGTGATGCCATCGTGAATTCGTGGAAAACACCATTCCACCGTGAACACCATCGTTCTCTTGGCTTCCAAGAAAAACTTCCACAAGCCGTTCGGAATGTTCGTCATCAAGCCGTGATCTCTCGCCCACCATGTGGCTTGCAAGTACTGCCTCACGCTTGGCTGGCACGAAGTAAATACTCATTGAGGTTCGAGCCGAGGGCATTTCAGCAGTATCCTCGATGGGAGCAAGTGGAAAACCCGGAACGAATGTTTCGACTGCCGGCACCGTCTCCGTCGCTTGTGCCGCAAGCCTTAGTAGGTCCGGCCAATCTTCGCGGATGCAATGGAATTCGAGCTGACGCATCACTTCACCTCCAGAAAGAAATACCTGACGTCATTGTCAAAATACTCTAGCATCTTGAGTTGTTCCCGTTGAACAAGCCCCCCATATTTGTTGACTCGTGCTGCTTCGTATACCTTCACCACATCTTTGCCACGCCAGGCTGAAACATCGGGAATCCTATTCACGCCGGTGGCGCCGCGGATACTGACGTTCTCCACGATCTCGACCATTGGGTCAGCACGCCATTCATCCGTGGCCATTGATCTCAGTTTTGCGACTGTGGCTTGGTGATCGGGTTTTCCGGGCTGACCGGGTCTGACACACCCAGCATTGTGAACCAGCCACTCACCACCGCCCACAAAGTACGTATGCGCGACATCGACCGTGAGGTTCCACATCCTCTCGGTGCGCGTCAATGTCATCGTCGATTCGACAACACCAGCACCGCCATCCGCCCGGCGCAACCCAGCGCCCGCCCAGAGCTCGCCGGCCGGGAGCCAGCCGTGCATCGGCGTGTAGAACGGATGCTCGGGCGTCGTCGTGATCGTCTCGCCGTTGACAACAAGGACAACGAGCACCGGATCCGAGTGGACCCACACGTGCGTCACTGGGAAGTAGCCTGTCGCATTCGCCGTCTCGTCCCAGGCTAGGACGCGCGTGCCGGTGATCACGCCCGCGATGGGCACATACCCTGTCTCCGTCGCCACCGGCGTGTCCGGTGAAAAGCTGCACACGGTTCCGGCGCTGGTCAGTCGGCCCGCGACCTTTCCGATCGCATACCCCCCAGCCGCCCCCAGCGCACCGAGCGCTCCATCGCGGACCATGTCTTCAGGCTGGAGCAAACCGCTGCCTATGTCGTTGCCATCGATGACATTGCCGGTTGCCTTTCCGGCTTGACCCGCGATCACACCAGATACGGCCCCCGTTGCCACGGTTGCGCCAAAGCCAGTGCCGAGGACAGCCGTCCCGATTCCCATCGTCGCCCCGGCAACCAGTCCCGCCACTGCACCTACAGCGGCCGCTTTGCCGACCTCGGCCGGGTCAATGTTCGTCATCAGCGGTTGCCCGTTTTGGATATTCGAGATCATTGCGGGCAAGGCTACGGTGGCCGCCCCGATAACCGCGCCGACGGCCGCGCCAATCAGCGCCGTCACGCAGATTGGACAGTGGCCATCCGGGTCACCGCGCAGCAAAGGGTTGTTCCGGACGTACGCGTAACGATTCAAATACTGGGGATCCCACATGTCGGGGACAACGGTGTCAACGCTGACGAAACGCCCGAGAGCCGGGTCGTAAGCCCGAGCAACATAGTCATATAACGTTCCGACATAACCTTCAGCGAGGCGGGTCTGGCTGGTGAACTGCTTGTCGGTCGGCATGCCCGCGCCACTGCTCCAGCGCACCTCGCCATACGGCTTGTAGCGCTGCTCGCTCACCTTCTGCCCGCTGGCGTCCGTCGTCAGCGAGGCAGATCGAATGTGGTCGCCGTGCAAATAGGTCAGGGTTCGGATAGTCCCGCTGGCCAAGACCCCGTCCTTCATCGCCACGATTGCGCCACCAAAGCTGAAATACTCCCGGCGAGTCCGGGCGTGCAGGGCCTCGACCGGGACGATCTCCAGGCTTCCGCCCGCTCGACGCCACAGCAGTTGGACCACCCCCGCTGTTGTCGGCGAATAGTTGAGATAGGTCAGTGAGAAGTTGTACGGCACGCCCGCACTCAGGGTCAGGCTCAGGGCGCTCTCCTTCGTGATTGCAACCTGGGCCGTCGTATTCGAGACCACCAGACCGTACCCGCTGAAAGTGAAGCCATCATCGGCGTAGACGGCGAAGGTGTAGGTGTCGGTCACCGGCACGGTCAACCAGACCTGCCAGCGCAGGCCGTAGGGTTCGCCGCCCATGCTGGGCAGCGGTGGCGCGCTGGTGAAGAACCGGGTGAGCCCGGCCGCAACCGGCTCGCCATGCGCGGACACGAATCCGCTCAGTGTCGCCGTGCCCGCGATGTCCTCGAAGTACTCGACGGTCGCCGTCCCCGGCGCGCCAATCGTCTGCTCCAGCGCGCCGACATACAGCACGCTCCCGTCCGGGTCGTCCTTGCGCACGCACACGCCGTCGCCATCGTAGTAGAACGAGGTCACGGCCAGCACGGTTCCGGTCAGGTCTGTCTTCGTCACTCTGGCCAGCCGATTGTCGATCGTCCAGGTCTGGGTATACACATATGCAATGCCTTCCAGCTTCTCCCGCCGGACGGTCATGTTGCCATTGGCGTCATAGCTGTAACTGTTCCCGTTCGCCGTCTCTATAGCCGCGTGCGGCCGCGCACTTCCGGCGGCCGGATAGGTGATCGCACCGGTCGCGCTCACCCCGTAGCGCCCGGTCAGGTTGCCGATCGCGTTATAGGCATACGTTTCGGTCATCGGCGCAAGCTCGGACATTGTTGTCAGCGACGGCACCGTTGTCGCAGTCACCAGCCGGCCCAGTGCGTCGTAGCTCGCCAGCATCTCGCTGTTCAGCACGTTGTCTCGCACCGTCGTCACGTTGCCTACTTTGTCGTACCAGAACACGGTGTTTAGCAGCGCATCCATCCGGTCGGTGCTGCAGGTCTGCGACGCCGTGATCACACAGGTGCTGCGCAGCCGGCCATATGCCATCAGCGGGCTCCACGCCCAACTCGGCGCCGTGTAGTCCAGTCCAAAATACTGATTCACCTTGTCCAGCCCGTTGCCAAAGCTCACCCGGGTCGGCGCGCCCAGCGCGTTGTAGGCCGCGCTCTGCACCAGCGAACGGCCGCCCGCGAACAGGCTGTACGGCTGGCCGGCCGCGTCGTAGGTCGTGGTGACGACCTCGGTTCCCCCAGGCAGCGTGTTTGAGATCAGGCGATTGGCTGCGTCGTAGCCAAAGGTCGTCACATACACTCCCGGGTTGGGATTGACCCACTTCCTGGCCTCAATTACCCGCCCGCGCAGGTCATACGTCCACGCGCTGTAGCCGGTCGTGTCCGTCATCCGCGAGCGCCGCCCGATCCCGTTCGCGCCCTGGTCATACAGGTAGCTCGCCAGCCCGCTCGGGTTTGCCCCGCCCACGCCTTTGCTCGTCATCCGCCCCAGCGCGTCGTAGGCGAAGACCATCGTCTGGCTGAGCGCGTCGGTCTGGGTGATGAGTTGGCCGAGGAGGTTGTATCCGTAGCTCCACGCGCCCATGTCCGGATCGATCATCCCCACCTTGCGCCCCAGCGCGTCGTAGGTGATCGCCGTGACGTTGCCAAGCGTGTCTGTCACCGTCGTCAGCCGGTCCGCCGCGTCGTAGACATAGCGCGTCTCGGCGGTTACGGTATAGCCTGCCCCGGCGAACGCCGGGGGTCCCGTACCGTCAAACTCGCGCACCCTGACCATCCGCCCCAGCGCGTCACTCACTTGCTGCTTTTGGTGCCCGTTCGGATCAATCGTCGTCTTGAGCGCCAGATTCGTGCCGGTGTAGCCCGGCCCGTTCGCGTCAATCCCGTAGCGGGCCACGCTCAGCGTGCCGTCCACTGCCGTGACCGTCATCGCCCGCCCCAGCTCGTCGTAGGCCGTTTGCGTCTTGATCAGCCCGCCCCACGCCGGAGCAAGATAGTCGGTGTAGCTCGTCGCGCTCGTCTGAGTGATCGGGACGCTCCGCGAGATCGTCCGCCCCAGCCCGTCGTAGGCCACGTGCGTCACCCGCATCTGGGTCGCCTCCGCGCTCTCCTCGTGGGTCTGGACTCGCCGCCCCAGCCCGTCGAAATAGCTCACCGTCAGATGGTTGTAGGTCGCGCAAGGCTCGTTCTCGCAAACCGTCTCGACGATCCGCGTCCGCGGCAGACCGGCCGCGCTGGTGTAGTCAGTCGTATACGCATAGACTGTCGACCACTGGCCCAGGTTCGTCGCCCCGCCCCCATTCGGTGGCCCCGCCACCACGGTCAGCCGGCCCAGCCCGTCGTAGCCATACATCGTCACAGCCTGGTTGGCGTCAGTCACCGCCTTCAGCGCCCCCACCGGCTGGACCGCCCCCAAGTAGCCTGCCCCGGCGAAGGCCGGGGTGTTCGTCACCGCCTCCCCGCTCACCCCGTAGTAGGCGTAGGTTACGGTTTGGCTCAGCGCGTTGGTCACCGTCAGCAGGCGCGTCCACGACCCGTCGTAGCCGTAGGCCTCCGCCCGCTGTCCCTGCCCTGAGCCTGTCGAAGGGTCGTAGCGCTCGATCAGGTTTCCCGCCGCCGCGTACACATATCTCAGCGTCGTCGTCAGCCCCCGCCCCGCGCAGGCCGTCCCGAAATACCCCTGCTCCAGGCGGGTCAGCCGACCCAGCGTCGGGCGGGTCTCGATCGATGTCGCATCGTCGTAATACAGCCGGGCCTCCCCCACCACCGCGCAACTGTCCGTGTCCGTCGTCACCGTCCCCGCGAACACCTTCTCGCTCGCCGGCCCGTCCAGAATCCACGCGCTGGCGCTCCCGCTCGTCGGATACGTCCGGAGCGTACTGCGCTCGTCCCCAGCCACTTCCGTGTCCCCGTCCTCCCACGTCCAGGTCGCCCGCCCATACCCGTCCACCGCATGCCGCGTCCGGGTCGTCCGCCCGTCCATGCTGCGCTCCTCCTGGGTCACCCACGCCAGCGCCGAGATCGGGACTGCCGTGCGGGTCAGCATCGTGCTCGCCGTCGTCCAGCTCGTCGCCGTCGTCGCAATGACCGCCCCGCCCCCGTCTTGTGTCTCCACTTTCCGCGGCTTGCCCCGCAGCGCCCAGCTCCCCCCGACCCCGTCCTCCGGCAGGTGGAAGGTCTGCCGGTCCCGCCCCAGTACCTGATTCGTCCTCAGATCGCGCGCCTGGCGTTCCGTCCACAGGTATCCGACGAACTGCCCGCCCGTCCCCCGAAAGTAGTTGTAGACCCCGTTCCCATCCGGGAACAGGAAGTAATCGTGGGCGTCCGGCCAGGTGCACCCCCACTGCTCCGCCGTCTGCATGTAACAGCGCTCCTTGCCCCCGCCCCCCGTCGCCGGATATCCGTACGCCTCGATACTCCCGCCGCCCAGACCGTCCCCCACCGTCTTTGTCACCACCCGGTAGTTGTAGCCCAGGTCCGGGTTCTGCCGCCCCAGGTAAAGCGTGTCCGGCGTCTCGTACTGGATCGTGATCGTCGCCCCCGTCCCTGCGTCGATGGCGCTCAGCCGCGGATACGGGTAGCCGTAGGCCGACCAATCCTTGCTCGGATCCGGCCACCATTGCGCCCAGTTCGGATATCCCGTGTAGCCAAATGTCACCGCCGGCTGCGCCGCCCCGTTCAGCCCATATGCCCGTATCCCCGCCAGCACCCGCAGCGGCTGGCTGTCCGCCCCGCTCGGCTCATGGATCGCGTGCTCCAGCGCCCACCGCTGGGTCGTCTGCCATACCCCGCTGCTGTCACGCTGCAGCACCCGCACCCCCGTCAACGCATGGGTCTGCCAGCTCAGCGCCCACATTCCATTCGCCGGCCACGCCTTCCACGCCTGCTCGGCAAACCCGTCGTTCAAGCTTGCCACATCTTTCCGATATGCCCAGTCAAAGGCCACCTTCGTCTGCCCATACCCGATCTCGCTGATGTAACTCGCCCGGTCCGTCGTGTTGCTGACGAAGTTGGGTGTCTCGCACTGATCCGTCCCGCTCCACTCCCGGCTCTTGAACAGATCGCACTGATCCGTATACCGCTGTTTCCAGTAGGTGTAGCTCACCTCCCCGCCCGACGGATACACCACTCGGTTCAGCCGCCAGCGGGTCGTCTTGTCGGTATATCCCGGCTGGGTCCAGTACGACCACGCCGGCGCGCGGGTGGTGAACCGGCTGTCCTCCGTCGCCCCAAATTCGTAGCGCACCCCGTCCCGGGTTGTCACGTCCCAATACCCGTCATCGGGCGTGCGGTACTTCCAAGTGATCCGCGAAAACGCATCGTCCTCGCCCCGAAACACCGTCCCCGTGAACGCCTTCCCGTATTGCCACGCCGCCTCCCAGTTCCATTCCAGCGGCACGCTCGCGTCATCGGCCAGGATCCGGGTGTTCCTCCCGTTCAGCGACAGCATCAGCCTGGGGCTCCAACCCATCCGCCAGTTGTTGTAAACGTAATGCGGCTGCACCCCCGCCCAGTAAATCTCAGCCGTGTCGATGTTCCAGCCGTAGCCCACCCCATCCGACTGCCCGCGCTCCTTCAGCCCGTCCATGCTCCGGCTCCCGTACGACAGGGCCAGCCCCGGCCCGGCCACATCCCCCGGCCCGGCCGGCAGCCCAAAGCCATATGACCACGACAGCCCGCCGCTGAAGCGGTCGGTGGCCGCGTCGGTGAAACTGGGCGTCCAGGCCTTCGGGTTGGGCGCCGCCGCCGTCACCTCGAAGTTCGAGAAGTGCTCCAGGCGGGCCTCAAATACCCCATCCTTCACGAAAGCCAGCGGGATGGCCTCGGTCCGCCGGACTGTCTCGGTGACCACCGCCCCCGAGCGCAAGGTCCGCGTCAACGGCTCGAAATACACCGTCCGCAACTGGGCCACCCGATCGTTCGGGATCAGCCCCGCCAGATCAAAGCTGGCCGTCACCGCTGCCCCAAATACCATCCCCGGCTCGGCGCTGAACTGGGCCACCACCGGTTCGCTCGCCTCACCGTCCACGCCGATTGTCTCGGCATATTGCGTCATGCGAATCGGCGTGTCAGCCGCGACCGCGCCCGCCCCAAAGGTCAATCGGATCCGCCCGCTCACCAGCGCCGTCCCGCCCCGCGCGCCCACCCACTGGGGCGCCAGCGGCACCCCCACTCGGATCGTCGCCCTACCCGTCTCGCCCACGCCCGCCGCCGCGCTCTGGGCTGACACCCGCACCGCGAGGTTGCGCGCCCCGGGCTCATCCCCGACCCGAGTCAGGACGCTCAGCCGGGTTACCGCGCCCGCCGCGACGGCCACACCCCGCCAGCGCAGCGTCCCCGCCTCGATCTCGGGGGCCGCGTCATCGGCCCCGACATACGCCAGCCCGTCCGGCAGGCGGGCCAGCACCTCCGCATCCGTCAGCGCCACTGCGCTGCCCAGGACGATGAAGAGACGCACTTCCGCGCCGGGCTCGACCCGTTCGGCGCTCAGCCCCACCCGCACCTCAAAAGGCGGACCGGCCGGCGTTGGGTTGAGCGCTAACGCCGACTCCGGAGCGGCGGGCGCTCGCGCTGTAGCGCTGAAAATATCACCATCAATCGTGCCAGCGTTGAGCGGTACAGAGGCAAGGCCAGCGTCCGTGACCACCAGCGGCGCAAGCGCCGCAATCTGCGACAGCGGGAGGCTTTCAGCGGGCGTGGAGGCCGCGCTTACCGCCGCCCGAAACATCACACCTTGCGCGGCAAGGCAAAGCCCCAAGACCAGGCGCCCAAATCGAGACTGCATCACGCCCTCCATTCCGGGCGAAATCGCCCGAAACGCTTGGAGCCTAGCACCAAATCCGCCGCTTGTCCCTGGCCAGGTGGCCAGTATTGGTGATGAAACCTCGCGGGAAGGCGCCGGGGGCTCGATCGGGCCTCGGCTCAGGGGCGCCTGCCCGCGAGGTTATTTCGGCGTCGGGCGCCTGCCAGCGAGGTTAGTTGCGGCGGCAGATGCGGCCCGCCTCCAAGGTGGGCCGCACCTCTCCCGGGCCCGCGACGCTGAACTGGCTAACGCTCAGAGTACCCTAGCCAGCTAAAACCCACGCTCCAACGCCCACCTGATCACACTTTACCCACCTGACCACACCTTACCCACCTGACCACACCTTACCCACCTGATCACACCTTACCCACCTGATCACACCTTACCCACCTGACCAAACCTGACGAACGTTACCAACCTTACCAACGTTATCAACGCCCCCAAGAGGCCTCTCACGGCATCGGCGCATCCACATACGGCAGCGGATCAACCGTTACACCGCCGACGGCCAACTCCCAGTGCAGGTGCGGTCCCTCGCTCCGGCCCGAGTTGCCGCTCAGGGCTATCACCTCGTTGGCGCTGACAATCTGGCCGGCGTTGACATTCACCTTGGACAAATGGCAATACAAGGTGAAGACCCCCCGCCCGTGGTCGACAATGACCACCAGCCCGCGCACCTTGAACTCTTGAATCGCGGCGATCCGGCCGGAGGCCCCAACATGCACGGGCGTGCCGACCGGCGCAAGCACGTCCATCCCGCTGTGATATGTCTTCAGCAACCCGCCGTTAAAGGTCCGCCGCGCGCCGTAGTAACTGGTGATCTTGCTGACCACCGGCAGCTTGAAGGTGCCCGAGTAATACTGGTTTGGGGTGAACTGGCTGACCAGGGTGTCGATCTGGAAACGCTCATCGGCGTTGACCTGCGGATCAAGCAGCGGCGTCAACCGGTAATCGATGGTGATGTTCTCCTGGCCATACCCGCCCGCCACGACCTGGATCCGCCCATTGACCTCGGCCGCGGTGCCGTTCTGGGCCACCGCCCGCACGCTGATCGGATACACCCCGATGTCGGCGATGGCCGAGATGCCGGTCAGCGCCTCCCAGGCCGCCCCCTTCCGGACAAAGCGCAGGGTCTTGCCCGCGAACGCGCCGACCACGGTGTCGAGCGGGCTGTTGGGCGTCACCCGAACCACGACCACATCGCCGGGCTGCGGCTGGCCCGGGAGCACGTCCACCCGATCGAACGGTTGAGGCAGGTTGCCCGCGTCCTGATTGGCCGGGGTGGGAATACGCAGGAGCTGGTTGGTGACCAGACACGCCGCGCAGGTCAGGTTGTTGGTCTGACGCAGCAGATAGGGCGACACCCCATACTCGGCGGCCAGGCTGGTGAGGGTCTCACCCGGCGCCACCCGATGCAGCCGGATCCGGGTCGACACGCGGGCCGGCAGGCGCACGCGCTGGCCGGCCAGGAGGACATTCGCCTGGGTGAGCCAATTCCGTTGGGCAAGATCGCTGATCGAGAAGCCCGACTGGGCGGCCAGGCTGGCCAGGGTCTCGCCCACCCCGACGACACGCACCAGCGGATCGCCGCTGGGCACGGCCGTCGGTCGCACGACGGGCACGGGTGTGGCGACCACTTCGACCTGGGGCGGATCCCCCGGCGCCGGGGGCTGAGCGGTCTGGGCAATAAGCCCGCCAGGGCTCACGCCCACGGCAAGCGCCAATACCGCAACGAAAAAGCGAAGCGCCCCGCCGGGGCCGCTCCGCTTTGATGCGCGATTATGCTCGGACTTTCCAGTAGCGCTCGCCCTTGACACCCGCGATGTATTTTCCCACACGCTCGGCCATCCGCGCCCGGGCCGCTTGCCCATCGCGCTCGCGGAACAGGGCAAACAGTTGCGAGCGGTATTCGGCAATGGCGCTGATCCGGGCGGCGCGCGCATCAACGCTCAGCCGGACCGTGCTCGACTGGAGTCCCTCCGTTGCGCTCTTCCAGGCCTCCGGGCTGGCCAGCTCGGCATACGGGAAGTCCTCGTAATAGACGATTTGCGCGGGAGAAAACACGGCCTGAATCTGTGCCCGGGCGATGATGTGATCGACGTGCGCGCCAAAAGCAAGCGGGGCGAACACCCGCGCGCCCGGGTGTCGCCGGTCCAATCCCTCCAGCGCAGCCCGCAGCGCAACCGCATGATGGCTTCGGTCCCACGGCTTGACCCGCGCCCCGATGAACTTGCGCGAATACAACATCCGCCCGGCCCCGTCCTGGCGATACACCGCATCCAGCAGATCCAGATGCAGCGGCCGGGCGCCCAGGAGTCGGCATGCCCGCTTGTCCTCGCGCCGGCGGCCCGCATACGGGTTTGCGCCCAACCGCCACTCGTCATGAACGCGCCGCACCGCCGGGCTGTCGACGACTTGCGGCGGGGTGTCTCCCGCGCACAGGGTGACGATCAGGACCGGCTCGCCGGCCTGGGTGAGGTTCCAAACCCTGCCCCCGCACGACAGGGCAATGTCGTCGAGGTGCGGACTGATGAAGAGGTTCAATGCGCGTCCCTACTCGAAGTCATCCGAAAATGATCAACGCGATCGCAATCCCCGCGCTTCATGCGGGGATTGCGATCGCGTTGATCATTTCCAGGACGGGTTGTCGTCAGTAGACGATCTGCACCGGGGTGCCCATGGGCGCCCAGTTGTAGAGCTCGCGCGCGTCAGCAGTGCCAAGAATCACGCAGCCAAACGATGCGGGCCGACCCAACAAGCCCGCCCACAGCACCTGGCCGTATCGGTTGATCGGCAGGGCATGAATGCCATTCTCGAGCGCGCCGACGTTGTAGATCCCCAACCAGGACGGCATACGCAACCCCCACGTGCTGGCGTAGGCCTCGGGCATCTTGGTCTGGACCCGATAGTTTCCTGGACGCGTTGCGCGGCCCGCCATGCCCGTGCTGACGACATAGGTCTTGACCAGCTGGCCCGCGTTATAGATCCACATGCGCTGCTGATTGATGCTGACTTTGATCAGCTTGCCGTTCGGAGCCGGGGCCGGAGTGGGTTTCGGCGGCGTCGCCGCGGCGGTCGGGATGAGCAGCCGCTGGCCCGTATAAAGCAGGCGCAGTCCTTTCAGTCCATTCGCCCGGGTGATCGCATCCGCGCTCACGCCATACCGGATGGCGACGCCGTAAAGCGTGTCTCCCCGTTTGACAATATAGACAAAGGAATCTTCCGCCGCGAAATTGTCGGGCAGGAAGGGGCCCAGAACCTCGCCTGCCTGCGCGGATTCCGCCATGGGCACACCCGCCAGGAAACCGGCGGCGATCATCGAAACGCTCAAAAGGAAGCTCAATATGGCTTTTCGCATGGCACTAATAATCTATACCTGAATGGCGAAGCTGTAAAGGGGAATTAGTCTACACCCGTTTTGCGCGTTCGAGAAGCGGCCATGAGCGCGGCAACGATTTTTTCGGCATTGACGCATCGAGCCCGTGCGCTGCGCGGGAGGCGAGGCCGGAGGCCTTCGTCATTTCAGCCGGCGCCTTTGAGGCGCCGGCGGGCCACGCCAAGTTCTTCGCCGGGCCAGGCTTCGCAATCAACAGAAGAACGGAAGAAGGGGAGGGGTCATTACTCCCTTCCGTTCTTCCTTTCTTCTGTTGATTGCGGAGCCTGGCTCACCGACGCGCGTTGGGATAGTTTGAAGAAACGATCAAGCGACTTTGCGCAAGCCTTGGACGGCCTATCCCTTCGCGCCGCAGGCCGCGAAGAAGCTGGCGGTTTCGGCGGCGATGGCCGGCCAGGCGAAGCGGCCGCTAGCGCGCAGGCTCCCCGCCCGCAGGCGGGCCCGCAACGCGTCATCATCCAGCAGCCGCGCGATTGCCGCCGACAGCGCGGGCGGATCGTCGGGCGGGACAAGCAGGAACGCCTCGCCCTGCTCCAGACCCGCGATGGGCAGCCTGGGCGTGGTCGTCACGATTGGCACGCCGTGGGCGAATGCGGCCATGAGCGTGCCCCGCCGCAACGATACCCCATCGCGATACGGCAGGGCCAGACCAGCGCAGGCCGCGAAGGCTTCCGAAACGCCCCGATCATCGACGAATCCAGTGCGAAACACCTGAGCCGTGACGTTCAGGTCCGCCGCGAGGCCCTCAATCACACGGGCGTAGGCGACGTTGGTCGCGTCGCTGGCGCCGGTCTGCCCGCCAATCAGGAGCAGGCCGACATCGCGCCCCTGCCCGCGCAGCGCGGCCAGCGCGCGCAGGAGCGTCTCGCCGCCCTTGCTTTCGTTCAAAAAGCCAAAGTAGCCGATCAGGGTTGTTTCTGCCGGGATGCCGCGCGCGGCCCGCCAGGCGGCGGGATCGAAGCCGTCGAGCGCGGACGGCGCAATATTGCTGCCGATCGGGATTTCGCGCACGCGGGTCAGGCCGGCTGCCCGCAGGGTAGCCCCATCCTCGGGGTTGGTGACGATGACGCCAGCCGCGTCACGGGCCAGCGCGAGCATGGCCTGCCAGCGCAACGGACCGGCCTTTGGGAACAGATACGGCACCCGCAGATCGTGGAAGGTGACGACGACGGGGGCGTGCCGCCGAAGCAGGCGCGGCAACAGGTGAATGGCGGAATGCATGCCGTAGGCGGCGGCCTGAAACTGCAAATTGAAAACGTCGGTCGGTGCGCTGGTCGCGAAGCGGCCAATCGCGCGGGCCGTCGACCAGCCCCAGCCCTCGACCAGGCGCTGAATGTTCACCCCCTGCTCGGTCTCGCGCGCGGGCGCGCCGGCAGCGGTCCGGGTAAGGACAGTCGGCGCGTGCCCTGCCAGCGCAGTGGCCCGGGCCAGCTCACGCGTGAAATCACCCAATCCGCCCTGCAAGGGGGGGTATTCGCCGGCAATGAAGGCGATCCGCATGGGGCCAAGCGTATCATTGCGGCCATGTTCCCCTTCGCGACCCCCGTATGGGCGGCTGCCCTGCAAGATGCCATCAATACCAGCGCCGCCTATCGCGAAGCCGCCCGAGTCTGGGAGGGCGACTTCTGGTTCATCGTCGAGCCGGCCCATGGCGAGGCCGCCGTGGACCGCGTCCTCATCTACGTCGATCTCTGGCATGGCGCATGCAGGCAGTGCGAGGTCGCCCTCGACGAGGGCCAGCGCGCACCCGAGTTTCGGATCTCAGGCGAGCGCAAGAACTGGCGGCGCATCGTCGAGCGCGAGATCGATCCCATCCGGGCCTTGATGACGGGCCGCCTGAAGCTGAAGGGCAACATGGCCAAGGTCATGCGAAATGTGAAGGCCGCCCAGGAGCTGGTCCTGTGCGCGGCGGCCGTGCCGACCGAGTTTTGAGGACGGCGGTGACAGGGCTTGGCTTCGCCGGGCCCCGTTACCGCGGGAAAACATCGCCGCACTTAGGCGGCTGATTTGGCGGCGATGCCGCCAGACACAAATACCAGCCAGCCAAAGATCGCCGCAAATACCGCATAGACAACGAGCAGGGCCACAAGCGGTCCGATGCCATTCGAGAGGAGGTGTCTTGCGAGCACCAGAGCCCCGACCAGGAAATGAGCGAAGTTGCCGAGTGAAATCGGCCGGGCGTAGATCCCGCCGATAGCATTGCCTTTGGCTGTCCAATTCGTCAGCGCCAGGGAGAAATACAGCGCCCCCATAAGCTGAACGAGGATCGGCATTGAAGAGGTCGGCGGGGAGCCCAGCGCTACAAGCAGATCTTGTGGCGCCAAAAGAGCCGCCAGCCCGGCGCATCCAAGAAATATACTGGTTGTCGTCATCAGAATCTTCGTATTCATGTTGGAAACTGTCCTAAAGCATGTGGCGAGATCACACTCCCCGCGCGAAGCGCGGGGAGTGTGATCTCGCCAATCATTTATGGGATGACTTCAAGTCTCCCAAGCCAGATCAAAAACTCGTGGTTGCCTTCAGCCCCGGTGATCGGCGATTCGATAACGCCCCGGGCCGGCCAGCCGTTGCCAGCCGAAAAACGGGATATCTTCTCCACCACCTCGGCGTGCACGGCCGGGTCGCGCACGATGCCGCCCCGCCCCACCTGCGCCCGGCCCGCTTCAAACTGCGGTTTGATCAGGGCGACGACGGCCGCCTCAGGCGAATCGTCCATCCACTTGAAGATCTGGGGCAGCACGAGGGTGAGTGATATGAATGACAGGTCTGCCACGGCAATGGCGACGCGCTCGGGCAGCGCCTCGAGATAACGGGCGTTCTCGCGCTCGCGCACGATTACCCGCGGGTCCTGGCGCAACCGCCAATGGAGTTGGTTGGTGCCCACATCGACCGCATATACCCGGGTCGCGCCGCGCTGCAACAGACAATCGGTAAACCCGCCCGTGCTGCTCCCGGCGTCGGCGCACACCTTGCCGGCCGGGTCAATCCCAAACTGGTCGAGGGCCGCCTCGAGCTTGAGACCGCCGCGCGACACAAAACGGGGCGGTTGAGCGACAGCGATGTCGGCGTCTTCCAGCACGAGTTTGGCGGGCGCGTCCACCACCTGCCCGGTCACCCGCACTTCGCCCGCCCGAATCAGGCGTTGGGCCCAATCGCGGCTCTCGGCCAGACCCCGCGCGACCATGAGCGCGTCCAATCTTTGCTTGGATGTCATCCTAACGCCCGTAGTCCAGCCGTTCAATCATCCGGGCGGGAAAACGATTGGCCCGCATCTTGTCCTGCGTGGCGTGGATGGGGTATTCAACGCGATGGTTTGTCCAGGTGAGCGCGCTGGTGTCCAGCACCGCGTAGGCCGCCCGCGGATCGCCGTCCCGAGGCTGCCCAACGCTGCCCGGATTGAGGATGTAACGGGCGTCGCGCCGGAGGGTCAGCGGCGCGCCGGGCGTGGCGTACGACAGCCGCACGGCGTGAGTCTTGCCGTCCTCGACAAAGATCGCGGGCATGTGGGTGTGGCCGACCAGACAATAGCGCTGGCTGAAGCACGGGAAATTCTCCTCGGCCACCATCACATCCAGGACGTACTCCCAGATCGGCTCACGCGGGCTGGCATGCGCGAGGAGAAAATCCTCCTGGGCCAGGCTCGACGGGCGGGCCATCAGGAAACGCAAATTCTGCGGGGTCAGCGCTTCGCGCGTCCACTCCGCCAGGGCCGCCGCGTCGGGGTTGAACGTGCGCAGGTCGATTCGCCCGAGGGCCGCCCAATCATGATTGCCGGACAGGCACACATGGGGCAGCGTCTGCAAGAGCGCGATGCCCTCGTTGGGGTCGGGCCCATAACCGACCAGATCGCCGAGGCACCACACGATGTCGTATTGCAGGTTTCGCGCGGCGACGTCCGCCAGAACCGACTCGAAGGCGGCCAGATTGGCGTGGATGTCCGAGAGGATGAGACAACGCATGGGGCGCTCCTGTCCGGGCCGATCAGGTCAGCCCGCTCGCCTCGCCGCGGGAAAGCTTCCAATTGGCGATGCCGGTCTTCATCACCTTGAGACCCAGCAGCGCGCATTTCACGCGGGCCGGTGTGAGCGGCGCGCCGACCAGATCGAGCACGCGCTGGCGATCAGTGCCCAGCGCTTCCTCCAGCGCCTTGCCGACCACATCCTCCATCAGCATTGACGCCGAAGCCTGGCTGATGATGCAGCCATCGCCTGAAAACCCGATCTCGGCGATGGATTCGCCGTCGTCGGAAAGCCGAATCTCCACCCGAATCCGGTCGCCGCACAACGGATTTGTTTCCTCATGGCTGATCTGGGCGCCCGCGATCCGCCCGTGATGCCGGGGATTCTCGTAGTGGTCAAGGAGGTTGTCGCGATACAGATCACTCATGGGTTCTCCTGCGCTAACGGGGTCAATCGCCCCTATCGCAGCACATCCATCCGGGCGGACGCCGATCCCGCCGCGCCGCAATCCACCAGCAAGTCCAAAGCGCCGGGTTGGGCATCATCGGCGACGTTCCAGATCCAGGCCAGCATCCCGTCGTTCGCGGTTTGGCCGGCCGTCACTCCGGGAATCGCCCGACGCTGACCGCCTGGCGCGGCCAGCGCCCACAACGCGCAGATGGAACCCGGTTGGGCGCGGATGGTCATGGCCGCCACGCCGCCACGGGCCACCTGAGTCGCAAGCAGCCGGGCCGTGACGCCCACAAATGCCGGATTGGGTGTCGCGACAACGTCCTCCGGCCCCGCGCCCACAACGATTCGGGTCGGCCGGGGCGTCGACGTTGGTGGGTAGGTCGGGGTGGCCGCCAGGGCGGTAATGGTCAGAATGACGGCCCGTGAGGTCGCGGGCGAATTCACCGTTGGCGATGGACCCGGGGTTGCAGTTTCAACCGTGGGGACCGCTGACACAACCGCGGTGGCGCCGACACCCGCGGGCGCGAGTGTGCGCGTCGGCGCGGGCTGAGTGGACTGCAGGGGCGCGGCGCTGCCGCAAGCGCAGAGCGCCATAACGGACGCGAAAGCCCAAACAGCGCGGGTCCAAGAAGACATACAAGCGAGTTTACCGTATCGACCCATCGAAAAACAAAACAGGCGCGCCCGTGTGGACGCGCCTGTTCCTGACGCTGAACCTACTTCTTGGCGCCAGCGGCGGGCTTGGCGCCAGCGGCGGGCTTGGCTCCCGCAGCGGGCTTGGCCCCCGCGGCAGGCTTGGCCCCCGCGGCGGGCTTGGCGCCCTCGGCCCCTTCTTCTTCCTTCTTACCCTTCTCGATGACCTCAACGTCGCCCGTCGCAACCGCGATCTCGTCGACCTTGGCTTCGACATAGCGGACCATCCGCGCGACCTCGTCCTCGGGATCTTCCAGCACTTCCACGCCGGCCTTGATCGCCAGGTCCTTGATCCGGATGATGTCGCCGATCTTCATCGCCGACACATCAAAGCGGACTTCCTCGAAGAGATCGCCGGGCAGACAGCGAATGCTGAGCTGGTTCATGCCCTCGAGCAGCACGCCCTGGCCCGACTTAAGATCCGGGGACTCGCCGAAGGTCACAATCCGAACGTCGGCGGTGAGCTTCTCGGTCATTGAGACTTCATAGAAATCGATGTGACGGAGCGTGCGCTTGATCGCATCGCGCTGCACTTCGCGCGAGAGCGCCATCCGCGGTTCGGCCTGGGTGGCGATGTTCAGGGTGATGAGACCGTTGCGGCCAGCCTTGCGCAGCGCGCCAGTGGCCGCCTTGAGATCGACCGACACGTGGGTGGGCGTCTCGCGATGCCCATAGACCACGGCGGGCACGCGGCCACTGCGGCGCAGCCCGGGATTGCCCTTTCCGACGAGCGTGCGCAGCTCCGCATCCAATTCAATTTTTTCAGCCATGATGATCCTTTGCGCGGCCGCCCATCGGGTCGTGTATTCGCCCTACTCACGGTCGCAGTGAGACGGTTTGTGGCCGTCCGTATGTATGATGCCGCCAGAGTGGCGGCGGCAGTCGAGTATATCGCATCAGAGAGTCTATCCGCAGATTACGCTGATTCCCGCCGATTTATCCATATAGAGATCGGCGGAAATCGGCGTAATCTGCGGATAGATCCCGAGCTGCGCCAACGAGAGACCAGGCCTCTACAATACGTCTCCGCATGCGCCGTGAAGTCTTCTTCTCCACCCCCGCCTTTGTGGCGGCCATCAGTTTTGACGAGACCCTGTTCGGCGCTTCGCCGGACGCGCTGACACCCTGGACGGTCTCGGTGCGCGGGGCCGACGGAACCGATGCCGGCCGGCTGGTCGGATTCGAAGGCCAGGGCCCGCGCGTCATCGCCATGCATCACCTAAAACCGGATGACACCGCGCTCCGCGCCGTCGAGATCACCGTTTTCCGAGTCAACGCGGCGCTGCGCGCTGCGCGCGCGGATGGCCAGATACTGGCCGCATTCGAGCGCTGGTTGCTCAAACGCGGTTGGCGAGGGAACATCATCAAACGATTGAAGTTCACGGATCCGACTGAAGTGCCTGTCATCCGGTCATTCTGGATCGGACAGGGGTTCACCCACATCCTTGAGGAAGCGGGTCATTGGGATGAGCATGTCACCAAACGCTGGCGCTAGCCGCCGCAGCCCCGTCCGAGGCGGGGATGCAGCCCGACCGATATTGCCAACCCGCGCGCCGGCACCGGCGCCGTCGGCGCCTCACACTGCTTCACAGCTCGTGGCGGAAACGACCATCGGCCTGGAAGACGTGGCCCGCGACGAGATCGTGGCCTACACCCGCGCCATCGCGTTTATTGTGGGGCCGGGCGAAGTGCGCTTCTCTCCGACGGGCGATCCGCGCCGCGCCCTTCACCTGCGCGCTGCCCAAGCGGTGTATTCGTGCGCGACCTTTGAGGTGCCCCGGCCCAAAGCCCTGTTGGGCGACGCGCACTTTCGGCGGCTCGGCGCGCAGATCGACGCCGCCCTGCGCGAATGGCCGGCGGGCACGTTCAAGACAATCCACATCGCCGCCGCCGGCGCTGAGAGCGCCGTCATGCGGCGCCTGCTTTCAGCGCTGGCCGAGCGGACTGCTCTTGCGCCGGATGAGACCGAAGGCGACCTGCTGTTGCGACTGCGACCCAACCGGACGGGCGGCTGGGAGTCGCTGGTCCGGCTGACGCCGCGGCCACTGGCGACACGGGGCTGGCGCGTGCAGAACTATCCCGGGGCGCTCAACGCCGCGGTCGCGTCGGCGATGACGCGCCTGCTGCAGCCCGCAGCCCGCGACGTGTTTGTCAACCTGTGCTGCGGTTCGGGCAGTCTGTTGATTGAGCGCGCGGCGCACGGCCCGGCCGCCCGGCTGATCGGCCTGGACATCGCCCCCGGGGCGCTGGCGATGTGCCGGGCCAACCTGAACGCGGCCGGGAGCGGGCTGGCCGCGCGGGTGGCGCTGATTCAGGCCGACGCCCGGGCGGCGCCCCTGCCCACAGGTAGTGTCACAGCGTTATGCGCCGATCTTCCGTTTGGCCAGCAGGTGGGCAGCCACGCGGCCAATCTGGCGTTGTACCCGGCCGTGCTGGCCGAGGCAGCCCGGATTGCGGCGCCGGGCGCGCGCCTGTGCGTCATCAGCCATGAGGCGCGCCTGATGTCGGAAAGCCTGGCCCGGAGTCCTGCCTGGGAAATGGTCGAAGAACGGCGTATCAGCCTGAACGGCATCTTTCCGCGGATCTACCTGTTGCGCCGCCAGCCCACGCCCTGAAGGCGTTGGCTGAAACCTGTCGTACAGAACCCTGCCCCGGCCCGGCGCACGCTGGGCCGGGGCAGGGTTCTGTACGCTGTGTTGGCAGGGCCGAAAAACACTACTGGACGGGCTTTCGCCCGTCCAGTAGCACCGGTCAACGGTCATTTGGGGGGAATGACCGCCAGCACGCGATCAGGTGGATAAACTGAGGTCTATCGACTTAATTTACAGTATATCAAGGATATTTTCCTAGATGTTGTCCATAGAGAAATGGCGAGATCACGATTCGGGCGCTTCGCGCAGGGATCGTGATCTCGCCCATACTTTTCGGACCACAAACACGAAAAACGACAAGGGCCGGGGTGTTTCCACCCCGGCCCTTGGTTCGCCCGTCTGCGCGATGCGCCTAGCGCACGATCACCGGCAGATAATTCCGGACCAGCCCGCCCACGCTCACCGGGCCGTATTCCGTCACTGCGCCGCTCGTCTCGACTTCCTCGAGCCAGTAGTAGCTTGTTGCGCTCGGCGCGTTGGCGTCCACCCATTCGTAGCTCGCCCCCGTGCCCGCGCCCGTGGCCGCGATCACGCCGGCGCTGACCAGCGTCGCATCTGTCCGCGCGCCGCTCGTCGACCGGTAGATCCGGTAGCCCAGCGTGTTGGCCTCATTGGCCGTCTGCCAGGTCACGTTGACCGCCGATCCGGCCCGAAGTGCCCGCAGGCTCACCAACTGGATCGCCGTCGGCGGAACCACCACGTAGGTCACCGTAGACGAGATCGGCGGTCCCCACTGATTGCCCGCAGTGGCAACGTTGGTGATGATCCCAAACAGCATATCGACGCTCACGGCAAACGTCGCTGTGAAGACGCCACCCACCGGCAGGTCACCCACCAGCCAGACCAGGGGATCTGGTCCGATGACCGGCGCGCCGTTTGTTGTCGTCGCGCTACCGGCCACGTAGCTCGTCCCCGCCGGAATCACATCCGTGATCCGCGTGTCACGCGAGAGATATGGCCCCACGTTGGTCAGCACCAGCGTGTAGGTGATCCGGCTGAATTGCGTCACAGTCGGCGGCCCACCTCCGTAGTTGCTCGCCCCCGACTTGTAAAGCGACAACAGCGTCACCGGCGTCCAAACGCCCGCATCCACCGTGTTCGTGATAAGCCCCGGCGGGATCACCAGTAGCGCCGTTCCGACCACCGGGTTTCCGCCAACCGGGATGGCATTGCTGTCCGTTGCCGGGTTGCCCACGTTTGGCACCGTGAAGCTGTAGCCCGCCGGGATCGTGAACGACACGTAGTAGGTTCCGCTGATCAGGTTCGTGAACGTATACAGGCCGGTCCCGTTCGTCACCGACACCGCGGTCTGCTGCCAGCCCACCGGCGTGCTGATGAACAACGTTACCGTCACACCTGCAAACCCGGTCTCGCCCGGATCCTGGGTGCCGTTCCCGTTCACGTCATACCAGACCCGGTCCCCGATCTGCGACGGCTGCCAGAAGCCCGCGTCCACCGTCGTGATGACAACGCCCGGGTAGATCGGCACCGTCACCGACCCCGTCGCCGGGTTCGGATCGCTGTCAGTCAGGTCGCTCCCGATGTCTCGCGGCGATCCGACGTAGCCTGCCGGCCGCGTGAACGTCAGCACATAGGTCCCCGTGATCAGGTTCGTGAACGTATACAACCCGCTCGCGTCCGTCACCGTCGTCAGGATCCCAGTGGGCGTCTGCAGCGTCACCGTCACGCCCGCCAGGCCTGGCTCGCCCGGATCCTGGATCCCGTTCCCGTTCAGATCGACCCACACCCGGTCGCCCAGCGTCGACGGCCGCCAGAACCCGGCGTCAACCGTGTTCGTGTTCGTGGTCAGGACCACGGCCACGATCCCGGTCAGCGGATTCGCGTCGCTGTCGGTCGTGTCGTTCAGCACGTCTTGCAGCGTCCCGGTGTAGGGCGCGGCCGGGCTGAAGGTCACGGTCAGGACCGTATTGATCGGTTGATCGGTGAAGGTATACAACCCGCCCGGACCCGTCACGAATGTCAGGGTCCCGGTGATCGTCTGGAGTGTCACCGTTACGCCGGCGATCCCCGGCTCGCCCGGATCCTGCTGCCCGTTGTGGTTCAGGTCTTCCCACACCAGGTCGCCGATCCGCACGCCCTGCTCGCCGAACAGGTAGCCGGTCGCATTCGTTCCCGGCGGCAGTTGGAAGCCCTGGATCACGTCGTTGATGTTCGTGTTCCCGAACTGGCTGCCCGCTGTGTCACGCCCGTCCAGCCACTGGGCGGGCTGCTGCTCGGCCAGGTTGTAGGTCCCCGGATCGAGATTCGTGAACGTGTAGTAGCCGCTCGCATCCGTCGTCGTCGTGATCTGCACAAACAACCCGTTGGTCGTCTGGCCGGTCAGGGTTACGATGACGCCCGGGATGCCGTACTCGCCCGGATTCCGAATCCCATCGTTGTTGGCATCCACATAGGTCGACCCGCCCACGCTTGAGGGCTGCCAGAACCCGGCATCCACCGTGTTGTCCATGCTGCCCACCAGGATCACGCTCACCTGGCCGGCCACGTTGATGTCGCTGTCACGCGTGTCGCCCGGGGTCGGGTTGTTTGGCACCGTCGTCGAGTAGTTCGCCGGGCCCGTGAAGGTCAGCGTGTACGGTGTGTTGATCTGCAGGTTCGTGAACGAGTAGGCGCCAGTCGCGCCGGTCACAAAGGTCAGCGTCCCGGTCGGGGTCTGCAGCGTCACCGTGACGCCCGCCAGTCCGCTCTCCGAGTCGTCCTGGCTCCCATCATGGTCCGCGTCGAACCACACGTAGTCGCCGACGGTCGCGCCTTGCTCGGTGAAGTTGTAGCCCGTCGCCACCACCCCGCTCGTCAGCACGATCGAGCCGATCACGTCGTTGCCAACGATTCCGCCCGAGCCGCCCGCGTAGTCCGCGTTGTCCAGCCACTGCGGCGGCTGCTGCTCGGTCAGCGTATACACGCCAGGCGGCAGCATCGGGAAGACGTAGCTCCCATCCGGCCCCGTCACCGTGACCAGGGTGACCACGCCGCTCACCGGCGACACGCCGGTCAGCGTCACGGTCGTCCCGGGCACCGGCGGCTCGCCCGGATCCAGGATCCCGTTGTTGTTGAAGTCCGCCCAGACCGTCCCGCTCAGCGTCGCCGGCTGCCAGAAGCCCGCGTCCGTCGTTGTGTTCACCACACCCGGGAAGATCGGCACCGTCACCGCGCCCGTCGTCGGGCTCGGGTCGCTGTCCGTCGCGTCATTCCCGATGTCTGCCGGCGAACCATAGTAGCCCGGAGCCGGGCTGAAGGTCACGATATACGTCGCGCTGATCAGGCCTGTGAACGTGTAGTTCCCGTTCGCGTCCGTCACCGTCTGCAGCGTCCCGGTCGGGGTCTGGAGTGTGACCGTTACGCCGGCCAGACCCGGCTCGCCCGGATCCTGCACCCCGTTCCCGTTCACGTCCACCCAGACACGGTCGCCCAGGGTCGATGGCCGCCAGAACCCGGCATCCACCGTGTTCGTGTCCGTCGCCACGTTGATGACCACGATCCCCGTCGTTGCCGCCGGGTCGCTATCGCTGGCGTCAAGGCCGACGTCCTGCAGCGTCCCCGTGTAGCCCGTCGGGGCCGTGAACGTCACCGTCAGCTGCGTGTTGATCGGAACGTTCGTGAACGTGTAGATCCCGTTCGCGTCCGTCACCGTTGTCAGCGTCCCGGTCACGGTCTGCAGGCTCACCGTCGCGCCCGCGATCCCCGGCTCGCCTGGATCCTGCTGCCCGTTGTGGTTGAGGTCTTCCCACACCCGGTCGCCCAGCATCACCCCCATCTCGGTGAAGTTGTAGTTCGTCGCATTCGTGCCGCTCTGCAGCACAACGTTGATGATGCTGTCCGGCGGTGTTGCGCTCCCGCCCGCATTGCCTGGATAGTCCACGTTGTCCAGCCACTGCGGCGGCTGCTGCTCTGTCACCGTGTACGTCCCCGGCGGCACCGACGGGAAGCTGTACGTCCCGTCCGGCCCGGTCGTCGTCACATACGTCACCGTCCCAGTCGGGGTCGTCCCGACCAGCGTGATCGTCGCGCCCGGCACCACCGGCTCGCCCGGATTCTGCGCGCCGTTGTTGTTGAAGTCCACCCACACCGTGCCCGTCAGCGACGCCGGCAGCCAGAAGCCCGCGTCGACCGTCACATCGGTCTGGTTCAGCGTTACGACCGCCTGCCCATTGGCCGCGCTCGGATCGCTGTCGCTCGCGTCAGGCCCGATGTTCTGCGG
>Ga0138256_10001239_pt1 | contig 27520 bp, 24 predicted proteins | sample KNB2016incub_MG_FD_105486 | JGI IMG/M metagenome (GOLD analysis project Ga0138256, IMG submission 105486) | Active sludge microbial communities from wastewater in Klosterneuburg, Austria - KNB2014incub_MG | ecosystem: Engineered > WWTP > Activated sludge > Unclassified | place: Austria...
AAGCCGCCGTCGGGTGCATTGCGTGCGGCAGCGGTTCCGCCATGCGCTGCCACCACGCGCGCGGTGATCGCCAGGCCGAGCCCCTCACCGCCGCTATTGCGATCGCGCGCATCGACCACCCGGTGAAAGGGCTCAAAGATATTCTTGAGTTCTGTCTCCGGTACGCCCGGTCCATGGTCGGCTACGCGAACTGTGACAGAACCGGGACTCGTCTCCAGGCTCACCGTGACTTCAGTCGCCACGGCGGTGTGCCGTACCGCATTGCGAACTGCATTCTCGATCGCGCTCGCCATCCAGGTGGCATCGATGCGCAGCGACAAGCCGTTGGTAGGGCTCAGCAAACGAACGCGTTTACCCACAGCGCGTGCTTCGAAATCTGCGTCCCGAGCGATGCCCGACACCAACGCAGCGACATCCGTCTCGGTGCGCCTGAGTGCCTCATCACCCGCGCCCAGCCGCGTCACCGACAAGATCTGGCCGATCAGCGCATCGAGTCGTTCGGTATTGTGTTCAAGTCGAGTGAGTTGCTGATCGACATTGGAGCCCGGCTGACGGGCAAGACCCAGTGCGAGGCGAATGCGAGCAAGCGGTGAGCGCAACTCATGCGAAACGTCCCGCAACAGACGCTCGCGACTCGCAAGCAGCTCACGGATTCTCGCGCCCATCGTCGCGAAATCGCGAGCGAGTCGTCCGAGCTCGTCTCGGCGCCCCAGCGTTCTGCGGGACGGAGCACCGTCGAGACTGCCACTGGCGAAATTCTGGACCGCGTTAGTCAGATCGTCGATCGGACGCGTGATCGAGCGCGCCAGAATCCAGCTGACGAGCGCTGTGATCGCAAGCGCGATCAAGGTGATCCAGACACGCGCCTCCAGTAGCGAAAGCAAGCCAAAACGATCTGGCCGAGGGCGCAGCATCGCCAACCGATAGGTCTCGCCATTGCGACCCACCAGCAAAGGGAATGGCTCGGGCCCGCGGACTTGTACGCCTTCGATAGCGATCGATCCGCGGCCGGCGCGTATCCGCCGCCCCGGCGACCGGCGACCAAATTGTCTACCGAGCAATTCATGGCCCGATTCATCGATGATCATGATCGAGGCTGATTGCTCCTGCTGGCCCTTCGCACGCAGCCAGTTCACCAGGCCTTCGCGGCCGCCGCGGGCCAGTGCCGAGGCGGCTTCCGCGACCTGTGCATCGCGTTCTTGTGGTTGCAGCTCATTGCTCGTCAGCGAGAGTACTGTCACACCGATCGCGGCCGCTACGATCGCCAGCAGCGCGAGCCAGAACGACAGAAAGATCCTGACGGAAAGACTCTTCACGCTGCCGTAGTGTCGTTGTGCTCGGTAGTCAGAATATAGCCCGCGCCGCGAATGGCGCGGATTTCCGCGCGGTTCGCCGGTAGCGCGAGCTTGCGGCGCAAGTTGCTGACGTGGGTATCGATACTACGGTCGTACAACTCCAGTGGCCGACCGAGCGCCTGCTCAGTGAGCCGCTCACGACTAACAATCGTGCCGGCTTCGCGCAGCAGACATTCGAGTACCCGGAACTCCGCGCCAGTCAAGTCGACGGAGCGCCCGCTGACGGCGACACTCATGCGCGCAGGATCGAGTGTCACCGGTCCCGCTCGTAGCGGGTCGGTCGCACCGGGTGGCGCGTGCACGGCGCGACGTAAGATTGCTCTGACGCGCGCCGCGAGTTCCCGTGGATTGAACGGTTTGGCCAGGTAGTCGTCGGCCCCGAGCTCGAGGCCGAGGATGCGGTCCACATCGTCACCGCGGGCAGTTAGCATCAAAACCGGGACTCGCTTGGACCGGCCACGCAGGGTCTTCAGGATCTCGAACCCGTTCGCTCCAGGCAGCATGACATCGAGAATGATGAGGTCTGGCGCGCTTGCGGCGATTGTCGTCAGCGCTTCACCGCCATCCGCTGCGGTATCGACTGCGAATGATTCGCGCTCGAGGTATTCCACCAACATCTGCGCAAGTTCACGGTCGTCGTCCACCACGAGCAATCGGGGTTTTGAGTCCATGGCTGCCATGCTGCCGTGCTGTCACCCATTTGTCATGCCCGTGCGTCGCGTCTTGACGCAACTTTGCGCGACATTGACCGTCCCTAGACACAATCAGACCGACCGTTAGCGCAAACTCAGTGGCGTCGAAGGCACCAGCGGTGCGTTCCTACTACGGAGACTGACAGAGATGAAACGTTCAACTACAGCGATTCTGCTGGCGCTCGCGATGGCGACTTCAACCGGCGTCTATGCCGTTGGCGCGGATAGCACCGCTCAGAGCGGCCGAGGCCAGCCAGACAAGATGATGTCGGGGATGACGGGCCCGCGTTCGATGACGCGACTCACCAAGGAGTTGGCCCTCAGCAGCGAGCAGCAAGACAAGATCAAGGCGATATTGGATGCGGCTCGCCCGCGGATGGATGCGATTCGCATCGATCGGAAGAACAACCGCGACACACTGATGAATGCGGATCCGGGCGACGCGAATTATGCGACAACGGTCGCTAACGCCCGCAACGTGGCAGCTGACATTGCCAGCCGCATGGTTACCGAGAGCAGTCAGTTGCGAGCCAGCATCTGGGCCGTGCTGACCCCGGAGCAGCGAGTCAAGGCCAAGGCTCTGCGGGCGCAGCGCGCTGATCGAACGCAGGGGCATCGCGGGCGTCACGGATGGCGCCATGGCAATCCGGGCGATGCGACTCAGCCCGAGCCACCGGCCGATCCAGGTTCCTGACGTCAGTCGGTACCAGGCGCCTGTTAATGTGAAGGCCATCACCGCCAGCAGAGAAATTTCACTCTGCTGGCGGTTTTCGTGTAGTATCCCGCCCGCTGAAACAGGGCAGCGCGGTCAGCGCCCCTTCGCTCGTAGCGTTGCGTCCACCAGAGACGCCCTCACTTCGATAACGTAAACCCCTCTCGCTACTGACCGCTACGCAGCTTAAGTCTGTGTGTTGCGAGTCCAAACTATCAGGTTCAAAAGATGAATTTTTCCGATCTCGGGCTCAAGCCCGAGTTGCTTCGTGCTGTGGCCGACAAGGGCTATACAGTAACTACTCCCATTCAAGCCGAAGCGATTCCGGCCGTGCTGGCAGGCCGCGATGTACTCGCGGGCGCGCAAACCGGTACAGGCAAGACAGCAGGCTTCATGTTGCCGATTTTGCAACGCCTCGAGACGAGCCGGCCGGGCGCGCCGCGCGTTTTAATACTCACGCCCACGCGGGAGCTCGCCGCGCAGGTTGCCGCGAGTGGCGTCGACTACGGCAAATACACCGATTTGCGAGTCGAAGTCGTATTTGGTGGCGTCAACATAAATCCGCAGATGGGCAAACTGCGGCGCGGCTGCGACATCCTGGTGGCGACGCCGGGTCGGCTGCTCGATCTCACCCAGCAACGTGCTGTGTCGCTCGCCGAAGTCGAAGTTTTCGTGCTCGACGAAGCCGATCGCATGCTCGATATGGGCTTCATTCGGGACATCAAGCGCGTGATGGTGCAGCTACCGAAAGTGCGCCAGAACTTGTTGTTCTCGGCGACCTACTCGGACGACATCCGCTCACTCGCCAACAATTTGTTGCGCGACCCGGTCGCGATCCAGGTGACGCCGCGCAATGCCACGGCCGACAAGGTCGATCAGGTGGCCTACAAGGTGCCCAAGGATCACAAGCGTCATTTGCTGGCGCATCTCATCCGTGAGGGCAGTTGGCAGCAGGTACTCGTGTTTACGCGCACCAAGCATGGCGCCAATCGACTGGCGCAGCAGCTCGAACGCGAGGGAATTACGTCTGCGGCCATTCACGGTAACAAGAGCCAGAACGCACGCGTGCAGGCGCTCGCTGCGTTCAAGAAGAACGAAGTGGTGGCGCTGGTAGCGACGGAGGTGGCGGCGCGCGGACTCGACATCAAGGAATTGCCGCACGTCGTCAATTACGAACTGCCGAATGTACCGGAAGACTACGTGCATCGGATCGGGCGGACCGCGCGAGCAGGTGCAAGCGGCAGTGCCGTGTCGTTAGTGTCGCCGGATGAGGCGCCGTTGCTGCGTGACATCGAACGATTGTTGAAGCGCAATGTTCCTTTCGTGCCGACACCGGCGTTCGAGATACGCGAAACGCGCGCCGAACCCGCCGGGACCGCGAATCGTGATCAGCCGCGGCGGGCCGAGCATCGAGCGCCTCGTGCGACCGCGGGGCGGCGATCATCGCGTCCCGGATCTGCGCCGCGCAAATCTGCTGATGCTGCACGCCAGGGCCCGGGCGTGGCCGCGCGCAGCGGTGGCGCATCAGGACATACGCCGGCCCGTGATCACGTGCGTTCCGATCGCAATGCGTCGCCCGAACGCGGTAGCAGCCATGGCGGGAGTAACGGGCGTCGTCCTGACGGTCGGCGTGCCGGCGGTGGCCAGCGCAGTGGCGGTGGCCAGCGCTCCGGCGGCGGCGGGTTTTCCCGTCTCAGCTGAGAAGCGCGCTGGTTAGCTTGAGTATCGCGCCGTGAGCCCCAACATGCATGGGATGTCCGGCGCACCGCGCGATTCTGCCAATTCCCTGCGGGCGTTCGTCGGCGTCTTTCGTTACAGCCGGCGAGCGCTCGAACTGGTTTGGACGACCAGCCGACCGCTCACGGTTGCACTGGGTATTTTGACGCTGGTTGCGGGCACGTTGCCCGCGGCGGTCGCCTGGGTTGGCGCCCAAATTGTCGATGCCGTGGTCGGCGCTATGCAGGCGGGTGGGATCGACGGCACACGAGTCATCGAGTTCGTCGTTCTGGAGGGTTTGTTAGTCGCGGCGATCGCTGCGGCACAGCGCGGTCTGTCGCTGAACCAATCGTTGCTGCGCGCGCAGCTTGGGCAGCGAGTCAACGTGATGATCCTCGACAAGGCACTGACGCTCGATCTCGAGCAATTCGAAGACTCCGAGTTCTACGACAAGCTGACGCGGGCGCGGCGTGAGGCATCCAGCCGTCCGCTGTCGCTCGTGATGCGGACCTTCGGGCTGGTGCAGAATGGCGTTTCGCTCATAAGCTTCGCAGTCTTGTTAGCAAGGTTCTCGCCCTGGGCAGTTGTCGTGCTACTGGCCGCTGGGTTACCCGCGTTCATCGCCGAGACAAAGTTCTCCGGGGACGCATTTCGCCTGTTCCGCTGGCGTGCTCCCGAGACCCGCATGCAGATGTATCTGGAGACGGTCATCGCGCGGGAGGACTACGCCAAGGAGGTCAAGTTGTTCGGCCTCGGGCCGCGGCTGCTCGATCGCTATCGCGCGATTTTTCAGAAGCTCTACGCCGAAGATCGTGCCTTGACCATTCGACGCGACGTATGGGGCTTTGCGCTGGGACTGATCGGAACACTCGCGCTGTACAGCGCGTACGCGTGGATCGCCCTGACAGCTGTCGCCGGCGCCATCACGCTCGGCGCCATGACCATGTATCTGATGCTTTTCCGGCAAGGGCAAAGCGCGGTCTCGGCGAGTCTTGCGGCGGTGGGTGGGATGTACGAGGACAATCTCTATCTGTCTACGCTGTACGAATATCTCGAAACGCCGGTGGGAACGGAGCGGGGCGATCTGCAGATTGGCCCGGATCCAACCGATGGCATACGGTTCGAAAACGTCAGTTTCATCTACCCGGGTGCGACGCGACCGGCACTCGAGAACGTGACGTTGCACATTCGTCCGGGGACCAGCATTGCGCTGGTGGGCGAGAATGGATCGGGCAAGACCACCCTCATCAAGCTTTTGACGCGGCTGTACAAACCGACCAGCGGCCGTGTGCTGCTCGATGGACTTGATCTCGAGCAATGGGACAGCGACGTGCTGCGACAACGCGTGGGCGTGATCTTTCAGGACTTCGCGCGCTATCAACTTCTGGTCGGCGAGAACGTCGGGGCGGGCGACGAGCCCAATTTCGACGATGAGACTCGTTGGCGAGAGGCGGCGGCCAAAGGACAGGCCGATCGATTCATCGAGGATCTTCCGGCAGGCTACCGCACCCAGCTCGGCAAGTGGTTCAAGGACGGTCGTGAGCTATCCGGTGGGCAGTGGCAGAAAATTGCGTTGTCGCGCGCGTTCATGCGGCTGCGTGCCGATGTGCTGGTCCTCGATGAACCGACGGCCGCCATGGATGCGCAGGCCGAGGCCGATGTGTTCGAGCATTTCCGTCAGCTCGCGCAGGATCGGATCACGATTCTGATATCGCATCGATTTTCGACCGTGCGTATGGCCGATCAGATCGCGGTCTTGGATGAAGGGCGTATCGTCGAGCACGGCACGCACGCCGAACTGCTGGCGAATAGCGGTCGTTATGCGACGCTGTTCGAACTTCAGGCGCGCGGCTATCGATAGTGACAGATGGCTACTTCCATGCCTGCGGACGCCAGCGAGATATCGCATGCGACAAATCGCCGGCTTCGGGGGCCATAGTGAGTCAGGCGATCCTTACGACTACCTTGCCCGTGTTCTTGCCAGCTAACATGTACTCGACCGCATCGGCTACCGACTCCAGGCCCACGAAGGGTGTCGGATCGACGAGCGGTTTGATTCGACCGTCGTAGTACAGCTGTAACATCTGTCGCGTCGACTCAGGTTGGTATTCCGGAAACTCCTGATTCTGAAACGCCCGGACCGAGGCAGACTTCCAGTAGAGTTTGCGGTAGATCCTGGGGTGCGGGACATTCTCTATCGGTTTATCGAAATCGGATGTATGCCCGCTGATGATCAGGCGCCCGTGCTTCGCCAAATGATCCAGGAACGTATCGAAGACCTCGCCGCCGACGGTGTCGTATGCGATATCGAGGCCGCGAGGGAATTCCCGCTCGAGCACGCCACGCAGGTCTTCACGGCGATAGTCGATCACTCGATCGCAACCCAGCTCGTGAAGTGTTTCGACTTTGCTGTTAGTGCCGGTGATACCGATTACGGTATTGCCGGCAAGCTTGGCGAGTTGTACGACGATATGACCGATGCCGCCGGCTGCTGCGGATACGGCGATCGTCTCGCCGCTTCTCATTTGGGCGATGTGATTCAATCCGACGTACGCTGAGACGCCCGTGGGGACCAGCGTCAAGATTTCCGCCGACGCCTCGCGAACCTTGACGAGCCGCTCGACGTTGGCCTTCTGGAATTGGCGATAACCTGTGCCCAACATGACGGTCGCGACCGCATCGCCGACTGCGAATTCGTCGGTGTCAGGACCCAGTGCGACTATCTCGCCGATCGATTCGATGCCCATGTCGTACGGCGGTACGACATCCACGTAGCGAATCTTGTTACGGCAGAGGTTCTTGTCGAAGATCGCATTGCACCCGGCGAACCGATTTCGCACAATCGCTTCGCGAGGGCCAGGCTCCTGCCAGTCTGCGCGACTGATGCTGGTGGAACTGCGAAAGTCGCCCGTGAGCTGACTGATAACGAGCTTCTGGTAGGCTTGGGTCACGCTGCTGCACTAGTTGCGTACAATGGGAGCCAAGAGTTTACGTGAGGAGTTTTCACCGTGCCGACAGTTTTGGTGACAGGCGCAAATCGGGGTTTGGGGCTCGAATGGGTGCGTCAGTATAGCGAGGACAATTGGAGCGTCATCGCCTGCGTGCGCAAAGCATCGGCCGCGACGGAATTGCAGGCGCTTGGCGCGAAGCGGTCGAAGCAGATCGAGATACACGCACTCGATGTGACCGATTTCGCCGCAATCGACGCGCTCGCTGCGCAGCTGAAAGGTCGAGCAATCGATGTACTCATCAACAACGCCGGCACGATGGGCGCACAGAATTTTGCGACGGGCGGTCTGAGCGCCGGCCGGTTCGGCGTTTCGGATTTCGACGATTGGGTTCAGGTCTTCAGAATCAACGCGTTTGCGCCGATGAAGATGGCCGAAGCGTTCGTGGAACACGTCGAGCGCAGTGAGCAGAAAAAGATCGTATCACTCTCGAGTATCGTCGGATCGATGGGAAAGAACAGTGTCGGTGGTCTGTACGGCTATCGCGGCAGCAAGGCGGCCCTCAACGCGATCATGCATTCGATGGGGATCGATCTGGCACGCAAGCACGGCATATGTGCGGTGCCGCTGCATCCCGGTTGGGCGCGCACCGCAATGGGCGGCGAGCGCGCGGACATCGACCCGGTCACGAGCGTGACCGGGATGCGCAAAGTCATTGCGGCGCTGACGCTCGAAGATACCGGCCGTTTCCTCATGTACGACGGCAGCGAGTTGCCTTGGTAGGCTGCTCGCGGGAGTTGCGGTAAATCCGGCAGCGCACGGCCGTGCGCGGTGTTGACAAGGGTGTCATAAGGCCCGCGCTTCCGTCATATTCTGGATATTCCCGCTGCAGGTCGATTTTCGGGCACGGATGTCGTATCGTGCGCGCAGCACCTGGGGCCGTCTTGGTCAGGTGCGCACTCTCCATACAGACATTCTAATAGTGAGTAGTAGTGCAATGGATGATGCACGACTCGACGCAGTGCTGGAGGCGATCAGATCACTCGCACCCACCGCGGCCAGTTCTCTCGATATGGCGGCGGTTCTCGAGACGCACGCCGAGCTCTATCTATGGCTCGACGCCGACAACATCGCGCAGCGCTACCACGTAGGCGCGCAGACACCATTCCCGCCCGAGTTGGTGATCGGTAAGCGCCTCACGGATATTCTGGAGCCAGCGGCGCGGGAGCATCTGAACGCGGCCATCTCCCAAGTGCGCCGCACACGCGAGACGGTGGCAATCGAGTATTCACTGCCGCTCGGTCAACAGCCGCGTTGGTATGAAGCGCGGCTGCGGTCACTGCCGCAATCCGAAGTGTTAGTGATCATCCGTGATATCACACGCCGGCGGCTCGCCGAGCAAGAGATGTTGCGCGAGCGGCGGCTCATGCAGTCGATCATGGTCAGCATGGCCGAAGCTGTGGTGGTCGCGGACGCGAGCGGCAAGATCATACTTGCCAACCCAGCCGCCGCCAATTTGTTTGATCGTGAACTGGTCGGTCAGGATCTGCGTGTCTGGCTGCATGAAATGGATGCGTATGCAGCCGATGGCAAGACGCCGTTTCTATTGAGTGACTGGCCGCTGTTGCGGGCGACGCGCGGCGAAGCCTGCAATGACGTCGAGGTCATGTTGCGGCGTGCGCGGCGCGATGAATGCTGGCTCAGCCTGACGGGTCGACCCCTGTTGGGAGATGACGGTCGCATCGAAGGCGGTTTCGTCGTGGCGCATGACATATCCGATATGCGCCGCTACCAACATCAGTTAGAGACGCATAACTCACAGCTCAAGGTCGAGTCGTTGACCGATGTGCTCACTGGCCTGCCTAACCGTCGGGCGTTCGATCGGCGGCTTGCCGAGCAGCTCGAGCGGCCGCGTGGCAACGCCGGCGTCGCCGTGTTGCTGCTCGATCTGGATGCATTCAAGCCGTACAACGACCGATTTGGCCATGCCGCGGGCGACGACGCGCTGCGGATCACTGCGCGTGTGCTCGAGAAGCAGGTCCGCGACGGCGATCTGCTGGCGCGGTTGGGTGGCGAGGAATTCGGCGTGATTCTCGGTCGTTCCGGACGTAGCGAGGCACTCGTTATCGCGGAACGCTGCCGTACGGCGATGGAAAGCGCGCCGTGGCCGTTGCGGCAAGTGACAGTGAGTATTGGCGTGGCGGTCGTGCAGACACACGTCGATGCCAAGTCACTCCTCATCCAGGCGGACGACGCTCTCTACACGGCCAAGAACAGTGGGCGCAATCAAGTGGCGCTGGCGCAGTCCGAATCGCCGGATGAGACGCCGCGGGTGCAGCGCGCACGCACGCCACGGCGCCGCCATATTGCGCGAGCAAAGTAGACCGATCGAGCTGCACTAGATCGAGATGCGACGCAACTCCGGGTCGAATGCGCCTGGTGGTCCCCAGTGCTCCCAAAGCTCGCCAATCTTGCCATCGCGAATGTTCAACGTCAGGGCCGGCGTGTTGATGTACTCGCTGCCGTCTCTACGCACCCCAAAGCTCTGTGTCTCGAAGGTAGTTAGTGAACCACTGGACAAGGTGTGGAATAGTTGGACATACAATCCCTGTGGGTACATAGGAACTAACAATTCGACGAACAGGGCGCGGGCGGCGGCGGCACCTCGATAAGGGCTCCGCGTATTGGGCGTTGGCGGAAACCAGAGCGAAACGTCCGGTGCCAGCCGTCCGAGGAATCGCTCCAGGCTGTCCGTATCGCCGGCCAGCCCATGGCGCAGATCATTGAACGCGGCTTGTGCGATCCGGCTGGACTCGGGGTTCGGCGATTGCAGAGTAGCGCGCTGCAGCGAGTCGGCAAAGAAATGCGGCCCACCCCAGTACTCGCAGATGCTCGCTATCTGATCGCCCCGTGCTTCCAGAACGATGCAGGGACTATTCTGGTACACGCTGCCGTCGCGTTTGATCGCCTGATCCTCGAATAGAAACGCGCAACGGGATGGGCCGCCAAGGGTTCGGTAGAGGTCGAGGCGCAAGCCATCGCGATACAGTGGCACGATGAAGTCGCTGAGTAACGCGTGAATGACGGTTCGGCCCTCATACGGGCTCTTGGTGTTTGGTGTAGGCGGCAGCCAGAGCCGCGCGTCCGTCGCGAGCAACGATGCGAATTCTGCAAGCGCCCCGCGGTCGCCGCCCAAGCCGCATGACAGACAGGCAAACCCGCGCGACAGCAACTGACCGTTAGGTAGCAGATGCGGCACGACAGGATCAATCACGGCGACGGCGCCAGTTCCGGCGGATCGTCAGTGCGAGCGTGCCACGCTGCTAACACGGCATCTTCTCTAGTGCGATCAATGCCCGCCTTGAGCTTGGTACGTTCCGCTTCTGGTCGTGACAGGTACCAGTTCAACGTGTCGTCCATGGTGCTTTGCAGTGCACGTATTTGCAGACCGGCGTCAAGTGCTTTGTCCACCCGCGTCTCCGCGAACGCAAGCTGCTGGCCCTCGGCGGGCAACCAAACCGGCATGTCGCTCCAGGGTTCGACATTGTGAGCCGCCAGGAAGTCCGGTGGCATCCACATCGGCAAGGGTGCAAGCACTGGTTTCGCGAACCGGCCCGCGCTCGACACAGCGGCGTCTATCAACCCACCCATCGTGAACCGACCGGGTGGGGACGTTACGTTGAACGTGCCGACGATCCGCCGTTCGATCGCCTCGAGTGCAAACTGCGCGAGATCACGCGCATCGATAAACTGTATGGAATCGCGGGGTGAGCCGGGCGCGATGAACTCCCCGCCCATGGCGGCGCGCGCTGGCCAGTACGTGAAGCGATCGGTATTGTCGTGCGGTCCGACGATGAGCCCGGGTCGAAGCACAGTCGTTCGCCCTGGCATAGCCGATTCCGCAGCGACCTCGCAGAGTGCCTTGAGTGGGCCGTAGGTTTCCGCGTCTACTTCTTCCACGGCCTCGTTGAGAATTTTGCCGACCGGCGACTGTTCGTCCCGGGGTTTCGAGAAATCCGGGTAGACTGAGATTGAAGAAATGAATACGTACTGACCCACATTCGGCGCTAACAATTCGGCCGATAGCCGCACATGCCGCGGCACATAGCCCGAGTTGTCGATCACCGCATCCCATTGTCGATCGCGCAACCCATCAAGTTTGCCGTTCCGATCGCCAAGAATCCGCTCTACCTCGGGGAACAAATCTGATTTCGTTCGGCCACGATTGAAGAACGTGAGCCGGTGGCCGCGTGCGATGGCGAGTTCCGCCATGTGTATGCCGATGAAGCGCGTGCCACCGAGAATCAGGATCTTGAGTGGTTTGGGCCCCGCGTCCTGCGCCTTGACCCAATCGCCCGCGGCGGCGGTCAGTAGACCGGCAGCTGATACTTGCAACAATTCTCGACGATCCATGAGAGCTACTCAGCGTGGCCCGGGCGGCGCGTATTGGGCCAGCCAGGCTCGCGTGGTTTGATACCAGAACACGGAATTCTGTGGCTTCAGGACCCAGTGATTTTCGTCGGGGAAATATACGAGTTTAGACGGCACGCCGCGCTTTTGCAGCGTGTTGAAGAGTTCAATACCGTGATTGAGCGGTACCCTTTGATCGAGTTGTCCATGAATCACGAGAGTGGGTGTGTCGAAGTGGCCGGCTGACGTGTGCGGCGAGTAGCGTGCAAACTCCTCGGGCTTGTCCCAGAATTCGAAGAATCGGTCGGGCTCCGCGCCGTAGTCGGCGCCAATCTGCGTAAAGGCATTGTAAACAGCCGCGTGCGCAACTAGCGCCTTGAATGGGTGCGGCCGGCCTAACAAGGTGGCGGCCAGAAATCCGCCGTAGCTGCCGCCTCCCGCGACCATGCGCTCGCTATCGACGAATGGTTTCGACTTGAGCCACTCAGCCGCCTTGATCGTATCCTCGTAGGGCAGCGAAATCCGATCGGGGTTGATCGAATCCGTAAACGCCTGACCAAAGCCACTTGAGCCATGGAAGTTGTGCCAGGTGACGATGTATCCCCAGGCTGCGAACACCTGCGCGTTCCAGCGCCACTGTGTGGCATCGGTGATCCCGTTGTGTGGCCCGCCATGCAGAAGCATGTAGACCGGATACTTCTTGAGCGCATCGAATCCGGGTGGATAGACAACCCACATCTGAATGCCGTCATCGCGAGCACCCTGGTAGGTGATGCTTTCTACACGACCCCAATCGGTGCTTGCGACCGCGGCATCGTTGAACTTGGAGAGCTTCATGATTGTGGCGGAACCTGGCGCGGTACCCGGCGCAACGCTGACCAATGTCGCGGACTCTGTGAAGCTCTGCCGCAGCGCGATCATGTTCTTGTCAGATATGGCGAGGCCGGAGAAACTGGATGCACCCGTCAACGCAATCGGCCGCTTGCCGCCGAGATCGAACCGATAGATGCGCTGTGTCGCGGCATCGTCGATCGTGCCGTACAGCGCTTTGGAGTTCTTCGCCCAGATCAGATTGTCAGCGGATCGATCCCAGTCGGCGAACAACTCGCGGGTTGTCTGTGCTTTGCGATCGAGCAGTGTCAGGCGCGTGCGGTCGGCATAAAATCCAGGGATCCGCTTGGCGCCGAACGCGAGGTACTGGCCGTCGGGGCTGTAGACTGGAGCGCTGTCATCCGCTTTGTTGGCGGCTGTCACGTTGCGCGGTGGTTTGCAGCCACACGCGGCGATGGTGATTATTTCCTCGTTCGGCATCGTGCCCGTTCGGTGGGTATCCGCCGCAAACGCGATCTCCTCACCGTCCGGCGAAATATCGTAGGAGTTGCTGTCGTAGTCTTGTTTGGAAAGATAAAAACCGGACAAGCGCGATATCGCCAATGGTTCGCCGCCATCCAGCGAGATCGAAAAAAGGTGCGGCTCGCGATCGTTCAGAAAGTGGTCCCAGTAGGCGATCGGTGCGCGATCCCAGACGCGCGCGGTCATCTTGGATTCGGCGCGTTCCTGCATGCGTTTGCCTTGATCTTCCCACTTGACGAGGTCCAGCCAGATCTCGGACACGAACGCGATTCTCTTGCTATCGGGAAACCACTTGGGCGCGCTGGCTCCGGTTGGCAGGTCGGTGACGCGGCGCGCTTCGCCACCATCGATCGCGATGACGTAGATCTGGTTTTCCTTGTCTTGACCGCGCTTCGACACAAAGGCGACATACTTGCCATCAGGACTGAAGACCGGGCTTGTGTCCTTGGCATTGTCACTCGTTAGTTGAAGAGCCGGGCCGCCGGTAGTGGGCAGCAGCCAGAGATCGGTCAGAATCTTGTTCTCGGTCATGTCGGCGGTTGAGACCGGTACGACCGCGACGCGTCCATCGGGCGAAAGGCTCGGGTCACCGAGTCGCTGCATGCGCCAGGTGGCTTCGATGGTGAGAGGAGTCCTGGATTGCGCGAGCGCAGCCGATGCGATCAGCAGCATGACCAGTATCTGGAACAAAAAACGCGACATATTGGGAACCTCTGTCGAGCGACGCTATGGTGCGGGCGACTTGACTGGCTAAAGGGCCGATTGTGCCCGCCGCGTCAGCCAGCGGCAACGCGCGGTAGCGCTGCGAGGAATCGGTCCGTCTCCTGGGTGGTACCAACGGTGACGCGGCACCAGGTCGCATAGGGCTCGAAAGTGCGCCCGACTTCGATCTGCTGCTGACGCATCCGCTCGCGGAACTGATCATTCGGCATCCCCGTGTTCACAAAGATGAAGTTCCCCTGTGCGTCGGAACATTCCAGGCCCAGTCCACGACAGGCTGCCAACATGCGCGCTCGATCTTGCGCGAGTGCCGCGGCAGTGTCAGTCAGGAACTGTCGATCGTTCAGGCTGGCGAGCGCGGCCTCCATGCCAAGTGTGTTGGCAAACGCCATCTGCATCCGGCGCAGCCGCTTGATCACGCCCGCAGCACCGATCCCATAGCCGATCCTGAGGCCCGCGAGTCCGTGAATCTTGGAGAACGTTCGCAGCACGACTACGTTTTCGCCAGCACGGGCCAGATCGACCATACTCTCGGTCGCACCTGGTTCGATCAAGTCGAGATAGGCTTCATCGACGACGACCAGGGTGCGATTGGCCATCGAGCGACAAAATTCGCGCAGGGTCTCGCCCGCAACCACTGTTCCGGTCGGGTTGTTAGGATTGCAGACGTACAGCAGGCCCGTGTTTGCGGACACGGTGCTGCCGAGCGCGGTGAGATCGTGGCGCATCTGCCGGTCAAGCGGCACGCGACGCACCGTGGCGCCGAGTCTTTCAGCGTAGGTCGTGATCTGCTCGAAGGTAGGCCAGGCCGTCACCAGTTCGCCGCGGCCCACGTACTCGAGCGCCAGCATGTTCAGCAGCTCACCGGATCCAGAGCCGAGCACGATGCTGGTTCGCTCAACGTTCTCACGCTGCGCCAGTTGATCGATCAGGCGGTTGTAGCTGTCGATGCTGTAGCGACAGGCTTCCGGCATCGCTGCCGCAATTGCCGCTCGCGCTTTCGGTCCGGGGCCGTACGGGTTTTCATTGGCCGACAAGCGGACGAGTCGTGAAGCTGCGGGGGCCGGTTTGCTGGTGTCGGCAGCTGTCATTGGATCTTGCGGCTTCGGACTTCGCGCAGCGATACTCGCAGCGGCCGCCCATGCTCCCGCCGCTGCGGCAGAACCGAGCAGTGCGCGCCGACTCAAATGTTTGGTCATTCGATTTCCCCCTTTCGTAAGTTGATTAGTGCTTTTACCCCGTCGCGATCGGGGTGACAATCGGCTTGTCCATTCGGCGTGAGAGGCGGAACCACAATATGCAGAGTCTCGAAGAGTTGAAACACGCGCTCCGCGCCTTTGCGGCCGAGCGCGACTGGGAGCAATTTCATAGCGCCAAGAATCTCGCTATGGCTATCTCGATCGAGTCGGCCGAATTGATGGAGCATTTCCAGTGGGTTGCCGAGCAGCAGGATCTGGCGCTCGACGCGCGGCGGCGCGAGATGGTGAGCGACGAGCTCGCCGACGTGCTGTTGTACACGGTAAGACTCGCGGACCGCCTCGGTATCGATCTGCTCGAGGCCGCTGAACGCAAGATGCAAAAGAACGCTGAGCGCTATCCCGCGGCCAAGGTGCGCGGGCAATCGAAGAAATACAATGAGTATTGAGGGACGGTCGCCGCGGTGAACGGGCATCGGCGGCCAACTTTCGAGGAGCTCCGACAGCGGGCCGATGCATTGGTGCCGCGCTTGCGCGAGCGCGCACAGGCCGCGGAAATTGCGCGGCGAGTACCAGACGAGACGGTGCGAGAACTCGTCGCGGCGCAGTTGTTCGAGGTGCAAAAGCCGGCCGCGTTCGGCGGATATGAACTGGGCCTGGTGGAGTTCGTCGAGCTGGTGGCCGAGTTGGGTCGTGGTTGCGGCTCGACCGCGTGGGTTTACGGCGTGACCGCCGAGCGCGCTTGGTTGTTAGCCAAGTTCCCGGAACGGGCGCAGCGCGATGTCTGGGATCGGAACCCCGCTGCACTAATCACTTCATCGATCACGCCGGATGGCAAAGCCGTACCTGCAGAGGGTGGCTATCGCGTCACTGGACATTGGCGGTTTGTCAGCGGGATCGATATTGCCGATTGGGCCGTGTTCTGCACCTGGCTGCCGCCGGTGGCGGGAGCCGGCGGACCGGTCGCCACCTATGTCGTCGTGCCGGTGGCCGATTGCGAGATTATCGACACGTGGCACGTCGCCGGTCTGGCTGCCACCGGTAGTCGTGACGCCAGGCTAACAGATGTGTTCGTCCCGATGCACCGTCTCGCGGCCACCGCAGAGTTGCGCGCCGGCGGCGGCCCCGGAATCAGCCTCAACGCGGCGCCGCTGTTCAAGCTGCCGCTGATCGCAATCAACCCGTACGCGATAGTCGCGCCCGCGCTCGGAATCGCTACCGGCGCGTTGGAGCAATACATGGAGGCGGCACGGACACGGAACCTCGTGCGTGCCACGGGCACACTGGCGCAGCAGCAACTTGTGCAGCTGCGTGTCGCCGAGGCGGCGGCCGAGATCGAAGCGGCGCGTGCACTCATCTTGCAGGATTGCCGCGAAGCGATGGCCACCGTGGAGCGGGGCGCGGAAGTGTCGGTCGATCAGCGCATCCACTGGCGTCGCAATCAGGGGTTTGCGGTCAAGCTACTAACAGCCGCGATAGATCGGTTGTTCGCGGCCTCTGGTGGCCGTGGCATCTACCTGGACCATTATATGCAGCGCTCGTTCCGCGACATGCATGCAGCCGCGTCGCATCTCGGCTTGTCCTGGGATGTGACCGGAACGATGTGGGGCCAGCATGCGATGGGGTTGCCCGTGGACAATCCTAGCTACTAAGCGATGGCAGAGCCACTGCTTGGCGCGGCTAGCATTGCTGGAAATACGGAATCGCGTCGCGCGCGCCGGCGTAGTCGGCGATCTCGCCCGACCGTAGCTCGCACGGCAAGGCGCGCAGGCTGGGGCGACTTGCGCAGACGCACGGTCGACCGGACGCCAGATTTTACAGCGGACTCCGACGATTTCGACTGCCGCGGGTCGAGGGCCTCATGTCGCTGCGCCGAGTCGATTACTTTTCGTCAAGTGACGCATTAGATCCACTAAATCACACGGACAAATTAGCGATTACAGTATTGCAGAACGTCTCACAAGTGGGAGTATGGGCAGAATGAGCAGGTACCGATCGAATCCCGAGGCAATTCGTGCTCTGGTGCGCGCCGATGAAGTGCACCGTGACGTGTATACCGATCCCGAGTTGTTCGAGATCGAGCAGGAACATCTGTGGCGCAACGCCTGGATCTATCTCGGTCACGATAGTCAGGTGCCGAAAAGCGGTGACTTCTACAGTACGCAAATCGCAGGCCGACCGCTGTTCATGCTCCGCGGCACGGATGGCGTTGTGCGGGTGCTGTACAACCGCTGCGCTCATAAGGGCGCGAAACTCATCAACGCGGTGGCGGGAAATGTTGGCCCCATGCTGCGCTGTCCGTATCACGGGTGGACGTACCGCACGGACGGTACGGTGCGCACGATTCCGCTGCGGAGCGGCTACGATGGCACTAACTTCGCGCAGTGTCGTGCGGCGGGCGGCATTGAACCGGTCGTCAATGTGGAAAACTATCGGGGCTTTATTTTCATCCGACTCGCCAGTAGCGGCCTGGGGTTCAAAGAGTATTTTGGCGACTCGCTCAGCTCGATCGACAACATGGTCGATCGTTCGCCCGAAGGTAAGCTCGAAGTTGCGGGTGGTGTGCTGCGCTACCTGCATGATTGCAACTGGAAGATGTTCATAGAGAATCTCAACGATACGATGCACCCGATGGTGGCGCATGAATCGTCGGCCGGTACGGCGAAGCGCTTGTGGCGCGATCAGCCACCCGAGGTGCCCAAGCCGATGGTGGTCGAACAATTCGCGCCGTTTGTGTCGGGGTACGACTTTTTCGACCAGATGGGCGTCAGGATTTATGAGAACGGCCATAGTTACACGGGCGTGAACTTCTCGATCCATTCGAAGTATTCGGCCGTGCCCGCGTATGAGCAGGCGATGACTCGCGCCTACGGTGAGCAGCGTGCACAAGAAATTCTGCGCGAGGCGCGTCACAACACCGTGTATTACCCGAGCTTGACTATCAAGGGCGCGATTCAGGCCATTCGCGTCGCACGTCCAATCGCCGTTGACAAGACCATCATCGAGAGCTGGACATTTCGCCTGGCAGGCGCGCCGGAGGAGATCCTGCAGCGCACGCTGATGTATTCGCGGCTCATCAATGCGCCGATGTCAGTGGTCGGCCACGACGATCTTCTTTGCTATCGTGCGATCCAGGAGGGTTTGGCGGCCGATGGCAACGAATGGGTAAGTTTGCACCGTGACTACTCGGCCGCAGAGCGTGCATCGATCGCGGGTACCTACAACGGTACCAGCGAAGTATCGGTGCGGGGTCAGTTCCGGGCCTGGGCGCGGTTCATGACTGAAGATGCGCATGCAGGTGTCGCACAATGAGCGCGGCGGCTGCTGACATCGACAAGGTCTTGGACTTTGTCTACCACGAGGCGCGCTTGATCGACGAAAAGCGCTTCGACGACTGGTTCGATCTATTCACTGACAGCGCCAGGTACTGGGTACCGCTGACGCGTGGGCAGCCAGATGGTGAGAACCACACCTCGCTGCTGTACGAAGACAAGCTGCTACTGAAAGTGCGGATTGAACGGCTCAAGAACCCGAATTCGTTCTCGCAGCAGCAACCCAGCTTTTGCCAGCACGTCATGCAGGCGCCGTCGATCGAATCAACTGCGGTCGATGCTGGCACATGGATCACGCGCACGCCGTTCGTCTATCTCGAATCGCAGCTCGATACCCAAATCGTTTTGGCAGGTGTTAGTTGGCTGCATCTCGTGCCGGTAGGCGGTCGACTGAAGATTCAGCTGAAGAAGGTCGAATTGCTCAATTGCGATGCAGCCCTGCCATCGGTGCAACTATTTCCGTGAGCCGTCTCGCCGCAGAGCAAGATCCGGTCACGGTGGCTGAGGCATTCGAGCGCAGCGCACAACGATACGGCAGTAACGATTGGTTGCACGTGTTACCGGAGACGGCCGCAGTCTACGGCATCGATGCTCGCACCTGGACGTATGCAGAGGCCGCCGGTCGGATTGCGCTCTTGCGTGCGCGGTACGCGGCCGCGGGTTATGGTCACGGTCATCGCGCCGGGTTGCTACTACTCAATCGGCCGGAGTTCCTGCTGCATTGGATCGCGTTGAATGGGCTTGGTGTTTCCGTCGTGCCGATCAATCCTGATTGGCGCGCAACGGAGCTCGAGTACTTGATGGCCCATAGCGAGATCAGTGTGGCGGCGTGCGTCGGGGAGCGCGCAGCAAGCGTGGCAGCCGCCGCGAGGGCAGCCGGTCGCGTGGTCCAGATCACGGATCCCGCGGGCAGTGAGATTGGTCGCGCGCCGACACCTGCGTCAAGTACGCCTCGTACGCCCGCTGCCAGTTCAGAGTGCGCACTTCTTTATACGTCCGGCACGACCGGGCTTCCCAAAGGCTGCATCCTGCCGAACGAATATTTCCTCTGGGCCGGCCATTGGTACGCGACGATCGGTGGCATGTGCGCGGTGCGCCCCGGGATCGAGCGCATGATCACACCGCTACCGCTCACTCATATGAACGCCATGGCCTATTCGACCATGTGCATGCTCCTAACAGGCGGTTGCCTCATCGTAGTGGATCGCTTTCATCCGCGATCCTGGTGGGACAGCGTGCGCGCGAGCGGCGCCACGATCTTGCACTACCTCGGTGTGATGCCGGCGATGTTGTTAGGCGCAGCCGCGTCGGCCGATGATCGTCGTCACGCGGTACGATTCGGCTTCGGCGCAGGCGTCAATGCGCGCGATCACTTGGCCTTTGAGCAGCGATTTGGTTTGCCGCTACTGGAGGCGTGGGCGATGACCGAGACGGGAGCTGGAGCAGTGATCATCGCTAATCAAGAGCCGCGGCATGTTGGTAGCGCGTGCTTCGGTCGAGCTGAACCCACGATAGAATGCAAGGTGGTCGCGGACGACGGTCACGAAGTCGCCGCTGGAATGCCGGGCGAGCTGCTCGTGCGACGCGGTGGTTCGCGGCCGCGCTTCGGATTCTTCGCCGGCTATTTGAAGGACGAGCCAGCAACTCATGCGGCTTGGAAAGGCGGGTGGTTTCATACTGGCGATGTGGTGACACGCGACGTGCAGGGCATGTTCAGATTCGTCGACCGCAAGAAGAATGTTATCCGGCGCAGCGGTGAGAATATCTCGGCGGTCGAAGTCGAGAGCGTCATCGCGCAGCATCCGCAGGTGCGGGCCGTGGGCATTTGCGCGGTACCCGATCCGGTGCGGGGCGACGAAGTGTTCGCCTGTGTCGTGTTGCGCGAATCGACCGTCGATGCCGAGGCAACCGCGCGAGACATCGTCGAGTTCTGTCTGCCACAGCTCGCCTATTTCAAAGCGCCAGGCTATGTGGCATTTTGCGAGCACTTGCCACTTACGCCGACCGAGAAGATTCAAAGGGTTCGGCTCAAATCCGTCGGCCAGCAATTGTTGAGCGAGGGTCGCTGCATCGATCTTCGCGCCTTGAAGCGGCGTAGCGCGTGACCGCACGCGCACCTTACGCAGGAGTTGCGATCGCGGTTCCGGTCACAGAACCGTATGTGCGCTATTCGATTCGCAGTGCCCATTGGTTTGTTGCAAGCGTACTGGCGAAGCTGCTGCAGCAATCGGGATTGGAGAAATTGGCGATCGATGGCTTGTGCGTTTCGAGCTTCCTGCTGGCGCCAGATTCGGCAGTCGGTCTGACGCAGAACCTCGGCATGTCGCCGCGGTGGCTGGATCACGTTCCGATGGGAGGGGCCAGTGCTGTCGTTGCGTTGCGCCGCGCCGCGCGCGCGGTGCAGGCTGGCGACGCGGACGTTGTGGCGTGCATCGCAGGCGACACGAATCACGTGGATTCTTTCCGCGCGACGCTCGGCAATTTCAGTCAGTTTGCGCGCGATGCGGTTTATCCATACGGGGCGGGCGGGCCTAACGCGAGCTTCGCGTTCCTCACGGACTACTACATGCGAACGACCGGCGCGCAGCGCGCGGATTTCGGTAAACTCTGCGTTGCGCAACGTGACAACGCGCTCTCGAATCCGCTGGCGCTCTTCAAGCAGCGGTTGACGCTGGAGCAGTACCTCGTTGCGCGTCCGATCGCGGTGCCGCTACACCTTTACGATTGCGTGATGCCATGTGCCGGCGGCGAGGGTGTACTGGTCATGAGTACCGATCGCGCCCAGAGCTTGCGACTGCCGTACGTGAATCTGTTGGGTGCGATCGAGCGACACAATGCCTATCCGGAGGATCCGATTCAGATGCGCGGCGGCTGGGCGGTCGATCGCGACGATCTCTATGCGCAAGCCGGTCTAGGGCCGGCCGACATGGACTTGCTCGAACTGTATGACGACTACCCGGTCATCAATGCGATGCAGCTCGAGGATCTCGGCTTCTGCGCCAAAGGTGAGGCGCCGCAGTTCATTCGCAAGAACACCTTCACCACCACCGGTACGATGCCGTTGAATACCAGCGGTGGGCAGCTTTCTGTCGGGCAGGCGGGCGCTGCGGGCGGTTACCTTGGGCTCGTCGAAGCGGTGCGGCAGCTGACGGGACAGCCGCTCGGTGAGGCGGTGCCGAATGCGCGGCACGCACTTGTTAGCGGCTTTGGCATGATCAACTACGACCGCGGTCTGTGCAGCGGCGCGCTCGTATTGTCGCGGGGTGATGCGTGACATCACCGCTCGCGCGGCCAGGGCGCAAGAATCCGCTCATGCGGACGCGCTTGCCGCTGTTGCCGCCCGCGCATCGCAGCCGCGTGGCACTTGGTATGACGGCGGCCGCCGCCGAGGGTCGCTTCGAGTTGCAGCGGTGCGCCGCGTGCGACGCGGTACAGTATCCACCGCGCGAGACGTGCCACCGCTGCTTGAGTGACCGCTTGCACTGGCAGCTGGTTGGCGGCGGTGGCGAACTCATCTCCCATACTTCAGTTCTGCACAGTCACGATCCGTATTTTCGCGAACGAGTACCGTGGCGACTTGGCTTGGTCAAGCTTGACTGCGGGCCGGTGCTCGTCGTGCACTTGCACGGGGATGTCGCGCCTGCGCCGCAACGCTTGCGTGTTGGTGCGTGGCTCGATCGGGCTGGTACGGCGGTGTTAGTAGGTTTGCCGGAGAAGGATGTGCCGAACATGGCAGATGATCGACAACTGCGGGAACTAACGTGCGATCCAAAGTTCCGCAAGGTACTCGTCACCGACGGCAAGACGGCCGTAGGTCAGGCGCTCGTGAGCGCGTTGGCGCAGGCGGGCGCAGACTTGATCTGGGTCGGACACTCCGAGCCGTGGAAACACGTGGCGGGTCTTGCCGCAGTGGCGAACCTGCCGCAGGTGACGTTGCTGCCACTGGACGTGACCAATGCTCGTTCGGTCGCGGAGACGGCGGCCGAGATCGGCGCCAAGGTCGACATCCTGGTCAATACCGCTGAGTTTCATCGCGCGCAGGGCATCGCTTCCCGTCATGGTACCGAGGTCGCGCGCGCCGAAATGGATGTTAACTACTTTGGTTTGCTGCGCCTCGCACAGGAGTTCGGCCCGGCGATGCGCGCTCGAGCAGCCGACGGACCAACGAGCGCCACGGCCTGGGTGAATCTGCTGTCGATCTTTGCGCTCAGCAATTTCCCGGCCCACGGAACCTTCTCTGCCTCGAAGGCCGCGGCACTATCGCTGGCGCAGTGTCTGCGCGCGGAGATGCAGCCCGCCGGCCTGCGCGTCATCAACCTCTTTCCGGGGCCGATCGACGATGAGTGGAATCAGCTCTTACCGCCACCAAAGATCGCTCCCGCGGCAATCGCCAAAGCGGTGATCGCGGCGCTGCGTGACGGCGTGGAGGATGTCTATCCCGGCGATGTCGCAGAGGAATGGCGCGCGCGCTTCCGCGACAACCCGAAAGTGCTTGAACGCGAACTCGCGGCGAGCTGAGGGAGCAATGCGATGACGCACGCTAACAAAATGACCGCGCTTGTCACGGGCGGCAGTACCGGCATAGGGCTCGCAATCTGTCGCGCGCTGCTCGAGTCGGGGTACGATGTAATTGCGTTGTCGAGACGCCCGGCCGGCATTGATTCGCCGCGATTGCGCTCGGTCATCGTCGATCTGAGCGATGCGCAGGCGACGGCCGAAGTCGCGCGCGCGATAGCCGCTACCACCGCTATCACGACGATCGTGCACAACGCGGGCGCCACACGTGAGAAACTGGTTGAGGACGTTCAGCTGCAAGATATCGAGGCACTGACCCATCTGCATTTGTCCGCACCCTTGGCATTGCTGCAGGCCAATCTGCCTGCCATGAAGACGGCCCGCTATGGGCGAGTTGTACTCATCGCGAGCCGAGCGATGCTTGGCCTCGCGCGCCGTACGGCCTATGCCGCGACCAAGGCGGGAATGGTAGGTCTCGCGCGCACCTGGGCGTTGGAACTCGGCTCGCATGGCGTCACGGTGAACGTCGTGGCGCCGGGGCCCATCGAGGAAACCGAAATGTACGACCTGGTGCTCGGTGACGATCAGGAACGGCGAGCGCGGCTCGCCAAGAGTATTCCGGTTGGTCGGGTCGGGCGTCCCGATGACGTGGCTCGGGCTGTGTCTTTTTTTGTCGCTCCCGCTAACAGCTTTGTCACCGGTCAAACGCTGTTCGTTTGCGGCGGAGCGTCGGTTGGTAGCCTGACGATTTGAGGATCAGCACGCATGAGTAACAGTACGTTGGGCCGCCTGGCGCGCGAGCTTTCGAGCGGCCGAATACGAGTCATCGACCTGACGCAGACCCTGGCACCCGAATTTCCGCAGATCGCGTTGGCACCGGAGTTGGGCCAGTGTTGGCCGTTCAGGCTTGAAGAAGTGTCGCGCTATGACGAGCGTGGCCCGGCTTGGTACTGGAACAATTTCTCCTGCGGCGAGCATACCGGAACGCATTTCGACGCGCCGATTCACTGGGTATCGGGCAAGGATCTGCCCAACAATTCTACCGATACCATTCCGGTCGAGAATTTCTTGGGGCCAGCGTGTGTAATCGACTGCTCGAGAGAAGCGACGGCCGATGCGGATTTCTTATTGACTGTGGACTTTGTCCGCCGCTGGGAACGTCGGCATGGACGGATTCCGCCGCGTCATTGGCTGCTGATGCGGACCGATTGGTCCAAGCGCAGCGACGCGGCAGAGTTTCAGAATTTCGACGCGACAGGCCAGCACACGCCCGGGCCTGATGCCGATGTGGTGCGCTTTCTCATCGATGAACGCGACGTCATCGGGTTTGGTTCCGAGGCGATCGGCACCGACGCGGGGCAGGGATTTCATCTCAGGCCGCCGTATCCGTGTCACTACTATATGCACGGCAGCGGTCGCTATGGCCTGCAATGCCTCACCAATCTCGATCTGCTGCCAGCCCTGGGCGCGTTTATCCTTTGCCCGCCGCTCAAGATTCTGCGGGGGTCCGGTAGCCCGCTCCGCGTGCTGGCGCTGGTGGAGCCAGCAGTAGCCCCGGGCACAGCAGCGCGCGCCAAGACGGCCAAACAGCGTAGCGCCATGACTCAACCTTGAATGGTAAAACCACCGTCGACTACCAATGTCGCACCAGTAATGAATGACGCGCTGTCACTGGCGAGAAAGTGAATCGCCGCTGCAATTTCCGCCGGCTCCGCGACGCGACCAAGCAAACCATAACCGCGCGTCTTCTCGCGCAGCTCGGCCTCCGTCTGGCCACGCGCGGCAGCCGCTTTGATGTGATGATCTGTTAGCGTTGCGCCGGGGCAGACTGCGTTGACCCGAATTCCATCGCGACCATGGTCGACCGCGAGTCCGCGCATCAGGCCGATGACCCCCGTTTTGGTCATGTCGTAGATTGTCATGGCCGCAGGCGCGCGCAGCGCGTTGATGGATGAGACCAGAACGATGCGGCCGTTCTGTTGCTCGATCATGGTCGGTAGCGCTGCGCGACAGATATTGGCGATGCCTTTGAGGTTGACGGCTACCAGTCGGTCCCACTCCGACTCAGTGGAATCGATCAGGCGTCCGCCCGTCTGCACGCCAGCGTTGCCCACGACTACGTCGATGCGGCCCCAGCGACGCACGGCTTCCGCTGTCAGTGCCTGGCACCCGGCGGCGTCAGCGACGTCACACGCCACGCCGACGACCTCTCGTGCGGTATCGGCTGCAATATCCCGGGCACACGCCTGCGCTGCTGAGCTGTCGATGTCGGCGGCGATCACTCGATAGCCCTGCTTCGCAAACAGGGCAACACAGGCGCGACCGATGCCCGCCGCGCCGCCTGTCACGAGACAAACAGGTGTCGTCGCGGCGGTCATGAGGGGCGCGGCCGCGGTACGTAGTCGATCAGGCAGGTGCCTCCACGCTGCTGCATGCTGCGAGGTCCGTATTCGTGGAGCTCGATGAAAACGCCGTTCGGATCGTGGCAGGTCACCATCCAGGTATGGTCGTCGCCGAGTCGTTTGTCGCTTGGGGCGAAGCCTGCGGCCAGCAGCGTAGCGCGCAGTCCCGCAATATCGTCGCTCTCGATGGCGAAATGCCGCACTGCGCCTTCCGCCCGCACCTGTTCTACACGAATGACTTCCAAAAAGGTCTGATCGTCGAACTTCAGGTAGTAGCCGATCAACAGCCCGGAGGGATTGCGAAACTCGAACTGCCGTTGCATGCCGAGGCAAGCGTAGAATCTCTCGGTCGCGTCCAAGTCTGCCGATTCGATACAGACGTGTGCCAGTTTGATCACGGCGTGGCTCCTTGAAGTGTCGTCCAGTCAAACAGTATGCCGAGCGCTTCGTCGCGTCGCTCGGTCGCAAGTTCATAGGCTTCGACACACGCCGCTGGCGAGAATTCGTGTGTGTTTAGGCCGTCCAGCGGAAAGACCCCGCGTTGCACGAGTTGAAAAAACAGCGCATCGATGCGTCGCTGTGTCCAGCCACCGCGATCGTGATGGTCGTGCGTCGCCGTGATCGTCAAGCCCTTGGTCATCACATCCGAAGTGAGTGACTGTCGCGATGGATAGCCCGTGTCGCCCAGCAATACGAGTTTGCCAAACATTGCCGTCGCGCTGAGCGCCTCGGCGAATACTGCTGGGTTGCCGGTGGAATCAACGACGATATCGAAACCATCCCGGCCGCATATCGCACGCAGCTCGTCACCTACCGACGCAATGCTGCCTGCAACTAGGTGCGTTGCGCCGCCGGCGTCGGCCAATCGCAGTCGCAGCGGTGCGAGGTCTGTCACGGCGATCGTCTGCACGCCCGCGGACCTTGCCCAGCGCACCGCCATCTGTCCGACTGGCCCAGCGCCCACGATCAACACGTTGCCACCGAGTGTAAAGGGAGCGGCATAGGCCGCGCGAAAGGCCGTCTTGGCGAGTCCGCACCAGCAGGCTTGCTTGGCGTCCACATCGAGGGGCACAGGCGAGCAGAGCGCGGCTGGTAAAGTCCATTCCGACGTGTGCGCCATGCGCATGAACACGCGGTCGCCGGGTTTAAAGTCGCTCACGGCGCTACCAACCGTCGTGACCACGGCGATCGATTGCACACCCGTTTTGAGCTGCGGAAAGGAGAATCGCGCCGCGAAATGGGTCCCCAGATCGTACCGAGCGTGCAGAATGGTCGTCTCGGTTCCGATGCTCATCAAGCTGTAGCGGGTAGATACCGTTAATTCGTCGGCGCGCGGCTGCGCGGCGCTGAAGGTTTCAAGTTGCACTTGACCCTTGGCCGGAAAAACGATGCGACATCCCATGGCCTGGCTCAAGTCGGCGGTGCGGCGCCGTGACTCCACCAATCCGTTCCCGAGACGCCGCGCAGAAATTCATCTCGTGCTGCGTCGTCCTGCGCAAACATGGTAGCAAGGACTCTGCGTGCCACCTCATCAGCAGGCCAGCGTAGTCGTGTGCCGTCGGATCGCGCGATCTTGACTAACAGCTCGGCGACGATCGCCGGATCAAATGCCTGGGGCATCCGGTCCTGCAACTCGCGCCATTTGTATTCGATCAGAGCGCGGTACGGCGAGTCGACGGGATATCCTCGCGGCAGCCCGGTTTCCGGCGCCTTGCTCGGTGCAAAGATACCGGTTGCATACAAGCCCGCCTGGACGAGCGCGAGCTTGATGTTCCAGCGATCGACCTCATGGCGCAGCGCTTCGGTCGCGCCTTCCACCGCAAACTTGCTGGCGGTATAGGCAACGTCGCTCGGCAGACCCGCGATGCCCGACAGCGAACTGATCATGATGATGTAGCCGCTCTGTTGCACGCGCATCTGCGGCAGCACCGCTCGAGTCAGTGCGAATGGCCCGAAGAAGTTGGTCTCGATCACGTCGCGAAACTCCGCTTCTTCGAGATCCTCGAAAGCGCCGAGTCGAATCATGCCTGCGTTGTTGACCAGTACATCGAGTCGCCTGGATCGGCTCACGATCGAGGCGATCAGCGGTGCGAACATTGCGGGCTTTCTGACGTCGAGTTCTACAATGCGGATGTCGAGATCAGGCGTCGTCGCGGCCCGCAGACGCTC
>Ga0138256_10001240_pt1 | contig 27502 bp, 38 predicted proteins | sample KNB2016incub_MG_FD_105486 | JGI IMG/M metagenome (GOLD analysis project Ga0138256, IMG submission 105486) | Active sludge microbial communities from wastewater in Klosterneuburg, Austria - KNB2014incub_MG | ecosystem: Engineered > WWTP > Activated sludge > Unclassified | place: Austria...
AGCCAGCCCGACTGCGATCCGGCGAGTCCGTGATGGGCTATTTCAGATGCGCCGCGAAGTGCTGAATCGTCACTGACAGAGAAGCCCGAACCACCTTCCAACGAGGGTTGTTCGGGGGCAATCTGCCCAACCCGACTATAACCTGAAAGGAACCATGAAATGACGAACGAAACCCAAGCCGCCGTCCCCTCGATCGCCGAACAGGCCACCGCCGCTGCCGGCAAGCTGGTCGGTACCAAAGCCAAACGCGCCGCGAAGCGCCCCGGCCCCGTGACCGTGACCAAGCCCGGCAAGGTCGCCAAGGCCCCGGCCAAGAAGGCCGGCAAGGTCGCGAAGGCCGGCAAGGTCGCGAAGGCCCCGGCCAAGAAGGCCAAGCCCAGCGGCAACGCCGCCGAACGCCTCGTGCCGGCCGACCTCGAAACCTACGTCAAGGACTCCGAACACAAGACCGCCGGCGGCAACGTCTCGATCCACTGCAACGACGCCGTCGCGAACAAGCTGCTCGGCAAGACCCTCGACCAGTGTTATGCCATCGTGGCCAAGGCCATCAAGGAAGACGAGAAGGCCCTGCGTGCCAAGTACAAGCACCTGAACATTGGCATGCAGCGCATGTCTTTGGGCAACCGTATGCGGGGTGCCGGGGTCCGGTAAGAGTTTGACACCAGCCACGCCCCATGGTATGATACGCCTAACAGGAGGCGTTCGCCATGGGGCGATTTTTTGGGAAGATATGCGAGAAGCACCCCGATTTAAACGGGGCGCGACTGGAATCGAGTGGAAAGTGCGTACGCTGCCACGGGGATAGGGTTTTGGCCCTTAAAAAGACTCCCAAACAGCGGAAGAGGGCACGCGAATACCTGAGGGCAAAGGAACGGAAAGGAGGGAAGTATTACGAGGCCAAGAAGGCCCGGAATAAGAGGTGGTACAAAAAGAATAAGAGTTGGCGCAGAGAAGCGAATCTGCGAAGAAAGGGGCTTGGTGGCACATGGCCCCAATTCATGGAAGCCGTGAAAGCTATTTACGAAGCAACACCAGATGGCTTTCACGTCGATCATGTGATACCCCTAAAGGGCATCGACAGAGCGACGGGGGAACACGTAGTTTGCGGACTTCATGTGCCATGGAATCTGCAATATCTTTCCGGGGAAGAAAACGACCGGAAGGGCGCGTGGTTTGAATCATAGACGACATACGAAAGGAACCACCATGAACCCACAAAATCGCGCCCTGCTGGCATCCGTGGTCGTGGCCGCGGCCAAGATCGGCTTGAAGCTGGAAACGCACAACCCCGGCGACGGGGTGCGCATCCGCATCTTTCCGTCTGACGATCCGTCCGACTTCCACGGCCCGAACCGGGGGATGACTACCATCTTTTACGGGACGCACAAGAACCGCGAGACGATCAGGATGGCCGAGGCATGGGTAGAAGGCTATACCGAAGCCGTGACTGAAATGCGCACCGGAAAGCGGAGGGACCAGCGATGAGCAAGCACATCACCGAAGGACGCCGCCCGCGCCCCCGCGCCGCGTATCTGGCAATCGTGGAGGGCGAGGAGCGCGGCGTGCCCTTCCGCACCTTTTACAAGCGCATGGATGCGGCCGAACGTGACGCCATCAAGACCGGCGGCACCGTCATCGACTTGCGCAACCTTTCCCGCCGCCGCTGGGTGGCTAACGAATGGAGGGAAGCATGAGAGACGATAGGGAGTGTGTCAAAGCGATCGCCGACCGGCTCGGTGCCAATCAGTTGCTATTCATAGCCGCCGAGGTTATTGAACAGAGAGCCGCCGGCATGGAGGAGGACAGCGCCACCGCAAGCGTCATGCGCGAGCTGGCCCTCAGGATCGAAATCCTCGCCACTTGGGCGCAAAGGGCGGGGCTATGAGGACCGGCCTCGCTTTTAACTGCAGCAGGGCGGGGCTATGAGGACCGGCCTAGAAATACTCGGCATGGCGGCGCTATCCGTCAGCATCGTCCTCGGATTCAGTGGCGATGACGATGTCGCCCTGCTGCTGGCTTGGTTGGCGGGGATTTCATTCATCATGAAGGAGGTAGTATGAAAGTCAAGACAACGAGCATTGACAGCAACACCGGGGAAGTTTCGATCGAGGAGTGGGACCTGCCCCTGTTTGGCCCCGAGCGCCTCGCCCACGCGTGGCATCAGAAAGCCGTGACGCAGAACTTCCGGCACGACCCACTTTACCGGGTACACTGCGCCCACTGGGACTGGCTACTGGTCGGCATGAACGTCGCCTCGTTCGTCATCAAGGAATACGCAAACGGACGGCTCGAATGCACCTCGGTAGGCTTTGCGGAGGTGATGCAATGAACGATGTCCGCGAATTCACGCACAGGATTCCGGTCCTGCTCACCATCGAGGAGGTAAGCTTTTGCGACAAGGACCCGAATGTCGCCCTCGATGCCGCCGAGGCGAGGGTGGAGGAGTACAACAGCGACGGGAAGGCGGCACATATCATCAGCCGCCCCCGAATGGCCGGGCTTGGCGGCGAGTGGAAATTCACGGTCCGGGCATACCTGCCGTCAAGCGTTTGACACGCGGCCCCGGCCCGTGGTACAATAGCGGCTCGTGATAGACGATAGACGGGGGAAAGTATGGAAAGGTTGTCGCTCTGGTTGCATACGCGGGCAGTATGGGCCGAATTGGATTTCAAGCCGCGACGGGCGGTGATGTGGGGGTTCTTGGCTGATGCCGTTGATTGGTTTCAGCACCGATAGATGATAGATAGAAAGGAATGTGGTATGTTAAATGTAAGCACCATGCACGGGGTGATTGCCCCGATCAATCCGGCCTTCGGGCGGGGGACGTTGCGGGCGGAGTTCAAGGAAGGGCCCTACACGATCACCATGCGCCAGATGAACGGGTTCCGGCGCTTCACATGCGCCGTCGCCGGGGTCGAAATCCTGCGGCAAATTTCCTGTCCCGGCCGCGACGAACTCGATACCGCCCTGCTGATGGCATACGACCGCCACGAAATCCCGAAAAGGGTTCTGCGGCGGATGGTGGGAGAAGACCATGGCAAATAAGCCCGCACCCAAGAAAGCGAAGATGCCCAAGCCGGGGATGCCCAAGCACCTGAAAGCTGCGGCCAAGTCCCGGCCCGCCCCGAAGGACGAAACCCCCGTGGCTCGGGTCGAACAGGCCATGACCCCGCCCCGTCACGTACCGACCCCCGTAAAGGGCACCAAGGCGGTACTGGCCGTGATTCCGAAGCGGGAAAGCCGGGGATCGACCGAGCGCGAGGGCCTGCGGGCCGAGACGCATTACCTCACCGGCAAGCTTGGCGAGGAGCTGGCCAAATCCAACGCCCGCGTCATGGAAATGCTGCATGAGCGAGGAATCGATATCCGCAGGTGTTCGCTAAACATCGACCCACCCCAGTTTATAGCCTTCGTCAGCACCCCGACGCTGCGGGACGTGAAGGAAAGGCTAATCACCATCGGGGAATCGCTGGTCGGCGACGGCACGCGCCCGGTGCCCCGCATGCCCACCAAGGAAGAAATAGCTGCGGTCACGCCACCCAAGCCCCGCATGCCGGAGGAGACTAAGCAAAAGCTTCGGGAAAAGGCCAAGGAAGAGCGTACCGCGAAGCCCCATGACAACGGCGATCCGGTGGCCCGCATGCTGCGCGACGCGGAGACGCTGGATCAGGTCTATGCCGTCGCTTCAAAGTACCTCAAGACCCCGGAAAAGGAACTGCGGGCCAAGTACGGGCACCTCAACCCCGGGCAGCAGAGGATGAACTGCGGCAACCGCATGCGCGGCAAATGGAGAAAGGATAACGAAAAATGAGCGAGCATTTCGACGCCGCCGACGTGTCATCGGCCGCCGACGAGGCGGAGGAAAAGGAAATAGTCCTGATCAAGGTCGTCGTGGGTGAAAGGATTGGGCCGGTGATGGTGTCCGTGGAATCGCGGGACGCGTCGCGGGGGGCCATGCAAGAACTGTTCAGCGCCGCCGGCGCGGCCCTGTTGAGTTGCTCCCGCTCCTTGGCCTCGGCTTGCGACACCCCGGCCGCAGTGGTGCTGGCCGCGATCGCACAAGCGGCGACCGAGGTGATGTTGCGGGAGGATTCTCAGCAACTGATGTCGAAACCCCACAAGCCCCACTGATGGAGGGATCATGAAGCAACAACACTTCAAGCGAGCGGCCGCGATGATGGCCGCGATCAAGACAATCATCGCCACCTGCTCGTCGGCATTTGAGCAACAGACAAAGATTTCCGCCCTCGGCCCCTATCGGTCGAGGGGCAAGGGCCGGGGCGGCGTGGTCCGCAACTTCTACGGCAGGACGACCTTGTGGGGGAAGAAGGGCCAGCCCAAGACCGAGGCCCGTGAAATGATCCGCCGTCGCCGTCAGATCGAGAAGGGGACCCTGAACAGCAGCAACGGGCTGAGCCGGCCATGAATCTTCAAGCCCGTTACACACGGCGGGCCTATCGGTTCGAACAGGTCCTACAGCCAATGCCGGGACGCCTGCTGCGTGACACCCCGATGAGGATTTTGCGCGAGCTGGCACTGAAGATCGCTCGCGAAGAGGCCCCGCAGCACGCGCACAAATTGCAGGTGGTGGCCGGGCGGGGCACGATGTACGGCGGCGGTCTGACCTCATTCTGCCAGCGCAAGCGCATCGAACTGGCCCGCCACCATCGCCGCAAGCTCGTCCTGCTCCACGAAATGGCGCATTGGCTCGGGCACAACGACCACGGGCCGCGCTTTATGCGGACCTACATATACCTACTCTGTCGCTATGCCGGCATCGAGCGGCGCTACCTCAACGCATCATGGCGAAAAGTGGGGGGTAAGGTATGAACTTCCTCCTCCGCCTCATGCAACACATGTACCGCTTCTGGCACACCATCGACCTCCATGCCGCGATGCAAGTCGGCAACTGGGCGATGGCGACCGACTGCCGCAACCGGATCGCGGAGTGCGATGCGGAACTTGACCGATTGGAGTTGAAATGAGCGCCGGGTTGGCCCTCGGGAGACATGATGACGAAGCGAACACACATAGACCACCTGCTTGAACGGCGCGGCATTACCAAGAAACTCCACGCCAAACTAAAGGCAGAAGAGGAAGCGCGAAAGCACGAAGCCGAGCAGGCGGCTGCAAAGATCGCGCAGGCTGCAATAGACAAGGCCATGACGCCCAACGCTGACGTAACCGGCCTTGCGCCGGAAGGAGATAAATCATGAGCACTGCGCCTATTGCGCAAGGTCCGGTTGACGTAAATGTTAGGGAGCAGGCGTGCGAGAACCTTGCAGCGCAAGTGACCACAAGCCAAGACGGTCTTATCTCCAGCGCGATAACCCTCGCACTCGGAGAGGGATGGACGCTCGCACAACTCAAGGGGCGGCTACTGCGCAAGGTGTACCCGGATGGGGTGGAGGTTATTTCGCTCGACGGAATCGACGTTGTCGAACTGCACCCGGTACGGTTTGAGCAAGTGACAGAGGGCGGCGCGATCAAGATCAAGGCGGTGCAGAGCTATCGGGTACTGCGCCCTAACGTATAGCTTGAGGGAAGCAAGCCGGCTTTTCGGCGCAGCTTCCCTCTCGAAGCGCGGGTTAGGCCAACAGCCGTCCCGCACAGACTGACTTTTACAAAGGAGAAAAGCATGAAAAATGTAGCTGGTTTCGCAATGATCGCGTGCGGTATTTTGTTCGGTTTATGGGCTGGCCTGTGGTGGGCTTTTATCGGTGGCATTGTTGATGTGATTTCAGCGATTAGGTCTACTGAGTTGGTGGCGATGGATGTGGCGATTGGCGTTGCCAAAGTTATGTTTTCTGGCGTTATTGGCTATGCTTCAGCGGCGGTTCTTGTTTTGCCGGGATACGTGGTATTGAAGGATGCCTAACGTGCATCCAGGAATTCATCGCAAGCGTGCAGATTTCGGAGCCGTAAAATGACCCGCTTCCTAATCGCCCTAGCCTTCGCCTTCGTCGCCGCAAGTGTAACTACCATCTCGGCGCTATTGCTAATACTAGCCGTGCGATGGGTGACGCCATGACCGATCCAGTATTCTTAGACTTCAGTGGCGCACACTCCACGACCGTCAACTTGTCTGGAACCAAGGCTCGGATTGCCAACATATTCCGGCTGATCCTTGGCAACAATCTAACGCTTGCCCTGTGCCGCCGTCTGCCACTCTCGCCGCCGAACGAATACGGACTGCTTTTTTGGGCGCCCATCAACACTTACATGCACAAGGAGTGGGCGCTCCTGTGGAATACCGGGGCGTGGGACTCTTTCATCGTAGCGAGGGCAAACACAGACGCGCAACTGCGGGCATTTCGAGAAGGCGGCTTGAAGTACCCAATACCAGCAACCGGCGTGTGTCCAGAACCGCTACAAGACGAGGAGAAGTGAAATGACCGGCCTCCCCCTAATCGTCTCCCTCGCCGTGCTGAATGGCGTCCTAGTGGCTACGAACCTGTCCATCCTGTCGCACGCCGCCGATCTGCGCCAGATGGCACTAGCCGCCGATAACCGCGCCGCCATAGCCGAGGCCAATCTGCAACAGGCCGAGCGAAAATGGATGGCGTGCCATCACTCAGGCATCTACACGGTCGGCACGGACATTTACCTGAGTCGCGTCCATCGCAGCAAGCTTACTGTGCGCGATGTGCCGGAAGTTAAGGGGCTGTGACATGGCTAAGCAGTCCGCTATCTATGAAGTTTTGCACTCAATCATCGATCGGGGCGGCAAGGAAAAGCTGATAGCGAGGATCGAGCGCAATACCCAATGGGAGGGGGATTGTCTGATATGGGTGGGGGCCAAAAAGCGCAACGGGTATGGGGCTCTGAACTTCAAGCATGGGGGGAAGCACCAGCAATTCTCCGCCCATGCCGTATTCGCAACGTTAATGCGCTGCGCCCCAATCCCGGACGACCTTGAAATCGACCACATTTGCAACAATCGTCTATGTGTCCGCCACCTGCAGTTGGTGACGAGGCGGGAAAACTTGGAACTCAGGGAATGTCGGAAGAAAACAATAAAATGAAACTGTCGGAAGCGGCGCACCGCCTGTTCGCGCTGTTCACAGGCAACGCCCGCTCATGTGGGGTGTTCGACCCGGTTACCGGGAAGATGCACACCGTCTATGAAGCCCCGTCCGAAGTTCGCTGGGTCGAACACATACGCGGGACTCAGGGGGTCGGCTGCGTTCCAATTCTTGATGATGGTGACGTTTTGTGGGGAGCTATCGACATCGATAATCACGGGTCGGAGGAGGACATACCAATAGCTCCCCTTGACCAGATCGTTGCGGAAAACAAGTTGCCCCTAGTCCTGTGCCGCTCGAAATCGGGCGGTGTGCACGCATACGCGTTCTTCAAGGCCCCGACCAAGGCCACCAAGGCAAAATCAATGCTGGGGGGGTGGGCCGCGCAGCTCGGTCACGCCGGGGCGGAGATATTCCCGAAGCAGGCCAAACTGGTTGGGAAAGGATTTGGCAACTGGATCAATATGCCGTATTTCGGCGGCAATGGGACGGTTCGTTACGCGTTCAGGGGCGGGAAGAAACTGAGCCTGCCCGAGTTTATCCAAGAGGCCGAGCGGCTACGCATCGATGAGGCGGAGATTAACGCGCAGCAGGTGGCCGAACACCGGGAGGCCCCGCCGTGCATCCAACGCATGATGAGGGAGGGGGTGGCGGCAGGTCAGCGCAACGAGGCGATGTACAACCTGACGATTTACCTGCGCAAGGCGTTTCCGGGGCACACCGAACGCATGGCTACGGAATTCAACGCCCTGATATTCGATAAGGCATTACCCAAGGCTGAATTGAAGCGCACGATAGCATCGGCGTCGCGCCCCGACTACTCCTACCGATGCGGGGAAGAACCGATCCGCAGTCTGTGTGACCGGGATACTTGCATAAAGCGGCAGTTCGGCATAACGCCGGCCGAATTTGACAGCCTCGGGGCACTGGCCGAGTTGCCGGAGTTCAGCAGCCTTGTGAAATATGTATCAGAGCCCACGCGATGGGATGTCTGCATGAGCGGCAAGCGGGTGTCCAACATCAGCACCACCCAATTACTGGAGTGGCGGTTCATGCGGGAAATGGCAGCGGAACGCCTGACCATGATACTCCCGATGATAAAGCCGCAGGAGTGGGAGCGCATCCTGCAGGACTTGATGCGACAGGTGAGGATCATTGAGGCCCCGGACGACGCCTCGGTGGCCGGGGTGATCAGGGCGCGACTGCGAGAGTTTGCTGCCAAGACCGATCTGGTGAACCGGGGCGAGGACCCCAATGACCGCAAGGCCCTGCTGCGCGGACTGCCGGCCGTACAGGTGACGGAGGGCGAGCGCTGCGTGGTGTTTCGGGCACAAGATTTCATCAACTACCTAAAACGAACAAAGAGTGAGGAATTAAAGGGCGTCGGCCTCTGGTTCGCCGTCAAGGACATCGGCATCCGGCACATCAAGATGCGGGTGGGTAAGCACAACATCAACGTGTGGGCGATCCCGGTGACGGAAGTCGTGCACGATGACGCGGAACCAGTGGAATTCAAGAGCGACTTATGAGCCAGATCAGCATAGATTTTCAGGACGGCAAGTTCCTGATCAGTTGTCCTTTTTGGGCAAACGACCTTGTCACGGCCATGCCATCGCGCAACTGGTCAAAGGCCCGCCGGGTGTGGGTGGCCCCACTGATCCGCAAGAATGCGGAGTACATCGCCAATCGGCTGATCAAGTCCGGTTACGCGACGGCAACGGACGCGGTTGTGGCCGCAATCGCCGGGCTTGAACATAAAGTAGCGGTGGCGCGAACGGGCGGGGGTTTGCCGCACTGGTACAAATTCAAGACCGAGCCAATGGATTGCCAGCGCCGGGCATACAACAAGTTGTACGGGCTGCACGCCATGGCCCTGCATATGGACCGGGGCACCGGTAAGAGCAAGACCGTGATCGATATCGCTTGCGCCCTGCGCATGGAGGGTAAGATCGACGCGGCGATGGTGATTTGCAAGCTATCCCTGCGGCGAAATTGGGAGGGCTACGACATCGGCACCGAGGACGGTGAACGGGAAGGATTCATCGGGCACGCCCCGATCCCGGTGTCCTGTCATTTGCCGGACACTTCCAAGGTTAAGGATTTCGAACGATGGTTGGGGAAGAAACACGACTTCCCAATCCTGATCGTCGGCACCGAGTCGCTGTCGGCCGGGCGCATGATCAATATTGCCGAGCGCTTTGCAACGGCGCATTCCAAGCTGATGATCATCATGGATGAGTCGCAGGACATCATGGGTCACAAGGCCACCCGTTCCGAGAGGATTGTGGAACTGGGGCAAAAGTACGCCTGCGTCAAGGCAACGTTGACCGGGACCCCAACCAGCACCGGACCCCTGAACCTGTTCATGCAGTTCGAGTTCCTCGACCCGCAGATCATCGGAATCGGAGACTTTTACGCCTTCCGCAATCAGTACGCCGTGATGGGCGGGTTCGTGCCCAAGGAAGGGAAGATGAAGGGCAAGCCGGTTCAGGTCATCGGCTACCAGAATCTGGACGAACTGGCAACGGCCATCGCCCCGTACGTATTCGAGGTGCAAAAGAGCGAGGTCATGGACCTTCCGCCCAAGGTGTATGAGAAACGCTACCTGACGATGACCACCGAGCAGCGGGAACTTTACCGCCAGATCAAGCGGGAGGAGGCGTACGAATGGGCCGGCAAGGAAACGGCGGTGCAAAACGTACTGGAACTGGAACTGCGCCTGCATCAGGTAGTTGGCGGGCACATCGTCACCCACCGCGAAGAATGGAGGCGCAAGAAATCGACCGGCGAGGATGTTATGAGGAGGGTCGCTGAATGGCACCGCATCATGCCGCCCGCCGAGAACCCCAAGGTGCAGGAGATTCTTGACATCGCAAAGGAGGACAAGCAGCAGATCATCTGGTGCGCCTATCGGCAGGAACTGGATGCGGTAGCCAATGTGATTCGCGACGCGCACCCCAATGAACTCGTGCGGGAATTCCACGGCGGGATCGGCGACGATGACCGCGAGGCGTTTAAACGGGAGTATCAGGCCGGCAAGGCCAAGTTTCTGGTCGGCAACACGGCAACGGGCGGGGTCGGCCACACGTTCACCGCCTGTGAGATAATGACCTTTTACAACAACACCGAGAAGATGATCGACCGGGTGCAGGCCGAGGACCGAGCGCACCGTCGAGGGTTGAAACACTCAGTCCTGTACATTGACCTCGTGATGGAAAAGACCTGCGATGTGTTACGCCTGCAATCGCTGCAAAACAAGATGGACTTGGCAGAATTTCTGCGCCTGCGGGTGCGTGAGGCATCCGATTTGCTGGGGGATGGCTGATAAGAGCTGGACAGCCGGCCCGAGCTGTGGTACAATAACGATCTAGAGGCGAGAGACTATGACCACCGTGTACATCACGCAGGAAACGCAGCATGACTTCTCCGAAGCTGAAAAGTTCGGGGGGGTGGAGTTTCTGACTGCAAAGGATTTGAACAACAACCGCAACAGTCCGCACAACGAGGCGCTGATGGCGGACATTGCGCACCGCCTGCGCCGGTTTGACCCCGAACAGGACTACATCGTCATCGCCGGGTCACCCTACGTCTCCGCGTTGGTGTTCTTATTGCTGGGCCTGCGCCGCGAGCGGGCCATCAGGATTTTGCGCTGGGACAACCGCGATTTGAAATACATCCCCCTGTATCTGGAGCTTCGCAGGGAAGCGGATGCATCAGAAGCCCAATCATAGGAGATAGACGTGGCTGAATTTCAAGATGATGACGACCTCGGATTCTTCGAGCAGTGCAAGGCCAAGGCCCGGGACACTGTCACCGGCATGCCGCTCAAGGAACTGGCACAAAGGATGCGGGACTGTCAAGTGGCTCTTACCGAAGCCAAGCAGCGCGTTACCGAGCTCAACGCATGGCACGACGTGATCCGCTTCGAGGCGATCCCGAACAAGATGGATGAGGAGGGCATCGATCACGTGGTCTATGACGGCATCGGGCGGGTCGGCCTGACCGGCGACATGTTCGTGTCAGTCAAGCCGGGAATGAAAGAACAACTGTTCGCATGGCTTAAGGCGCATAAGATGGGGTCGCTGGTTCAACCGGCAATAAACGCCTCCACGCTGAAAGCCTTCATCAAGGGCCGCATTAAGAAGGGGGAAGAACTCCCCGCCGAATTCGTCAACATGACGCCGATTACTCGGGCCTCCATCACGAAGGCCCCGAAGTAAGCGCGAGGTCCGGCGCTGACAGGACCAGAACCGAAGTTTTATTAACCTAGATAGGAGAATGCCGACATGGCAAAACAGCAACAGACGAAACCCGCAACGAAGAACGTCCCGGCAGTGAGCAAGAGGGGGCAGAGCAGCATGGTGGTCGTCACCGATCAGGTGCCGGACTACATCCGGCAGGACAGCCAGCGCGGAAGCGAGAATGTCGGGATGGCGGACCTCGTCATTCCCCGACTCGAAATCGTGCAGGGCCTGTCTCCGGCCGTCAAGCGCGGCGACCCCGGCTTCATTCAAGGCGCGGCCCCCGGGATGCTCAACAACAGCGTGACGCGGCAACTCTACGGCGAAAACGTGGTCTTGGTGCCGCTGCACTACTCGGTCCAATATCTCGTCTGGCGCGACCGCAAACACGGCGGCGGCAACGAGGGCGGCTTCTTCGGAGCCTACCCGACGATGGACGAGGCCAGAGTGCGCGTTGCCGAGGAAGGCGGCGAGGCCAAGGGCATCATGGTCGTCGACACCCCGCAACACCTTTGTTTGCTGATCAACCCGGATACGTGGGCGGCGGAGGAAATCATGCTGTCAATGCCGCGCACCAAGGCCAAGATCAGCCGCCAGTGGAACACCATGATCCGCTTGGCGGGGGGTGACCGCTTCGGCCGCGTTTACAAGGTCAGCACGATCTTCGAAAAGAACGCCAAGGGTGACTTCTACAACTTCCATATCGAGCAGGTGGGGTTCCCGACTGCGGAACTCTACGCCCGTGCGGAGGCTCTGTACAAGAAGATCGCCGCAGGTGAGCGTCGCGTCGTGATGGATACCTCGGGCCTTGACACCGGTGCCCCGGCCGGGGACGAGGAGTTCTGATCGATCTGTGAAATAACCCCGGCTAGGGTTTAGAGCCACTGCATCCCCGGGCGCGACCTGACCACGCGACCCGGGGTACTGGAGCCGGGACTTTAAAGAGAGACGATAGATGAAAGTTAATGCGATCTTTGGTCCCCCGGGAACTGGCAAGACTCGCACCCTGATTGCTCAGGCGGCGCAATCACCGGCCCGCCATTCCGTGTTTCTATCATTCACTAAGGCGGCGGCGGCAGAAGTGTTAAAACGTGCCCCCGACATGAAAGCGTCCACGCTCCACTCAATGGCCTACTCGAAGATGTCCCTGTCTCCGGCCTCGATAGTTAATGCCCGCAAGTTGCAGGAATTCGCCGAGGCCACCGGCATTCCGTTCCGGACGAAAGACGACACGGAAGCACAGGACGGCGACGTTTATTACGCGATTAATTCGTATGCCGCCAACCAGATGATCCGCAGCGAAGAGGCGTATGATGTATTCGGAAGGCCCGGCACCCCAGCCGGGTTCGAGTATTTTATCAAGTCATACGCCAACTGGAAGAAAACGTACGGGTTCGCCGACTTCAACGACATGTTAGAGCTGGCACTCAAAGTAAAATTCAACCACATCGATCACTTGTACTTGGACGAGGCGCAGGACTGTTCGCCCCTGCAATGGGAGCTATTCGAAAAGATCGCTGTTTCGGCCGATGAAGTGACCATCGCGGGGGACGACGATCAGGCCATCTTTGAATGGAGTGGGGCGGACCCGCACGGCATGATTGATTTTGTGACGCGCCACGACGGAACAATCCACACTCTTGATCGTTCGTATCGTGTGCCCAAGAAGGTGCACACCCTCGCACACGACCACGTCCTCGCGGCCATCACGAAGAGGGTGGACAAGAAGTTTGCCCCCGCGCCGCGTAACGGACAAATCATTAACTTTGGTTCCATGGAGGACGTAAATTACGCCAGCTTCGCGGATAAGGACACCATGATTTTGGTGCGTGACCAGTACCGGTTGCGAGAGGCGCAGAAACTGTTGCACGCGGACAACGTCCCGTATTCGGTGGTCGGGGCTGTCAGTCCGTACGAAAATTGGCATGCCGCTGCCCTGCGGGGGTGGCACCGGGCGCGTAATGGTACCAAGCCCAGCGACGATGAAATCAAGGCCATGTTGAAGGCGTCAGCCAGCCCCGGCACCTCGTGGGAGGACCTTGCGCGGAAGCCGTGGCGTTCGGCGTTCAGCATCCCGGCCCGATTATCTGAGTTTTATGAACACGCCGATCTGTTCGCTGACCTCAGGGTGCGCCTGTCCACGATTCATCGTGCCAAGGGGGCGGAAGCCGATCATGTTATCTTGGACCTGACGCTGTCCGCCATGGCGGAAGAGGCGCTGTACTCCAACCGGGACGCCGAAGCCCGCGTCCTGTATGTCGGTCTGACCCGCTGCCGCCATGATTTGCACTTGTGCGGTGATCACCCCCTGTTCGCTGACGAGTACGACGCATGGAACTGAATCTTTCCCGCCTGAGCGAGTACCCGTTGATTTCGGTGGATTGCGAAACCACCGGCCTGCACTGGTATGAGCACGAAACGTTTGGGATCGCCATCGCGGCTTGGAACGGTGAGCGGATGGCGTCGGCCTATTACGACATTCGCGAGCGGCCATCAATAGTGGTAGCATTGAAGGATCAGCTGCCCAAGGTCAGACGCCTAGTCAACCACAACATGAAGTTCGATACCCACTTCCTGCTAAATCTCGGCATCAAGGTGCCGTTTGATCGGTTGGAGTGCACATCTGTCAGGGCGGCGCTGATTGATGAGCATGAATTATCGTTTAGTCTCGACGCTCTAGGTCTGAAATACGTTGGGCAAGGCAAAGCTGTCGGGGTATATGAGGAGCTGGCACAGATGTTCGGTGGCAAACCGACACGGGAGGCGCAGATGAAGAATCTACATCGTGCCCCAGCCAAGCTCGCCGCCAAGTATGCCACACCCGACCCCGAAATCGCAATCAAGTTATGGCTGTGGCAGGAGGAGGAAATAAAGAGGCAGGAGCTAGGACAGGTGTGGGACTTGGAACGTCGACTCATGCCGGTGCTGATCGATATGGAACGGGAGGGAGTGCGGGCTAATGAGGAGCTTACGCGAAAATCCCTTATCAAGATGGGAACGCTCATCGCGAAGAACCAGCGGAGTTTAGAAAAGGCCGTCGGCCGTTCGTTTAATGCCAACTCCCCGCCGCAAGTTAAGGCCCTGTTTAACCCCGAGAAGCGCGAGGACGGCCGTTGGTGGGTCGGCACGACGCAACTGGAAACGACCGAAACGGGGGGGCCATCAGTGGGCGCTGAGGCACTCCGCGATCTGGAGGAAAAAGGCAACGAGTATGCCGGCCTGATACTCGCGGTAAGAAAATCCAGCAAGGCACGGCAATTCCTTGAGAAACACATCCTCGGGCACCTCGTCGGGGACCGCGTGTACCCCAATTACAACCAGACGCGGGGGGACAACGAACTGGGCACCGGTACCGGCCGTTTTTCGATAGATGATCCCGCCCTGCAGCAAATCCCGTCCCGGGACGTAGATATCGCCAGCATCGTTCGGGCCTGCTTCATCCCGGACAATAAATCAAAGTGGGTGTGCGGCGATTGGGAACAATTCGAGTTCCGCTGGTTCGCGCACTACGCCAAGACCCCGAGCCTGTTGCAGGCGTACAAGGATGACCCAACCAAGGATTTTCATCAGATGGTGGCCGATTTAACCGGCATTCCACGGAAGCCACGATTTGCGGGCGACGCCAACGCCAAGCAGATTAATTTAGGGTTGGTGTTTGGCATGGGACAGGGCAAGATGGCGGCGGAAATGGGACTGCCCTACACAGTGGAACGGCGGGGCGGAAAGGAATGGCTAGCCCCCGGCCCGGAGGCGGTTGAAGTGTTCGAACGCTATCATGCCGCCGTCCCGGGAGTGAAGGCCCTTCTGGAGCAAGCGTCGTCTATTGCCCGCTCACGGGGGTATGTGCAAACGGCAATGGGTCGACACATCCGATTCCCCGGCGGGAAATTCACACATAAGGCCGGCGGACTAGTGTTCCAAGGAACCAGCGCCGACTGCATGAAGCAAAAGATGGTGGAATTGCATCCGATATCCAAGCGCGAGGGGTTCAAAATGTTGTTGTCGGTCCATGACGAGTTGGATTTCTCGGTGCCGGATGAGGTTGTGGTGCCGACGATGGCCGCCATGAAAAAAGTGCTGGAAACATTTGATGGGGAGCAATGCCCGATCCATTGCAGGGTCCCCATTCTTTCATCCATGGCGGCGGGGCCGAATTGGTGGGAAGCTAGCAAATGAGCGACAAACAAATGACGATGGGAGAATTGAAGCGGCTCGATGAGGTCAGGCGGGAAGCAGAGCGCCTGTCTGACGAAATCCTGCGCCTATATGGGAAACATTTCGTCAACGAGGAGGTGATGCTCCTGCGGCGAGTGTATTCATCGTTCACGGAATCGGCCGTAGGCATAAAACACTTCCTGTTGGAATCAAAGACCGCAACCAAATGGAGAAAGGAGAATTAAAATGAAAAGAGCTAACATCATCGTTGATCTGCAGTTCGGGTCCTGCGGCAAGGGCTTGCTGGCCGGGTGGCTAGCTAAGCGCAACAAACCGGACACCGTCATCGCGGCATGGGGGCCGAATGCCGGGCACACCTTCATCGACGCCCATGGACGCAAGATGGTGACGACCATGATCCCGAACGGCGTGGTTTCCCCAAATCTGCGCCGTATCATGATCGGGCCGGGGGCGGTAATCAATCCGCAATCGATGCAGGCGGAAATCGAGGAGCTGCGCGACATCATCGGCGACGCAGAAATTTACATTCACGCCCACGCGGCGGTCGTTACTGAATCGCACCGGGGGGCAGAATCCGAGGCCATGTTCAAGATCGGCAGTACCATGAAGGGGGTCGGCGAGGCCGTCATTCAGAAGATTCGCCGCGACCCGGATGCTCAGAACATCGCGGCCGTGGCACTGCGCGACACCCCACTGGAAGGATGCGTCGTCGAGCCGGAGGATTACTGGAACCAACTGACCCGCGCTAATGTGGCGCAAATCGAGGGATCGCAGGGGTTTTCGCTCGGGATCAATAGCGGCTTTTACCCGTACGTGACCTCCCGCGAATGCACGATGCAGCAGATCATGTCCGACTGCGCCATCCCGCGAAAGTTGTTTCAGACGCGGGTCATCGGCACCGCCCGCACCTTCCCGATCCGGGTCGCCAACCGGTACGACAAGGAAGGCAACCAGATCGGTTGGTCGGGGCCGGGGTACTGGGATCAGGACGAGTTGACGTGGGAGCAGGTCGGCGTTCCGGCTGAGCTGACCACCGTCACCCGCCTGCCGCGCCGGGTGTTCAGCTTCTCGCCGTCGCAGGTGGAGCAGGCCATTTACATGAACGGGTGCGACGAAGTGTTCCTCAACTTCTGCAATTACGTTAACCCGGAAACCGATAAGTTGCGTTACATCGTCAAGGCAATCGAGCAGTTTGCCCCGGTAACGCTGACCGGTTGGGGGCCGACTGAGGATGATATCATCGTGCGCAGGACACTGGGGGAGGCACTATGAACCCCCCGACCCATAAGGCTGATGTGGCCGAAGCGCTGTTGAAGGAGCGCTATTTCCAGGACCACAAGTGGGGGACCATTGCGGAAAACCCCCACACCCTCGGCGAGTGGTTGTTGCTAGTTGAAGCCGAACTGGCCGAGGCGAAAACGGCCCTGATCAAGGGCGGCAAGGGGCGCGACTCAGTGCGCTCCGAAATCATTCAGGTTGCCGCCCTCTGCATGGCCTGCATGGAACAGCACGGACTGGATGACCCCCATGAAGGGAGGCAAGTATGAAGCTCGGAATGCAGGAACTGATGCGCCTGTCCGATGTGCGCCGCTGGCACACCGTTCGGGTGGCCCCCGAGCAAACGTTGGCCGACCACTCCTGCCGCGTTGCGTTGATCGCCCTACAGCTACACTGGCACCACACGGGCGAGGCGAACAACGCGGATGTGGCAACGCTCCTGACGACGGCCCTGCTGCATGATGCCGCCGAGGTGCACCTCGGGGACCCCCCGCCGGCCGGCAAAACGGTGATGTATGTGTCCGATGAAATCGCCCTGCTCAACACTCTGCCCCCGCCGTTCAAAGGGCTTTGGGCAAGAAGCGCTGAGGCGAGGAACACCATCAAAGTGGCCGACCGCATCGAGGCGTGGCTGTGGATTCGGGAAAACGCGGTCGGGCATCACAGCCAAGGAGTAGCGGCCCGCTGCTTCGCAGAAATGGAACGGGTGGCGGCGGACTGCAAGATGACGGACGCCGCGATAAGCGTTATCAAGGAAATCACCGGGGAGGATTGCGCATTATGTCCATTTTAGAAGAGGCCCTGAAAATAACGAGGCAGGAGCGGCCGCAAGATTATGTACGTCCGCTCGATGATTTTGGGTGCACGGCGGCGGTCTGGCAAGCCTTGATCCAGGTGCGTTACGGCATCGATGTCCCACTCACTGCTGATTTCGTCGGGCTGATGATGGTTGCGATGAAAGTTAGCCGGGAGGCGGGGAGGCACAAATATGACAACCTCGTCGACATCGCCGGCTATGCTGAGTGCATTGGCGTGGTATTATCGGAAGCGAATTCCGCGCAAGATGAGATACGCTTCACAGCCGAAATCATTCGAAAATGAGCATCGACTACGGTTCCGAGGACGAGTATCAAGGTGCCATAGTCGCCGGTCTTGAAGCCAAGGGCTGGGCGATTCAGGTCCACTCCGACGAGAATTGCCGTTACATCCCCGACCTTAGCTTTTCGGCCAACGGGATCGGGGGGTGGATCGAGGTGAAGTATTGCCCGCAGCGGCCCAAGACGCTCGGGCATATCAAGCACTACACTAAAGGGCAGGAACTCTGGCTGCGAATGCATGGCGAAAAGGGTACCGGTCATTGCTATGTGCTGGTGGGCACCCCGTGGGAACATTTCTTGGTGCGCTGGGACGCCCTGAAATTGGCGCGTACGACACCGTTCCTGAGCCTATTGAGTTTACTGGGGGTCTGTGTGACGCCGACACTGCAGGAAATGTGTTACTTCCTGAATCGGCACATTTCGGGGCGCTAATACACCCAGTCGGCCGGAACATCCTTGCGCAAGTTTAGCCATGTCGCCACGTCGAATCCGGGACAAGTCTTTGTCCATTCATCCGGTTCAATGACGCCATTACCATTCAGGTCCGGCGACAGGTCGCGGTGACCCAGCACCTTTGCTGCGGGGTATTCCTTCTGTAAGCCGGCGACAAGGTTGTCGAGCGCTTCCCATTGTGCCGCAGAATACCGGTCCGTGCCAATCATGCAGATGCCGATGGTCTTGGCGTTGAACCCCCCGGCGTGGGCACCCACTTCATACTCGTGCCGGCCAGTGGCCACTTCACCGCTGGTGTAGATGACGTAGTGGTACCCGATGGCGCGAAGCGTTTGATTGAACCGCATCCGCCAGTAACCGCGTCGGGCGAAACCGCGTTCGTCGTGCCAGCGGTCAATGTCCGCTACGGTAAAGTCTTTACCATTCGGCGTCGCGGCGCAGTGGATGATGATGCCGTTGATGGCCCGGGTCATTTCAGGTGATCCTTCATATATGCCCACACCGCCGCCCCGAGGGCAACGACGCCCGACCACACAAGGCCGGCCAGCGACTTCTCAATCACCGCTCGTCGTACCGCAGTCCGTTCGGCCTCCCGCGCCATGACCACGTCGATATAGTCGTGATGCTTATCGTGCTTCTTCGCCGCCTCGGGCTCGGCCAGAGGGCATTCGTGGGATTGCGTCGGCCCGGACAGCCGGGACATAATCGAATCCGCGAGAGTTTCACAAAGTCTGCGCAGATCATCGTCACTCATTCCTTCACTCCCCATTTTAAGTTAACGCCCATTTTCCGGTAGCTTCCGCCCACGATTGAAGAACCACTGCCCCGTTTTCCACAAAACCACAATGCCCGCTGTAAGGATGCGGTGGTAACGTCGGCGGGTCCATCGAGTCCCATTCGATGACATTGCCGCTTGGCCCTTGGTACCCGACCCGCCCCATGTTGCCCCACGATGAGAAGCGAGCCAGCCGTGACTGTTCGACCACATCGTCCAGTTCGTTGTACACCACCAGCACGCGATCAACGCCAGTAAAGGCCACATCATTATCGAGTGCCGGCTGAAACAGGATCAGCGCGGATAGATGGCGGTGAGACTTTTGGATCATGTGGGCGACGGTGCAACCATTGGAATGCCCCACGATGATGTCACCGTTGCTGATCTTCCCAGCGATCTTGGTGGCGATGCCCTCATTGCGCCAGTCCCCGATGGACCTTGGCAGGGCGAGCGCAAATCCGTAGTTATGCACCAAAACCTCGAACCCTAGCTTGCGATAATGCGGCGCGAGTTGCTTGGTTGCCGGTTTGCGTGAAGCATGAATACCGTGGATCAGGTGCATTTTCATGACCGCCTCCTGTAAATATCGCGTTCCCATCGATCCTTGCATTTGGTACCGCCGCAGGACTTGATTTCATTGGGGAGCCATTGCAAATTACGTACGGCGTCGCATCCCCCGACAGCGAGCGGAATGACGTGATCGATTGCCCACCCCGAGCAACTTCGTTCACGTTTGCCGGTGGAGGGGCATGGGTACAGGCGGGCGAACGCGTTGAGAACGTCAGCCCTCCGGATTATCTTTCCGTTGGCGTCGCGCCGGGGTTCCCCGCAATGGCGTGTCTCTGCGAACGGATCGGCGGCAAATGCTGGTCCGGACAGGATAACCACGACAAGTGCGATCAGGAACTTCATTGCCGCAACGTCACATCGGCGTCGGTCTGATTCAGCCGCCCGGCTCGACAGTCTTTCATCAGATCGAGGACATAGGCGGGCGACAGGCATTGGGGAGTCGTCTGCACCCGCCGGGGGGCGGGCGGGCACTGCCCCGGCACTGTGTGCCTGATGATCTGTGTCCGAACCTTGACGATGGGCTCGGTCGGCAGCAGAATCACCCAGCCAGCCAGACCAACTCCAAACCCAAGTATGAATCCGATGATCGCTCTGATTCCCATGGCGCGAGCCCTGTTGTTATGAAACATGGACGTTCAACTCGGTGCGGGGTACCGACCCGTCAGCCGCCCCGTAGTAGGTGCCAGTGTTCGCCGCCACCCACGCCGCAAGGGTGCAATAATGAATGGCGTTTTCCGTAAAGGTCCCGGCGATCCGGCTCCCGGAACCGCTGAGGCCGTTCCTGTAGGTGGCAGTCGGGTTCGATTCCCCGCACGAGCCGCCCATGTTGACGACGCCGTCGAAACCGATGGCCGCATATGTCGCGATGTTCGCGGTGCTGTTGCCGGCGGTGGCGGTGAAGTTGGCGATAACCGATTCATCCGCCCACAGCAAGTAATTGACGCGGATTTCGGTGTCGATTTCGGCCGGAGTGGTAGAGGTGGTGGTCCGGTTCGCCGTCAGCCAAGCACGTCCGGCATCACACCGCCGGTTGGCCCACGAACGGACCAGCATTGAGGCTTCCGTGTAGGTCCAAGCCGCTGCGCTGGAATAGGCCATGCCGACGAGGGTGCGGGAATTGTCGCCGGTCTTGATTTCATTACCCTTGTTGCCGGCGGTCGAACTGGTGGAGTGGCCCGTGGCCGAAGCCTCCAAGGTCATCGTCCCGGAACTCATGTAGGCATAAATGTAGTAATGCCCGCCGGTGAGCCCGGTCGCGGCCAGCGTCACCCCGGCATCCGGGATTTCGTAGTCGTTGCCGTTGATGGTGAGGATGTTGCCGTTTTTGGGGCTCAGCTTCAAATCGGTGCCGGATTTCGTTAGCTCACATTGCATCCGGATGCCGGCCGCGACCGGCATACCGTTCCGCTTCACGATCTGGACGCTAATTTCCCCGTCATCATTCTTGGTATAGATCACCAGATCGCCGGCCGCGCAGGTGTAATCCACGCTCTTTGGCAGCGGGTTGGTGGTGGCGTGGTAAGTCAGGGGCCAAGCGGCGGCGGCATAACAGATGACTTGCTGGCCATTGGTCAGGGTCACGGCATCGGTGGCGGTGGTGCCCGTGATACGGACGATGTTTCCGGTGACACCCGACAGATCAAGTGTGGCGGCGGAAGCCACATCGGCGGACACTCCGCCCCACGCGCCGAGGGTTGCCCGGGCGGCGGCGGCGGTGGCATCATCGAATAGCGTTTGAATGAACGATGTTACCACGTTGGTGTTGAATACCGCGCCGATGGTCATGGCCGACCCGGGGGCGGGGTCATCGGAGGATACCGCAAACAGGACATTGCCGTTGATGGTGCCGTCAGTGACGTGAATCAGGGTACCTTTCACCACGTCGTATGACCCATCAAAATCGGAAACGCGGGTCCACGGCCCGGTGCTGGCAGAGTACACCCCGACTTCGGTGGTGTCGGTCTGGTCCTTCACCAAGACGCGATCATCCTCGGCCAGCGCCACGCCATCAATGGTCTGCAGGCCCGATAGTGTAATGTTGGCCGTTGTGGCGGCTCGTACCGGGGCCTTTGCGCCAAGGTTCCCGAGCAGTCCGTTATACCTATCAGTCTGTGCCATCATTCATCCTTTCGTTTATAAATCAGGTAACGAGCGTCGGCCGGCCCCTCCAGCGGCTGCTCCCCGGATATTGTACCATACAGGAACTCGCCGATCAAGATGCCCTGCCCCACGGGCATCCCGAACGCCACCCCGGCCAGACGGGCAAAAGACTTGACGTAATCGCCCATTTCCGCGTCTTCCTTGAACAGGGAATGCACAGCCTTGCCAGCAAGCATGGTCAGATCGGCCAACGGATTCGAACGCGTCATCGCTCCCTTACCCTCCACCATTTGCTCGATGGCGTTGGCCCCGTCGCGAATGAATGGCACGGTCAGAGCCGGGTAGACGAGGATTTTCAGAAGCGCCCACTCCCACCAGTCCAGATCGTCGCCATCGTCCGGCCCGCGCCCGACTGCCAGCTCAAATAGCACAGCCGGCAAAATCCAAGTGGCCAACGCCGTGGCCCACACCTTGGGGGTGATGGCCGCTTTGACTCCCTTACCAGCCACTGATCCGCGCAGCTCGTTTTGCATCACGATCATCGGGCCAATGAACATTTTGAACATCTGGTAGCGCGGATCGCGTTCGAAACTGGACAAGTCCTTCGGGGCACCAGCCATCTGTGTGGTGCGGATCGTCTTGTCAGCCAGCCGTGCGGCCTGTTCCGGGGACTGGCCGGCATCGATTTCCTGCTGGTACTTGGCCATCCAGATGAAAGTGGAGGTAATGCGGTCGGCCTGCCGGTGGATACCCATCGCCAGCCGGCCGACGATGGCCCGGAAGGTGTCCCGCCCCTCAAGCGTCTTGGTGATGACATTGAACGTCTGATCGAGGTGTTCGAAGCGATGGCGCATTTCCCCGGACAACGCGAACACCGCTTCGGTCGCCCGCACCGGATTAGCGAGATACTTGGACAAAGATCGGACCATGTACCGAGGGCCGACCTGATGGGATGCTTGTATTGGTGCCACGACGACGTTGCCGATGGCGGTTGCTGCCTTGAAGCCAAGCGCAGCGATGGCGGTATTGGACACGATGGCGTTAGTGATGTTATCGACCGCCACGTTGCCCGAGTAGCCGCCGTGCACGGGGCGCACCTGATGCACCAACCACTCTTCCAGCCCGCGATAAACATACTCGCCGAGCCGGTTCTGGATCACTTTCTTGACGCGTTGATCCTCCAGCAGACGGCGCGATTGCTTGACCCACTCATGGTAGGCGATGTCCGTGATCGCCTTATCGATGTGACTGGACAGCACGCGCTCCCAGTCAAGCTGCACCGGGTAAGCGGCCTCGGTCCGTGCTTCACGGAAGGAGTGCGCGGTCGCCGCCTTGGGGTAGCGAGGCGCGAACACATCCGTGATCAGGGCCTCCGAATTTTCCTGCCGCTCGCCCACTTTGGAATGCCGTGGGTCCGCCACCGCCGGCCAGTACCCGCCCGCAAACACACCGAATTCGGTGTTCAGTGGGGTGGGCTCGATGCGATTCAGGGGCAGACCTACGGCACGCCGGTTGAGGTCATCCAGATGTGGGTAAAGCTGCGCCACGGAATCCCACATCATCTGAACCATTTCCCAGTCACCCCGGTCCAGCTGGTTCAGCATTTCCGTCAGCTGCGCATCATTAATCGGGGTCCAATCCTCCCCGAACCACATGCCCCCGCGCATCAGCTTGTCGCGGTTAGAAGCGTTGCCCACGTTCAGGGCCACCCCGATCAGAGTACGCCGGGTCAGGCTCTTGCCGAGGGACTGCAGGTGCACCACATCGGACAGGCGGGCCTGCCGTTCCTTCGGCATCTTCTTGTGCAGGAACTCGGCCAATGGTTTCATGATCAGGATGCGCAGGTCGTCGCGCCGGGTCTGCGCATCTACGGCCGGATTCCAGAACAGGTCGTGCCAGATTCCGGAAGTCCCGCCGTCCAGCCGCTCGATGATCTTTTCGGGACGGAGGTTCGAGGCAAAGAACCCTTTGGTGAGCTCGAAGAAGGTTCGCGCTTGTCCGTACACCTTCTCGGTTTCGGGGAGAGGCTTGACGGAGGTGATGGCGTGTTCGGCCGCGTCGACCAGCGCCTTGATCGTTTCATTCTTTTCGTAGGCGCGGCCATTGCGCATCACTTGCGTGATCTTGCGGGCCACGTGTTCGATGGAGGACACGGAATCGTGAAGCGCTCGGAACTGATCGACCGTCAGCTCCCGGTAGTTGATCATGTGCGCTTCGTCCAGCACCTCCGGCGACAGGGCGATGCTTTCCCCAGTGGCCTGTTCAACGGCCTTGGCCCATTCCAGCAAGCTGCGGGCCTTGGACTGTTGGGACAGCGGGGCCAGCGAATAGCGCTCAAGGATCGCATCCAGCTGCCCAAGCCATTCCTGTCCGGCGCGGCCGATGCGGGCACGCGCCTTGGTGGCCGACAGGCGCTTCATGTGACCGACGCCACGATCCACGTCCTTGCGGGCACGCACCGCCTCGCGATAGAAGAAGTGGTTCATGATCTGGCGCTGCTTGGCCTCGGCCGCGCCGTCATAATCCTGCTTCGCCGCCAGATCAAACGCCTCGCGGCCAGCCCGCGCTTCGGCATGAGCATAATAGGTGGGGTTCACCTGACTGACGCGCATCGTCCCGATTTCTCGACGGGCCAGATCGCGCAGGACCGCCGCCGGGATATTGAAATCGAGGAGCTGTCGACCGCGCCGTTGCGCCTCACGATCCTCGGCCCTTTTGGCACGCAAGGCGGGCTCGGCCTCGGCCCGTTTGCGCCGGAGGATGCGCAGTTCCGTTTCCAGAACGTCGGCTTGTCGGTCATTGTGCACGGCCCGCAGCGCTTCCTCGGCTATACTGCCATCATTCAGCATATCGCCGTGCAGTTCCAGCATGCGCTGCTTGGCCTCGGCTTCCACCCACTCGCGCATCGGGGCGGCGGATGTGATGGCCTTGATCATTTCGTCGCCGGAATCGAACCCGGTCATGCCAGCGACCACGTCCGGGTGCACACCGCCCTCGGCGGAATAAATCCAGCCCGAAGTGCGAAGCTTCTGCGACGACAGTTCCTTTAGGTACGGCTCGCCGTAAATTGCGACCAGCGCCTGCTTCGATAGCTTGATCGGTTGCTCAGGAACGCCGCCCTCGGCGAATTCGCCGCGAGTCAGCAGGTGCAGCGCCCGGTACACGGGCATCTTGAGGGCCTCTTCACGAACGGCACCCTCGACCCGGGCCAGCTCTTCCTTCCACCACTTCTCGTTTTCGCGCCGCAGCTCGCGCATGACGCGGCGGGTGACCTGCGCCTGAGCATCGGCCCGCGCCCCCTCGGTAGCCTTGCCATACGCCGCCCACTCGGCCGTGGTCATTCCGGCCTGTTCGGGCGACGAGAACATCGGCGCATAAGACTGGAAGCGACGGGCCGTTTCGATTTCTTCATCGGTGGCGATCAGACGATCAAACACGGCGCGGATGTCGTCGTTGAGCTTCACGTCCAGTTCCGTCAGGCTCTTGTAAACCGACTGCATCCACGCCTTGAACTTCTGGAAGATTTCGCGCAGAGCGATGGACGGGGCGTTACCCTCCATGAAATAAGCCTCGGTCCCCCGCGCCCACTGTTCGTGGGCATCGACCGGGATGGCCTCGTCGGGGCCGACCCCCAGCCATGCCCTGATGGTCTCCCAGTCGGCGCGGGCCTGCTCGCTCGCCCCGTCACGTTGAGCGTCGGCCCGCAGCTCCTCCAGCCACGTATGGCCCAACTCGTGCAAAAACGTGGATAGGTCCGCGTCCTCCAGCAACTGGATCAGACGGTAATTTTCCCCGAACGTCACCGAGCCGCGCTTCTTCTGGAACAGCGGCATCCCGGCCAGAGCATTTTCACGCAGTTCGGGGGTGATGTCGAAGCCGGGTTGCGCCTTTAACTTGGAGGCGAGGAAATGATCGATGATGTTGTCGGCCTGTAACTGATTAAGTCCGATATCAGTCACCAATCTGGAACGCAAACCCTCCCAGCCGTGGTCCATGACGATGGACACTGCGTGTTCGGCGATGTCCATAATGAATCGGTCCTCACGAGCGCCGGGGGCGTGAAGCTGGAACGCTTCGACCATGTTCTTGTCGGTCAGGTCCCTCGCCAACCCACCAAATTCCAGCTCGACTGTGCTGACCTTGCCTCCACCCAGTTTCTTGAGCAAGTCGTTGGCGACGTTTGGCACGATGCGGTTATAAAAAGCACGCATGCCTTCGCCGCCGACCTCAAGGTCGAGGCCAGAATATTCCGCATATTCTTCCTTCTGCGCCCGAATCTTGTTGGCCAATTCCTTACCAAGAAATCCGTCCAACCCGCTTGGCGGCATATTGCGACCGGCATCATCATTTAGATCAACTGGTTCATTACCCTTGATGACGATAATGTCATAATTACCGTTTCCCATACGAGTAACGACAGCCTTATCGATGTGCTTACTCAAATCATACCGCGCCGCCTGCTGCTCGCCCGTCGTCCATGCCACGCGGTCGAAGCCCTCCTCAGCGGCATAGCGAATCATGCGCTTGAGCGCGAGGGCGACCCACGCTTCGGTATTGGTGACGAAGGGGGCGAGGTGTACTTCGCCAGTACCGGGCCGTGGACGAGTATAATTCTCGGGGAACTGGAATTCTAGCTCCCTATACGCACTAAAAGCCTCCGCAAGATTATCCCAACTCCCATTAACTATGGTCCCATCATTTTTGCGTATGAAAAATCGGCCACCCTCTTTGAAGAAAGGACCACTATCACCGGTCTGCTTAATGAACCCATTTTCCCGGCCAGTTTGCGCCCAGTCCGACTGAATTTCTTCAAGAAACAGCACTCGCTTGCCGTCGGCGTCGGTGCGCTCGTTGAAGCGGACGTGGGCGAGAACGTTGGGGTGGCCGGGGAAATGGGCTTCTTGGGCGGGGAAGACATTGGTACCCACGGGGGTGTCACGCCGCCCCGGATAATCACCGGGTATGGGCAATTTCAGCAACAATTCCCGGTTCGAGCCTTCTTCGGCCCCCGGCAAGACCCAATCTTTATCGTGATGGGTACCCTCATATTCACTCTGCTCGGACAAATATTGCGACCAGATTTCATCGACCAATTCGGTAGCTAATTCATTAATTACCTCTTGGTATTCAAGCTCACCGGCATCGCCGACAGGGTAGTCACTGCGGATGACATCGGCGGCGGCTCTATCTGTCGCTTGGTCGTACACCCATTCCGGGATTTCGTCGTAATCCTTCGCTGTTTTATATTCTTCCGACAACAGCTTTTCTTCCACTCGCACTCCGTTCGCGGCCACGAACTGAGTGACCTCGCCGGCCGTCACCTTCCGATTACCCTGCAGTTCCAGCCATTCCTCGATGCCGGACCATTCAATCTCATCCTTCTTGACACCCTTAAACGAACGGATGGTGCCGAGCCATTGTTTGGCGGGAGCGGACTTGAGACTGACGGCACGCAGCGCTTGCTGCAGGGAAGAATACCAAACGGGGGCGGACTGATAAAAAGTCTTGATGTTCTTAGCGAGAATGCCGTGTTTGGACCAATCTTTGACAGGAACTTTTTTATTGTCAATGTATAGGTTCCCGCCCACCGAGGTGATGTTGGGGGCGGAAGCACCTCCATACAACCACAGGTTCCTACTTACCGAGGTGATGTTGGGGGCGGAAGCATCCTCATACAACCTCAGGTCCCCACTTACCGAGGTGATGTTGGGGGCGGAAGCGCCCTCACTCAACGTCAGGCTCCCGCCCACCGAGGTGATGTTGGGGGCGGAAGCGCCCTTATGCAAC
>Ga0138256_10001241_pt1 | contig 27492 bp, 27 predicted proteins | sample KNB2016incub_MG_FD_105486 | JGI IMG/M metagenome (GOLD analysis project Ga0138256, IMG submission 105486) | Active sludge microbial communities from wastewater in Klosterneuburg, Austria - KNB2014incub_MG | ecosystem: Engineered > WWTP > Activated sludge > Unclassified | place: Austria...
AAGTACTTAACATATTAATTTATAATTTCAATAATTTAGTAATATTTAATAATATTTAATGAATTGGACAATTCCAAGAGATACATTAATACCAAGATGTCCTGATTTTAAAAACTATGGTCATAATGAAAAAATAGATAGAAAAGAAAGAGGACAAATAGTAGTAGAACATAATTATACCTGCCGATATTGTGGTGGTTATTACCCAAAATATTTAATTTGTAGTTATTTAGAAGATATTAAGGGTCACGATATTTGTTGTAGGATTTGTTATTTAATTACCCATTTAAATTATGGATTTTATAATGAGATCAAACTGTATTATTCTGAATTATCACAATTAGATATTATTAAAAAAACTGTAACATATATTATTAATTATAGTAAAGTACCATCACCAGATGATATTGATTCAAATGTCAAGTCTATTCCAATTTCATTATTGGAATTTATTAATATTTTGAACAATTATACAAATTATCCAGATGCATTTAAAAATTATAAATTCTTTTTCGGGGGTAAGATGAATTTAGATTTTATCTATGAAAATTATTGCAATATGTTTACTTATAAACATAATGAGGATGTTGATACGGAGAAACATAAGGTAGAATTAGATGAACATCAGCCGACAAATGAGGAAAAGCATTTATTTGCAGTCCTAACAAATTGTGATTTATAAACAGTCGTATTATAATCTTAAGCATGTATTTAAGAAATTAAAAATTGAATTAAAAACCATATAAATAAATTGATATATTATAATAAGTAGAACCAATATGGAGAAAATTGGTGATTATCAATTTATAAGATCGAGAGATACTGAATTAGGTAGAGGGTCGTTTTCCATTGTCTATTTAGGAATATATACTGGACCGACTACCTGGACAATGGAGGAGAATCAAAAGGTAGCAATTAAAATTATTAAAACTAATAACATGACACCCAAAGCCAAAAGTATTTTGCAAGATGAAGTATCTGTTATGGAAATGATTAAAAAAAATCCTCATCCAAATATTGTTGGTTGTTATGATATTATAAATATGCCATATGAAACATTATTAATTTTAGAATATTGTGATTCTGGAGATTTAAAAAGTATCTTAAAAAAACCAATCAAAGAAAAATTTGCCCAATTTTATTTTTGTCAATTAGCTAACGGATTAAAATATCTATCATATAATAATATTATTCACAGAGATATCAAACCAAAAAATATTCTTCTAACAGATAATAGAAAAATTCTAAAAATTGCTGATTTCGGCTTTGCGACTAATTTCAAGAATCAATCTTTACATGAAACGATTTGTGGAAGCCCACTATACATGGCACCTGAAATTATGAATAATAATATGTATAATAATCAAACAGATCTTTGGTCAATTGGTATGATTTTATATGAAATGTTATTTGGAGTACATCCATATAACGAATGTCATACCATTCCAGAATTAAAGGATACTATTACGAATACAGATATCGAAATTCCACCAATTAATACAAAAAATAAATCAATTAGTGAAGATTGCCTTAATTTGTTAAAACAACTTCTTCAAAAGAAAGTACAATGTAGAATTACATGGGATGATTTTTTCGAGGATCCTTGGGTTAAATCTTACCAATACATTAGTTCAAAGAATACAGAATACGAAACAAAATTACAATCAGTATCAGTTGGATCATTATCAAATGAAGAATTATCTAAGACGCCATTACAATCAAGACCTGAAATGGTTAGATTTTCAAGAAAAAATAGTGATCTTAATGTTGTTGTCAGAAGACCATCATTGGATAAAATTAAAATTATTGATGACTATTGTGATAAAATTAATTCAAATAAAACAAATAATGATGACCTAATTTTCGATATGGAATTAGACGAGAGCGATAAAAGCAAGAAAAACAAACACAAAGATATTAATGATTATGAAATCTTATAAAATTTGAAGAATAATATGCATACACATATACTTTTTAATTTATTAATATATGATGCCTATTTCTGTTATTGAGATTATTATATTTGTAATGATATTGTCATATGTTGAAATAAATTATGATGAACATATTGCCGGTGGTATATATTCTATAGTTCTGTTTTCATTTCTGGCAGGTGTTATAATAACTGGTATTCGAATGATCTTAATCCTAGAAAATGATAATACAAATATTAAATATATATCAAATGAAAATAATGAATCATTTGACGAGTCAGAAGAAGATAGTTTTGATACAGATGATGACGAAACCCAAACAAAAATTACAGAATATTATAAATAAATTACCAACATAAATATTCTTTTGAATCATGTGCAATTCCAGAATCATTGAAATCACAATCAATCCATTTGAATTTAAATTGTTCAATAAGTAGAACTTGCCTCTCCAATACAGACGGTCTAATTTCATCCACAGGAATCATATTAGTGCCTCTATCTGAATATTCTTTAATCTTATTAAAAATCCGTTCCATTTGATAATATGTTTGTTGTATTAATTGTTCTTTTTCCTTCTTCTTTTTTTCTTGTTCTAATTCTTGTTTGACTGCAAGTTGTTGACATTGCTTTTCCAACCCAAGTTGTGTAGCACTTTGAGCATCATTTGGGCTAATGAAAAAAGCAGGTTTGACAAACTGAGACATGGTATAAATCAATTAAATTATATAATCATTAAGCGATTATTATTTCAATTTTTCGTTAAAGATATTTTTTTAGTGAGATCAATAATCTTATGTATATCATCAACATTAAATTTGTGATGTGTTTTTTTATGATTAGTTGAATTAATTATTGTAGTATGATATTGTTTTTTTAATTCTTCTTGACCATATAACTTTTTAATTTCTGTTCTATAATTTGCACATACGGTACATTCTTCCATTTCATACAAATACTTTAATTCATGATCAACAAATTCTTGATATTTATCATGTATTAAGAAAGAAGCACTTTTCGGCATAACAAGTAAAGGATAGATATTTGCAGGAATTGGATCTGTATTTGAACAAATATTAAATTTTTCTGTTTCGCAATGTAAATACAATAGTATTTCATATGGATGTGGTGATTGATCACCTAAATAGATATAATCATACTTTGGACATTTACCAGTCTGATACATTTTTAAACACCATAATAATCCTTCAAGATATGATTTTGATCTCTTTTTCTGATAAGATTGTATTGTAGTTTTTTTTTGACCATGTGATAATTTATTATAAAGATTATAAAATAGTGTCTGTATCATGTCCATATTAAATGACGAATCTTCATTTACCAAATTGTCTTCTGAATTAATATTTTTGACAACATAATAATAAGTATCCCATAATCTAATATAATTAAGATATCCTAATTTTGGTAAATAATCATTTCCCATCATTAACGATATCAATACAAAATCATCTCTAATTGAACTTTTAGCTAAATCTTCAATTGGAGCATTCTTTTCAATATTTGTAGCGTGTAATTTTAATAATTCTTTTAATGAAATTAAAGAGTTTTCATTATGTGCTCTAACAAGAATATTAATATTGTAAATTGGTTTCATACCCATTGCCAAAACAATTAAATCAGAATCATTACCAACAATCAAATGTTTGGCATTTAAATTATTAATACCATTCTTAATTAATTGGTGACATATTTTAATTTCTCCTTCGTCTGGTTCAGAAGCGGAGGAAATAATTAATTCTGGTTTGATGAGCTTGTATTTACTTTTTAATTTATTAATGTATAATAGAATACCATCTTCGATTTCTTTCATTTTTTCAATACCAGGAGTGATATATAGCGAATTGATTTTTGTATTAGTTACCTTTCCACCAGCTACTTCCCTTCTTTTTCTTTGTAATAAAATTTTGGCATACGAAGAAGGTCCGTCTAATGCAAAATAAATTTGTTTTGTTGCAATCACATTTGAAAAGATAGTGTCAAATTGTAAATGTATTCTTTTTAAAAATTCATTAAATGATTTTGATCCATGCATAGCATTATGCAGAATGAAATTGACATCAATATACATATAATCATAACAATTATTGTTTTTGATCTGTATATATGAATCTGGATAATATGATTTTAGCCATATATGAAAATTAGTAATACCCATATAAAATTAGTATAATAATATTAATTTGTTATGTTAATTAAGATGGTTTTTCAGTTTTTTAGATTGTCGTATATCCATAACCAAACGCGTTTCTAAGACCACTATATAAGTCATTATATGCAATATTTCTATCACCTAATTTATAAGTCAAACCAGGATATCTTCTATTAATTGAATCAACAAAATCGAAAACTTTCTTAGAATTAATATTAGCAGACCAATCGACATCAGGAGTAATTAATCTAAATTGAGCTAAAGGCCCAGCAGAATCGGCAATTGCGGCATATTTATTAATTTCATTTGCAATATTTCTGATATAATTAGGAGGTATATTAATACCATACATATTATTGCCAGCCATAATATTAATAATACCTGGTATGTTTTGTGAAATCATATTACTTGTTTTAATAATTGGGGGACCTAACATAAAGGGTCCTCCTTTAGAACACGGAGTACCGCAAGACGATGTTTGATATGATGGAATCAATGGGGTTCTACGGTATTCAACGGAACCAAATGGGCTTGTAGCCGAAAACCCAGCTGATCCAGTTGACATAAAAGGTGAATTTTCTGAAATTGTAAGCGACGGAGCATAGTTGACTTTAGTTGGTAATGTGGGTAACAATGTTGGAGTTCCAAACATCATCGGAGACATACTTGAAGGTGAAATTGTTAGTTCAGATGCTGTGTTGATTGGTTTAGGTAACATCATCGGATTCATTCCCTGGTTCATTTTACCAAAACCAAAAGGCATATAGTTTAATACTTTGCGTGGAATAATTTTACCAGATACTAAATCCTTTTCATCTTTTACTATATAGAATGTTGGTAACATATATAATATAAAAATAAAAATATTTTTCCCGTCCCTAAATTATCAAGTTTCTATAATAATAATAGACTATATAAATGAACCAAAATTGTTGTCAATTATGTTATACTTCAGTATATCACACATACGATATAACTAAATACTATACTTTGTGTTATACTTGTATTAAATCAAACACTATTTATTCAAAAACAAAATGTAAAAAAGAATTTTTATTAAACGACAACGATCTAAAAAATATTAAAATGGTTCATTTTAATAATAATTATAATTATTATTTATATGTAGATATCGAAAAAATAATTGTAAATAAATATGGGAGTTTACACGATCTCAAGCTATTAATCAAAAATAATAAGGTTAAACAAGAGACTAAACAAATTAAATCGCAAAATATTCAACATATACGTGAAAAAAAATTAAAAGAAGCATTAAAATGTAATAAATTAGAATTTAAAAACCATGGTAATTTTTATTCTTATATTCATTATGGTACTCCTGCATTAGAAAAAATCATTACAGATGAATTAAAAAAAAACAAAGACAAAATGGAACGACGTATACAATTATCCAATGAATTAGATAAACTAAATATTCCGTTAGATGAAACGCTTAAAACGTGTTATGAATATATAAACAATTTAACAAACAAAAAATTACCCGTTATTATCAGAAATATAGAGGTTGAACATTTTTTAAAACATGAAACAGATTATGACGATCTATGTAAGACTTATTCATTTGAAATAGCTCAAGAGATCGCACTTAAAAAATATGTTGACAAACAAGAATTACCATTAAATATAGAAACTAAATGTGATAAATTGAGTTTAGAATTCAAATAAATATATGATATATACTATAATGGAACATAAGACATTGATTATATTTGATTGGGATGATACATTATTTCCAACATCATGGTTAGTACAAAATAATATAAATCTATCAGATGAACAAACACGAAATAAATATATTATTTTATTTACGCGACTAGATACTTTAATAAATCAATTATTAATTATAGCAATGAAACATGGTAAAGTTATAATTGTTACAAATGCTGTAAATAAATGGATAGAATTATCTCTTAATATGTTGCCAAATACAAAGAAATTAATACACAATAATATCGATGTTATTTCTGCAAGAGAATTATATCAGGAAAAACATCCAGATCAAATGGGCTTATGGAAAAGATTAGTTTTTCAAAACTATGTTAATGATCATTTTAAAACACATCCATTACAAAATATCATTTCAATTGGAGATGCCGAACATGAATTTAATGCCCTTATTGAATTATATAATGCTCATTCTGTCGTTAAGAAAAGAATATTAAAGACAGTAAGATTTATAAAAGACCCAACATTTGAATCACTTTTAGATCAATTAAATGTTTTTAAGAATTGTTTGGTTCAAATTATTAGAAGCAAGAAACATATGGATTTAGTTTTTAAGCCATCTACTTCACAATAACAATTAAATATATCACAATTACAATTATACCCATTCCATTTTAAATTGGAAAATATGTAATAAATAAATTTTCTAATCTCTTTGAAAAAATTTGGCATAGCTACCGCGTATATGAGTCAATTTTTCTCATATATTTTAATTGGATAATGATTTATTATAATAATTTACAAGATGTTCTTTTAATATTTTTTTGAATGCTTTATTTATCTTAGTTTTTATATTCGAATTTTTAATATTCATTTGTTTTAAATTATATTTTACTTCACTGAAAACCTTTTCAATTGGATTATATTCAGGCGAATATGGTATATTGTATAATAAACTGATATTTTTATTGTCTGTTATATATTGTTTGAATACTTTTGAATGATGAATTCTTGCATTATCAAGTAATATACAATATTTATTGGTTAAATTTAATTTACTTATTAATTCTTTCATGAAATCCATAAATATTGTTCCATTGGCTGAACCGTTGATTATTTTAATATGAATTACTTTATTCATATCAATTGCACATAAAACAGTATACCGTACGCGTTTTTCCTTTTTAATTACTGATATCTTTTTCCCTCTCAAGCTCCAACCATAATTATTTGATATATGCGTATCAATACTTGTTTCATCAATAGATATTATATCACTTAACTTGTTTGTTTTTAATTGATTTTTAAAATTTGTTATTAACTGACGTTTTTTAATTCTATTTGTATAATCAAATTTCTTATTAATTTTCTTTTTTGATATATTTAATTCACCAATTATTTTATATAACGTTGATTGACTTATTTTTACTTTAAATTTTTTATCAATCATTTTTATTAAATTATATCTATTAAAATTTATTCTGGTAATAATATATTTCATAACATAGCATTTTATATTAGGAGTTATCTTACTTTTTCTATGCACTTTAATAGGTAAAGTATTATTATCATATTGATTACACCAATTATACAATGAACCATTGCTTATTTCATATACATCTAATAATTGTTTTCTTACAAGTTTATTATTTTTCTTACATCTTATAACTTTTAATTTAAAATTAATATCATACATTATACTTAAACAACAGACTTAAATATATATTAATACTAAATATTATGGGCAAAGATCCTCCAGATAAATATATTACTAAAAAGATTTGTCTGGAAAAGATTATTAGAAAAGAAAAATTATTAAAATTATCCAAATTTATTTACAATACAAATGATTTAAAAATACATATTGGGCATTTTATTAAACTTTATATGTTAGATTTATATCATTCTAATAAACCATTACCAGTTATTGATAGAGAATTTATTGCTACTTGTTGTAAAGCGCTTATAATAAATTCGACTAAAGGTAATAAAGTACAAGGTTCTAAAAAAGTTCTTTTAGACGAATTCAATAAATTTTATGAAAATGTTTATAGTAAATTAAATTATACAAAAATTAATGGGATAAATATGTCTGGTATAATTAATAACATTGAAGTGGATATTGTAAAGGATATTGAGAATAACATTAAACTCAATTTTTTTAAGTATATGAAAAGATTTATAAATGCGTCATTTAAGAAATCAATTGATGAATTATTATCTAAATATTCAGGTAAAGAAAAAGCTAATGTAAGAAAACAATTGTATGGACAATTATATAAAATTGATGAGGATCTAATTAATCATACTAAAGAATCAGATAAGCAATATCATAAATGGATTGATAAATATCAATTGAAAATATTACCAGATAAATGTAAACATTTGTATCAAATTGACATAAATAATGATCCTCAAAAATATTTACCATATATGTTTTATATGAATATTAAATTAGAAAATTTAGAATGTAAAATGTTTCAAGTATTACCTTTAAAGACAACTGTCATATCTAGTTATATACCATTTGATACAAAATCATTGATTGAAATATTTATTGAAGAAGATAAAAATAAATATTTGAAAGCAGTAAGAGAATTGAAGGAAGTCATCTGGGACAATGTTTTTAAAATGGATCATAGTATTTTTAGTATGAAAAAATATACATTCGATTATCGTATTTCAACAGATGGATATGCAGTTTCATTACAATTTATTAATAATAAATATATTGAAAGCGAAAATAAGAAAAAGGATGCCAAACTAAATGGTATGAAAAAGGCTAAAAATGATAATAAAATTAAAACAGTAATTGAGATTGAAAATAGTAAAAAACTTAAACAAAAAAATAAGAAACAAGAAAATATTAAGAAAACAATTGAATATAAAAATAAGCCAAATAAACCTAAAAAAACAATTGAATTTCCATATATTGATGAATTAACTGAAAAACAAATAGAAGATATGGATTTAACTACAAAAGTGTATGTAGATCCGGGCAAGAAAAATTTACTGACAATGATAGATGACTATGGTAATAAACTAATATATTCTAATAAAGAACGATTATACAAGAATAAAAGGTTAAAATATATGAATAAAATTCAATCATACAAGAAAACACGGTATATTGATAAATTAGAAAATGTTTTATCTCAATTTAGTTCTAAATCTTGTAATTATGAAAATTTCAAAGATTACGTTTATTATAAAAATTTTTTAAACGAAATTTTAATAAAAGAATATAAGAAAAACATATTTAGACAATATAGATGGTATTCATATATAAATACAGTAAGATCAGAAAAAGAATTAATAAAAAATATCAAAAAAACATTTGGTAAACATTTAACCATAATAATTGGAGATTGGAGTATAGGGAAACAAATGCGAAATTTTATTTCAACACCAATGATTGGGTTAAAACGTAAATTAAAAGAACATTTTAATGTATACCATATAGATGAATATAAAACGTCTTGTATAAATTATAAGACAGAAACTGCATGCGAAAATTTATATCTTCCAGATAAGAAAGGTATTTATCGTAAACTACATTCGGTCCTAACATATCAAATGGAAAATAAGCGAACTGGATGTATTAATCGTGATTTTAATGCAGTAAATAATATGAAAAAATTGGCTGATTATTGGTTTTTAAATAAAAGTAGACCAGACCCATATAATCGGTCAGTTAAGAAGAAAACGATTGCAACCTTGTCAAAGACAAAGTCAAGTGCGATTAAGTCGGCATACGCTGATCAACTTATACCCATCGAATAATAATATCAGAAAATAAATATTAGCCAAATAAAATAGTCAATAATCATTATTAAATCAGACAGTATATCAGGCTTAATAAATTTCATTCAAAAATATTCCAAAATTAATCGGAATGGGTATAAATATAAAGGTTTTTATTTAATTATTGAGTGAAATAAAATTTTATTATTTTACAATAACAACTCCCATCATCCAGCCTCTATGATCCATACAATAATATGGATAAGTACCAGCGTATTCAAATTTCATAGAAAAGCTTTCACCTGGTCTGAGAACACCTGAATTAAAATGTTCATTGTCTGAAACAACGCTATGTTCTATTTCGCCAACATTTGTCCAAACAACAATACTTCCAGGAGTAACCGTTAAATTAGGTTTATCATATCCTGGAAGTGAATCAAACATTTTGATGTGGTGAACATTTGGACCACTAACTGAATCCATTCCTTCGATTTTGCTGTTCATAAAAAAACGATAAACATGGAAAATAACTAATACAACGACTAACCAGAGAATATATTGCTTATAATCTTCTGGGAACCGATTTGTAGCAAGGGCCCATAAAAATGGAGCGACGATAAAAATGTGGATTAAGTTTATTAATTGAGAATAATTTGGTAAATGTATCATTCTTATTATGTATATAATTATAATTTAAAATATTTTTATTAAAATTATTATATATAGTTTTATAGTTTTCAATAACAAATATTTTAATTATATTATATGATCATATATGAATGCGAATTCGTTATGTTTAGAAGATCTATTAATAGACATCTCCGAGGATGATATGTATGAGTCAAATGATAGCCTTTCCAATTCTTCATATGATGAAAATAATCAAGCAAATAGTGAAGATAATAGTGAAACGAATGACGATATCACATATCTGGTACATAATAATCATCCAACTTCAGATGATCCCACAATTTCAGAATTTTTGCAATTTTGTATTAATAATGGATTATTTGACAATACATTTTACGATACACAAAATGTTTTTTCGGTTGTAGCAACTAAACTTCCAAAGACATTCGAAAAATTAAGTTCAGGTAAAAATGATATTAAAAAACGTTCATTTGTAACTAAATTTAAGAAAGAATTTGGTTACAATGGAGATATTAATTTTATTTATAATTGTCTAGATCCTGGTAAAAAAGGGTTTATTACATGGGATGAATTTGTGGACTTTTTTTTGCCATTTGTTCAATATATTACCGTATAATTGTTTACATTGGTGCGTAAAATATGTTGTATTCATTTCAATCTTTGATAAAAATTGAAATTAAAAGTAATTAAAGACTTGATGATATTATATGATATTAGAAGTCAATGACAAGTGTATCTGATACTGACACAGCCCCAATGTTAAAGGGAGAAGCTACTGCAAGCACCCAATTCGATCGTTTTGGTCGCGATCAATGGAACAAAATTGAAAAATACTACGAAGATCCGCTCACAAAAACAGTATTAAAACTGATGTGTGATTTAGGAGCCGAAGGAGTATTTCACAAAGATTCTTATCAAAGATCTTTAAAATACATGAGTGATGAAAATTATCTTGTAATCAGAGATCTTCTAGTTTCAGAGAATCTGGTTCCTGCAATTACAATTGAAAAAATTAAACTTGCAAAAGATTCTAAAAAGAAAAACAAGAAAACAAATCCAAATAAATTATCAAAAGACGAAATTATTAAAAAGAATACAGTAGAAATGATTAATAAAAATTTAAATGAAACTCTTGCTACTTTTGTCAAGGAACGGTTTAACGGTTCATATGGTTTTAGATCTCCATATGCAGAAATTCGTATGATTACTCTTATATACGGGGTTAGATATTTAATTAATCGTTCAAAAAAACCATCAACTGCCCAATGTTATGAGTTAATTTTAGGTATTAAAAAAATTATCAACAATTTTTCTGACTTTCCAGATATTTCAAAAATGGCTCTAAATGATCTTAAATTTGCATACGATCAACTAATTAAATTTAGTTCATTCCAATACAGTACTATGTTTGATAAATATCCACGACTATGTCTTACAACTACATATGATACTATTTTCCCTGACATGTCAATCAAACCACATCAGAGTCAGCAAATATTAATGAATGAAATTAAAAAGAGAAAATCTGGACTTTATTTGTATAATGCTGCAATTGGTAGCGGTAAAACAACCACTTCTGTAGCATTAGGTTCTTATGTTAAAACAATTCGAGGAACTACTGGTTTACAACTTATTTTTACATGCAGTGTTGAACCTGTCAGAGAACAGGTAGCAAGAATGGCATATAATCAAGATATACCATTTGCTATTGCTGTTATAGATAATGGTTCTATAAGAATTATTAATAATTATAAATGCAAGAAAGATGACGAGAGAATCATTATTATTGCGGATGTAGACGCAACAATTTCTCTTCTTGGAAAAAGTCAGAATTACATCCTCTTTATTGATGAACCAACAGTTGGTGCAGATCAACCAGATCATTCTGTAACTAAAGCCATCGCTAAAATTATTGCATTGGCTCCAAAGATTACAATTTTATGTTCTGCAACTCTTCCAACACCAGATGAGATGCCTGAAATCATATCATATTTTAAGGAGAAATACTCCGATACCGAAGTTGTATCTGTTTATTCTAAAGAATCTTTAATTGGTTGCGAAATGATTAATTTTGACGGGTCAAGTTTATGTCCACATGATTATTGTCAAACAACTGATGAGCTAAAAATTATAGTTGATAATTTGAAAAAAAAATCATTTATTGATAGATTTTATACGGCGCCAATTATTTACAAACTAAACCAAAGGATGAAAGAGAATGGTCTTGATGGTATTGATTTGGAAAAGTATTTTGATCAATCTAATAAATTATCACAAACTAATATCCAGGCAATAGCTATTACTATGTTGGAACAATTAATTGCAATCGGTGATAATACACTGATTAAGAAAGTTTGTTATCCACTTGGAAAGGTTGTTATTGAAGAAGAAACAATCGATATCAAAGAAGTTAAAGAAGACGCAGAAGAAAAAGATGATACCGGATTTATGTGGGCTACTGATGAAACCGATGTACCAACACCAGAACCAACTGAAAAATATAATTTTGAGGAGATATTCACAAAACAAGCTCATAAGTATTTAGGAGGTTGTTTAGTCGTAATGTCTAATCCAGTTGAATTTGCATATAAATATAGCAGAGAATTTTTACAAAATTGTGAACCTGCTTCAAAAATCATTAGTAACTATAAAAATTTGCTAGATAAATTTAATCTTTCATTGAAAAAAATGGATAATATGAAAAACGATGATGGTAAAAACATGAATTCAGATGATAAAGATAAATTAAAACAAAGTATTATGGAAACAAATAAACCAGAATTGAAATTCTATCCATCACTTCAGATTAATTCACCACAACATTTAATTAAATTTGCTCCGCATATGAAAGATAAAGTTGATAGACGTAATTTGAGACATCATTATATTTTAGAAGAAATTCCATTAGATGCAGGTGTTCCAGATTGGATGATGCAATTATTATTTGCAGGAGTTGGTATTTATGCCCCGAATAATAATCAATTAGATAGAAGTTATACAGAATTCGTTTTAAGAATGACAGCTGAAGGTATGCTCGCATTCCTTATTTCGGATGATACTATTTGTTATGGTGCAAACTATCCATTTGCACATGTTGTTATTGAAGAAGAAATGGCGCACGAACATTCAATTGGAACAATTTTCCAATTAGCAGGAAGAGCTGGTCGTGTTGGCCAATCCTGGGTTGCATATGCACATATTGGACCGGAAACAAATAAACGAATTATGGATTATATCAGAGGTAATCAACAAAGTTTAATGGAAGAAGCTGTAAATATTCGTAATGCATTCACAAATATTCTTCAAGAAATAAAGGTAATGGAAGAAACAAAAAAACAAATACAAATACAAAAACAAACAACTGATAAAAAAATTATTAAGTTAAGCGAAGTTGTGCCGATTGAAAAACAACCAGTTAAAAATGTTCATCGTGAGCATAAACACGAACATAAACATGAACATCATGATCATCATGATCATAAACACGATCATCGTGAACATAAACATCAACAACCTCCTCAAGTTCAGCCGATACAACCGGGTAAATATATTCCGCCACATCTGAGAACAAATTTTAAACCACGAAGTCCTTCAACTGATGATAAACCTAAACAAAATACTGATGGATGGAAAACCGTCACACGTAAACACTAAATATATTTTATTTTATTTCAACCATAAGTCGATACACAACAAATATAATAATAATTAACGAAAATAATTTAAAAATCCAATTTTGTCCAATGTCAAAATGTTCCAAATTAGCAGCCCCGTAATTACTAGATGGAATAGGATTGAGTCTTAATTCACGATATGACTTGTAAGGCTGTTCATTAAGTGGTTTTGTGCGATTCAGAAAAGTCCATTCTTGTTTTTCAGCTAACCATGGAACAGTTGCTCTAGTGGTCAAAAATCTATCATAAAAAGGAGTATGTAAAACACCGTCTACATTTTGAAGTTCTGAACCATAAACATCTTCTTCGTCGGCGCCATCAAGACCATCAATTTTAGTTAATGATGTTGAATTAATTTTATTACTATCATGATGTTCAAGAAGTTGAGCCCATCCATTAACATCTGGTTCATTTAATTTTTCTTCAGCTAAAATGCCTGCATTATTATCATGCAAAATACCTTCCATTTATATATTAATTTCGACAGAAAATAAAAATTGATTTATTCACTATATTAATAATTAAACTTTATATTGATTTATTATGAATACTAATAAACTAAATAGAAAAGAATTACAGGAATTATGTAAATTACATGGTATCAAAGCTAATTTATCCAATGAAGAAATGATAAAATGTCTTCAGAAAAAAGCAAATCATGAAGAAATACCTTATAAATGTAAAAAATTAACATGGTTTGATAAAAATAAAAGTGAGATCGGTTTGTGTGTTTCAATGTCAGCTTTAGCTGTATCATTATTTTGCCTTTATTCCATAAAAAATTGATAATTTAACTCTATAATCAAGTTTATTTCTAATTTATTTATACTCTCCAATGCTACTTTCCGTTCTAGTTGGTTTTCTTACTGTCTTCTTCTCTTCAGTTATATGGGAACATATTGCTAGAAAAGCAGGTTCAAATTTTAAGCCGTCGGTTGGATTGTGGAATATGATTGATCCAGCTCAACAATTCTTTTTGTGGCTTGGTGGTTGGTTGGCACGACTAAGCAGTTTCTATACATATCTTAAGAACTTTTTCGGCGAATTATTTGTCAGCGTTTCTGAACTTTTGACACCTCTTGGACAGTTATGTATGACACCATTGTATTTCGTGAAAGGTTACTTTGATACTGCTATGACATATAAGTATCATATTCTGGTGTTCCTTGGTACCGCTACAATAATGTTTGTAGTCTATTGCGCTGTTAGCTATTTCCTTGTTAAATATAATTATATTGCGCCAAATTATTACGTTCTTCCTTATCCACGCCTTGTTAGATAAAAAATAATTAAATACCAATCATTAATTTATCAATTTTTTATCTAATATATCTAAAAAATTGATAATTTGAAAGTATTGTCCTACATGATAATTATAAACAATTATATATATATGCCAAATGCAATTTATGGATGGGTAGATAACAAAAATATTTATGAGCTTCTAAAAAATGAATATTCAGAAGATGACCAAAAAAAGCTATATAATCTACTACATTATAAAGTCCAAAATAAACTAAATGATAATAAGGACATTCGACCAATTCTAGGTATTAATAAATGGACACCGGACGTTTATAAAAAGGAACAGGAAGAAAATAAATCAACATTCATTTCGGTTTTATACAAAACACAATATTCGGCATATGATAAGATTAATCGACTACAAACTTTGATAGATCGACTCAATTATAAATATGCCATTAACTTGAAAATTAATTTTTATTACAATAGCATTAAAGGGTATAAGTTTATTCTTTATTTTGGCGACTATTTTACAAATACATCAACACAGATCTCATTTGATAATCAGAAATTAAACGAATATACTAGTATATGGAATCGAATTAAAGACAAATTCCCCAATGATCCCCCACAAGTTCACTTTTGGGGATAGTTTTTTTATATTTTTTGCGCTTCTGGACTAAAAACTTTACATAATTATATTTTAAAAAAATTGAAAAATGGATTGCTTAATGTTTCTTTATTATTTAGTGTGTTTTAACTTGATTCTCCAACATGAGAAGCCTTATTGTTGCTCGCGGTGTTAATTATATGTATCAATCAGTTCGGGTTGTTCCGATGCTTATTCGACCCATGCGTCGATATGCAGTTGACAATTCTAAACTTCTTGTTGCGCTTTCAGATCTTCAAAGTTATGGAATTGCTTTGAAACATGCTCCAAACTTTGTAGTTATTGGTCAACAGTCAAGTGGCAAAACTTCGGTCAATGAAGCATTAACAAACACCAACATTTTTCCGAAGGCAATGAAGATGGCCACAATGAAACCTATGAAAATTACCACAATTCGATCTGAAGAAACAAAATACAAAATCGGTGATAAAGAATTCAGGAATGAGAACGAAGCAGCCGATGAAGTTAATCGGCTTAACAACAATCCAAGCGTTCAGCAAGTTGTTGTTACTGTTTGGTCACCTAAAGTTTATAATTCATCGTATACTGATACTCCAGGACTTTTTAGTGTGACCAACAAGTCTAACACAGATATGCCCAAGAAGATCAAAGAACTTATTTTCCAACAACTTCAGGATCCAAATGTTATTCCTGTTGTCATTCATAGTGGTCCAAGCGATCCGGCTACTGATCAGGCCCTGAAATTCGTTGAGAAATTCAATCGTCAAGATGATGCTCTTGGAGTTATCACAAAGGTTGATCTTCTTGAAAAACAAAATACTGATTTTATTGCGAAACTTTTGAATGGCGAAGAATATGCACTGGGTCACGGTTGGGTTGGTGTTAGCCTTCGTAGTGACAAAGATATTGAGGCTGGAATGTCAATTGAAGATAAGATAATGATTGAGAAAAATCTAATGGCAAAAATGAAGCTGAAGCCCTCTGGTGTTGAAACTCTTCGCAAGATGATTGCCGATATTCATGCTCATAAAATCAAAGACCAATTACCGAATATTATTAAAGATATTGATGTCCAAATTGATGGTTTTAAAGTTTCCCAAACATTTTTGCATGATCTTGTCGCAAATGATCCCAAGAAACTAGCTGGTCGTCTTAGTGGGATGATTGAGAAGCTAGTTGGATCATCAACTGATAGATCATTTTTTGAAGATCGTCTCAAGAAGAAGTTCAAAGAAGTTATTACTGGTTATCTGGAAGAAACTTTTGATACGAAAACCAAAAATCGCGTTCCTCAATTTACTCCACGTACCATTGATAAAACTATTCTTGCTTATCAAAGTTCAAATCAAGCTAATCCGGTTAATTTCCAAATTGATGGAATCAAAGAATTGTTCAGTTTTGGTTCTCTTTCTCCGACATTCATTGATACTACAATGATTTCAAAGGCTCTGAATGAAGAACAACAATTAGCAGCCTGTATTAATATGATCGATCTTGTCGTTGATGATCCCCTTAATACCAAGAGACTTCAATGGAATAAGTATCTCAATGCGTATTTCAATAAATTACTTCATGATGATAATATGCACCGAATTATTCATGATATTACTCAGGATCTCATGCTAGAGTACATTTATAATGAATCAGAAGAACAGGACGAAGTCGCTAAGAAATTTGCTGAATACATGGTTAAAGAAATCAGCAATGAGGCTTATGAGTCAAACATTCGGTATAGTATTACTGCTATCTTGAATCTGGAAAAACGACCCGAAATTTCCATTGTTGAATTGGTTCGCTATATCACTCAAATGTATCCAAATGTGTTTACATTCCACGGAGGTTTAGCTGAAACAATTTTCCATGAGAAACGCAAACTCAAAGTTGAAGTCTATGGAGATGATTGGAATGAAGCTTATCTTCGCGTTGTTTGTGATAAAATGGCATATAACTGCTATCGTAATGTGGCAGTTAATCTTCTTGATAAGATGGTTCGCAAATTGATCGAAATGAGCCTTGACATGACTAATAAGGAACAAGCTCTCAAAGAACAAAACAAGGTTAATCAGAAGATTCGAATGCTTGAAAGTGTTAAAGATATTATTCAATCACATACTTCAAAGAATAATTCAAAGAATGAAGAAGGTATTTACATTCGTGGAGAAAAACTCAAATCATCTTTTATGTCGGAAAAGAACTTAAAGGATGAATAAAATCTTAAAAAAGATATAAGTAAATGTTAATTTATTAAAGTATATTATGTACGAATTTTTACTATCTAATCTCTTAACTACTTTTATAGTCGGACTTGGAATTTATGCGTATCATTCATATGTTGAATATAAAAAACAACAATATTATGAACATTTACAATATCGTGCCAGTAAAGTTATGAAAACCTTATCAAAATCACTCTTAACATGGATTTCACATTATCATGAAATGAAAACAAGTGACAATCTAGAAGTTATTAAAGATTTATTGTTAGAGATGACACAACACAATAATACACATAATATTGGAGACAATCTTCATACAATTAAGGGGCTCATGGAAGAAGTCAATGAATCAACCAAAAATAAGAATCCTGGATTTGATTTTGTTACATGTTTAAAACCGGTAGTAGAATCTTATGTAAATTCATCCTTCAACAATAAAAATGGAAATGTTATAAACGATACAATTTTCGGTAATTTTGGTACAAAAATGGATACAGATAATTGTCCACCATGTCCATCTTATAAAAAACATTGTAGTAAATATAAAAAAAGCAATGATGAAACAAGCAATTTAGGCAAAAAATGTTGTGATGATTCTGATAGTGAAGATTCACAATGCAAAAGTTTCAAGATGACAATTTAAAAAAAGATATTATAATTTATTTATTTATAAAGCAATAAATTCTCCTGATATATTATGGAACCCATAATATATCAACCTGAACCAGATGTCGTAAATAAAAACGACGAATTCAAAAACTTTATAGAAATAGCGAATAAAAAAAATATATTACCAAATAAAAATAAAAACTTTCGCATATGTTCTTTCAATGTTCATAGTTTTAAAAATTATAACAATGTTGAAATTAATTTTGATAAATTTAAAACAGTTATTAATGAATTAGATTGTGATATACTATGCCTACAAGAAGTAATAAAAGATTCACAATTTTATAACTTTTTACTACAAAAATACAAATTTAATATTTATTGTGATGCAGATTATGATGGTTTTGGAAATGCGATTCTAAGTAACATTAAATTAGATGTAATATTTATAAATACTTACAGATCAAAAACATTTTATAGTTCAAAAAAACAACGTTGTGTTATTTGTTGTAAGTGTGTATATAATCAAACTGAATTAAATATTGTTAATTTACATTTAGAAACTCAAGAATTTAATAAACGGCTTAATATTTTAAATCATATTATGAAAAATATAATAAAATTACCAAATCCAATTCTTGTTGGCGATTTTAATGATACATCTATTGGTCAATATTTAAAACTTAAAATGTTCGAAAACACATATTTACCACATACTTATCCAGAAATGACAAGTAAATATAATAAAACAATTGATTATATTTTTTATCATAAATGTTCTGATATTCAAATTATTAATTCTGGTATATTTTATACTGATATTAGTGACCATTTCCCTGTATATACAGATTTAACTATTATTAATAATACTTCAATTGATTGCAAGAGAAAAAAACCAGACGAACCAATCTACAATTGGCATATTACACGTTATCAACCAGCAAAAGAAATATTTAAAATTAAAATTACTAATCGTATAACAAATAAACCAGAAAAAATATTAAACATACAATTTAATAATTCTTCACCATTTCAAATGAATACAAATACGGATAATCCTAATATACGAATGTTTGAAGTGATTAATGAACAATTTAGCAATTTGAATTTTAAAATTATTAAAATAAATAAAGGATACAAATTATATAAAGGAGTTAAAAAAGCAACTATGAATATGGATAATGATGATATTTCTAATATGTATGCAAAAAAACCATCATGGTATTCAACGAAAGAAATTGCATATTACTATCTTAACAGCGAAGATTATGCTGTTAATGAGTATGAACTTATCAGAGATATCAAATTATTTTATTTAATGGATAATGATAATATTAAGAATTTACTCAAATTAATATATGATAAATTAAGAAATAAAATTAATGAAATTATGAATACTAGGCCAATAACATATCAAATAAATGATATATGTAAAACACTTGATTTATCACGAGTCGATTGTAAACTTAAAGAAAAATGTGGTATGAATATTATTCAAGCAATTATTGATAACAATTGTCTTAATCAAGTTATCGATTATATTATAAATAAATATTGGCATTTGGACATTACACAGGAAATTTACACGTTACGCGAATACATTAAAATTTTATATATGTCAACAGGATATGATATTACATGGGAAGAACAATATTCAATGATAGCGAATTGGTTGCATGAAGAAAGACCAAGAAATAAATCAGAGACTGATCATTATGAAACAGATAATAATACTATCATTTATCAAATTAATAATAGTTTACATTCACATAAAAAAGAACATTTAAATAGAGTATCATTAACATTAAATACTGATACCATAATGATTAATGCCATATGCGATATAATCAATTTGGATGGTTATATTTCACATACGGTACCTTCATTATGGCATTCGTATGGTACCTTTCCGGAAGAATTAGCACTCATAAATTCGCGTGGAGCATTAAAAAAAACTACATTTAAATTTATACCTAGTGACTTGACTGATATGGATTATCCCTATTCAAACTTGGTGTTTAAAATGAATATTAATTCAAACATTTAAAAAAAAGTTGAATTTAATTTATTTTAATCGATATGTTATTATTAAATAATATATTATATGTCACAATGGCAAAAGAACCAAATATCGACGAGTTTGTTAGTTTGATCAGTTCACCTAAAACAAACAAAATTTATAGAGATCCAATTGTACTGGATAATGGTGATATAGAGGAATTAGAGGAATATTTAGGTACAGGTGAAAAAAATCAGTACCATAATATTATACGCCTTAAAACATTTATTAATACTTTTTTAGAAGAATATCCAGAATATAAACCAAAACAATATATTAGTAATCCAATATTTAAAACTACTCATAAAATTAATCAACAAATAATTAATAAGATCATTAGTTCACAAAATCTACAAAATCTAAAACAATATACACATTTTGAATTGCTTCTTTTTACTAGTGGTCAATTAGAGTCAATTTGTATAAATGCTAATGAAGATATATTAATATATTTTGTTGATAATATTATTGGAAATATTCATGAACTAATTCAAGGACGTAGTTGGCGTTTAGTTAATTACGTTTGTAATAAATGTAGCGGTACAATTAAAAATGCATTTGTAAGATATTTTATTGAAAAATACGGCGGAATGCAATATTATTGCGAAGATGATAATTGGTATCCATTACATCAAATAGTCCATTTCTCAAAAAACTCCGATTTAGTAAAATTCTGTATTGATAAACATTTAGAAGCAGGTCTTGATTTGTATTGTGAAAACAACGATGGCTCTACTATTCTTAAATTTATCTTTGAAAAAAGTAATTCAGATGTTATTAATTATACATTGAGTAAAATCGATAAAACATCACAAGAGTTTAAAGAACATTTAAACAGTTTATGCGATATATTAAATAATAATGGTCAGCTTAATGATAATGAACGTGAAAATATCATGAACAAGTTAGTCACAACTGTATAAAAAAATGAATTTTAATTTATATGCTATTAACCTTTTATTATATAATATTATCCAAATGGAGGTGAAGCGGAAGCCATTTAAAAATTTTTTAGAAGAACATTTTGAGGATCTCATACAGTGTCCTGTTTCAAGGACTGTGTTATTTGATCCAGTTGTTGCAAGTGATGGATTCATTTACGAAGCGAGTATATTAGATCAATGCATGAAAGTTTCACGATACAGCCCAATTACACGTGAAAATCTAAGTAAGACATTTTATCCTATAACATTTATTAGTAAACTGATTGAATATGGAGAAAAGAATGATCTAGAAATCTGCAAAAATAAGTATGTTATGGATGATACTTTTGAATCGAATTATGAAATTATTTGTTCAGCATTTATTACTGGAAAATTGGATAAAATTATGAAATTCAAAAATTTTAAACTTGATATTCCTGACGCATCTGGCCAATTTTTTGGTCAGATGATTTGTAAAACAAAATATCAAGACACTAAACAGGCTTATGAATGTTTAAAATATATACTTGACAATACTGCTGATATGACTGCGAAGATGGAATCTCAAAATATTTTACACGTGGTTGCCCGTCATTGTATTTTTCCAAAACTTATAGGATATATCTGTGAAATTTTACGGAATAAATATAAAATTGATCCAAATACTCTAATTACTGAAGATGAAAATGAGATGACACCAATAAATTATTTAATTACAAGAGGAGATAAAGTATGTTTTGATGCTCTATTAGAATCAGGATTAGATTATAAACCATATTTACCAGGTTTAGTCAATCAATGTATACAAAGTTCAAAGAATATTGATAATGTACTATCACTTGTTTCACTGTTGGAAGATAGAGATGTCTTTATACATGATATGTCACCATTATTTGCAGCAATTCGTTATCAAAAGGAACAAGTTATTGACCATCTATTAGCCAAAGGTGTTAATATATATGCAACAAATAGTAAAAAACTTAATGCTATACATTACGCTTGCCAATTTGGCACTCTTAATATACTTATGAAACTCATTGATCATTGTAAAAACAAAGATGTATTAGAACAAGAATCATATGATGGCTGGATGCCAATTCATATAGCCTGTTATTATAATACTGTACCTGTTATCGAATATCTATTAGGTAAAGATGTTCTAGTAAGTAATCCGATAAAAGTATTTAAAGGTGAAAATAGACCATATTTACCTATCAATTTAATTGAACTAAACCAAAATATTAGTGAAAAGAACCTGAATGAATTGATTTCTAATATAATTCAGATTATGGAAATTCAATCAAATTTCTTCTAATTTATTTATATAGATGAGTTATTCAAATATAAATGATAATTATAGTTCAATTAAAGCGGATCCTGGTTATAAAGTAATGAAATCATATAAATGCATTAGTTATAAATTTCCTTATACAAGGAATATTGAACCACGATTGGTTAGTTATTTAAGGGAGTATTATTTCAATAAAATTAATGGTATTCATCCATGTGTTCCTTTAAGTTCTGTTTATTCAATTAGAGAATGTGATATTGCTAGTATAAATAATTATATAAAAAGACATAAAATTATTATGTAAAAAAATTGAAAATGGAAGTGCTTGAAGTCTCCATAATTTTCACCTTAAAGTACTCTGTTTTACATCAGAAGAACTTCCTAACATGCCCAAGTTCGTCCGGTTCGGTGACCTCCGTACTGAGCAGGGACTTCCCGCGGGAGTCAAGCCGGTGACCACTTTCTACCTCAACCCCTACTCCCGCAGCCGTCAGAACATCAAGAACGAGCTGGACGCAGTTCGCTGTCTCCTGGGCACTCTCACCGGCTTCAACACTGTCACGGAGGAGATGGACTTCAAGTTCCTTCCTAGGAAGGAGAAGAACAAGGATGGCAAGGCTCCTTACGCGTACGCCACGAACGCTCTTTTCAGCTTCGACTACAGCATCCGCGGCGACGTCCCTCTCAACAAGGAGAAGACTCAGGCTCTCTACGTGGTCGGTGATAAGGGTACTGTCTTCACGCGCGCACAGCTGGAGCAGTGCGAGGCGCTCCTTGAGAACTCTCTCACCAGCCTTGATGAGAAGGTCAAGAAGGAGGCCAAGTACAAGGTCAAGGAGGCTTCTACTGACCAGCCTTACACGGCTCCCTCAACTCCCCTTCCTCAGCAGAAGAAGGTGGAGGTACCTAAGCCGTCCGTGGCTGGACCTTCCACTTCCAGCAGCACTTCCAGTGTTACTCCCTCTCTTCCGGCTGAGCCCAAGTGGGTAACGGTGGGGGAGAAACTGCCTAAGAAGCAGGAGAAGCCTCACTTCACTAGCTCTACTCCCGCTGCCCGGGCTCCAACTTCTCTTCCGAAGCCAACTTCTGCTCTTCCGAAGTCTTCTTCCGTGGATCCTGCGAAGGACCCTTCTGACTGGCCGGACCTTAAGGGGCAGACGGTCGAAATCCACGTCTACCAGGAGGATCAGCTGGATCTCTTCGCAAAGCTGGTGAGGGATGAGGGTGAGCGCGCGCGCAACAACCAGGCCCGCAAGAAGTCGTCCTTCTAAGCAGACAGTGATGCCTGCATGTACAAAACATGTAAATACTTTTTTTAATTGAAAAATCCAAAAAAACTGGAAAACTTTATAATCTTATTCTTTTATTCTTTTATTATTTTATTCATTTATTATTAATATTATTACAATTTAATATAACGAGTATTTGTAAATATATTTAACACAACGAAAAAATTGAATATGGAACTGCTTGAAAACTCCATAAATTTCCCCATATATCAGTCTTTTCACCAAGATAAACTTTGACAAACATGTCGAAGAAGCTTTCTACTAAGAAGTCGCTTGATTCTGTGCTCTTCCTGTTCTCCACTGACCCGGAGACCAAGAACCAGCTTCGCAACATCAAGAACCTCACCCTTAAGGAGAAGGACGCGCTTTACGCGACTCTCCGCGACCAACAGGGAGTTACTTCGAGCGAGAACTTCGTCGTCTACTATTTCTTCATCCAGAACACTCTCAAGACCCTTCAGAAGCTCATCAACACTGTTAAGCTCATCCCCACTGATAACAGTGGGGAAGAGCAGGTGCTCAACTACCTTCAGAGCTTCATCGACCTTGAGACTGAGATCAGTGTTCGTCGCCATACCAGTAACCCAAAGATGACTGCCTGGAGGTCTGTGCCTAAGAACGGCAAGGATTACCCTGGGTGCAACCAGAACGCCGGCTTCCCCATGAACCTGTCTGACTGGTTCAACGCCAAGGTTCAGCCCAAGATGGACAAGAAGTCCAGTGGTCAGATTGAGCTCCTTGAGCTGGTCTTCCCTGGAAACTTGATCATCACCTCCGCTCAGATCAAGAGCATTCGCGAGTACCTCACTACTGAGTGCCTCAAAGTCCTCAATGAGAAGTGCATCCAGGAGGCCGTTGCAGTTGACGCTGCCAGTAAGGCTCAGAAGTCTGCCCTTGCTGTCCGTTTCGGTGCTCAAGAGTTCCCCAAGCTCACGACTTCGCCAGTCACTACTTCGCCAGTCGCTCCCTCTTCTCAACCAGAGAAGAAGACTCCAAAGAAGGAGGCCAAGAGTCAGATCATCGACTCCCGCGCCAAGAACCCTTTCGAGATTCTTGGGACTGAGATCGATGAGAAGCCCGCTGAGAAGCCAGTCACTTCGGGCGCCAAAACGCCCGCCAAGACGCCCGCCGTGAAGGCCGCCGAGAAGGCCGCTAAGAAGCCATCTGCTAAGCCTGATGAGAAGCCCATCGTGGAGTTCGAGATCCGCAGCGCTACGGAGTCTGAGGAGAAGACTACCGCGCCAACTCTGCCTAACTGGGCCAAGCTCTTCGCCCCCAAGAAGATTTCTCCCGAGACCCCCGCGCAGTCTTCTGCTCCCAAGATGCTCAGTCTTGGTGTTCTCAAGCAGTAGAACAACACTTTTTTTTACAGCTGTCCAAAAAAGCTGTAGAATTTGTCTTTCTTTATAAATTTAATTTCACATATTGTTATTTATTACTTGGTTTTATAAATAATAAATAGCATATTCGATAATTAAATTTATAAAAAAATTGAATTTTAAAGTGCTTGAAACTTCCATAAAATTCATCCAGAAATCAGTTGCTCTAGCAAATCTGAAAGAATACTTTCAACAAACAATGTCTCACTCTAAGGTCGTTAAGCTCAATGCTCATTCCCTTGCTCATCGTGTTGGCGATGCCCCCGTTGGTATCGACACCAAGAAAACTGGTACTGACTTCGTCATCCCTCTCTACGTTAAGGCTCCCACTGACGCAGTCGTGATCGAGGCCATTGGCATTCTTGCCGAGAAGCGCGAGAAGGCCAAGGAGGGTCGCATCTTCACTAACAACTTCTTCTTCCCCGCAAGTGCCGAGTTCCCTGCCGGCAAGAAGCGCTTTGTCGCGAACCCTGCCCGCCCCGAGGATGGATCAATGATTCCTCTCTGCAAGTTCTGTCTCACCGCTTCATGCAATCGCATGTTCCCCGATGCCAAGGATCCCAGCAAGCTGGTTCCTGACATGAACTTCTACCACCTCATGAACAACGTTGAGGTTACTCCCGAGATCCTTGCCGAGGCGCTCAATCTCCGCAAGATTTCGCGCGCGAACGCGCAGAAGGATTCTGCTGCCCTTGAGGCAGGCAAGAAGTACCTTGACACTCATCCGATTGTTCGCGCTCCCCGCGAGAAGTCGGTTTCGCCCGCTCTCACTCCCCGCGAGAAGTCGACTCCGGTTGTCTTTGAGATCCGCGCTGCTTCCATTGCGGAGGAGAAGGCTGAGGAGAAGGCTGAGAAGGAGATCTCTGAGAAGGCGGATGCAGACAAGATCGACGCGGAAGAGCTCAAGTTCAAGGAGCAGATCAAGGCTTGAACGCCATGTGGTAACCAGCGAGTTCTTCGCTTAACACCACCTATATATTCCCTTAATTTATAACCCCTTAGCGTTAAATTAAACACATTAATTAATTATTTATTTATTTTTAATAAAAAACTTAGTTATAATTTTGAACTTAACCGAAAAGATCAAACATAGTCGCACCATCATCTTCCTCTTCTTCGACTTTAGCAGGTTTCTTTTCTGGTTCGGGCTTCTTGTTATTGACCGGAGCAACTTGTTTAGTTTCTTGAACTGGTTGAGTTGCAACGACTGGACCGCCAACCGTTACTGAATCCATGAGCCATTGAAGGAATGGATTAGCAATGTAACCAGATTGTCTCCATGATTCCATTGTAGCAAGTCGGTCAATTGTATAATCTGCTAGATCGCGTTTAGTATTTAGCTTGCAAAGATTTGCAAGAGTTTGAATAGCCTCTTCTGATAAAACAGAAACTATTTTCGATGCTTGAGTACCATAATTAGAATTAACAACTGACACTGCCTCTGAATACTCCATTTGATAATATATTGTTTGATTATTTGTTTTATTTGTAATTCTATATATTTATCAATTTTTTCTGAATAAGCGGAAGCGAAATGAAGAAAAAATTGATAAATAAATTATTTATTAATCATAATATTATAATAAAGTATTTCACATCATGTCCAAAAAAAGTCTTTACTTTGTAACAGGCAGTCCAAACAAATTTGCTGAAGCCAAAAAATTATTTCAAAGTGATACTTATGATCTTGTACAATTAAATTTGGATCTTCCGGAATATCAAGGAGATTCGGAGGAAATTGCTCTTAAGAAATGTATGGAAGCGGAATCCATGATACCAAAAAACACATATCCATATATCATTGAGGATACCGGTTTACATTTTAATTGTCTTAACGGAATGCCGGGGCCTTATATTAAATGGTTTTTGAAAAGTATTGGAAATGAGGGTTTAGTTAAACTAACCAAACCATATGAAGATAAAACCGCATACGCTCAATGTATATTGACTTTAAAACTTGATGCTAAAACACCACCCAAGTCATTTATAGG
>Ga0138256_10001242_pt1 | contig 27487 bp, 24 predicted proteins | sample KNB2016incub_MG_FD_105486 | JGI IMG/M metagenome (GOLD analysis project Ga0138256, IMG submission 105486) | Active sludge microbial communities from wastewater in Klosterneuburg, Austria - KNB2014incub_MG | ecosystem: Engineered > WWTP > Activated sludge > Unclassified | place: Austria...
AAGATTTCCAGCTAACGGTGATTGTTACCGATAGTCAGGAAACCTAAAATTACAGGCAATTCGATTATTTTTTTTCTAAATAGTAGCTTCAAAATCACTACGCATCATCAGTACGACTGCTTCTACGTGCGCCGTATGTCCAAATACGTCAACCGGTTGAACTTCTACGACTTTATATTGATCGTTCTCACAGAGCAATTTCATATCTCGCGCAAGAGTCGATGGTTTACAAGAAACATAAACAATACGCTCCGGCGCCATCTTTAAAATGGTCTCAATAACAGTCGATTCGCATCCAGATCTTGGTGGATCTACGACGACAACATCCGCACGGTGGCCTTCTTCATAAAGCTTTTCAAATTCAACCTCTGCATCGCCAAGGATAAATTCAACATTGGAAAGATTATTGAGCGCAGCATTTTTACGCGCATTAAGAACCGCTTCTTCAACATTTTCAATACCATAGACTTTTTTGGCTTTTTGAGCTAAGAACAATGAGATCGTGCCTGTGCCAGAATAAAGCTCATAGACGGTTTCTTTACCTGTAAGCCCTGCAAAGTCCATCGCTTTTTTATAAATGACTTCAGTTTGTTTTGCGTTAACTTGATAGAAAGACTGTGGTGAAATTTCGAATTTCAAATCCGCAATTTCATCGGTTATCGTCTCTTTTCCAAATAAGAGTTTATTTTCGCTTCCAAGCCCTTTGATACTATGCGACGCATGTACGTTTTGTATGATCGATACAATCCCTGGTGCTGCTTTTGTAAGCAAATTCACAAGTGTTTTTGTCATGGCAAGTTTTCTACCACTTGTGACAAGCACGACCATAATTTCACCCGTTTTTTCTGATTTGCGTATCATGACACTTTTTAATGTGCCCTCATGTGATTTTTGATCATAAGGTGCCACTTTAAAGTCTCTCATGTACTTTCGAATCATTTCGATAATAATGGCATTTTGCTCACTCTGAAGCAAACAATCACGCACATCGACAACGTTATGTGAATTTTTTTTGTATAATCCAATAATGGGTTGTGAGATAGAACCCTGAACTGGATATAACCCTTTGTTTCTGTATCTGAATGAATCCTTCATTCCTATAATCGGTTTGATTTCAAGGTCAGAAAACTGACCCACACGCTTAAGGGCATTAAGAACCATATTCTCTTTATATTTAAGTTGCGCATTATAATCCAAATCTTGAATCTGACAGCCGCCACATGATTGATACACACTGCATGGTGCAACAACACGATCCGCTGATGGCTTGATGATTTTTTTAAGCTTGGCTTTCGCATAACTTTTCTTTTGAGTTTCTATTTGGCAAGTTACAATATCGCCAGGCAATCCACCGTCGACAAATACAGTCATACCTTCTGATCTGCCAATGCCTTCGCCCTCATCACCGATGTCTACAATCTCTATCTCTAAAAATCGATTCGTAATCATTAAATCTTGTTGATCCGCATCTTTAAATTGTTCTTCATCTCTGCCTTTTGCCGGTTTGTCTGCCCTTGTGGCTTTAACCGATTTCATAGGTTTATCTACTTGGTTTGGATTGACGGGTCTTGAAGGCCGATTCATTTGACCCGGTTTAACCATTCTTTCAGCCTTTTCAGGTCTCTCTGATCTTGCAGGACGTTCCGTTTTAACCGGTCGCGCTGTTTTAACTGTTTTTTCTAATTTGTCACCTGAAAATGCGTTTTTATCCTTCGCATAGGTTGCGTTTTTTTTTGTTTTGCTGCCAGTTTTGCTGCCAGTTTTACTGCCAGATTGGTCTTTCTTTTTTTCGAACTTCATACTTTTCCTCCAATGATTGGTAACACACTTATATAAACAATACTTAAGTATATCATGAAACATAGATAAAGGCTTGTACCTTTACAGGTCAAGCCCAATTAATATAAAAATTTAATATTTACAGTTCTATATTTTACTTAACTTGATTGCCTTTATTGCCTAACGTCACCGGTATGATCATTTCATTTTTCTCATCTCTTACGATTTTTAGTTGAATCGTATCACCAGGTTTGTATTTGCTGAGAATCGTTGTTAAGTCGTTCATGTTGTAGACATTTTCATCGTTTATTCCAATAACCAGGTCTGTTACTTTTATGCCTGCTGCTTGTGCAGGTGAATTCTCATAAACATAGCGTACAAGTACACCCATAGGAATGTTGTAAAGTTCTGCAGAGCTTTCATCAATATCAACACCACCAATTCCAATATATGGGCGGGAAACGAAGCCGTTTTCAAGAAGTTCACTAACAATTGTCATCATTTTTTCTGATGGAATCGCAAATCCCATACCTTCAACATCTGTTTCTGCAATTTTCGCAGAATTGATGCCAATTAATTCGCCTTTACTGTTGACCAGTGCCCCACCAGAGTTTCCTGGGTTAATGGCGGCATCTGTTTGAATATACATCACATTTGTATCGCCATCCACTTGTCGATCCACCGCACTAATAATACCTTGTGTAACGGTATTATTATAACCAAGTGGATTTCCAATCGCTATGGCGATTTCACCTATTTGAATTTTTCCTGAATCACCAATAGCAATCGGTTTGATTTCTTTTATTAAGTCTGCATTAATATCTTTCTTTTGAATAGACAATACAGCTAAATCCGTACTTTGATCAAAACCAACAATTTTCGAATTAACGATTTGGTCTTTAGCAATTTCAACGATTACATCGGTCGCGTCACTTATAACGTGATAATTGGTCACGATATAAAACAAATCAGGCGTCTGATCAAAAATAACACCAGAACCCGTTACTTGAGACTCTTGTTGGCTATTGAACCAATCATAAATATACGTTTTACTCGTGATGCCAACGATTGAATTACCAACATTTTTAAATATTTCAGTGACATCAGATTCTGTGATATTGCTATTAATACCTGATTCTTCAATATAATCTTTTACGGATTTATAAATTTCAGATTTATAATTGCTTTCTAGTAACGCCTCAACTTTTTTGTTAATTTCGATATCGTTCAAATTAATTTGTCCATTGTAATACCCAATCGTATAAGTGGTTCCGCCAATTAACACGGCAGATAGGAGCACCATTAAAACGGACCGTATTTTAATTTTTCCAGTTTTTTTAACTGGCACATAAACAGAGTCAACAGGATCTTCATCAATCACTTTCAAGACAGGCTCATCTTGCAGGCTATTATTGTCATCTTCTTCTGTTACGCCTTCTGTTACTACTTCTGTTATTTCTTCTGTTACGTCGTCTTTACTTTCATTTTCATCCATTTTGAATCACCTCATCGCAAATGTTAAAATATCGTATGGGAAGATTTTGGCAGTTCGATTTTTAAAACACCATTTTTTAGAGTTGCACGGATATTCTCTTTATCAACATTTTGAACTAAAAAATTACGTCTGAAAACGCCAAACCTTCGTTCGCGGCGTATAAAATCATAGTCTTTTTCCTGGTTCAGTTCATGCTTTTGCGCGATAATACTCAGATAACTGTTCTCATATACAATGGTTATATTGTCAATGATGAAACCTGGTAATTCTGCTTCTACAAAAAAACAGGCTTCAGTTTCACGTACATCCACATCGAATGTATTAATGACATTTTCCCCTTTTTTGATAGCACAGCTGACTCTTTCCTCCATGACATCGTAAAACAGTTGATCCAGCGCTTGTCTATGCTTTGATCCATTATTTGTCTTCAACAATTTTACACACCTCCTAAACTATACAATAAGGTAAATATTTGAACATATTATGAATAATACTATAAACATTTTTTAAAATATTTTAAACCTTTTATGATTTGAATATCTGAGCCGACAAAGTAAAAATAAATGCAACGCCAATATCTTCATTCGAGAACACATCAATTTTTTCATGATGCGCTTTAATAATTTCTTTCACAATTGATAACCCAAGACCTGATGATTTCTTTTCAAGACCTCGCGATTTGTCAAGTTTGGTAAATCGATCCCAAATAAGCTCTAGTTCTTTTGGTAATAGCACGCGACCTGTATTGCTTATACCTACGAATAACTTATCCCCTTTTAACTCTGAACGGATGCTAATTGAGCCACTTTCTTCTACGAATTTAGTCGCATTATCCAAAAGGTTATAGATGACGCGATGGATGGAGGTATAGTCGCCATGTGCCAGTACTTTATCTTTCATCAAATCGATGGTTAACTTTACTTTCTTACCAATAATTTTTTGTTCGAAATTGTCTAAGACATTTAGTATCATTTCGTTCATATCGAAGTCGGTTTTGTTTAGTACAAGAGCGCCACTTTCCATTTTTGACAAATCAAGTAAATCATTAATCATCTTGATCAACCGATCACTTTCATTTAATACGATTTTTAAATACCGTTCTTGTTTATCCGCTTCAATTGTGCCATCCAGTATGCCTTGAGTATACCCTTTTATGGTTGTCAATGGTGTCCTCAAATCATGTGACAAACTTGATATGAACATGCGTTTTATATTTTCTTGTTCATTTAGTTCGTCTGCCATACTATTAAAACTTTCAGCAAGTTCACCGAGCTCATCTTTGCGATTAATGATGATTTTTTTATCAAAATTACCTTCCGAAATATATTTCGCAGATTCATTAATGACATTGATTTCATAACCCATGCGCCGAGTCATGAGGAAAATGAGTATGACGGCAAAGACACCTGAACTGGCGATCGAAATAAAAATAATTATGGACACCTTTGAAATGGTATCTTCTATTTCGGGCATGGGTACATTTACAAACATCGCATAAGTCGTATCACCTACGTTGAATGGGTATCCAACCCTTAGCATACGCTCTTTATAGAGACCCTTATACAAGACTTCTCGGCTCGTTGTCTTACCTGAAAACACAATTTTCATATCGGCAGTCAAATCCGGGAATAGAGTGATATCATCCAAAGTATTGTTTTCACTTTCTGTTGAATAAAGGGCACCACTTTCTGAAAATAGCCAAATATTCGCACCCGTGTAACCATCTAGTAGCATAACCTGTTCCTGTAAAACAGTTAAGCTGATTGTGTTCACATAACGGCTACTAATGAGGGCTTCATAGTTTGAAACCCTCTTAATAATTAACTCTGTTTCATGGTTAACAAAATAGATGTCCAGAACGGTTCTGACACCTATGATAATCAATATAAATGAAATCAAAAAAATCATGATATAGACAAATGCAAATTTATGAAATATCGTCTTCATGGTTACCCTCTACCGCCTCTAACTTTGCAACTATTCAATCTTAAATTTATAACCTACGCCCCAAACGGTTTTAATTTCCCATCCGTTGTTTTCGCGTTCAAATTTTTCTCTCAACCGCTTAATATGTACATCTACAGTTCGCGTTTCGCCAAAAAAATCATAGCCCCAAATGTGATCGAGTAATTGTTCTCTCGTAAAAACGCGGTTTGGATGGCTGACAAGGTAATTTAGAAGTTCAATCTCCTTTGGTGGCAGCTCTAAAATATCGCCAAAATAAGTGACATTATAATCCGTCATATTTATGGTTAAATTGACAACGCTAACAATACCTTCTTGTTCCATTTTATCCGCCATTTGAAATCTTCTAATGACAGCTTTGACGCGCGCTGTCATCTCTTTAGGGTCAAATGGTTTAACAATATAATCGTCCGCACCTAGTTCAAGACCTAGAACTTTATCAAATGTTTCATCTTTTGCTGTTACCATAATAACTGGAACAGACCCCATTTTTCTGACGGCTTTTAAAGTGTCATAGCCATCCATTCCTGGCATCATAATATCAAGCAGTATAAGATCAGGTGCATTTGTTTTGCAAGCTTCAACACCCTTCTCGCCGCTCTCAAATTGTTCGACGGAGTAACCTTCCTTTGTTAAATAAAGTGTAATGAGTTCTCTAATGTTTTCATCATCATCAATTACAAAAATTCTCTTATTCATACCCACGGCCTCCTTAAAAAAAATGAGCATTATTTATAAATAATGCTCATTAACACTTATATTATATTATACATTATTTAATCGACAACTTCCAATTGAGAAATAGCCTAGGATGTAAACAATTTGTGTCTATCTGTTAAGGAATGCCTTATAAGCTTTAAACGTCATAAAAACATCTACTTTGCTCACAATTTCATAAGGTGCATGCATACTCAAAACTGGAACGCCACAATCTACGACTTCAGCATTTGAATTGGCTAAAATATATGCGATTGTACCACCGCCGCCTTGATCAACTTTACCAAGTTCACCAATTTGCCAAACAACATTGTTGTCATTAAATAATTTGCGAACTTCACCTAAGAATTCTGCATTAGCATCGTTACAGCCACCTTTGCCTCTTGACCCTGTATACTTAACAAGTTGAACCCCTTTGCCAATAAGTGGTGCATTTTTTTTATCATACGCGCTTGAATAATTTGGATCATAGGCTGCACCTACATCTCCTGATAGTACTTTTGTTTGCGAGATACAACGTCTTAAATAAAGGTCGTTATAAGTCGTCTCTTGAAGCGCAATCAATTCAGCCACAACATTTTCAAAATAACGCGACTGTGACCCTGTATTGCCCTGGCTACCCACTTCTTCTTTGTCCATGAACATACCACAAGCTGTCGTTTCAACATTTTCAAGTTCAAACAATGCCGAAAGTCCTGCGTATGAGCACACACGATCGTCATGACCATAAGCAGAGATCATACTTCTATCAAATCCAAGATCTTTCGCTTTACCAGCTGGAACAATTTCAAACTCAGCCGATAAAAAATCTTCTTCAGTAATCCCATATTTTTCACTTAATATTTTTAGTACATGGAGTTTCACTTTGTCTTTTGTCTTGTCATCGCCAATTGGCATGTTGCCAACAAGAACGTTTAGGGTTTCACCATCAATGCCTTCAGCAAGGGTTTTGGCAGATTGATCCTTTGCAAGATGTGGCAACAAATCTGTAATTGCAAAGATAGGATCGCTTTCGTCTTCGCCTATTACAACTTCTATTTTTTCATTGTTTTTATTAAAGACAACACCGTGTAGCGCAAGTGGCGTTGCTGTCCACTGGTATTTTTTAATGCCGCCATAGTAATGGGTTTTAAAAAATGCCAAGTCACTCTCTTCATACAATGGAAATGGTTTAAGATCAAGTCTCGGAACATCAATATGTGCGCCAACGATATTCAACCCATCTTTTAAGGGTTTAGAACCGATAATAAACATAATGATTGATTTATCTCGATTCATCGCATAGATCTTAGAACCAGTTTGACACTTTTCTTCGCCGCTTAAAAAAGCTTCAATGTTTTTATAACCGTTGATTTCTGCAAGTCTCAAAATTTCATTTGCACTTTCACGTTCAGTCTTACCAGCATCTAGAAATTTTTTATAATTTTCACTTAAGGCAAAGCATGCTTTGAGTTCAGATTCATTAAGTGCTTCCCATGCATTTTTGAAATTGTGTGATAGAGATTTTGATAACGCTTCGAAATTAGTAGAATTTTCCATAAAGCCCCCTCAAAAATTTGAATTGTTCTAAATATTGTGTAATTCTAATATATAGGATACCGAAATAAATGCATCAATTCAAGAGAATTAAATTTTTGTAATATTATGGCGAATCCCATAGAGTGCAGCTTGTGTACGATCTGTCACTTTGATTTTTTTAAAAATATTTGAAACGTGATTTTTCACAGTCTTTTCACTAATATATAAGTCTATGGCAATTTCTTTATTATTGAAACCCTTTGAAATAAGTCGTATGACTTCATACTCGCGTTTCGTTAAATTATTTCCAATGACATTTTCGCTATATTTATCTTTAACTTTTAAATCCTGGACTAAAATTCCAGATAATGTTGGATGAATACAAACCTCGCCTTGAACAACTTGATGAATCGCCATAATTAATGAAGCGACATCCGCATCTTTTAGGATATAACCTTCAGCACCAAGATTAATGGATTCAATTAAATACTGTGCATCTTCATGAATTGTGAGCATAATGACTTTTATTTCTGGAAATAAATGCTTAATCTGTTTTAAACATTCAATACCATTCATTTTGGGCATGTTAATATCAAGCAAAATAACATTTGGACGTGTGGCATTTATGACTTCTAAAGCACTATGGCCATCACCTGCAAGCGCTACAATTTCAAAAGAAGCGTCTAGTTCAAGCAATTTTTTAATGCCTTCACGCATCAATGTGTGATCATCAACTATGGCTATTTTGATTTTTTTCATATTGCCCCCCACTTTGAATCTGAATTTCATTATAACATAAAAGCCCACGTGTATAAATAAACGTGGGCTTTTTTTGAATCTAGTCTTTATAAACAATTTCAACATTATCGAGTTGTTGCTTAAAGTTTTTTCTGAAAGCTTTTAAATAAGCTTCTCTTAATTCTGCTTGCTCAATTTGCTCAGCATCTGTCAAACCTTCGAGCTTTTTTTTCTTTGCAAGTATATTGATTCTGTCTAATTTTTCTTGTCCTAGCACGGTATTTCCTTTCTTATTACAACAATTGATCCCACCTGTTTATCTACGCTTTTAAAGGTCCAAGCACTTTTTCAACAGCTTCGACAATTTCATTTGTTTTAATTATATCATATATTTTATTGAAATCTATGCTCATAACTCTGTCTTCTACTATTTTGGTAACATGTGAACGCACAACATTGTAAGCTGCGCTTGTTCCAATACCAAGTTTTGAAGCATCACCAAAATCGATTGCCTGAGCCGCACTTAAAAGCTCTATTGCTATGACATTTTGAGCATTAAATAAAATTTCTTTTGCTTTTCTTGCTGCTATGGTCCCCATGCTGACATGGTCTTCTTGATTCGCTGATGACGAGATTGAATCAACACTCGCAGGATGCGCTAATACTTTATTTTCTGAAACAAGTGCCGCCGCTGCATATTGTGCAATCATGAAGCCTGAATGCAATCCGCCATTTGGCGTTAAAAAGGCAGGCAATCCGCTGAGTTGTGGATTAACCAAGCGTTCGATGCGTCTTTCAGCTACATTTGCCACTTCCGCAAGTGCAATACCTAGAAAATCAAAGGGTAATGCCATTGGTTGACCATGGAAATTGCCACCTGAGAATACAACACCATCTTCTGGGAATAAAATAGGATTGTCCGTTACTGCATTAATCTCTATATTAATTCTTTCAACCACATAATTTACGGCATCTTTAGAAGCACCATGAATTTGCGGAATACAACGTAATGTGTAAGCATCTTGAACACGTATATCGCCTTGCAAGGTTGTTAGGCCACTATTTTGAAGCAATCTAAGCATATTTGCAGCTGTATCAATTTGACCTTTGTGCGGTCTAACGGCATGAAGTCTTGGGTCAAACGCATCCGTGATGCCGTTTAATGCTTCTACTGTCAACGCTGCAGAAATATCACTTAATTTAAGCAGTTGAATGGCTTCATAGGCCGCAATTGTACCCACAGCTGTCATAACTTGTGTGCCATTGATTAGTGCAAGGCCTTCTTTTGAGGTCAACTTGATTGTTGAAAGTCCTGCACGTTTCATTGCTTCAGCACCATCAAGTCGCTCATTTTTATAAATTGCTTCGCCAAGGCCAAGTAAAACCAAAACCATATGTGATAATGGCGCTAAATCGCCACTTGCACCCAATGAACCTTTTTCAGGAATAATTGGGTGAACCCCTGCATTCAACATATCAACGAGTGTCTGAATCGTAATTGGATGAATGCCGCTATGACCTTTTGCAAGATTATTGACACGAAGAAGCATAATGGCTCTGACAATTTCTTCTGAAAAGGGATTGCCAACACCACACGAATGACTGATAATCAGATTGGTCTGAAGATCCTGTGACGCTTCTTTTGAAATCAATATATCAGAGAATTTACCAAAACCTGTTGTTATGCCGTACACTACTTTTTTAGAATCTACGAGTTCATCTACGAATTTTCTAGCAATGACAACTTTTTCCTTAGCTTCTTCCGAAATCTCTACTTTGTATCCAAATCTAGATACTTCAAGTACTTGATCTATCGTTAAGCTTTGTCCATCAATAATAACTACATTTTTCATAGCTTTTCCCCTTTTAAAAAAAGTTTTAGTTAAATTATAAACACTTAGCGTCTTTTTTGAGACTTTTGCGTTTTGTTGAATTTAGGTCTAATTAAGGCTTTGTCATGTGTGCCAATTAAATCTTGGCGGTCTGAAAGAATTAACGCTTCATAGACGAGGTCATAATTCTTTGGGTTTTTATACTGAAGCAATGCACGTTGCATCGCTTTTTCTTGACGTGTTTTCGGCACATAAACAGGTTTCATCGTTCTTGGATCAATTCCCGTATGATACATACAAGTGCTTAATGTCCCAGGTGTCGGATAAAAATCTTGGACTTGCTCAGGTGTATAGTGGATGTCTCTTAGATATTCAGCAAGCCTAATGGCTGATTTCAATGTGCTTCCAGGATGTGAACTCATCAAGTACGGAATGATATATTGATCCTTACCAAGTGATTTATTGATATCGTCAAAAGATTTTACAAACTGACTATAAAGCTTCCCACTCGGTTTACCCATATAGTCGAGGACGACTTCATCAATGTGTTCAGGGGCTACTTTAAGCTGGCCGCTCACATGATATTGACATAAGTCCACAAAAAAAGTTTTGTCTGGATCATGCATAAGGTAATCGTATCTAATCCCACTTCGAATAAATACTTTCTTAACACCCTCAAGTTTTCTGAGTTTTGTAAGCATTTCATTATAATCTTTGTGATCGACATTTAAATGTTTGCAAGGTTCTGGGTATAGACACTGTCTGTCTTTACAAGCACCTACTTTAAGTTGTTTGTCACATGCAGGGTTTCTAAAGTTTGCTGTTGGTCCACCAACATCGTTGATGTAGCCTTTGAAATCTTTATCAGCAATGATTTGTTGTGCTTCTTCTATAATAGATGTATGTGATCTTGAACTGACAATGCGTCCTTGATGGAAGGTTAATGCACAAAATGAGCAACTTCCAAAGCAACCGCGTTCACTTATTATGCTAAGTTTAACTTCTTGAATAGCCGGTATGCCACCTTGTTCAATGTACGACGGGTGGATTTCTCTCTGATAACCGAGTTTGAATGTCCAGTCCAAATCTTCACGTTCAAGAGGACGCGTCGGCGGATTTTGAACGATATATCTATCTTTGTGCTTTTGAACAAGTGTCTTACCTCTAATTGGATCTTGCTCGTCATAGATCTTTTTAAAGCTTTTAGCATAAGCAATTTTATCTTGGCTAACGGTTTCGAAAGGGTCAATCTCAACATAAGCAGGCAACATGTCAAGATGATCTGTTATGAAGCAGGTTCCTGGAATATGTTGAATGTATTGAATATCAATGCCGTTATTTAAATATTCTGCGATTTCTACAATCTGATTTTCACCCATCCCATAGACGAGTAAATCCGCATCACAATCAAATAAAATTGAACGACGGACCGCATCATCCCAATAATCATAATGCGCAAAACGTCGTAATGACGCTTCAATGCCACCGATGATTACTGTGGCATCTTTAAATGTTTTTCGAATTAAATTGGTATAGACAATCGTCGCTCGATCAGGTCTAAGCCCCATTTGTCCGCCTGGTGAAAAGCTATCCGTTGTCCTGCGTCGCTTAGATACATAGTAATGATTGACCATTGAATCCATGTTTCCAGCTGACACGAGGAAACCCAGTCTTGGCTTTCCTAGAACCGCTATACTCTCTGGATTATTCCAATCTGGTTGTGCAATGATACCGACTTTAAAACCGGCATCCAATAAAACCCTTGCAATGATCGTTGGACCAAATGTTGGATGATCGACATAAGCGTCTCCAGATACGAGGACGAAGTCGACACCTTCCCATTCAAGTTTTTTTAAGTCTTCCCGATTCATTGGAAGAAAATCGTTTAATATCATTTTTACCCTTTCTTACCATCGCCTTGCGCATGGCTTAAATATGGAATAACTATTTATTACTATAATAAAGCGGTTATCTGCTTAATCAATAAGTACTTTTTCACTTGTGCGAAGATATACTCAAGAGAGTTTATCAATTGTGGCGCGATTATTCAAGTCATAATTACTGAAGAAATTGTAAATTAATCTCACTTTTTTATAATTCAACTTTTTCATTGAAAATTCTAAAACCTTCATCAATGGCATCAATCACACGTTCATCCAATTGTGATAAGATACTTTCAACATAATTAATACGATTCTCCATAACGCGTTTAATCAGATCATGCCCCTTTTGGAGGACAACAATTCTAACAATGCGTCGGTCATTTTCATCTTTGACGCGTCTTACAAGTTCGTTTCTTTCCATACGATCAAGCAAGTCTGTTACAGTGCTACAGGCTAAATACATTCTTGAACTTAGTTCGCCAATGGTAAGGTTTTCTTCATTTCTCAAGTACTGTAATGCTTCAAATTGTGGGGGTGTAATATCGACATCATTTAATATTTCACGGCCTTTTTTCTTTATCTTATAACAAACGCGTCTTAAATTTTCTTCTATTCTAATCGTTCGATCACTCATACTGTCTCCTCCAATACTTTCTCTTAAACTCTATTTTACCGAATATAAATGCTTAGGTAAACTAAATTTTATAATTACATTGTTATTTAAGTCTGTTCTATGTTAGAATATATTAAGTTTTTATTACAAATAAGGGGGCAACATGAAGCATAAAATAAAAATCATGATCACACCCAGCACGGATAAACCAGCTAGACATTTAAAAATAAATACGTCCGTCGCATTAACAATGCTGGTCGCTTTAGTTATTGTCAATGTTTCCTTTCTAATAAACACTTTCTATTCAAAAAATGTTTCAGATACTTTATCGCATGAGAACACGGTGTTATCAGAGAACCTTATGATGACGCAAGATAAAATCGATAGGCTTGAAGATATCAATGCGAATAAAACCGATGAAATAGCGAAACTTAAACTTTCCATTAAAACGTCAAATGATTTCCTCGTTGATAGGCTTTTGGAAATGGAGCAAACTCAAAAGTATGTCTCTCAACTCGTCGTCCTATTTAATGACGAAACAACATCAAGTGTCGAAATGCCTATCAGCCGATCTTTTAACAGATTGACGCAAGCATCGGAAACTGCAGCCGCTTCAGATACGTCTGAAATTGTAATTGTATCACCTGATGAAAAACTTCTATCTGAAATGGATGCCTTAATAGCAACAGATGAAATTTCATTAATCATCAACGAACAATCGAATGCTTATAAAGATCTTGTCGACACATTAACCAAACAAATCAGTTATCTCGAAAGCCGTCCTGATTTTTATCCAACAAATGGCACTTTTAGTTCACCATTTGGTTACCGCAGCGATCCAATTACGGGTATTTCCACACTTCATTCTGGTATCGACATTAGCAATCAAGTTGGAACGGCTATTTATGCAGCAGGTTCAGGCATTGTCACTTACTCCGGTTACGATGGCAACTTTGGAAATGTTTTGATCATAGATCATGGGCATGGTTATGAGACGGCATATGCGCACTGTAAGACACTCTTGTACGCGCCAGGAGATGAAGTGTCGAAAGGCGAGCAAGTGGCCATCATGGGCGCCACAGGGCGCACGACTGGACCTCACCTCCATTTTGAGATTCGTTATAATAAAACGCCGATCAATCCACTTAAAATTATCCAAAAATAAAACTTAATCCATTCACACAAAATGAAACGGACTGTATAAATCATAATTGATTTGTCACAGTCCGTTTATTATTTTGCGATTAACCTATTGATTATTTTATGATGTCTATTGCCTCTTTGTTTTGAACTTCAGCTAAAAGGCTACGTACAGAATCACTCTCTGTAATTTTTTTACTAAGATTGATTTCAAATATTGCACGTTTATAACCTTCTCTACAGAGTTCGAGGTTAACAGGCTCATGTGTATCACGATCGTATGCTATTGAATTTTCGAACACACCATCTCTTGCAATTTTAAAGACGATATTGTTGTCAATAAAAGAACCTTTTTCCATAAATGTTTGTGAGGCAACAAAGCCTTCTTTCGTATTTAACAAATCTTGACCCAATATGACGTAATCGTTTTTAATACCTAATAAGTTTAGCGTTGTTGGTAAAAAATCAATTTGACCACCTGTTATATCAACCGTTTCATTAATACCTGAATTTGGAATGTGTACAACCAGTGGAATATTAAACATATCTTCATGCGTATACGTACTACCTGTAAAATTTTCCATTCTTTCAACGGTCATTTCATCTTCCATACCGATTCCAAAATGATCACCATAGAATATAATTACTGAGTTATCATACATACCTTCCGCTTTCAAGCCTTCAATAAATTTACCAAATGCATCATCCATATAATGTACCGCTTGTAAATAGTGTCCAAAGAAATTTTCATCTTCCGGTTGAAGGGTAATCCATCTCTTATCTTCTGGGATCTCAAATGGTTTGTGCGATGAGAGCGTTACTAAAAACGAAAAGCTTTTGTCCCCTTTTTCTTTCATGTAAGGAATGGATTGCTTGAAAAAGTCATGATCGTCCAAACCAAACACAATTTTTTCACCCATGACATAATTGTCTTCAAAGTAACTCTTTTCAAAACCAATTTGTGGGTATATATTCATGCGATTCCAAAAGCTTGCGGTGTAACCATGATATGAAGTAGCGCTATAACCTTGTTCTCTCATAATCCATGGTAAACCATAAAACCCATTTTTTTCATAAACATTATAGGTGTTGCCTGAGGTTATCGGATAAAGGGAATTGAGCGATGTAAACTCTGCATCAGATGTATTTCCTTTTCCTAATTGCTGATAATAGTTTGAAAAATAAATAGAATCTTTTGACATGATTTTATTAATATTTGGTGTGATTTCTTGACCGTTATAAAACTTTCCTATCATGTCATTCTGCAATGACTCAATTTGAATGACGATGACATTTCTATCTTTCGCAATTCCAAAATAATTACCAGAAGCACTTTCGCCATGCTCTTTTTGCAATGTGTCAATAAGCGTACTGCGCTCACTTGGCTCAAGTTGATTGTTTTCAGTGTCCAATGAAATAATGTCATAGACGTGGTAATTGAAAAACTCATATTTTTTAATGCCAGTATAGATCGATGAGAACGAGATGCTTAAAATGATTGATGGCAATACGATCAACGTCATAATGAAAGTTAGTTTGTGTGTGTATAGACGAAGGGGGCCTTTCGCTTTCGTAATCATAACAAAAGCAAATAAGTCGATAAACAAGATAACGTCCGTCACTTTGATAATTGAAAAAATAATCGAACTAACAGAGCCGACAAAAGTTGCTTGATTCATCAGTTTTACGGATAAAAAATCGTTGAAATAGCGATAATATAGCAAATCGCCAAACATAATCAGTGTAATCAATCCACTTACGCCCAAATACCATTTTTTTGCCCGATATAGTAATGTAAGAACGAGGAAAAACACACATACGGTAACCAAAATATATTTTATTTTGTTAAATGGCATTCCTGTCGAAAAGTTAAAATAACTTACTTTTATAATAAACGTGAAAATTAGTATTATCGCATATTTAAAATATTCATTTGTGAATTTAAATTTCTTTAAAAAAGCTTTCAAATAATTCATTAGTATGCCTCCATAAATTCCATTATATGCCCTGATTATGAAGATTACAACCGTTCAAATGTAACATTATTTTCACATTTTCGAGTTTTAGGCACCTAAAATTAAAAACCACGCATTTGCGTGGTTTGTTGAAACAAATTGTGATGAGATCCAGAATGCCGTCATCCCAAAAATCTCACACCACACCTAATCCAGGTGGGTGGACTATCTATTGTTTCTGACATCTACCTAAAGCAGCTCGTCATACGCAGCAGAACACGTTCTCCCTATAAATAATCAGTGGTAAAATTTAAAAAGATAACCAACATCCCAGAACTTACTTATATTATACCCTCAAACACTAAAAATATCAATCTTTAGCGACGTCTTTCCTTAGAATGGTTAATACATTTTCAATGTCTACAGGTAACTTACACACGATTGATACTTTATCATTTTCTCGCGGTGGCTTAAAAGACATCTCATGACAATGCAGTGCTTGTCGATCTATCATATCTGATTTTTGGCCATAAAGATGATCCCCTACTATTGGATGCCCTATATGGGAAAAGTGAACCCGTATTTGGTGCGTCCTTCCCGTTTCAAGAGAAATTTTAATATAGGTGTAATTTTTGAAGCGTTCAATCACTTCGTAGTGTGTGATAGATGCAAGCCCCGTATCGATAACAATGCGCTTAATATCAAGTTCCGCTTCTCTATCAATCGGTAAATTTATGGTCCCTTTTTCGTTGGATAACGCTCCTTCGACAATCGCTAAATAAAATTTATCAACCGCATGCATTTGCATTTGTTCAGAAACGATCTGTTGAGCAAATGCATTTTTCGCAATTAAAACAATACCCGAAGTATCTCGATCTAATCGATTGATGAATCTTATCTTATAGTTTTGACCAATCTGATATTGATGATAAGACAATGCATTGGCCAATGTACCTTCAGGATGGCCTTTCGTAGGGTGAACCACTAAAAATGGCGGTTTATCAACAACGAGGATATCGCCGTCTTCGTAAAGAACGGTCGCCAAAATATCATTCGGTTCAAAAGTATTTTCATCATGATCCAGCATCATAGAAATGATATCCTTATGCTGGACCATTCGATTGACAGATCCACTTTTATTATTCAACCAAATATTGTTGTTGTTTTTACATTTTCTTATTAACCGACTTGAAATATTCATCGATGTTGCAAGCACATCTATGATTTTAAGCCCTTCATCCTTCAATTCAACCTCATAATCAAGACGCAAGGATTCTTTATTGATAAACATAATTCACCATTCTGTCATAACAGCCTTCCTATTTCAATTTAAAAATTATATCTAAGCAATAAAACAGAGCGCGTCTCAATTTCTCTTAGAAGTATATAATGCCTATATTTATTCTCTGCTAGCAAGCGCACATCTTCTAATTGCATCGTATTAGAAAATTCAATAATATCTACTGATGTCTTCTTCCACCCACACTTTAACAATTTACCCACGCCTTCTTTCGTAGCAAGTTCAAGTGGCATCGATCCATAGACATTGCCATAAATAACATCATGCGACTGCCAAAAATTATTGTGACTGTCAAGTGAATCCGAAACAACAAGTTCTTCTGTTCGATCTTTTGAGTAATATTCAATTTCATTACCTTCAAACACATTTTGAAAATACATAGGTTTATACAAAAAATCTAATGTGTTAATTGTTTTGTAGGCGTTTTCTTTGGATTGAATCGGCTGAATAACAATTGATGCCTCGTTGACATTTTCAGCCCAATATACATTTTTAATCTGGGTTGCTACATCCTTGATAATCCTAACACACATGTCTACTTCTTCAGCATCTCCTTTGACAAGAGAATCGCTTAATCGCTCAACCGCTTCCTTCAAATCATCAATGTGATAGTTCATCAGGCCCCCAAAGTGTTCTCAATAACTTTGCAAAGTTTGTCCACAGCTTCAATAGGTGTCCAATAACTCGTGACAAATCTAAATTCATCCTCTTCTGATCCGTTGATTTTAAGTCCAGATTCAAATAAAGCGTCAACGAAAGTCGCTTCTGAACACTTCAATTTAATTTTACAAAAAACCATATTAATATCTAAACGGTCTTCCATGACTGTAACGCCCTCTATTTCAGACAACTTTTCAGCCAAGCGTTTTGCCAATTCGTGATCGCGTTCAAGTCGATCCACCATTTCATCTAAAGCAACAATACCTGCTGCCGCTAAAAAACCAGCTTGTCTAAGCCCGCCACCCATGAGTTTTCTATTTTTTCTAGCACGCTCTATAAAGGATCGAGTGCCCACTAACATTGAGCCTACCGGTGCACATAATCCTTTACTAAGACAGAACATAATAGAATCAGCATATTGTGCAACTTCTTTGCCATCAACACCTAGGGCATGAGCCGCATTAAAAAGTCTCGCCCCATCAAGATGTAATGGAATCTCATGTTTCTGAGCAAGTTCATAAATCGCCTTCATTTCACTGAGTTTAATGACCGCACCACTTGAGTGCGCATTTTCTAAACAAATCAACCCAGTATCTGGGTAGTGTATGTCTTCCGTCCGAATCATTCTTGCAACATCTTTAATCTGCATAGAGCCATTGTGCGTTGGCACTTGCCTAAGTTGAACGCCTGATATCAGAGCAGCAGCACCCACCTCATGCATAAGTATATGACAAGCATCGCCTAAAAGCACTTCATCGCCTCGCTTTGTATGCGTAAGAACTGCCAATTGATTGCCAAACGTACCGCTCGGTACAAATAAGGCTGCTTCTTTTCCTAACAAGGCGGCACTTTTCTCTTCTAATTCTATAATGGTCGGATCATCTCCATAAACATCATCGCCAACTTTTGCTTTGAACATTGCCTCTCGCATTTTGTCCGTAGGCATTGTGACTGTATCACTTCTAAAATCAAAATACGCCATAATCTTCACCTTCACATAATTAGTCTGAACCCTATATAACTAATACAATTATAGCATAGGAAAATGATTTAAAAAGAATAATTTAGCCCCTTTTGTTATAAACATCGCCCTTATAAAATGCTTATTTTCCGAATATTCAACTTTTATTTGATGCGTTATCACTTATTTCGCATTCTTTTTAACTATTTAAACATAACAAGCTCGTGTTTTAAATAATCATTAATGCTGAAACCACTAACATATATTTTCCAATGATTACATGTAACAAATGGCTTATTGAATTAAACATACCAATGAATGATCCCCCTCATTATCGTCTAAATCTTAGTAAAACATGTGACGGTCAATGCAAAAAAACACGAACATTAATAAGAATAATATTGAAAAAGCATTCTTTAAATAAACCTGTATGAATATTTAAACACAACATTCTCAAGCTTTTTTAATAAAAATAAATTCTTTACAATTTCATTCATTATGATATAATCATTCATAATATGATGTATTACAACCATTTAAGGAGGCTCAAAAATGCTTTATGTTATCGAACAAGTAGACAAATCACCTAGTCGTTTGGCCGCACTTTTAAAGAAACACCCTGAAATTCAATTTTTATCATTATTAGGTGTCGACTTTGGCAATAATCACACAGATGAAAAAATTCCCGTAAATCTCGTTATTGATTCCCTTGAAGATTTTTTTATAAACGGCATTCAAACAGATGGCTCTTCAGTTTATTTACCTGAGATCGCATCAATTAACAATGGAAAAATCGATTTGATTCCAGATTTAAATGCGAATTGGATTGTCGATTATAATATGGCGCACACGCTTGAAGATGGTAATCTATGTGGCTCATTAATTATTCCTGCTTTCTTGATTCATGAAGGCAAGGAAGTCTGTTCAAGAAGCGTTTTAAAAAATGCTGTTGCAAGTTTCAAAACTGAAATTATTTCGCTTTTCAAAACCAATCCACAATTATTTGATGAATACGAAGGCTTAACTTCAACAGATGATATTGAGGATGTCATATTGACAAGTGCAACTGAGCTCGAATTTTGGGTGAAAACGCCGGATTCAAAAACGGACATTGAAAAATTGACGACCTCTCAAAATCTTAAAGAGCAGTATTGGAAACGGACCTATGGACAAGTAAGAACCTCTCTTGAAAAATCGTTGTTGGCACTAGAAAAGTATGGTTTTGAACCTGAAATGGGTCATAAAGAAGTCGGTGGCGTTACGTCAAAATTATCTGGCACCAATTTTCACACACACATTATGGAACAACTTGAAATTGATTGGAAATTCGACAAAACGTTACTTGCAGCAGATAAAGAACTCCTTGCTAAGGACATCATCAAGGATGTTTTCGAAGCCAATGGGTTATCCGTTACATTTCAAGCAAAGCCATTGGAAGGGGTAGCTGGAAGCGGTGAACACCACCATGTCGGTGCAGCTCTGAAATTGAAAAACGGTAACATAATCAACCTTTTTTCACCAAAAGATATGAAGAAAAACTTTATGACAAAAATTGCTTATGGAGCGATGATGGGTATCTTGAAAAACTATGAAATTATCAATCCTTTTGTATCCTCAACAAATGACAGTTTGAACAGACTTAAACCAGGGTTTGAAGCCCCTGTTTGTATCGTTTCATCACTTGGACATTCACCTAACGCACCCTCAAGAAACCGCACCGTGCTGATTGGTCTCATTCGTGATCTCAAAAATAAATATGCAACACGTTTCGAACTTCGTTCACCAAATCCAAGCTCAAATTCTTACCTTTTATTAGCTGCAGTTTGTCAATCTAGTATTGACGGTATCAAAGCAGTCCTTAACAGTGGACTTGATATTGATACGATTGAAAATAGCTTCAATAAAGGTTATGGTGATAAACATTTCTACTTAGAAGAAAACCGTCTCTATAGAACAGAAGACGATGTCTTTGACGATTTTTCACCTGAAGAACGCGACAAATTGTTTGGTATACCTCCAAAAACGGTTTACGAAAACCTACTCTCATTTGATCATTTTAGTGATAAAACTAAAATACTTTATAATAACGATGTTTTCACGAACCGAATCATCGCTTCATATAAATCTTATATGCTTAGCGAATGGTCTATAGAGCTCAAAGATCGTATTATTCCGGATCACGTCAGTACCATTAGACGATTTTCAAAACTGCATACAGAGGAAGAAATCACAGATTTGGACATTGTCAATTGGGAAAAAATTAAGGCCATTAAACATCACTTAATGAAAGACGCCATTTCATCAAAATCTTTGTTTACAAGAATCAAAGAAGCTCTAAATGATGAAAACTATTCACTGGCATCTTTGCTCCAGATAGAAATGAATGCCCAAATGTCTCTTCTCACAAAAATGTATTTAGATTATAGACGCAATTTGATTGTCATCAGCCAATAGACTAAATACCTGTCACTTAAATATGAAAACAATAAAATAAACCCTCTCAAAATGATTGTCTCATTTTGAGAGGGTCTTTTTAACTACTAAAGATTTATTACTTAGTCGTTAAGTTTGTGAATGAATAAGCCACTTCTGAGTTTAGGTTCAAACCAAGTTGACTTAGGCGGCATAACTTCTCCAGCATTTGCAATATCAATCAAATCGTCCATTGTTGTCGGATACATTGAAAAAGCAACCGCAAATCCATCTTCAACTCTTTTTTCTAATTCTTTTAGACCCCTGATACCGCCTACAAAGTCTATACGCATATCCGTTCTTGGGTCTTCAATACCTAAGATTGGTTGAAGAAGATTTTTTTGAAGAATGGATACGTCAAGTCTGTCAACTGGATCTTGTTCATTATAAGTGCCTTGTTTTGCTGTGATTTGGAACCAAGCATTGTCAAAGTACATACCAAAAGTTGCACGCTTCATCGGTTTAAAAGGTTCACTTTGGTTCATTTTTTCAACTTCGAATTTTTCCGATACAGCTGCTAAGAAGGCTTCTTTTGTATGACCAAATAGATCTTTCACAACGCGGTTATAGTCCATAATGAATAAGTCCTCATCTGGGAAAATAACAGCCATGAAGTAGTTAAACTCTTCAGAACCATTGTAATCAGGAAATTCTTCTCTGCGTTTTAAACCAACTTTTACAGAAGATGCCGATCTGTGGTGGCCATCTGCGATATATAGATAATCAATACCGTCGAAAATTTCAGCCACTCTACTTACCAAACTCAAATCATCCAGTTTCCAGAAAATATGTGTAATTGCATCGTCAGATGTGAAATTGTAAATTGGCATATGGAATTTGATCCAATCGTTTACAATTCTGTTGATTTCATCATTTTTTCTATAAGATAAGAAAACAGGTTCTGTATTTGCATCGCAGTAATCAAAATTGTTAATTCTATCTATTTCTTTTGCAGGTCTAGTGAACTCGTGTTTCTTAATGATATCATTCAAGTAATCATCAATAGAGGTACATGCAACGATACCTGTTTGTACACGGCCGTTCATTAATTGTCTGTAAATATAATAGATTGGCTCTTGATCTTGGCTCAAGATACCTTCTGAGATAAATTTATCAAGATTTTTTCTAGCCGTCTCATAAACTAATTTGTCATAATCGCCAACTGAATCTGGTAAATCGATTTCAGAACGGACAATATGCAAGTAAGAATTAGGATTGCCTTCAGCCATTTCTTTTGCTTCTTTTCTATTCATTACATCGTATGGTAAACATGCTACTTGCTCTGCAAGTTCTTGCTTTGGAATAACACCTTTAAACGGTCTCACTATTGCCACAATATACCTCCATCATAAATAAACTATAAATTGAAATGCGCTTTTATTACGGCGATCGTTTCATCACCAATACGTTCTTGTGCTTCACCAGTTGAAGCGCCAATATGTGGTGTTGCAGATACTTTAGGATGATTAATTAATTCTTGATTTTTTGTTGGTTCTTCTTCAAATACGTCAATACCTGCTCCAGCAACTTTATTTGAATTAAGCGCTTCAAGCAAATCTGCTTCGTCAATGACGCCGCCTCTTGCTGTGTTAATAACATAGACGCCATCTTTCATCATGTCAAATTGTTCTTTCTTAAGTGTTGCGCCAACGTTTTTATCAAATGGAATATGAAGTGATATAAAATCAGAAACTTTTAAAAGTTCGTTCATTGGCATATAGTCAAATTGGCTGTATGCATCGAGCTTACCTCTTCTATTCGTGTAAACAACTTTCATGCCCAATGCCTTCGCACGAATGGCTACTTCATAAGAAATTCTACCCATTCCAATCAAACCGAGGGTTTTACCTGAAAGTTCAACGCCATTGTATTTGTTTTTATTCCATTCACCATTTCGCATCGTATAATTAGAAATGTGAATAAATCGCGCTAATGCAAACATGTGACCAATTGCAAGTTCTGCAACGGCTGCACTACTTGAGTTAGGCGTATTTTTCACTGTAAACCCTTGCTCTGTTGCATAAACGTGATCGATATTATCAATACCAACGCCTGCACGAATCATAAGTTTGAGTCGACTGCCTTTTACTTGATCTATTAAGTCTTTGCGTAATTTTGTAGCTGATCTGATAACGACTACATCCGAATCTCTAAGTTGTTCATTGAGTGCTTCGCCATCGTAATGTGCTGTATCCACTAAATGGCCTTGAGCCACCAACTGATCAACTGCACTTTTGTCCATTCCGTCATTTGCCAATATTTTCAATTGCATTTCATGTCCCTCCGATTCATAAACTAGGGCAATTGCTAGCAATTGCCCCGACTGTTATTATAACCCAAGAATTTCTTCGATTACTGATAATAATGTTTTAAGTTCGTCCATAGAAGTATCTGCCATATGTGCAATTCGGAACGTTAAATCTTTCAATTTTCCATAACCATTTGAAATAATATAACCGCGTTTTCCAAGTTCTTTATTGAGATCAGAAACGTTGATTTCTTTAGTGTTTTTGATTGTCGTCAACGTATTTGAAGCATATTTTTCTTCAGCTAACATTTCAAAGTGCTTACTTGCCCATTCTCTAGTAACTTTTGCCATCTCTAAATGTCTTGCAAATCTGTTTTCAAGACCTTCTTCTAATATGTTGTCAAGTTGATAATCAAGTGCAAACATATGCGCTAGCGAAGGTGTAGAAGGGTATTGATAATCTTTGTCTATAATATATTGGTACATTTCTAACAAGTCAAAATATAAACCTCTGAATTCTACTTGTTTAGCCGCTTCAATGGCTTTTTTTGAGATTGAACAGATTGAAAGACCCGCTGGCAAACCCAAACATTTTTGAGTCGATGTGATACAAATATCTACGCCAAGTTTGTCTACTTCAATTTTTGTTCCACCCATAGAGCTTACTGAATCCATACAGAAAATAACATCTGGGTATTTTCTAATGACTTCTGCAATTTCATCAACTGGATTCATAATAGCTGTTGACGTTTCATTATGTGTGATTGTGATTAAATCGTATTTGCCAGTTGCTAATGCTTCCTCAACCATCTCTGGTGTTGTTGGCTTGCCAAGTTCAGATTTAAAAATGTCTGCAGGCACATTATTTGCTTGCGCCATTTTAAACCATCTGTCTCCAAAAGCACCTACAGAAAACACAGCTGCTCTCTTGCGTGTACAAGATCTAATAGCACCTTCCATAAGACCACTACCTGATGACGTTGATAACAAGATTTCGTTTTCAGTATACATCACTTTTCTTAGTTTTTCTGAAATACCTCTTTGTAATGCAGATGCCTCTTTTCCTCTATGGCTGATCTGAGGAGTTGCCATCTTTAAAAGAACATCTTCTCTAACATCTACAGGACCTGGAATAAACAATTTCTTATGCATTCAATCACCTCAAAATTATTATTTTAATCACGTTTATCATATCATTTTAATCGATGAATAACAATATTTGTCCCAGGAAGTTTTAAGATAATTCATTAATTTAATTTCACATCTTAAAATCATAATAAGATTAATTAAAAAACTTCGATTACTTCTAAAGACTTCAAATGAACCATCAAAATCGAAAAGCCGCACCGTATCGGTGCGACTCTTTAAAAAGCAATAATTATACCTTTTTTATCCGCATAAAGAGAAGATAATCCCGCGCATTTGAGCGTAATCACTTCATTAACAGGACTGTTATTTTTAACACCTTCTCCAATCTGATTGGCCCGTACTGGATTTCCAACATGTGTTATGACAACAAGATTTCTACCGTTTTTTGTTATCCCCTCTTGTATAAGTTCAATCAGTCTAAGATAGGCTTTGTTGGTATTTCTAACTTTTTCAATAAGCTTAATTTCACCTTGACCATCCGAACCCATAATTGGGAGTATGTTCAGCGTCGTTGCTATTAAACCTTTCCACTTGGAAATTCTACCATTTTTAATTAAGTTATCTAATGATTCAGATATGAACAACACCGTTGTTTCACTAATAAATTTAGTCATGGTTTGTATAAGTTGTTCACTGGTGTACCCTTGGTTCTTAAATTCATGGATTTTTCGAGCCACTAACGTCTGACCCGCAGCAGCACCTAAAGAATCAAATACATGTATCATTTTTTTGCCTGGATTTTCAGAATCATATATATTTTTCGCAAGAATTGCACTATTGTAAGTTCCACTGAGTTTCGAAGAAATGGTCACAACATAGATTTCATCAGCTTCACACTCAAAATGTTCTAAGAAATCATTTGGAGACGGACATGCAGTTTTAGGTGTTTCCACAGAAAGTTTCATTGCATCAACAAATCGATCAACATCTAGCTGTGCATCATCTATATACTCTTTCCCGTCAAGATAAAGTTTAAATGGCACTAATTCAATTGGATATTGTGCTAAAAATGCCGCATCCACCTCAGTACTACTATCCCCCACTATTTTATACATAGAATCATCTCCTATATTTTTGATAATTCCATTATACGTTACTTCCAATAGTTTTACAAATCAGACATTGCGAGAATTTCTGTTTCACGTTGAATAGCCATCTTTTCAAGTGCTTTAACGCGAATTTTCATGGCATCCACATAGCTTTCATCTTTGATTGATCCAAGATTAATCTTAACGTTGTAAAGTGCAGATAAGATAGCTGTTCGAGCCATCATTGCAGCAACAAGAGCATCCGTTTGTGCATTTACATTGCCTAGCTTGACTAAAACTGCAATATCATCGAATAAACCCTCAGTTTTTTCTGCAACTTCAAGGGGCACGGAAGCTGCATACTTCATACCATCCTGAATCTGCTGGCTACGATTTGCTTTTTCAGCCTCTGTCTCTTTAGGCAACTTATATGCTTTCATAACTGCATCGAACGAGTTTGCGTCTTTATCGATTAAATCGACAAATACTTGTTTGTGTACCGCCATTTTTTCAGCTATAACCGTCATTTCCTCAGAAACAGATTCATAATTTTTCTTACCAATCGTCAAATTTGCAACCATACCAGAAAGTGCTGATGCAAGTGCAGAAGATAAAGCCGCAACACTGCCACCACCTGGAACCGGTTCACTTGATTCTAATTGATTAATAAATGCTTGTAAGCCTAAATCTTTTAACATATCAACCTCCGCTTTTAAGGGTTCATTATAAAGGCAAATGGTTCTCCTTATCGAGAATCAAAACGCCATTCTTGATAACTTTTTCGACGGTACTAACTGCAATATGATAAGGTAAAAATTTGTAAGTTGGGAACTCATGAATGACCAAATCCGCTTTCTTACCAATATCAATACTCCCAATTTGGTCCGCTCTGTCTAGTGCTGCAGCACCATTAATGGTTAATGCAGTGATGGTCTCTTCTATCGTCATCCCCATTTGATTGGTTGCTAGTGCAATCAACAATGGAATCGATTCACTAAAACAGCTCCCAGGGTTAAAGTCCGTTGAAAGTGCAACCACCAAATTGCTATCAATCATAAATCGTGCACGGGCATAATGCTCTTTAAGTGAAAAAGCCGTGTTAGGCAAAAGTGTGGCGACAACACCAGCCAATTTCATCGCTTCAATACCTTTATCAGATGCTTGAAGTAGATGGTCGGCTGATATCGCACCAAGCTCTGCTGCTAGTTCAGCTCCGCCTAGTTGTACGATTTCATCTGCGTGAATTTTAATTTTAAAACCTAGTTTTTTAGCGGCATTTAAAAAACGTCGTGATTGCTCAATTGAAAAGATATTCGCTTCACAGAAAATATCCACAAACTCTGCTAGACCTCTCTCATCAACAATCGGAAGCACTTTTTCGATCATAAATTCGATGAATGCATCTGGATCTTCTTTATAAGCAGCCGGACGTGCATGTGGTCCAAGAAAAGTTGTGATGATATCAAGTGAATGAAGTTTATTGAGTTCTTTCATGACCTCTAATTGTTTGATTTCAGTATCTAGGTCCAGGCCATAGCCACTCTTACCTTCTACAGTCGTCACGCCAAAGCCTGTCATAGAATTCAAACGTTTAATCCCCACTTGAATCAAATCTTCTTTTGAAGTTAATTTGGTTGCATTAACCGAATTGATGATACCGCCACCTTTAGCCATGATCTCCATATAAGCGACACCATTCAAGCGCCAGTTGTATTCTTCTTCGCGATAGCCACCAAAGACAAAATGCGTATGAGAATCGACAAAGCCAGGTAAAACGCATTTATTCGTAGCGTCTATGATTTTAAATCCTTTTGAGGCATACTCATCAAGATTTAAAGCGTCAGAGGTGATTTTCGTGATAATGCCATCTTCGACAATGACAGAGGCATTTGGCACGACTTTTAAATCCTGCATTTGCGCCCCTGCTTTTCCTTTAAAACCACTGCATGTTACGACTTCGGTTGCGTTGTAGATGACTAAGCTTCTTTTTTTCATGATTTACTCCATTATTCTTTTTTCTAACACTTGATCATA
>Ga0138256_10001243_pt1 | contig 27480 bp, 29 predicted proteins | sample KNB2016incub_MG_FD_105486 | JGI IMG/M metagenome (GOLD analysis project Ga0138256, IMG submission 105486) | Active sludge microbial communities from wastewater in Klosterneuburg, Austria - KNB2014incub_MG | ecosystem: Engineered > WWTP > Activated sludge > Unclassified | place: Austria...
AGGAATATGTCTAAGGGCCGTATTGTCGAGCTTGGCGTAGCTAGGCAACAACCGAACAAATAGCAAGCTGCGAATATGGTGTGCCCGGAGGGACTCGAACCCCCGACCTGCTGCTTAGAAGGCTTAAATTCTAAAAACCGTAAAATACCTGTATTGATGTGCATATTCGTTGATTGTATCATGCGTCATGTAATTTATGGGCACAAAACGGGCACACTGGAGAATAGCTATGGCGACTTTCAGACAGCGAAAATCAGGATGGTGGCAAGCAATTGTGCGTCGAAAAGGCGTGACCGAACAAAGCAAGACTTGGGAAAAAAAAGCGGACGCAGAGGTGTGGGCACGCGATATCGAGAACCGGATCGACAAAGGCACTTTTAACGACCAGCGCGAAGCCGAGAAGACGACCTTGCGCGAAGCTCTTGAGCGTTATGAGCGAGAGGTCACTTCAAAGAAGAAATCACAGACGACGGAGAAAGGATTCATCAAGCGCTGGCTGGATCGCCCAGAAATTGTAGACAAGTTTCTTGCAACGCTTCGTTCGTCCGATTTTGCCGCGTACCGCGACAAACGTCTAAAAGTAGTCGGCACCCAAACCGTCCGGCATGAGCTCAAGCTGATCGCACACCTTTACAACATCGCCGCCCGCGAATGGAATATTTCAGTCGAAAATCCGCTACGCTCGATCAAGATGCCAGCGCAATCGAAGAGCCGAGAGCGGCGCTTGGTTGGCAACGAAGAACACTATCTGCTGACTGCAGCCGAAAACTCAGGCGCCAAGGACAAGAACGGCAAGGACCGTTCAAATCCGTGGATCGCACCGATTATTCGGTTTGCCGTAGCCACTGCGATGCGCCAAGGTGAAATTTTGGCTCTTGAATGGAAATACGTCGACCAGGCAAAACGGACCGCCACTCTACCGGAGACAAAGAATGGCGAACGCCGAGTCGTGCCGCTGTCCCCTTCTGCTCTTGCCGTGCTTGAAGCTCTGCCCCGCACATTACGCGGCCCTGTATTCCCGACAACAACAGAAGCACTGCGCCAGTCATGGAGTAGGGCGGTTGCGCGCGGGCGGAGACTATACCTAGCTGACTGTAAAAAAGATGGCGTCGATGCAGATCCAGATTTCTTAGTCGATCTGCATTTTCATGACCTGCGCCACGAAGCCACTAGCCGGTTTTTTGAGCTCGGCCGGCTCGATACAATGACTATCGCGAAAATCACAGGGCACAAAACATTGCAGATGCTAAAGCGATACACACACCTCGACGCCTCCGACATTGCAGCCAAACTTGCACTTTAAAAACGCGACTTGATAACCGTTAATTAACACTTTACAGCACACCCTATGATCAAGTCATTCGTGAATAAGGGGCTGTAGACATTTTTCCGCACTGATACCAACCTATTCACCCGCGAGCGTATCGGCCTTCCTGCGGGAGGCTATTCGCTGTCTTCAGGTTGAAGAAGGTGATCAAGGCAACGGCAGGCGTGACGTCTCTGACCTTTTGCACGACGCCAGGACTACCGCATTCATGCAACCTTGAGTTATTTCTGATTTGCTTCATTACGATGTTGTATTCGCAGATCTTGTCGCGGATGGTATGCGATTGTATTTATTGTGGGGAAAGGGCTCTAGCAGCCTGTCGGACTACACCAGCGGCGGTGGCGTAGTGCTCACGATGCGAAATAAAAAATGGCCTTGAAAGTCATTTTCGAGGTCTTTTTGCAAGAAGGCGCACGATTTCCACGGTTTTTCCTCACCGTGGACGCAATACGGCCATGCGCTTCAAATTCCACGCGAGGCAAACGAGTGTCCATTCGTTGGTGACGTTGGCCAGTCCGCGCAGCTGGAACTGACGGAAGCCCATGATCGACTTGATGATGCCGAAGACCGGTTCGACCGTCTGCTTGCGTAGGGCGTAAGCGGCACGGCCGGCGCGCGTTTTGAGCCGGTGCTTCATCGCTTCGACCGGTGTGGCGCCATCGGCCAGGGCTTCAGGTTCGCTGAAACGGTCCCGCCAGTGCGGATGATGTTCGTCGCGCTTGACGGCGATCATCGGCTCGATCTTCGCATCGACGCAGGCGGCGACGTTCTTCTCGCTGAAATAGCCGGTGTCGGCGAGCCAGGTCTGGGGCTGATTCAGTCCTGCCGGATTGGCCTGAATCTTCTTTAGCATCGGCTCGACTTGTTCCTTGTCGTTGGTCGCCTGCGTCACGTGGCTGGCAAGGATCAGCATCGATTCGGTATCGACCACGGCCTGAGCGTTGAAGCTCTGTTCGAAGCCGCCACCTGCGACCGGCATAATCCGTGACGCTTCGTCGGTCAGGTTGATCTGATCGGAGGGCAAGGGGCCGGCCTGCGGCGGCTTCGGTTCCTTGCATCTCGATTTCTTGCCGCGCTCGGCCTCCTTCTTGGCGCGGGCTTTGAGCTTGGCCTCGAACTCGGCCTGTTTGCGTTGGAAACGTTCGGCCGCCCGGGCTTCAATCTTGGCTTTCGCTGCGGCGATTGCCGCCAGCCGGTCTTCCCGGCGTTTGATCTCGTCAGGCAGCTTGACCCCGTCCGGTAGCGAGGATTGATCCGCCGCTTCGGCCAGCTTCAGGAGTTCTTGTACCTCGGTCTTGAGCTGCGCTTCGATCTTCTCGGCGTGGCCGTAGGAGAGCGCACGGTGTCGGCTGGCGTTGGCGTGAATCTTGGTCCCGTCCAGACTGACCGTGCCAAACTTGGAAATCTGGTTCTCCCGCGCCACCTGCAGTACCTGGACAAAGGCCGATTCGAACGCCTTGCCAAAACGCTTTCTGAAATTGGCCAGCGTGTCGTGATCCGGATGCCGGTTGCAGGCGATGTAGCGGAACGCCAGCGAGTCATACGTCGCCCGCTCGATCTTGCGACTTGAGAAGGTCGCCGTCGCATAGCCGTAGATCAGCAGCGCCAGCAGCGTTGCCGGGTGGTAGGCGTCGCTGCCCTTGCCAGCATACGCCCGTTCCAGCGCCGATAGATCGAGTTGCTCGACAACGTCCACCACGTAGCGTGCCAGATGGGCCTCGGGCAGCCAATCCTGCACTGATGGTGGCAGCAGAAAGTCCGTGTCTCGATCTATCGGGTGAAAGGCCATTGGCTTCTCGGTTTGGCTATCTATGATGCCCCCATCATATCGCGAATGAAGCCCGACAGGCTGCTAGGGCTAACTGGCGGTCCACAGATGCTGAAAGTCGAACGACAACTGCTTGTGATGCCGGATCGAGAGCAGGTGAATCACCGATCCAATGCGTGCGTAGAGCATCAGGTAGCGCTGAAGAACGTATTCACGAATTTCAGGATTTTCGCCGATAGTGGCCAATTTGCCTTGAAGAATGTCAATGCCATTGCTGCTCTCAACCGAACGGATCGAGCGGCTCAGGAATGAGCGGCCCATTGAAGGGAAGCGTTCGAGGTTGGGGATAACAGTGACCGTCAGCTCATCGAGCAGTGCATCAAAGGCCTGTGGCGCCTCTGCTTCGGTTAGGAAGGCCTCGATCTCGTCGAGGTTGCGTTCGAAATTGGCAGTGAGATTGATGGTGGTCTTTGTGGATTCCCTGCTCGCCACGATCAGACGGCGCTCTTGCGACGATGCTTTATGGCTTGCAAAGAATTGCGTGCGTCGCTGCTACGCCCAGCCGCAATATCGTCGAGTCCCTTGCTGGCTTCGTTGATGAGCAGCAGGTGGATACGCTCACGCTCCAACTGGTGGTAGTAGTCCAGCCGATCTGAGTCAATCAGCGCAACGTAGCTTTCACCATTCTTTGTGATGACCTTCTCGGCACCTGCTTTGACTTGATCAGCCAAGTCGGAGAGGTTGGCGCGAGCCTGTGAGAAGGGGACGACGTCACTGGCAAAAATGGACATGGTTAGCCTCACTGTCTGATGTTGCAGAGTTTTGTACATAATACAGATCAATGGCGAGGGGCGATAGTGGCAGCTCAGCTCAGTGATGCATTGCCGAGTGAACTCATAAGTCCGACTTGTGAGTTGCCGACCGGCACTCAACTATCTGGCTTTGCCGGATAGTTGAGTTTTCATTGCCCGTAAAATTTGTATGTATATACAGTTGATTAATGATTATTCGACTGCACCGGCTGCGGAATCGTGGCTGGCCTATCCCAAAATACCAATTTTCCTTTAAAGACAGCATCCAAGGCGAACTGACGGTGCATGAGGAGAGGGATGCAGTTCTGAATCGTTACACCCGCGTTGCCAGGTTGCGAGATCCTGTGACAAAGGCGCTGGTGGCCGGCGTACCGCCGTTGCTCGATGCCCCACTTGTTGGGCTGACCAGAGAGGTTATGAGCTTGCCTGGGATTGAGCGGCATGAGGATATTGCGATCCTAAAGATAGAGGATTTCGCGCAGACTTGGCTTTGTTGGCTTGACTGCACTGTGGATGGGCCGGGCTGAACTATATTCGTACGAACGTTATTGTATTGACTGCGCAAATGGAATAATATATTTACGTTCGCACGATATTAATGAGGCGGTATGAACGAGGGAAATCAGAAACGTGGCCGGGGCAGACCGGGCACCTACGCCAATGCCGCCGAGCGGGCACGGGCGTGGCGGCAGAAGCAAAGGGATCTGATCGCCAGCGCGCGGGCGCCCATCGAGCCGGTTATCGTTGAAAAAATAGTCGAGAAGTTGGTCGAGCGCATTATCGAGAAGCCGGCGCCTGCCTTTTCTGTTCGTACGAAAACAAAAGCCAAGACCACCAAGGCGCCCGATGCGAGCGCTCTTTTCCCGCTGCTGCAAGAGCGCTTCAAGGGCTTTCATGGCGAGGAAAATGCCAAGCGCTTCCGGGTGAATGCCGCAAAAGCGGCGACGGTTGCTCGGGACGTGCTTCAGTTATTCGGTAACGACGACTCGAGTATTCCCGAGGTTGAGCGCGCGTTTTTGCATCAAACGGCACAGTTTTTTGATCATCTGAACGGGATTTTTACCAACGCCCAGGCCGGCGCCAAGAACGCGAAAATCAAGGCTGTAAAGGAATACAAGGCAAAACATGAGGAACAAATCAAGGCGGTGATGTGTGCCCTCTTCGGCCACAGCCCTGACCTCTCCGCACTCAAGGCAACTGGCGAGGCGCTTCTAGCCTTCAACAAGGTGGCGGGCGCTTGGCTAAGCAATCGGTACGGCGTGGATAAGGGGTATCTCTTTCTAGCCAGGGACTACGAACTGCGCTCGGCAGTTCGCCTGGGCGACGCAACCAAGATTGCCCGGGAGTTGGCGGAAGTGAGGATCGAGATCGGCGACAAGGGCCGGCGCTGGACTGACCGTGACGAAAGTTGCTATGCCGCTGGCTGGGCTGATTTTGAAGAATATCGTGCGAACGCAAAAACAATGGAGATCAACAATGAGAGAGATTGAACTGCAACTGGCAGCAATGCCAACCGGAGCCAGTTACGTCAAAGGCACCGGTTGACCTATCGGAAAACCACCGATGATCTGGCTGCTGGGTGATGTTCACGGAAACTTTGACCACGTTCTCGAAACGGTGGCGAAGGCCGGCGAGCGCCCGGCGGCCGTGGTGTTTCTCGGCGATCTGGAATGCCCTCGCCCATTCTCTGAGTGTGTGGCCGAGATCGAGGCAGCGGGCATTCAATGCTGGGCGATTCCTGGCAATCACGACACCGACAGCGCGGAGGCATATCTGAATTTGTGGGGCGACACCCTCTTCCAGGAACGCAATCTGCATGGCCGGATTGTTGAGATTGACGGCTTGCGAGTTGCCGGGTTGGGCGGCGTGTTTCGCAAGAGCATCTGGAACCCGGACGACTTGGACGCCCTGCCGGCGGTTCGCAGTTGGCCGGGATTATGTGAGTCGCAGAATGCCACGCGCCCTACCCGGCTGCGGATGGCCTCGCCGACGCTTGAGCAGATCAGTCGGGATGGTGTGTTGCGAAAACATGTCTCAACGATTTTTTACGATGACTGGCTCTCGCTTTACGGCCAGCCGGCCGATATTTTGCTGACCCATGAGGCACCCGATTGCCACCCGCACGGGTTCGCGGCGATTAGTGCCTTGGCTGGCGCCATGCGGGTGAAATACGCTTTTCACGGGCACCAGCATGACAGCTTGAACTACCGGGGGCACGATACCCGGTTGGGCTTTGAAGCGCATGGCGTGGGGTTTATGGGGGTTACTGACCAGTACGGCGGCCGACTGCGGGTTGGCGAGTTCGATCAGTCGCGCGAGTACAGAAACGAGGGGAAGCGATGAGAATCTACTACGACACCGAATTTACGAGTTTGGATGGCCTTGTCGACTGGGACATGATCTCAGCGGGGTTTGTGGCGGCTGACGGGCAAGAGTTGTACATCGAAATCACGGATTTTCTTGAGGAAAATTGCTCTGAGTTTGTCGTAGAAACAGTGTTGCCGTTGCTGGGCCAAGGGGATCGAATCCCGGTTCGCATGCCGTCGACGCATTTTGCCTGGCGTCTGTGCAACTGGCTTGAGTCGTTCGGCGAGCCGATCCAGCTTGTTTCTGATTCGGCGATTGATTGGAACGTGGTGCACGGCTATTGCTATGCTGAGTTCAGTTCCTTCCCGGTCAAGGTACAGGGGCAGGTTTGGCAGCCCTCAGAGGCAATCGAGGTGCAATCGGTGCTGGAATCGGCTGAGATTGAGTTCTGGAACGCCAACCCCGGCATGATGCACCATGCGCTCTACGACGCTCGCCGATTGAAAGTGATTGCCGAGCGCCAAATGGCGTTTTTTGCTGCACTGGAAGCGTGAAAACAGTGATCCTCTTTCTCGATTTCGACGGGGTTTTGCACCCCGATGAGGTTTATCGCTACCCCGGCAAAGGGATTGTACTCAAGACGGCTTGCCTGCCGGTTGAGTGCGAGAACTTGGAACTGTTTTGCTACATGCCGGCGCTTGAGAAAGTGCTGGCCGACTTTCCCTTGGTCAAGATTGTGTTGAGTACGTCATGGGTCAAGGAGATTGGTTTTGATCGAACCTCAAAGCGCCTCTCCCCTGCCCTGCGTGAGCGTGTCATTGGGGCGACTTTTCACAGCCGGCACACGCCGGACTGGAACCGGATGACGCGGTATTCTCAGATCGTTGAGCATGTTGAGCGGCACCATCTTGGACGCCGCTGGATTGCTGTGGATGATGATGACTGCGGGTGGCCGAGATCGATGAGTGACCGGCTGGTTGCCACAGATGTTTACGAGGGTATCGCTGCCCCGGCGGCGCTGGCAGATCTTCGAGCCAAGCTGGAGCGCTTGTGTTGATTTATTGATTTGGTGATTTCACGAATTCAGACAATTGTTTGACTATGGTTATTTTCCTTGATTTCGACGGTGTTCTGCACGGTGAAGGCGTTGAGGCTGACGGTCTTTTTCGCTGCACGCCGCACCTCTGGACGATCCTGCGGGCGGTGCCCGAGGCTCGGGTTGTTTTCTCAACGTCTTGGCGCGAGAAGCATCCACTGGATGAGCTTGTTGAGTTTGCCACCTTTGGCGGTGGCGAGGATCTGGCCGGGCGATTTATTGGTGTCACGCCGGCCGTGCCGGTGCTGCATGGTGCAGGCGACTACCGGCGCCGTGAGATTGAGTGCTTGGCGTGGCTAGAGCAAAACGGCATGACGCGGGAACGCTGGCTGGCGCTGGATGATATTGCCGGCTGGTTCACGTTCCCCTGTCCGCACCTATATCTGGTGCATTATGAGTCAGGGCTGACGGCTACCGACGCCGCCGCGATCATAGAATCTCAACGACAAGCTCAGGGTTGAAATTTTTGTTTTCGATTTGCCGGCCTTCATACCTTTCGCGCACGTAGCCACGCGGGTTGCAAACTACCCGGCACTTGCCAAGCTGATAGTCAAAATTGTCGTGGGTATGGCCGTGTACCCACAGGTCGGCCTTTTTCACCAGGTGATCCAGGTTGGATGCAAAAGCTGCGGACAGTGGCTCTTTTTTGTAGCGCTCGGCCACGCTCTGCGCGGACGGCAGATGATGCGTAACGACGACCGTTTTCCCCGAGTGGGGCTTTGCCAGTTCGGCCGACAGCCAGGTTACGGAATCGTTGTGCAGGCTGAGAGCTTGCGAAGGGGTGAAGCGGGATTGCGGGGCGCACCGAATGACCGAGTGATCGTTTAGAAAATGGCTGGCTTGCCTCATGGCGAAGCCCATTTCTGCCCCTTTTCCGAACAACTGGTAATCCGTCCAAAGCGTTGAGCCAAGGAAACGCACACCGTCGATTTCAACGGATTCATCATCAAGCACATAAATAGGGATGCCTCTCTCCCGCGCATCGTCGGCACAGCGCTGCAACTGCTCGCGGATGCCAAAAATTTCGGCCCCATAAAATTCGTGGTTTCCAGGCACGTAGATTATGGGCCGCAAGCCCCACGTAAAGACGTTGTGTTTTCTAGCCCACTCCAAGCCGTGCGTGTGTTTGCCGATATCGCCGGCCAGGACCAGTACATCGAACTCAAAGGACGAGATTTCCCGGTGCCGCAGCATCTCGTCCGGCTCATATTCGGCAAATTCCATGTGAAGGTCAGAAAGGATATGGATTTTCATTTGACGAGAATCGCCATAATCCGGTCGATACGCCCGGCGGTCACTTCGGCCAGATCGGGATCGGCAAAGTGATCTTTTTCCGGGTGCGCCCGGTCGGCACGCACCAGGGCGCGAAGAAGGGGCCACGCCTCGCGGTGTTGGAAGGACAGGTGCACAAGATTGCTGGCTTGGTCATTGAAGTCCTGATCGTCGGCCGATATTTTCATGCACTTGGCCATGGCCAAGACGTGCGCGGCCTCTTTGACGGCTTCTACAAATGCAGCCGGGTCTTTGTCTAGCCATTCAAAAATGGCTTTTTGTTCCTGCGGGTGCGCCAATTGGATTAGTGCTTCAGCGTGTTTGAGGGCGGCGCTCATCATATAAATCCCATGCTTTGTTTGGTTTTGCCGGGAAGGACGGCGGTGTCGACGGTTGCATTGCCTGAGAGCAGTGCTTTGCCGGCGCCATCGCGGAGGAAGCGGCGAAGGGCGCGCAGATCCATGTCGATTTCGGCGAGGGCCGCGATGATTTCAGGTTTAAACGAAACACCAAGCGGCTCGAAATCCTGCGTGATCCGGTCGAGGATCTGCCGGCGTTGCTCTGCCGTTGGTTGCTGGATCTCGATCATTCGCATGCGCGACTGCAACGCCTCTGGAATGCAATCTGCATTGTTGCTGGTGGCCAGAATAATCAGCTTGCTGGCGTCCAGCCGCACTTCCAGCCCTTCGTCGCGGAAGTGCTTGGCACTGTCAGGCTCAAGCAGATCCAGCAGGACGGGCAACACCGGGAAACGAGGATCGCTGCCGATTTTATCGAGTTCATCGAGCAACACGACCGGGCAGCCCGTCTTGCCTTCGGCAAGCAGGCGGGAGAGACGGCCAGGGCGGGTGTTGCCCCACCCTGGCGATACGCCAGCGAGTTCAAAATTCCCCGTTGCTGCGCCCATGCTGATAGCGTCGAACCCCACGTTTAGGATATTGGCGACTTCGCGGGCGAATCTGGTTTTGCCGATGCCGGGAACGCCATCCATGGCAATCGGGGTGACGTGAAAATTTTCTGGCTTGCCGGTCATGGCAATCGCCAGTTCGCCTTTCAGGATTTCAATGACATCAAGGAAATTTGGCATGTCCTCTGCAAGATCATCCAAGGCGCTTGCGACTTGAGCAAGTGGCGTTGCAATGAGGTTGCGCCGGCCAAAGTCAGCCTGCGCCGCTTCCAGGCAAAGCATGTTTAGTCGGTTTTTTTCTGCTTCGCCTTCATTCAGGCGTTGCCAGTTTTTACGGCATTCAATGCTGTCAAAAACAGCGAAACTTGGAAGAAGCTCCCTGATTTCAAACTCGGCAGATTGAAATTCATGGGCTGCAATTTCAGCCAGTGCCTCGGCCTGCTCGGCGGCATCCTCTGCATCCTCTGTTTTTTCGTCCTCTGCCACTTTGTTTGCCAGGTCGTCGCACAGGTCTTTGGGCAGAAGAAAACGGTATCCAAACAACGACCCCATTGTGTAGCCGGGTTCGGTCTTGCTTGCGGTTGTCTTCATTGTGCCCTCGCAGTTCAGATCATTGAGTGACCTGCGGATCGCTCTTGTCGACGGGCGTTTACAGAACCTAGAGCCGTGCGCGTCCAGTGCCGTTGCGGCAGGACAACAAGTAAATCAGCAGGGGGTACACCGGTTCTGTATGTGTGCATATTGGGCCTTATGCACACAATCGTCAAGGCATTATGAATAATTATTTGATTTCACGAATCCACAAAATCAATAATTAGTAGACGCCCCGTGCAGCTTGATTCCGCGCTTCTGGCAGTAGTCTTTTAGGGCGACGAATACAAGCTCATTCATCTTCATTTTGTCGCGAAGCGCCAGCGTTCTGACGGCCAGATGGTCATCTGGATCTAGCCTGATGGTCGTCGTTTGGACTTCTGTTTTTACTTCCTTCTTTGGGCGGCCGGGGCCGCGCTTTGGCTTCACGGCGGGCGTCTGTTCAATGGCCGGTGGCGCTATGGTGACGACTGGTGCGGAGGTTTCGGCAGCAATGGGCGGCTTGGCGAAAGCAGCAAAACGGTTGATAGCTGGCTTGCTCATTTCAGCACCTCGTCAATCAGGTCTTTCATTTCTTGGGCGGCTTTGCCTCGGGGTTCAAATTCTGCGGCGGCTTTGCCTGAGAGCACAGCACAAGTGAAGGTGCGACGGTGGCCGATGTTTGAGTTGGCGACTGGCAGGCCAGATGCTTCCAGGGCTTCCCGGCACTCCCCTACTTCGACGCCCTTCGGCGGGCAGCAAGTCAGGAACAGCAAGGAGTCGACGCCAGCTTGTTTGATGATCTCAATCGTCTCTTGTACGGCTGCCAGGTCAAATGGATCTGGCTTTACTGGGACGATTATCTTGTGAGCCAAGTTAGCAATGTCGACCGCATCAGGTCCGAGTCTCGGGGCCGTGTCGACCAATACGAGGTCGAATCCATCAACTTCAGCTTTCTGGATGGCAGCTTTGAGGCGGTGTGCAACGACGACCAGCACTTCGGGCGCTTCGTTGCTTCGGGCGGCTGACCAAACGGCCGCACTATTTTGTGGGTGGTCTGTGTCGAGGATCAGGACGCGCAGGCCTCGCCGCATGGCTTCGACCGCCGCGTGGACAACGGTAGTGGTTTTTGAAGACCCACCCTTCAGGTTCATGCTGGCAATCACTCGCATCATTATGGCTCCTGGTTAATTGTTTGTTTTCTAAATATCACGAATTCACGAATTCAAACAACAAGCCATAGGTAGTGGCGGAGTGGTTGCAACTCCCTTTCCCGCTGACAAAAAGGCCGCAGGGCGGCCGGGGGCTGTTGAGCGGAGCGACCTTCTAGGGTTCGCCATCTGGTTGGATCGCAGAAAACCATTGCTCAACGTCGTCAATCATTTTGCTGGTGATGCTCTTGCCGGCTAGGAGAGCTTCGGCTGCACGCTCTGGCGTGTTTACCAGCCCTTGCCTCACCATCCAGTCAACAGGGCTTTCCCTTGGCCGTTGGTTGAGTATCTGGATATCCAGCCAACCGGCTTCTCTGAGCAACCGGCAAGTAATTAAGAAGCGACTAGGTGTTGGCATGGTTGAACCCATGCATTTAATGCAATAGTTGGAGCGTTTTGAGTGCGAGGCCGACCGTTGCCGGTCATGGGCTGGTGCAGTTAAGCAGCCAGTTGAAACAGGGCAATGAAAGCCTGATCCAGATTTTGGCGTCTGAGGTGCAACGGAACGGAAAGCACAGCACAGCTAAGGCAATGTCATATACTGGCGACTGACAGAAATCGACCCTTAGCCGACAGTGAAACTTCTCGACGGCAGACCTTCAACGACTAGATTGGATAACTACCGGTCGGGTAGCCTACTTAATGCTTCGCGGACGAGTTGCCCATTGGTTTAGCCTAACACTCCATGGCTTGCCACCGAGTTTCTCCAAAATAACCTTTACTACCAGTCCGATTGATGCAAACAAACTAAATACCGTCATTACAATTTCAATAAAGGAGCCCAACCACCCTAAGGAACCCGGGAAAAACGCCATGTGACATAACATCAGAACACCCAGTACAAGAAGAAACAAAGCTGCTTTCAGATCGTAAGCCATAGAGTGCTCTCTCCTTGATTCCTAAAATTTAGCCTACACCAAGGGCGCCGCCCAATGGCTGCGGGGTTATGCCTCATGGTCACTTGGAATATATCTTTCGGCCTTGTGAATAGAAGTGCCTGTAAAAGCATGATGCTTTTGGTGGCGCATCATGGAAGCAGTCATCTTCTTCTTCGTTGGCAAGTAAGTAGTCATAAAGGAACGAAACACTTTTTCTCGCTACTTTGAGATTCGGAATGTTCATTACTTCCTCGGAGTCGAGGTGCGCGGTGAATTTGTCTCGATATGTTTTCATTTCCATAACGTATGAGTCGAATTCAGATTCAGTTTTGTCAAGTGTCTGCAATAGGCCTGCAAAGAATGCTGTTTGATCTGTGATGACCTTTCGCCAACTGTTCTGGCCCTGTTTGTCGCCGAAGAGTTTGCACCATTCAAGAACGCAGATGTCGATGAAATTGCTGTTGGCATTTACCCAGAATTGCTCTCTGAATATCAGCTCTCCTTTTCGCCAGCCAGACTTGTAGAAACCAAGATTTCTGAGAAAGTGGCAGCACAAAATCCCTACTCGACGGAGGCGTTGTCTACGTGTCATAACGGGGCAAAACAACTCTTTAGAAAATCTTATTCATGCCCGCATCGTGCCGCTAGCAACACGGATTATCAAGTCAAGTTTCAGCGGGTACTGAGTGAGCACAAATGTCTGCTATGGAGAAGAATCCTTAACAGCCGGATTTGGCCGAAAGTGACGGTTCGGCTCGTTTCCCTTAAGCCGACGTTGCCACGGCTGCCACTGTAGGCGAACCTTGCACCGAAGGTGGTGACGCTCACGGTGTGCGCCAGGCAACTGCAGTACGCATCACGCCTATGCAACGCCACCACGGCGCGCCTGACGGGGCGGTGAGCACCGCGCAAGGATCCGCTTCCATCCGTTGTGCGCGACAACGGCTTCGCGCAGGATGTCAATGTACTCGCCCACCTCAACCTTATCGTCCGCCGGCATCGGCCCCTGCGTGTATTCCGCGAGGAGTGATTGTCGGTCCCGCAGTCCTCCGCCAAGTTCGTGAATGCGGCTATAGGTCTCGCAGGCGTACGCGAAGGTCTCGCGCTTGGAAAAGTCTATTTCCAACAACCACTCACGCTGCCGGGTCTCGCGCAACCCGAGGGTGCGACGTTTGCAGTTGTGAAATATGTGGGCCACCTCGTGGACCAGAAAGTCGTCGAAGCGGCCCGTTGCATCGAAGTATTCTGCAGACAGGTAGCAGGTCGTCCCCTCGCTCAGGCCAACAAGGTTGGGCGCATCATCAGCAAGGAGTTCCGCGTCGACGCTGGCAAGATACAGGTTCGCCAGATCCCAGGCGGTACCAAGCCATGGCGTCTGTTCAAGCACCCCATCGATCGTGGCTGGCGAGAGAATGACGACCGAGTGTCCGAGCACATCGTGGATGGCGTTCCGTTCGTGGGGAGGGAACAGACCCTTCACCATCGGTGCTACTTTCTCATGCGTAAACGCAACGACATCCATTCCGGCCGGTGCATCAGGTTGTGTGACCTTCTGGGTCCGGCACTGGACTGCGGAGATCAGCGCTTTGCGCAGGGTGGCATCTCCGTATTGGGCGCTGGCAATGTAGTTGTCTCCAGGCCACATATGAAAGCCCACATCGTAATCACCACTACGAAGGTAACGTTCAATCGCTTGTTCAGGGATTTCCTGCATTGGTTTCACTTAGCCAATTCGAATGACGAGAATCAACCGTCTACAGTCGTACATATTCTATTCGCCCCAGTGCGGCCTCGTCGAGGCGACGCGCCAACACTGGCGATGGCGTCCAGTGCCCACCCTGGGCAACGAAACGTGTTGCTGCATCGACCACGATCGTTTTGCTGTCAGGCTTGGGGAATATCGGCGCCAATGCCAGTTCCGCACGCGCTCTTTGATGAACGTCGAAAGCGTTCGGTTCAAAGCACCCGTCCTGGTCGAACGTGAGAATGCCAAAAGTGGTCCAAACAACCCGAATTGGATGACGATCAAAAAGCTCGACCACCATATCGGCCATCCGCAGCCGAGCGCCGGCGAAGCGCGGGATAGTGTGGCTGCTCGGATCGCGGAGCATCTTGTCGAATCTTGCGTTCGGCAGTCGATACAGGCCATCCTTTTGATCCAGCAAAAACATGCGGGTCGATAATCCCATCACGCCTCAGTCCGATAAGTATCCAGCAGATGCTTCAGTCGGCACCCGATAGGGTGTGATGCTAACAAACGATCCGGCATGTGGAAACGGGTACGATGGGTGCCACAAGTAGCGCTTCAGAATCAGATTCCGATCAACAACGAAGGAGTCTGTCATGGAAACCTCTCCGAAGCGCGAATCATGGAACAAGGGCAAGCTTGTCGGCCAGAAACCGCCACTCAAGCCGAAGGACATCTGGGCCATCCGAATCCACCTTCAGAATGCGCATGCCGTCCGCGATCTCGCCATGTTCAATCTGGCTATCGACAGCAAACTGCGGGGCTGCGATCTTGTCAGCCTGCATGTGCGCGACATTACTCATGGGAACCAGATTCTTTCCCGAGCAATGGTTACTCAACGGAAAACTCAACGCCCTGTTCAATTTGAGCTGACCGAGCCGACGAGATTGGCGGTCGCTGCCTGGCTGGAGAAGGCACATCTGCGGGGAGAGCAGTTTCTTTTCCCGAGCCGGGTAGCGAGTTCTCCCCATGTTTTGACGCGCCAGTATGCGCGGATCGTCCACCACTGGGTCGATGCCGCCGGGCTAGATTCATCGGCCTACGGAACGCATTCGATGCGCCGCACCAAGGCAACGCTGATCTACAAACGAACCAAAAACCTCAGGGCCGTCCAACTCTTACTCGGCCATTCAAAAATCGAAAGCACAGTCAGATACCTCGGTATCGAGGTAGACGACGCGCTGGAGATTTCGGAGCAGACTGAAATCTAGCAGGCACCAAGCGGCTGCGCGGTTTATTCCGTGCGGCTGCTTTCTGGCTTCACGGTGTACGAGTGCTGCCGGCCAAGAGCCGAAATTCATACTCGCAAGATAGCTGTCGCTTGAACGGCTGCTGCAGCCAGAAACCTGCCGAAAGCCCAATTCACACATCTCGGCCTTAGCGGCCATAGGTAGGTTGCTCCAACTCGATCAGCTATGCGGCGCTTACGAGCCGTTAATCCTGAACTCATCTTGCATGGCAGATTTTATTTTTGCACTATCTTCTACAATGCTGGGCTTCCGCATCAATCCCTGAAACAGCAGATTCGCGATGCTGTACTAAAACGCCATCGGTAGCGGCTCGGTTATCGTGGTGAATTTTCCGTGCGTTACAGAAAGTGCTCCCGAAATATACTTTACTCCGTGGCCAATACAACCATGGGGGATTGAGCGTTCTACAGGGAGAAAAAAGCGGCGGAACTTCAGGTTAAAGAATCAAATCAAGGATTGACCAACTTGGTCCAAATTCCCGCACCTTCCAGATGACTGAGCGGCGTTGGTGTGCAGCGAGTGGCAGTTGTCGTCAATGGCGAGCAGTGCCTGCAAAGTCGTGCGGATGTCGATTTCGAGATCAATCGAGTCGAATCGATCCGGCCGCAGTCCCATGACCAGCGTTTTGACTGGATCGCTACCGAGGCGGGGCAGTTTCAGGTGGCGGCCTGACCGCACGTGGCAATCTGAGGGTGATGCACGGGCAGGAAAACCAGCGATTGACCATTGTTATTTACATGGGATACTCTCCAACAAGCCGATGGATTACTTGTTCGCATTTCCAACCTTGGTAGGTAGCGGATGAAGACCCTTTCAGAAAATTCTTTGAGCTGGGGCAACTCAACAACGACCCGGCTGTGGTCGATGCCCCTTCTCTCATTAGTTGGTCGGGGCATCCTAGTACTGATCATGTTGTTGGTACTGGGGAAACAGGCAACAGCCGAGGAGTCCGCACAGGTCATTTCGATCAGTGTCAATGGCATCGCCTCAGCTCAAACGCTCACGGTTCAACTTCTTCGACGGGGAGATCGCGACGCCCGGAGCGAGAAGCTTACCGTCGGTTCCTCACTCGACGCCGGTACTGAGATTTCGGTGCCGGTTGGTGCGCAAATTACGCTTCGCTCGATCAACGGCAACGAACTGGTCGTCAGGGGAGGAACCCGGGTGCGTCTTTCCCGGATTGGAAAAACCGGCGAGAAATATCACATTGAGAACGGAGACATCAGCTTCAAAGTCGTCAATGCATTGAGTTTTTTTAAGGTGAGTTTTCGGGAGTTTCTTGCCATTGTGCGCGGAACCGAGTTTCGCATCGTTGCGTCGCCGAATCGGGAGTATCGATGTGATGTGATTACTGGTGCAGTTCTCCTCGAACGCCCGGTACGGGTGAAGATCGCAGAGGGCGACCGCATCGTCGATTTCACGATGTTTGAGCCTCTCAACGCTAAGGAACGTGCGAGTGCAACCTACAATTTGAGCTCGCGCCCGGTTGAGGGCAGCTTTGGAACGCTCAAGGAGGCAGAGGATTTTTTCCGCAGCCAGACTCGCCAGTTTCGTTCCCAAAAGGATGCTTGGCGCACGCTATCGTCGTTGAACGCATTCGCCGCTATTTCGGACCTCCGAAAGGCCAATCAAAACGGTGACCTTTCGGAGATGTTGATGCAGCTTGACTGGGTGAAAAGCCAAGGCGATTCATCCGCCTCAGTCGCGGCAGCCAATTGGCGAGGCACGTTGTTACGTAAGGATAGCCGTTTCGATGAAGCGAAGCTGGAGTTCGAATACAGTATCAAAACTCTAGCTATCGCTTTGAACCTATTCTCAGATTCCCGGCTAGTCGAATCTTATCTTGGACTTGCGGCTATTTATAGGGATCAAGGCAACTGGAATGCTGCGGAGAGCACGCTTGCCAAGGCAAAGCAGGCTGCAATGGGGGCAAGTGACCTGATTTCGACCGTAGCTGTTATCTTGGCACGTGCGAAGTTGCATGATTCTCGGAAGGACTACGCTTCAGCGGAGAAAGAAGCGCGTGGCGCTTTGCTGTTTGAGAAAATAATCCAAAATGCTTTTGGGGTCGGGAACGTCGAAGACATGAGTATTTTCGCGACTGCGCGCTACCAATACGTTGGCTACGCACGATTCGCGAATTTTGGCAGTGTCAATCTAAACGAAGCGGAAACGATTCTGAATCCGGCAATTACTTATTGGCGCAACCTGGATTCGGCGGAAGGGCAGTCATCGTTGGCAGACGGTTATGGTCTTCTCGGTGACTTGGTGTCGGATACCATCAAAATAAAGCCAAGCACCAAAGGAACACTTAGCGGCGTTGCGGCTGATTACTATTCTCGAGCCATCGAGGCGCGAGCCAAGTACCTGAGCGATCCTGCAGACGCTGACTTGCTGCAACTCGAAAAGAAATATTCTGAGCAACTTAGCACCTATAAACGCTATCAGCCCGACCCAAGAATTATCGATAGAATCAACAGACGCATTCGAGCCCGTTAGTCGCCATGCGGTCATTGGCAGGTTTTCAGGAGGCGGCGAAGTATGTTGGCATTTTCGCGTCTGTTGTTGTGTTGTTTGGTCTTAGCGGGATCTGGCACAGCGTTGATTGGTGGGTCTACGAGCAAATTTATCGCGCTCCAGCACCTGAATGGGATGATCGGATCACCCTAGTTGACGTTCCATATTTGGCCGAAAATGGCTCGTTTGACCTTGCCGAATTTAGAACGCGCCTCGGTGCGGTTCTGCAACAGCTTGCTAAAACTGGCCCTAAGGCCGTGGTGCTTGACGTTTGGTTCGATGCCGACAAGGCGGGTATCCAGGCAATAGAGAAAGGCCTAATAGCGTTGGAGCGGTCGGGCATCAAAATCTATGGTGCCGTAAATCCCTGGTATGAGAATTCCCCGGCTCTTGATCCAAACTATCTCCAGCGCCACCAAAACTCTTTCTACGAAAAATACATTGCTCGCGGACATACGGTATTTTCGATTTACTCGAATACTGCCTTTTACCGCCCGTACTTGGAGTTTCCTCCCGATAAAGATGGGCTCGTCGAGCGCTTGTCAGCCCTTCCGGTAAGTCTCGCTCAGGATCTATTCGGTCGGCCTTTCGGAGCGCCAAACGAAGAACTAGTTGTCATGCTCGGCAACAAAGATGACCTGAGGCGCCATACAGTGCGCTGGCTGACAAAGTCCGGCGAGCTCGACATGAAGACAATTGGCGGGGAGAGGGAGCTTGCTGGGCGTATCGCCGTGGTCGGTAGCCTTGAGCGCGATATCTCCCCCTATCGTGAGCGATCAGGTCCAGAGCTTCTCGCATGGGCGCTCATGGCGCGAGTAAAAGGGGTCGATCAGCAGGATTTGCGTATCGCCAATAACCCGTGGCTACTTGTTGCGCTATTGGTTGTTCTTTCGGCACTCGCAGCGGGGACATTTACTTTGCTTTATCGAAGGGTCAGATTCTTCAACCGGAAACCGTCGCTGGCCGTTCTCGTAGCGTTCAGTCTCGTTTGTATTCTGCTAGCAATGTTGGTTTGGGGTATTTATGGGCTGGGCGTGATCTATGCTCAGATCACATTGGTATTGTTCGGGATAGGCATTGCCGTTCTACTTGCTCGACGGCGTGCTCGTGAACTTGATCTGTGCAATGCGCTGGAAAACGATTTGCGCAATGGAGTTCTCGGCGCAATTGAGTCGTACGATGTATTCATTAGCTACTCACATGATCCAGAAAATATGCGCTGGGTCGAAGATCGCTTGTATCGCCCGCTCCTGGCGGTACGTAAGGCAGATGGGTCACCTTTGCGAGTCTTTTTCGATAAGGATTCAATAAAGACTGGGATGGCTTGGTACCAAAAATTGGCGCATGCCATAGAAGGTAGCCATTGGTTTGTGGCCATTTATTCGAATGACTATTTGAAGAAGCCATACTGTCTCCGCGAATTGCACTGGGCTGCAATTAAGGAAGGACGTCTGCCGGGCTTCATTTTGCCTCTCTCTCGGGGTGGCTGGACAGAGAGCGAGTGGCCGCTTGAAGTTCGCCATATTCAATATCTCGACGTCACCGCAGCGCCAGAGCTCATATCTGACGTCATTGAGCGACTATCTAATTGACATTTACAATTCCCCGGCAGAGCCAGGGGCCTTCATTGTGTGAGCCGCTCAAAGCGACTATGCGGGGACGGGATTGGGGTTGCGATTCTCCTTTTGAAAAAGTCCTTACATGCTGCGCCGGTAATGGCCGCCGACTTCGTAGAGCGCCGTACTGATCTGGCCAAGCGAGCAGTATTTGACGGCATCGACCAACACGGCAAAAACATTGCCGTCTTCGATCACCGTCTGTTTCAGCTTGGCCAGCATGACCGGCGACTGAGCGGCGTTCCGCGCCTGAAAATCGCGCAGGCGCTTGCTCTGCGACTGCTTTTCCTCGTCGCTGGAACGGGCCAGCTCGATTCCCTGCTGGGCCATGCCCTTCGGGTTGAGGAAGGTATTGACGCCGATGATCGGGTAGGAGCCCGCCTTCACCAGTCACCACGCAATGCGCTGATCGAACTCGTACTCCGGCAGGGGTTGGATCAGCAAATCGTCGCCACACTGCCCGGCGGCTTCCCACAGCGGCGGGCCTCTCGCCGGAGTGATACGCGGCGGATCGACCGGTTCGCCCAGATGAGTGAGTATCTCCCGGATCACTTCGCCTTCGTCGATGAAGGCGATGATCTTCATCATGCCGCCGCATTTTGGGCAGATGACGGGGAACACTTCGTATATGCGCGCCAGCAGCATCGCCCACACAAACCTTGCCGTCTGACGGACGGGCGTTTCCTCCGTTCGGCCTCGGCTTTGGCCTTGCCTTTGCCTTCGTCCGTTGCCATTTCTGGCGATTCCGGCGCTGCTGCCAGCGCCGTCACCGCGCTGCGCCAGGGGGAGTTGGGTGCCAGCACGCCGTAGTAGCGATGCCGGTGTCGGCGCGGGGGCGGTATCAGTGCCGAGAGTCGGTCGAGCAGTTGGTGCGGGGTGAGCAGCACGCTGACTTTGCCACCCGGGCCGGGTTTCTTGCTCTCGTAGACGAGATGTTCCGGGTCGAGTTGACGCAGCCGTTCCTGTGCAAAGGCTGGTCGGGCACAGTAGCGCAGGAGGCGTTCCAGTCCTTGCCGGTCATTGGCTTCGATGCGCACGCTGGTGTCGAGGGAGAAGCCACCGTCGTGTTTGCAGGTGTTCATGGCTTGGCCTTCGGCCTTGTCCAGCAGTCCGCGCCGCACGAAAATACGGACGATGCGTTGGCGAATCGTCCGTTGCAGGTGTGCCATTTGTTCGGCTGTGAGGCACGTTTCCTGAAAGTGTAAGTGCCCGGCATCTTCTCCGCAAAACACACCGTCGATCATCACTACATAAAAATGCAGGTGGCATTGAGCAGACCGCCGAAGCGGTGGATAAAGACGACGGCACCGATGTGTGTGTTGGTGTGCATATGGAGGTGAGTTCCGCCGTCGGATTCCGGCAGGCTTTCTCGCAAACCTTGTTCGATGCCGTGCAGGAGGCTGTGCAGCACGGCGTTTTGCAGATTGGCGTCGTCGAGGTGGTAGCGTAGCCTTTTGGGGAGCGAGAGTACCCATTGCCGTACCGGCAGACGCGGGAAAACGTGATCAACGAGATGCGCGGCGGTTTCGACCATGCGTCGGGTGGTGCAGGAGGGGCAGACGCCACGGCCTTTGCAGGAGTAAGCCACCAGGAAGTCGTGGCCACAGTGGGGGCAGCGGGCGCGCGCGAAGCCGTGGGCGAGAATGCCGCATTCGAGGTAGCGGCGGAATTCGCGCTCGGTCAGTACCGGGGCATGGCCGCCACAGCCGTCGTCGTGCAGCGCCAACCAAGTGGCGAGGTGGTCCTGCGCCACGCGGTAGAGCAGCGTGCCTTCGGGCTGGCGCCGGTGGTAAACGGCAGGCGCACAGCACGATTTGGCGGCAGTGGCAGACATGGGCATCCGGATCGGGGGATCGGATAAATAACTGTATGCCCATAAGGGGTATCCACTTAGCTTCACCGGCTCGATTGGGGCCTACGTTTCTGAGCAACATCGTTGTATGTCACCGGTGGCGTGTGGACCGCCTGCGCTATCAGCCGGTAGAAAAGCATCCCTCGCGACCCAAGGGCCCGCCAGCGTATGGGCGCACCTTATATTCCGTATGGATGCAGTTTGTTCGCTCAGCGTTTCATCCGGGACCTTTATTTCCAAAATAATGGCATAAAATTGCAAGCACATTCTCACTGTGCAAACTGAGCCAGCATGGGTACCACGCCCGAGTTCAAGGTCTACCTCTCTTCTACCGTCGATGACCTTAAGGCTGAGCGCGACGCTGCGGTCGACGTCATGCGCCGTCATGCTGTCGTGATGGACAGCTATCGCCCCGCTGAAGATGGGGTGGTTGCCACCTGCACCACCGATGTACGTAAATGCCAGCTTTACGTCGGCATCATCGGCCACCGCTATGGCTTCGTGCCCGAGCCGGGCGGCGAGGAAGATCCGGACGCCAAGTCAATTTCCGAACTGGAGTACGAAGCCTGTCGATCCGAGGCGCCGTACATCGACCGTCTGATCTTCATTCGAACCAACTCAGACGACGCATTTCGCGACAGCGAGAACCGTCCTGCAACAATGGACCGGATCAAGAAATTTCGGAATCGGGCTAACGACGAACAGCAACCCTACAAATTCAAAGACCTTGCCGATTTCCGGGAAGCCCTGACCAACGCGGTCCGCGACGCCAAAGAAAAATTCATCCAGACCAATTCCGGCCGCCCCATCATGGCCGGGCAACAGGAATGGAAACACCGGCTGACCCCGGTTGCGGTCGGCATGCTTGCCGGCACTAGCGTCCCGGGATCGATCCAGCTCCCGGTATCGACGCTGCTGGCGCGCGACCGCGAAAACCGCTTGGCGAGCTTTGACTTCAGTCTCGACTCACCCCATCAGCCCTTTCTGGCCATTCTCGATCAGATCATCGCCAAGGGGCAACTGCCCTGTCTTCTGCTGACATCGGCCGCACTCTCCCGCTGTCAGACCCCTCAAGGCATCGAACGGATCGCCCTTGGCATCGAAGTGCTCAAGACCCGGGTTGGCGTAGCGGTCATCCTCTGCCTCGGCCTGGACCCCGCCGCGCTGCCCGAAGCCTGGCAGGCCGCCAGTCCGATTGCCTTGAGCGCTACCGCCAATGAGTCCGTCGAGCAAACGGCCGTCGCGCTCGAAACGCTATTCACGATGCATCTGCGGAAGCATGCCCCCGACCTCACGACACAGTCGCGCCTAGCCCTGCCCTACCTGGTCCTGGCGCCGACGCGCGACGAAGCCTGGGAACTGCTTGCAGACAAGAGCCCGATCTTCGACAAATTTCCAAAGAATGAACAGCTGTTGCGCCGCACGGAACTGAAGATATTGGTGGACGCGCTCCGCCAAGCTCACCCGGGCTGGCCCGACAAGACCTATGAAGAAGCCCGTGCCGACTGGCATTGCTTTGGCGAAAACGGCGACAGCGCGCAAAAAATCGTTGAAGAAGCCATCCGCCGCGTCAATATGGCACTCCCCGGCTCCCGCGAGCATCGCCTGCTACGCGGCGCCCGTCTGTTGCCGCGCCGCTACCGGCTGGAAGAGTTCCTCACTGATCGCTACGGCTCCCGGCAAGCGATTCAGCAAGCCTGCAACAGCGGCTGCCTGATTCTTGTGGACGAACTTGCGCTGCTCCACCCCGACCTGCGCGATGCCGCCCGACAACTGCTCGCCAGCCGTCGCTCGGCAGTCATTTCCCTGTCGGCCGCCGATCCGGCCCACAGCCCGATGCACGACCTGCTGGGCGATTCTTCCTATCAACGCATCGCCAGCCTGGTCGAGCGCTACAGCACCGAACTCGACCCCATGTGCAACATCGCGGTCAACAGCCTGGCTCGCGGCAAACGCTGGCTCAGCCTGGCCATTCCCGAACTGGCGCTGGGCAAGGAAGACCTGGCCCCCGAGCAGAACACGCTGCGCAAGGTTGAAGACGATCTGAGGGGCTGAGCATGATCTACACCTTTTACTCGTACAAGGGCGGTGTCGGGCGCTCCAAGGCGCTGGCCGAAGTCGCCCATTGCCTGGCCCGGCGCGGCCTGCGCGTGCTCGCCATCGACTTCGACCTGGAAGCGCCTGGCCTCGAACAACATCTCTTCGACGGCGAACTGCCCAGCGGGACGCTGGAACACCGCGGACTGATCGACCTGCTGCGCACCTACAGGCACGCGCTGACCAGTGATGCCGCCTACGAGCGCGGCGACTTCAAGCGCTGGCGGGACTTTATCCTGCCCGTCAAGGAAGTGGCAGGCTCGCTGGACGGCTCCATCCACCTGATGCCCGCCGGGCAGCGCGAACCGGAAATGAAAGCCGAGTACGCGCTGGCTGTCCGCAGCTTCGACTGGCAGGATTTCTTCCACAACTGGAAGGGCGACCTATTCTTTGACTGGCTACGCCGGCAGCTTCGCGACCCCGCCAACGGTTTCGATGTCGTGCTGGTGGACAGCCGGACCGGAGTCACCGAGATGGGCGGGGTCTGCGCCTACCAGCTGGCCGACGCCGCCCTGCTGCTCTGCGCCGCCAACGACCAGAATCTGCAAGGCACCGTCGATGTCGTCAGGGACTTCCGCTCACCGGCCGTCGGCGCGTTGCGCGGCAATCGCCCGCTCGAAATCCTCGCCATCCCGGCCCGCCTGGAGGAGGCCCACATCGACAAGGAGGCCTTCCTCGACCGCTTCGCCGATAAACTGGGCGTGGACGCCCTGCCGGAATCGCTTGCTAGGGCCGGCCTCGGCTCCCCGCGCGAGGCCTATGCCCGCCTCGCCGTTCCGTATTTGCGCGAATTCGCCATCGGCGAACGGCTGGTCGATGATCGCGACAAGGCGATCAAGGCCTTTGAGCAACTGACCGACGCCCTCGTGCTGCTGGCTTCGGAAGACTCGCCGGTGTTCCGTCTGTGCGACGACGCCCGCGCCCGCTTGCGCGGTGAGTCAGTGGCAGAGGCCTTCGAACTGGAGGCCGACACCTCCCGCGCCACCGCTGGCTACGACGTCTTTCTCGATTACGGCCGGGCTGATCTCCAGGCAGCCCGGGAACTGGTCCAGGCGCTGCAAAGTCTCGGGCTAGCGGTTTTCTTCGATGAAGCCGCACTTTCGCCGAGCGATAATTGGGGCGAATCCATGACCCAGGCGCTCCGTCAAAGCCAGAGCCTGCTGGTCTGTTTCGGATGGGCCGGCGGTGCTGGCCAGTGGCGCGAACGCACGCTCGCCGAGGCGCGGCGGCGCGAAAACATACGCATCGTGCCTGTGCTGCTGCCAGGTGCCGAGGACACCATCCTGCGCAGTTTCGGCCTGGAACACCTTGTCGCGGTCGACCTCCGAAAAGGGCCGGATTTCGGAACGCTCGGGCAACTGGCCGAGCAACTCAAGGTCGCCAAGGCTCCCCGCTCAAGCCGGGCCGTAACGCTCACCCCGGAAAGCGACCCCTACCCCGGCGCGGCGCCCTATCAGGAGGACGACGCCGCCTTCTTTTTCGGTCGCGAAGCCGAGACGGAGGCCGTGCTCGACGCCCTCGCCCGCCAGCCGGTCGTCATCGTGCACGGCCCGGCCAAGGTCGGCAAGACTTCGCTGGTCGCCGCCGGGGTCGCTCCCCGCTTGCGGCAGGGGACCGATCCTCAAGCCAGCACCGGCGAAATCGTGCGCGTCAGCCGCTTCGATCTCGAATCGCCCGCCGCGCTGGCGCCCCTTGAAACGCTTGTCGCACAGCAGAAAGACCGAGTGTCGGACGGGAACCGGGACAACCCGCCAGCGCCCGGCGAATACGTGATCGTCGACCACATCGACAGCTTCGCGATGGGCGAGGGGCTCGAGGTTTCGACCCAGCAGCGTGCCGAGACCGTCGCCCGGCTGATCCGCCAGGCCGGCCCCCACCTCAAGCTGATCCTCGTCGTCCGCGACCGGCGCGCCGAGGCGCTGGGTGTAGCCCTTGCCCAGTCCGGCTACCTGCCTCAGGCGATTGAAATCGCCCCGCTGCACGACGAAGCCTTGCGTCGCGCCATCGAAACGCCGGCCCGCCGGGCCGGGCAACTGCTCGAACCGGGCCTCGTCGAGCGCCTGATCGAAAGCGCTGGGCCGGCCCGCGGCGCCATCTTCCAGATCCAGCTGGTGCTCGCCGCCCTGTGGCCGGAACGGCGACGGGGCTGGCTCACCAACAAGATGCTCGACGCCCTCGGCCACCTCGATGGCGTCTTCGAGCGCCATTTGCAGGCCCGGCTGGCCGAACTGAACCCGGCAGAGCGCGCTGCGGCGCAGGTCCTATTCATTAATCTGCTCGTGCTCGGCAATGCCCTGCTCGCCAAGCCGGAGCGTCGGCCCTGGTCGCAGGTCGCCAGCGTTCCCCTGATTGCCGGTGCTGGCACGCTGCGTCTGCGCGACCGGCTGGCCGCTGCCGGCCTGCTTGACCTCTACCGTGCCGCCGCCGACGAACCCGGCCTCGACGAACCCGACCCGCTCTGGCTCGCCCTCGTCCGCCCCAACCCGCTGCTCTACCTCGATCAAGGCCAGATCCCGGATCCCAAGTTCCTACTCTGGCGCGGCCAGTTTGCGACCTACGTCAGGCACTGGCAGGCCAGCCCCCGGCACGACGACGCCCTGCTTTCCGGCCCGGTGCTGGACGACGCCGAGCTCTGGCTACCCCTGCGCGGCGATCAGCTGACCGACGCGGAAAGCGGGCTGATCGATGCTTCGCTCCGCCGCCGCCGGCAACAGGAGGAGGAAGCCGGGGAGCGCGAGCGCGCGGCGCGTGTACAGGAAAGCCTGCAATTGCAGGCCTTGGTCGAGGCCGAGCGACAAAAAGCACTGGCCGAGCGCGAGCGCGCCGAGGCGGCCGACGCCCGGGCCACAGCGGAAACGGCGCGGGCCGAGGCCGAAGCGCGCGAGCGGCTGGCCCAGGAAAATGCCGCCGCCGGGCTGCGCAAGGGCTGGCGGCAACTGCTCGGGGCCCTGATCGCCGCCCTACTTCTGTTCGGTGCCGCGCTCTGGGCCTGGAACGACGCCAGCCATCAGCGCGACCGCGCTGAATCAGCCCAGCTTACCGCCCACAGCCTGCGTCTGGCCATCGAAGGCCAGGCCATGGTCGGCGGGGCGCGGCCGGGCGGCGATTTTCGCGGCACGCAACAGATTCTCGCCGCTAATGCCCTGGCACCGGAGGCCGAAATCTACGCCATCGTTCTCAGCGCGCTGCAACAGCAGCCGCGTCTGCGCAAACTCATTCCGGCCGAGGTGCCAATTGCTGCGCTTGCCTTCAGCCCGGACGGCAACCGACTCGCCACCGGCGGGAATGATGGCCAGTTGCGCCTGTGGGATGCCCAATCCGGCGGCGCTCTCGGCCAGCCCATCGCCGCCCACACAGGCGGGGTCCAGAGCGTCGCCTTTAGCCCGGACGGCAACCGGCTCGCCACCGGCGGGGGGGATGGCAAGCTGCGCCTGTGGGATACCAAATCCGGCGTTCCCCTCGGCCAGCCCATCGCCGCCCACGAGGGCGCAGTCTGGAGCGTCGCCTTCAGCCCAAACGGCAGCCGGCTCGCCACCGGCGGGGGGGATGGCAAGCTGCGCCTATGGGATGCCCAGTCCGGCACCGCTCTCGGACAGCACATCGCCGACGAAGAGAAGGCCTGGGTCTCGGGTTGGGTCGCGAGCGTCGCCTTCAGCCCGGACGGCAGCAGGCTCGCCACTGGCGGGCGGGATGGCAAGTTACGCCTGTGGGATGCCAATTCCGGTGCTGCCCTCAGCCAGACCATCGCAGCCCACGAGGGCGGAGTCCCGGGCGATGGCGACGGCGGGATCGCGAGCATCGTCTTCAGCCCGGACGGGATCCGGCTCGCAACCGGCGGGGTGGATGGTCAGCTGCGCTTGTGGGATGCGAAATCCGGCGCCCCCCTCGGCCAGCCCATCGCCGCCCATACGGGCGGGGTCCAGAGCGTCGCCTTCAGCCCGGATGGCAACCGGCTCGCAACCGGCGGACGTGATAGCAAGTTACGCTTGTGGAATGCCAAAGCCGGCACCGCCCTCGGCCAGCCTATCACCGCCCATGAGGGCCGGGTCCAGAGCGTCGCCTTCAGCCCGGATGGCAGACTGCTCGCCACAGGCGGACGGGATAGCAAGTTGCGTTTGTGGCATGCGAAATCCGACGCCGCCCTCGGCCAGACCATCGCCGCCCACGAGGGCGGGGTTGGGAGCGTTTCCTTCAGTTCGGACAGCAGCCGGCTCGCGACCGGAGGGGAGGATGACAAGCTGCGCCTGTGGGAT
>Ga0138256_10001245_pt1 | contig 27462 bp, 20 predicted proteins | sample KNB2016incub_MG_FD_105486 | JGI IMG/M metagenome (GOLD analysis project Ga0138256, IMG submission 105486) | Active sludge microbial communities from wastewater in Klosterneuburg, Austria - KNB2014incub_MG | ecosystem: Engineered > WWTP > Activated sludge > Unclassified | place: Austria...
ACGGCCGTTTCGGCATCGATTCGCTTGATGGCCGAGCCGGTGATCTCGATGCGCTGGCCGTCCTGGGCGAGCACAGCCGTGGCGCCCAGAGCCAGGCTGCTGCCGAAGGCCAGCATCAGCCCGCGGCTGAGCAAGGATTGTTTGAACATGAACTTTTCTCCTGTCCGGATTGGTTGACGGATCGTTCGTGCTCCGGTGCCGCAGCCCCATGGGCCTTGTGGTCCCAGAGGCAGCCCCGAAACATGTCGCACGATTGTCACGTCAGTGAAACCCTGAAGGCAGTTCGCGTTATCCAGCACATGCGCTGCGGGCGATTTCTGGGTCTTCAGCAATGTCTTTCAGGTTCTAAATAAATACATTTAAAATCAATGCGTTGAGGCAATATCTACATGTGAAGCTCGAACTTGATTCACATTCACGCTCAAACAACATGCCTGCAACGCGTTGGCAACATGCAACAGCCTGGAGACGCCACCCAAGGGCCAGTCCATGAAAAAGCCGGCGGGGCAAAGCCTGGCCGGCTGGTTGCTGATGCGTTCGGCTGCCTACACAGCAGCCGAACGCCATGCACGCTGGATCAGAAGGTGAACGCACCCCGCAGGAACAGCGCGCGACCGGTCGGGTCGGTAAAGCGCGGGTCATAACCACGCTGCGACCGGGTGGACTGATTCGAGAACGGCGGGTCGGCGTCCAACAGATTGTTCAGGCCCGCGGTCAGGCTGAAGTTCTTGCCGATCTTGGCCGTGACCGCCAAGTCGACCAGGGTATAGGCCTTGACGTTCTGGTAGAAACTCGGCCCGCCGACCACGGTGGTCGGGTTGTTCTGGTCGGTGTAGCCGGTCTTGTGACGAACGCCCAGGCGCGTGGTGAAGTCACCCAGCGACCAGCGCAGGCCCAGCGTGTGCTGCCAACGGAACACAGGGCCGTTGTCCACGTAGATGCCGACGTTTTCCTTCAACGGATCGGCAGCGCTGTTCTGGTACTTGTACGAGCGCACCCAGGTGCCGTCCCAGGTGAACGCGAACGTGCCGGCGCCACCGGCATTGAGCACATACCCGGCCGACAGATCGACACCGCTGGTCAGGACCTTGCCGATGTTGTCGGTCAGCGTGACCACGTAACCGATGGCGTTGCTGTTCAGGTTGTCAGCACCGCAGCGGTTCAGTTCGGCCTGCTGCGCCACCGGAATGTTCTTGCAACGGATGATCTTGTCGCCGTACAGCGTCGGGTTGTCCAGGATCGAGATCTGATCGATGGCATTGATCTGGTCGCTCAGCTTGATGTTCCAGTAGTCGGCCGAGAAGGTCAGGTTCTGCACCGGTTCGAAGGCGATGCCCACCGAGTAGGTCTTCGACTTCTCGGGCTTCAGGTTGGGGTTACCGCCCTGTTGCACCTGCACCTGCAGGCCGCAGTCGCGCGAGGTCACGCCACCGGCCGCCGCATTGACCACGCCATTCGGGCACAGCAGCGGGTCGTTGACTGCGCCGGCAGCAAAGGTCACCGATTGCGGGCCGTACAGGTCATCCAGCGTCGGCGCCTTGAAGCCGGTGTTGTACGAGGCCCGGAGCAACATCTGCTTGAAGGGCTGGAAGCGCAGGCTGATCTTCGGATTGACGGTGTCACCGGCGTCCGAATAGTGGTCACCACGAACGGCCAGCGTCAGGTCGAGCGACTTGGTCAGCGGCAGAAGCATCTCGGCCCCCAGCGCATAGGCATCGCGATTGCCCTGCACGTGATAGGCCGAGCGACCAGCCGACGGGATGGCGGCCACCACCGCGTCATCGGTGTTGTAGTTGTAGCCTTCACGTCGCACTTCACCGCCCAGCGCCAGCGCGGCCTTGCCGCCACCCATCGCGAACAGTTCTTTCGAGACGCGGAAGTCACCCCCCGAGCTGGTGCCCTCGGCGATCGCGAAGGTGCCGCGGCGCTTGGCCTGCTCGATGATGGACAACTGTGCCGGCGTGGCATCGGCAAACGGGTTCAGGCGGCCGGCTGCAACTTCGGACCGAATGAACGGCGCGTTGACGTAGCCGTCAATCGCACCGTCACTGGCCTGGCTGTTGCTGGCGAACATGCCGGCCACGTAATCCCAGCCGCCAAGCGAGCCCCGGAGATCGAAGACGACGCGCGAAGCATCGGAATCTGACTGGTTGGTGCGCGGCCCGGCCGGCACCATGCGCCAACCGACCGTGACGCTCTTCGTATTGTCCAGACCCGGGTAGCCAGTGGGGTAGAACGGATTGCCCGGCGCGATCGAGATGCTGCTGACCGGGTCGGGTGCGACGCGAGACACGTTGCGGTTGGTGGTCGACACGAAATCGATGCTGGCGACGTGATCGCCAGGCAGCATCGTGCTCAGGCGGGCGGCCAGGGTCTCCTGCTCGACCTCAGGGACGATGTCGATCATCGCCGAGAAGTCGAAGACGCAGACCTTGCTGTTGGTCGGGTTGACTTGCGAAAGCGGCGGCGCGCAGTTCGGCGCTGTCGGATTGCCTGCGACGCCGGTTGACGACTGGCTGAAGTTGCCCGGGAAGGTGGTGCCCGAGTTGCCGTTCACGCCCTTCGACGGAATGATGCCCGACTTGGAAAAATCGCGGTCCAGCGCACGGATGCGGCTGGTTGTCTGCGAGTCGATCGACAACCAGAAATTGACCTTGTCCTTGCTCAGGTCGCCGAAACCGGCGACGAAGGAGCCCCGGCGCTTGTCACCCCCCTTGGCTTCGGGAAGCGAGGCTTCAAGTGCGATTGTTCCGCCATTGTAGTTGGACTTGGTGATGAAGTTGATCACACCACCGATGGCGTCGGTGCCGTAGATGGCCGATGCGCCGTCGCGCAGGACTTCGATGCGCTCGATCACCGCAAACGGGATCGAGTTCAGGTCGACCGCATTGACCGAGAAGGCGAACGGCGACATGCGCCGACCATTCAGCAGGACCAGGGTCTTGTTGGTACCCAGGGCACGCAGGTTGGCGTAGGTGGCGCCACCCGTACCGCTGCCGATCGAGTTGCTGCCGACGCTGCTGGATTGGCTGAAGGTCAGCGTTGCGATCGCCTGCTCGACGGTGGTAATGCCCGACTGGCGCAGGTCTTCAGCCTTCAGCACGGTCAGCGGCAGCGCGCCTTCGTCGCTGACCGAGCGCTTGATCGCCGATCCGGTGATCTCGATGCGCTGGTCGGTCTGGGCCTGGGCCGCAGTCGACAGCAGCGCCGCTCCCCCCAGCGCCAACAGCGCTGCCGAACAAATCTTTGATTTCTGGAACATCAGTACCACTCCGGATCAGTTGGCGGGGCCTCCCGGGCCCCAAAAGCGATGCACCGCCAAATCACCGGATATGGCCGACGCCCGCGCACGTGTGTCCGGATTCTCAAGTCAACTTGTCGAAGGCCAAGCTCAGGGCAATCCAGGGCCGTCGACCTGGAGCTGCCAGCATTCACAAGCACATTTGCACAAACCGGTAAATTTTCGTTTGTTGACAAAGCTTTACGAAGCTCGTCAGCTGCGCGGCCCAAAAACGCGGGCAAACCCCAGGATCAAGGGCGCCTCGGCTTGATGTTGGCCAGGCACAACAGTCCGCGGCCGATGACGTCGCCGCGGTCCCGAGAACCAAGCGTGCCGGCCAATGGGCCAGGGCTCAACCCGCCAACAAGCCGCTCAAAGTCTGGGCACGGCGTCGAGAAGTGTGCGCGTATAGGCGCTGGTCGGCCGCGACAACACCTGCTCGGACGGCCCCTGCTCTTCGATTTGCCCGGCCTGCATCACTGCCACGCGGTCGGCGATGTACTCGACGACGCCGATGTTGTGCGTGATGAACAGGTAGGACACGCCCAGTTCGCGCTGCAGCTGGCGCAGCAGGTTCAGGATCTGCGCCTGCACCGAGACGTCCAGCGCCGAGGTCGGCTCGTCACAGACGATCAAGCGTGGCTGCACCGCGAGTGCGCGCGCGATGGCGATGCGCTGGCGCTGGCCACCCGAGAACTCGTGTGGAAAGCGCCCCAGCGAATCGCGGCGCAGACCCACCTGGTCGACCAGGGCCTCGATGCGCTGGCGGCGGGCGCCGGCATCGACGTCGGGCTGCAGCGCGGCCAAGCCTTCCTCGAGCAGGTCCTGCACGCGCATGCGCGGGTTCAACGACGCAAACGGATCCTGGAAGATGATCTGCACCTGACGCCGCGCCGCCAGCAACTCGGCGCCCTGCAGCGTGAACAGGTCCTGCCCGTCGAGCAGCGCCCTGCCCTCGACGCGCGCCACCGAGCGCAGAAGTTGCACGATGGCCTTGCCGATGGTGGTCTTGCCGCAGCCCGATTCGCCAACCAGCGCCAGCGTCTCCCCGCGCGCGACGTCGAATGAAACGCCACGCACTGCTTCAAACCAGCCCAATGCACGCTGCAGCAAGCCGCCGCGGATCGCAAAACCGACCTTGAGATCCTGCACGCTGAGCAGCGGCCGACCATCGTCGGCTGTGGCAGTTGCCGCTGCCGCAGCGGGCTCTGCCGGTGCTGCAGTCTCGCCACGCAGCGGCGGTATCTCAGAGGCCCCGGGCGCGTACAGCAGGCAGCGCACCTCGTGCGCGGCACCCACGTTCAGCAGTTCAGGCAGCGTGCTGGCGCAATGCGCCATCGCCTTGGCGCAGCGCGGCTCGAAGCGGCAACCGCCGAAGCGCGTCGACAGCGGCGGCACGGTGCCGGCAATCGCCTCCAGCGCCCGCTCGCGCCGACCGGCGCCCGGCAAGGCGCGCATCAGTGCATCCGCGTAGGGGTGCTTGGGCGAGGCAAAGAACTCGTCGGCCGGTGCCACCTCGATGATCTGACCGGCATACATCAGCGCCACCCGGTGCGCCATGCCGGCCACCACGGCCAGGTCGTGCGTGATCAGCAGCAAGCCCATGCGGTGCTCGCGCTGCAGGTCTTTCAGCAAGTCGAGGATCTGCGCCTGGATGGTGACGTCGAGCGCGGTGGTGGGCTCGTCGGCGATCAGGTAGTCAGGCTCGGCGGCCAGCGTCATCGCGATCATCACGCGCTGCTTCTGGCCCCCGCTCATGCGGAACGGGTAGTCGTCGATGCGGCGTTCAGGCTCGGGGATACCGACGCGGCGCAGCCAATCGATCGCCTTGCTGCGGGCGGCGGCACCGCGCAAGGCGGTGTGCGCCTGGATGGCCTCGACGATCTGGTCGCCCACGCGCATCACCGGGTTCAGGCTGGTCGACGGCTCCTGGAAGATCATGCCGATGCGGCCGCCGCGCACGCTGCGCATCTGCGTCTCGGGCAGGTCCAGGATGTCCTCGTCGCCCACCAGCAGGCGGCCATTGGTGACACGGCCGTTCTCGGGCAACAGCCGCATCAGCGCCAGTGCGGTCATGCTCTTGCCACAACCACTTTCACCGACCAGGGCGAAGGTTTCGCCACGCTCGATGCTCAGCCACATCGCGTCGACGGCACGAATGACCGCGTCGTCGGTGTCCAGGTCGACGCGCAGGTTCTCGATGTTCAGCATGCTCAGGCGCCCCGCGCTTTCTTGGGCGCCAGGCGCACGCGGAAGGTTCGCGCGCGTGGATCGAAGGCATCGCGCACGCCGTCGGCAAACAGGTTGGCGGCCAGCACCAGCGCCACCATGAAACCGAAGGCCGACGCAAACGACCACCACACCACCGGGTCGCGGCTCATCTCGCCGCGCGCCGTGTTGATCATGCCGCCGAAGCTGTTCATCGACGGGTCGACGCCCACGCCCACGTAGCTGAGCACGGCTTCGTAGAGGATCAGCGCCGAGAACTCGAGCACCGTGACGATCAGCATCAGGTGCGCCACGTTGGGGAAGATGTGGCGCAGCATGATGCGCGTGTGGCTGACGCCAAAGGCGTTTGCCGCCTGCACGTATTCGAGCTCGCGCAGCTTGAGCGACTCACCACGCAGCAGCCGACACAGGCCCGCCCAGCCCGTCAGCCCCAGCACCACGCACAGCAAGAACAACTTGAGGTCGGCACGCTCGGCACCGGTCTCGAACAGTTCGGGGTTCTTGTCCAGGAAGACCTGCACCATCAGCACGCAGGCGGCAATCAGCAGCACGTTGGGTACCGACGACAGCACGGTGTAGACATACTGGATGACTTCGTCCACCCAACCCTTGAAGTAACCGGCCATGATGCCCAGCACCACCGCCAGCGGTAGTGTGGCCACGGTGGCCAGCGTGCCGATGACGAAGGCCGTGCGGATGCTCTTCAGCGACTGGTAGAGCACGTCGTTGCCTGTGGTGTCGGTGCCCATCAGGTGGTAGGGGCCGGCCAGCGCCGCGGCGGCACCGCCCAGCAGCGCCAGCAGCCACAGCATGCCCAAGGCCGCACGCCAGGGCACCTGGGTCTGCTGCTGCCAGACGTCGCGCGCGCAGTCCGCCAGGGGTCGCCTCTGCGCACGCGCCAGAACCGCCAGAAAGGCCAGCGACAACACCGCCGCCAGCACCGCACCCGTGGCCAGTCCGGTCGCCACAAGTCGGGCGATGTCGGGCAGCCACTGCGTGGCCGGATCCTTCAGGTGCGCGCCGCCGAACTTCAGCCGCGGCGCCACGCGTTGCACGACACCGTCGACCTCGATCGATTCCTTGGTGAAGCCGACATAGGACAGTGGCCGCGAATAGGTCGCCTCTCGTGATTCGACCAGGCGCCACAGCCCGGCGTCGAGCACCGAACGTGTGCGGGGGTCATAGGCCGCCGGCGCATTGGCGACGCCGGGCGCTGGCGGCAGCAGCGGCCGATAGTGCAGGCTGTCCAGCAAGGTGACCAGCAGGCACAGCACGAGTACCAGGCTCGAGCACAGGGCAGGCGCATCGATGAAGACCTTGCGCCAGTTGGTTCGAAGGTTGGGCCGGACGAGGACAAAGCGCACGTAAGCCAGCACGGCCGCCATCAGCAGCCACATCGACACGTCGGTCCAGAGCAGTACGAATTTGGGCATGAACCGACCTCAACCCAGCCGAACCCGGGGGTCGGCCCAGGTGTACGCCAGGTCGATGAGCACGAAGGTGGCGATGTACAGCAGCGAGCCGAGGAAGACCATGGTGCGCACGATCGCGAAATCCTGCTTGCCGATGGCCTCGATCACATAGGCCCCAAGCCCCGGCAGGCCGAAGAAGTTCTCGAACACCAGGCTGCCCATGAAGACATAGGGCAGGTAGCCGCCAGCGCTGGTGATGATCGGAATCAGCGCGTTGCGCAGCACGTGGCGGAACAGCACCACCTGTTCGGCCAGCCCCTTGGCGCGCGCAGTACGCACGTAGTCCTTGCTGATCTCCTCGAGGAACATGGCGCGGAACAGGCGCGCCTCGCCACCGATGCGCGCCAGCAGCGACAGGCCGATCGGCAACACCAGGAACTTGATCGCGTCCAGGCCTGGCGCATAGCCCGAGATCGGCGCCAGCTTGAGCACGCGCGAGAACAGGTACTGGCCGACGATGATGTAGAACAGGCTCGAGATCGACAGCATCAGCACGCAGCTGACCACGCCCCAGAAGTCGAGCCGGGAATGGCGGAACATCACCAGCAGCAACGCGAAGGCCGTGCTGGCGATGACCTGCAGGATGAACAGCGGCAGCGCCATCTGCAGGCTGACCCACATGCGGCCGGCCACCTCGTGCCCGATGTCACCGGCCGATTCACTGTCGGCACGGCCGAACTTCAGCGCAAACAGCGAGACAGAGCGCTCCCAGAAGATGGTGTCGGTGACCTGTGCGCTGCCCTGGGCCTTGTCGTTGAAGTACAGCGGCTTGTCGTAGCCGCGCTCGACCTTCCATTTCTCGACCGCCTGCTGCGTGACGCGCTTGCCGCCCAGGTTCAACCGCGCCATGTCGTCGGGCGTGTTGACCGTGAAGAACAGGAAGAAGGTGAACAGGTTCACACCCAGCAGGATGAGGGCGCCGTAGACGATGCGCCGCAGAAGGTAGCCCGACATGTCGTGTCCTCAGGCCAGCACTTCACCGCGGCCGGTGGTGCGCTCGCGGCGGCGCAGCGTGCGCCGGCCGATCATGAACAGGCCAGCCGCCAGCGCCAGCAGCAGCAGCAGCGGCCACCAGACGGGCTGGTTCCAGGCCTTGTGCGCGGCCACGCGCTGGGCCACGTCCAAACGCAGGTAGCGTCCCGCGTCGCGCACCAGGATGGCCGGCTTGTAGTTGTGAACCCACTGCTGGCGGGCCGCCGATGCGTCAGGGAAGAAACCCATGGTCCAGGGCGCCTCGTCGCGCGCGATCTTCACCAACTGGTCGATCAGCGCCTGCTTGGCCGGCCCGTCGTCCAGTGTCTTCATCTGCGCGAACAAGCGGTCGTACTCGGGGTTCTCGAAGTTGGACGTGTTCTCGCCGTCGTACTTGGTCTTGCCGGCCGGGCCATAGAGCAGGAACAGGAAGTTCTCGGCGTCGGGGTAGTCGGCGTTCCAGCCCAGCCAGAACACCTGGTACTTGCCTTTGCGCACCTTGTCCTGGAACTGGTTGTTGTTGGTCGCGCGTACCTCAAGCTGGATGTCGATCTTGGCGAACTGGCGCACCACCCAGTCGATCTCGGCCTTGTTGCCAGGTGTCGGTGCGGCATAGAAGTCGTAGTTCAACACCAGCGGCAGGCCGGTCTTGGCGTCACGTCCGTTGGGATAGCCGGCCTCGGTCATCAAGCGCTTGGCATCGGCGATCGGGCGCCGCACGGCGCTGCCGTCCTTCCAGACATGGGTGATCGGATTGACACCTTCGGGCGTACCCTCGCGCGAGCCGTAGATGCCCGGCGGCAAGGGGCTCATCGCGGTCGTACCCGCTTTCTTCGGGAAGATCTTCGAGTACTCCTCCCAGTCGATCGCGATCGAGATCGCCTGGCGCAGCTTGCGGTGCCGCTCGGCCTGCACCGCATCCGTGCTTTCGCCGATCACCGGGTCAAGCATGTTGAAGCCGATGAAGTAGCTGTTGACGTCGGTGCCGCGGTTCAGGCGGAAGCCCTTGACCAGGTACTCGCGGCGCACCTCTTCGCTGTCCTGCATGTCGACCAGGTAGTCCTTGCCGGTGTCGGTGCGCTCGAAGATCTCAAGGTCGTAGTAGCCCTGGCGGAACTTGTTCTTCATCGGCAGGCCTTCACGCTCGATCGTGAAGACCAAGGTGTCGATGAAGGGCGTGGGCTTGCCACAATCGTCCAGCAGCCCGGCGGCCTTGTCCCCGGGCTCACCTTCACACGGATAGGGCTCACCCCGGTAGTTGGGGTTGCGCTTCATCACGTGGCGCCGGTCCTGGACGAACTCGGTCATCATGTAAGGGCCGGTACCCACGGGCCAGCGGTCCAGCGACATGCCGGCCACGGCCATGCCCGGCTGGGCATAGAAGGCGTCGGCCTCCCAGGGCACCGGAGACAGAAAGGTCATCTGCATCCAGTAGCTCCACTGCGGATACTTGCCCTTGATGCGGATTCGCAGCAGGTACTTTTCAGGTGCAGTGGCGCCAGCCAGCGGCCATTGGCGAAAGTCGAGGAAGGGCTTGTCCAGGTTGGTCGGATCCAGCCCCCGGCGCAGCTTGTCGTCCTCGGCCTTGATCAACTTGCCGTAGTCAGCCAGGCCGACGACGTACTCGGCAAAAGTCGAGAAAATCGGCGTCGTCACGCGCGTGGTGGCCTGCCGCTTGAGCGCATAGACGAAGTCTTCGGCCACCAGCTCGCGCGTGCTCTGGTACTCGAAGTCCAGCGGCGTGCGCCGTGCACCCAGTTCGCCCGGCTTCATCGCGTGATAACGGTAGTGGCCCTGTTCGTCCTTGGCAAAGGCCGGATGCGGCTGGTACAGGATGCCGGTCTTGATCGGCACGTCGTACACGCTTTCCACCACCTGGTCGGACGGGGCGTCTTCTGGCAATGGCTGGCCGCCCTTGCCCAGGTAGCGCGGCTTGACGACCTCGCGTGCGCTCTTGGGCACCAGCTGGAACGGTCGCTTGAAGACGTGGTAGCCGTAGGGCGGCTCGTAGATCTGGTAGGTGTAGGGCGTGTCGTTGGACCAGTAAGACGCCACCGGGTCCAGGTGGCGCGGCGAGCTTTCCGACACTGCCGAGAACAGCGTGTTGGTGGCGTCCTGGCCTGCGGGCCAGGGATTGTTGTTGCAGCCGGCCAGGGCCAGGGCGACGATCAGAAACAGGGCTCCGCGCATGCGGTCTCCTCGCGCTGCCCGGGCGCCGGCGGGTGGCCGCGACCGGGTTGAACAGTTGCGCCCTCGACACGGCCGCAGCTCGTGACTGCCACCGCGACGGAGGGCGCTGGTCGGATTCTAAGCACGCGCTGCGGCGTCGGACGGCAAGCAAATACCCTGATCGCCGCCTCACCAGCCCAGCAGCACATCGCGACCATTGACGACCAGGCTCACGCGGCGGCCGACCGGCAGGCTGAGCTTGGTGCTGATGTGGCCGAACGGCAGACCGGTGAGCAGTGGCACCTTCAGCCGGCTGCGCAGATGAGCCAGCGCCGTGCGCAGCCGGTAGCCACGGTCCAGCGGCGAGGCGCGCACGCGGCCGAAGTCACCCAGCAGCACCGCACGCTGCGACTGCAGCACGCCGGTCTGGGCCAGTTGCAGCAGCATGCGCTCGACCCGGTAGGGGTGTTCGTTGATGTCCTCGAGAAACAGCACCCCGCCCTTCACGCGCGCCGGCGCTGGCAGGTGTCGCGTGCCGAGCAGGCTGCACAGCATCGTCAGATTGCCGCCCCACAACAGGCCTCGGGTCTGCAGTCCGTCGAAGCCGGTTTCGGTGCGAAAGCCCACGGCTTCGAGCTCGCCCGACATGGCCTCGGCAAAGCAGCCGGCGGTGACGTCGTCGACACCACCGTCATCGTCACTGCGGCCGAAGTCGTCGGTGGCCATCGGCCCGGCCCAGCTGGCAGCACCCGTGTGCGCCAGCAGGCTCAGCTGCAGCACGCTGAAGTCGCTGTGCCCGACCCAGCGGGTACCCGCGGTCGCGGCGCGCGCCAGCAACGGCCAGTCGATGGCGTCGAGCAAACGGCTCAGGCCGTAGCCGCCGCGTGTGGCCATCGCCACCGACGGTGCGCTGCGCGCCACGCGGTGCACAGCGGCCAGCCGAACGTCATCGTCACCGGCAAAACGCTGATGCCGCGCCAGCGCAGCAGCATCGAGACCGACATCAAAACCCAGTCCTGCCAGGCGCCGCGCCGCCAGGCGCAATACCGGCGGCCGCGCGACCACGCCGGATGGGCTGAACAGGATCAGGTCGGTCATCGTTCGGCCGGTGGCAGCGGTGGAAACGGCAATGGTCCGGCCCACTCGCTGGCTTCACCGGTGGGTATGGGCGCAACGGCTTCACCGTCGACTGCGCGTTCGGCGCGCTGCTGCGCTCGGCGCTCGGTGAAGAAATCGCGCAGCAGCTGGCCGCAGGCGTCGGCCAGCACGCCGCCGATCAGCTGTGTCTGGTGGTTCAGCCGCGGCTCGCCGAACAGGTTCAGCACCGAGCCGCCCGCGCCGGTCTTGGGGTCGGAGGCGCCGAACACCACGCGCTTGAACCGCGCATGCAGCAGGGCCATTGCACACATCGCGCAGGGCTCGAGCGTGACGTAGAGCTCGCACTCGGGCAGCCGGTAGTTTTCCAGCAGGGTGGCGGCATGGCGCAGCGCCACGATCTCGGCATGTGCGGTCGGGTCATGCGTGGTGATCGGCCGGTTGTAGCCGGTGGCGATGACCTTGGGGCCGTCGGCCGAGGGCCGCACGATCACCGCGCCGACCGGCACCTCGCCCACCAGCCAGGCGTTATGCGCCTGGTCCAGCGCCAGCCGCATGCCCTGCTCGTCGGCCGGCGAGATCACTGCGACGCGGCGTCGGCTGCACGCATGGCCGCCCCCTGCTCGACGGCCTTGTTGACCAGGTCGGCGGCACGCTGTGCCGCGTTACCGCCGGTCGACGCCGAAGCCGGACCGCCCACCGATGCCGGCTTCAGGGCCTGCAGCTGGGTGCCCGCCAGCTTCATCACGATGAAGGCCACCACCAGCAGGGCAGCCACCGAGAACAGCATTCGCATGGGCCGATTGTCACCCCAGCCGGGCAGCGCCTGCGTCAGGCCGGGGTCGACGCCGTCAGGTCGCGCCGATAGCCCGCGCCGCCCATCGGCAGCTGACCGCCGCGCGTGGCACGCACCGCGCAGTACTTGAACTCGGGGATCTTGGCCACCGGGTCCAGCGCCGGGTTGGTCAGCGTGTTGATCGCCGCCTCGAACCAGCAGAAGGCGACGAACACCGAACCCGGCGGGGAGCTGTCGTCGGCGCGCGCGTAAAGCGTCACGCGGCCGCGGCGCGATTCGAGCGTGACGGGCTCACCCGGCGCCAGGCCCAATGCCCCCAGATCCAGTGGATGCAACAGCGCCACCGGGTCGGGTTCGATCGCGTCGAGGACATCGGTGCGCCGCGTCATGCTGCCGGTGTGCCAGTGTTCGAGCTGGCGGCCGGTGATCAGCACCAGCGGGTAGTCAGCATCGGGCCGTTCGTCAGCCGGGATGATGTCGGCCGGCACGAAGCGTGCGCGGCCACTGGCGGTGGGGAAGCGGTCGACAAAGACCACCGGCTGGCCCGGGTCGCCTTCGGCCAAGCAGGGGTAGGTCACCGCGCCTTCCTGCTGCAGCCGGCGCCAGGTGATGCCGGCGATGCTGGGCATGGTGTGGCGCATCTCGTCGAACACCCGCGCCACCGCGGCTTCGCCATCACCTTCGACGGCACCGTAAGCCGACCAGTCCAGGCCCAGCCGATGCGCCATCTCGACAAGGATCCACAGGTCGAGACGTGCGTCGCCGGGCGGTGCCAGCACCTGGCGGCCGAGCTGCACGGTGCGGTCGGTGTTGGTGAAGCTGCCGGTCTTTTCAGCGAAGGCCGAGGCCGGCAGGATGACGTCGGCCAGCGCGGCGGTCTCGGTCAGGAACAGATCCTGCACAACCAGCATGTCCAGGTTGGCCAGGGCCTGCCGCGCACGCGTGGCATCAGGGTCGCTCATGGCCGGGTTTTCGCCCATGATGTACATGCCCTTGATGCGGCCCGCCTCGATTGCATGCATCACCTCGACCACGGTCAGGCCGGGATGCGGGTCGAGCCGTTCCACCGGCACCGCCCAGGCCTGCGCGAACCGCGATCGAGCATCGGCGCTGTCGACGCGCTGGTAGTCGGGGTACATCATCGGGATCAGCCCGGCGTCGCTGGCGCCCTGCACGTTGTTCTGTCCCCGCAGCGGATGCAGCCCCGTGCCAGGGCGGCCGATCTGCCCCGTCATCAACGCCAGCGCGATCAGGCAGCGTGCGTTGTCGGTGCCGTGCACATGCTGGCTGACACCCATGCCCCACAGGATCATCGACGCGCGGCTGCGGGCGTACAGCCTGGCCACGGCGCGGATGGTGGCCGCGTCGATGCCGCAGATCGGCGCCATCGCCTCGGGGCTGTAGCCCCTGACGTTCTCGGCCAGCGCAGCATAACCCTCGGTTCGAGCGTCAACAAAATGGGCGTCGACCAAGCCTTCTTCGACGATCACATGCATCATCGCGTTGAGCAGCGCCACGTCGGTGTCGGGCTTGAACGGCAGGTAGTGCTCGGCGATGCGCGCCAGGTCGCCACGCCGCGGGTCCATCAGCACCAGCTTGGTTCCGGCGGCTACCGCGTTCTTGATCCAGGTCGCTGCCACCGGGTGGTTGACGGTCGGGTTGGCGCCGATGACGATCACCACCTCGGCCAGCAGCACGTCCATCACCGGGTTGCTGACCGCGCCCGAACCAATGCCTTCGAGCAACGCCGCCACGCTGGACGCATGGCACAGCCGCGTGCAGTGGTCGACGTTGTTGCTGCCAAAACCCAGCCGCACCAGCTTCTGGAACAGGTAAGCCTCTTCGTTGCTGCCTTTGGCCGAACCGAAACCGGCCAGCGCCCGTGCACCCTGCGTATCGCGAATGTGGCTCAGGCTGCCGCCGGCCAAGGCCAGCGCCTCGTCCCAGCTGGCCTCGCGAAAGGCTGTCGCCAACTCATGGGGTGCCAGATCGGCACGCTTGGGCACACCGGGCTTGCGGATCAGCGGCCGCGTCAGGCGCTGGGCATGGTGGATGTAGTCGTAGCCGTAGCGGCCCTTGACGCACAGCCGGCCCTGGTTGGCCGGACCGTCGCGGCCTTCGACGAACAGGACCTGCTCGTCCTTGACGTGGTAGGTCAGCTGGCAGCCGACGCCGCAGTAGGGGCACAGCGAGTCGACGCTGCGGTCGGGCAGCTGCAGCGCGGCGCCTTTGGCGGGCGCCAGGGCGCCCGTGGGGCAGGCCTGAACACATTCACCGCAGCCGACACAGGTGGACGCACCGAGCGCGTCGTCCATGTCGAACACGATGCTGGCCCGGCCGCCACGGTAAGCCAGACCGATGACGCCGTTGTCCTGGCTCTCGCGGCAGGCGCGCACACAGCGTGTGCACTGGATGCAGGCGTTCAGGTCGACCGCAATGGCGGCGTGCGACAGGTCGGCGATCTGCTGCGGCCGCGGCGAAAAGCGCGGCCTGCCCAGGGCAAGCCGTTCGGCCCATTGATCGACCTCGTCGCGGCGCGTCAACGCCGCCTGTGGCAGGTCGCAGCGCAGCAGCTGCAGCACCATCTGCTGCGCCTTCAGCGCGCGCGGGCTGCGGCTGCTGACCTTCATGCCCGACTGCGGCATGCGGCAGCACGACGCCGCCAGCACCCGTTCACCGTCGACCTCGACCATGCAGACGCGACAGTTGCCGACCGCAGCCAGGCCCGGCTTGGCACACAGGCGCGGAATGGCCACGCCTTCACGGTCGGCGACATCGAGCAGGCTTTCACCGACACGCGCCCTGACTGCACGCCCATCGAGCTCGAACACGATGTCGGCAGCCCTGTTCACAGGTCCTCCAGCTCGTGCGCGAAGTAACGCAGCACGCAGTCCACCGGGTTGGGGGCCGCCTGGCCCAGGCCGCAGATCGACGCGTCGCGCATCACCTGCGACAGGTCGGCCAGCAGCGGCAGATCCCAATGCGGCTGCTCGATCAGCCCGCGCGCCTTGGCCGTGCCGTTGCGGCACGGCGTGCACTGGCCGCAGCTTTCATGCTCGAAGAACCGCATCAGGTTGCGTGCTGCGTCGATGGCACGATCGTGGTGCGAATCGCTGGTGGACAGCACGATCACCGCGGCCGACCCGATGAAGCAGCCATGCGGTTGCAGGGTGTCGAAATCCAGTGGCACATCGGCCAGGCGCGCCGGCAGGATGCCGCCCGAAGCGCCGCCCGGCAGGTAGGCATACAGCGTGTGGCCGGGCAACAGGCCGCCGCAGTATTCGTCGACCAACTCGCGCAACGTGATGCCGGCCGGCGCCAGCTTGACGCCTGGCTCGCGCACGCGGCCCGACACCGAGAAACGCCGCAGGCCTTGGCGACCGTTTCGGCCATGGCGGGAAAACGCTGCGGCGCCCTGCTCCAGCAACTCACGCACCCAGAACAGCGTTTCGAGGTTATGGACCAGCGTCGGCCGCCCGAACAGCCCGACCTGGGCGACGTACGGCGGGCGCAGACGCGGCAAACCCCGTTTGCCTTCGATCGATTCGATCATCGCCGACTCTTCGCCGCAGATGTAGGCGCCGGCGCCGCGACGCAGTTCGATCGTCGGCAGCGTGACCACCGGCGGCTGCGCGCGCAGCTTGTCGAGTTCGGCTTGCAGCAATGCCCGCGCGCCGTGGTATTCGTCGCGCAGGTACAGGTAGACGGCATCGATGCCCACCGCCCAGGCCGCGATCAGCAGACCCTCGAGAAAACGGTGCGGGTCGCTTTCCAGCAGCACGCGGTCCTTGAAGGTGCCAGGCTCGCCTTCGTCGAGGTTGACCGCCAACAGCCGCGGCGCGGCTTCGGCGCGAACCAGGCGCCACTTGCGGCCGGCTGGAAAGCCGGCGCCACCCAGCCCGCGCAGGCCAGCATCGTCCAGCGTCTGCAAGACCGTGTCGACCTCGCGTCGGCCTTCGACGCAGTCGCGCAGCACGGCATAACCGCCTTGCCCGATGTAGGCCGCCAGGTTGATGCAGGGCGCCACCTGGGCCTTCATGTGTCCCGCCTGCACGGCCGCCAGCACGCTGTCCACGCTGGCCCGCGCCAGCGCATGCTGGTGCACGGCCACCGCCGGCGCCTGCTCGCAGCGGCCGATGCAGGGCGCGGCGAGCACGCGCACGTCGGCGTCCAGGATCTGCGGCAAGCGGCGCAGCAGCTCGGTGGCGCCGGCCAGCTCGCAGGCCAGGCCGTTGCAGACCCGTACGGTCAACCGCGGCGGCGGTGTCACCTCGCCCTGCGCATCTTCACGGACGATGTCGAAGTGGTGATAGAAGCTGGCGACTTCGTAGACCTCGGTCTGCGGCAGCCGCAACAACTCGGCCAGTGCCGCCAGGTGTGGCGTGCCCAGTTGGCCAAAGTGGTCCTGCAGGCGGTGCAGGTACTCGATCAGCAGGTCACGCCGGTAGGGGCCGGCGCCGATCAGGCCCAGCACCTGGGCGCGCGCCCCGGCCTGCACGCGCCGCCCCTTGGGCGCCTGCCGCTTGCGCTCGCGGCTGGCGCCCTCGACGGCAATGGGGATCACGGGTCTGGTCATGGCCAGGCGCCGGCGACAGGGCGCTCAGTTCAGCTGGGTCACGAACTTGGTGTTGAGGTAACCATCGAAAGTTTCGCTGCCGCCTTCGCTGCCGATGCCGCTGTCCTTGATGCCGCCGAACGGCGTCTCGGCCAGCGCCATGCCCAGGTGGTTGATCGACACCATGCCGGCCTCGAGCCCGCTGGCGATCGCCTGCGCGTTGCGCGTCGAGCCCGTGAAGGCATACGACGCCAGGCCGAAAGGCAGGCTGTTGGCGCGCCGGATGGCGTCGTCCAGCGTCTTGAAGCGAACGATGCCGGCCACCGGGCCGAAGGGCTCTTCGGTCATCAGCCGTGAGTCGTCGGCCAGATCGGTCAGCACCGTGGGCTCGAAGAAGTTGCCCTGCCCCGGTATCGGCGCGCCGCCGGCCAGCACGGTGGCGCCGCGCGTCTGCGCGTCGTCGATGAAACCGGCCACCGCACCGACGCGGCGCGACTGCGCCAGCGGGCCCATGCGCGTGTCGGCATGCAGGCCGTCACCAACCTTGACCGCCTTGGTCTTGGCGACGAAATCGGCGACGAAGCGCTCGTACACACCTTCCTGCACGTAGAAGCGCGTCGGCGAGATGCAGACCTGGCCGGCGTTGCGGAACTTGAACGGCACCAGCAACTTCACCGCGGCGTCGATGTCGGCGTCGTCGCAGACGATCACCGGGGCGTGGCCGCCGAGCTCCATGGTGCTGCGCTTCATCAGCGATGCGGCCTTGGCGGCCAGCATCTTGCCCACCGCCACCGATCCGGTGAAGCTGATCTTGCGCACGATGGGGCTGTTGATCAGGTGGTCCGACACCTCGGACGGCACGCCCCACACCAGGTTCAGCACGCCCGGCGGCAGGCCGGCGTCGTGGAACAGCTGCGCCAGCGCGACGACGGCGCTGGGCGCATCTTCAGGGCCCTTGAGAATCATGGTGCAGCCCGCGCCCACCGCCGCCGAGATCTTGCGGATGGCCTGGTTGAACGGGAAATTCCAGGGCGAGAACGCGGCGCACACGCCCACCGGTTCGCGCAGCACCAGCTGGCGCACACCGTCCATGCGTGCCGGGATCACGCGGCCGTAGATGCGGCGGCATTCTTCGGCGTGCCACTCGGCATGGTCGGCGCACAACATCACCTCGCCCGTGCTTTCGGCCAGCGGCTTGCCCTGGTCCATGGTCATTGCGCGGCCGATGTCGGGCGCACGCTCGCGTGCCAGTTCGGCCACCTTGCGCAACACCTTGCTGCGCTCGAGCGGCGAGCTCTTCTTCCAGCTCTCGAAGGCGCGCGCCGCGGCAGCCAGCGCGCGGTCAAGATCCTGCGTCGTGGCATGCGGCAGCTTGGCGATCACCTGCCCGCTGGCGGGGTTGAACACGTCCTGCTCGCGGCGGCCGTCGCCGCTGATGAACTGGCCGTCGATGTACAGATGCAGTGCGGGATACATGGCTTGGGCTCCGGATGGCCTGGTGCAGAAGAAGCACGATGGTACGGCCGACGGCAATCGCCTGCGCCAAGGCCTTGCTGGTGCCTCGGCGGCTGGCCCTGCCACGGACCTCAGACGCCGAGAAGACCGATCAGCTCGGTGCCGCCGGCCAGCGTGCGAGATTGACCAGCCAATACCACGCGGCCCTTCTGCAGCACGACGGCACGGTCGCTGTGCGCCAGCACGCGGCGGTAGTCGCGGTCAACGATCAGCGTGGCGATGCCGTCCTGGCGGATCTGCGCCAGCACGCGCCAGATCTCGGCCACGACCATGGGCGCCAGGCCCTCGGTGGCTTCGTCCAGGATCAGCAGCTCAGGCTGCGTCAGCAAGGCGCGGCCGATCGACAGCATCTGCTGCTCACCGCCCGACAGCTGGCTGCCCAGGTAGCCCAGGCGCTCGGAAAGGCGCGGAAACGTCTGCAACACGCGCTCGAGGGTCCAGCCCCGTACCGCATCGACGGCGGGCCGAGCCGCCATCAGCAGGTTCTCCCGCACGCTCAGGTTGGCAAACACGCCGCGGCCCTCGGGCACATAGGCCACGCCGCGGCGCGCCACCTCGTGCGGCTGTGCCCGCGACAGGTCGGCGCCGAAAAACTGGATCTGGCCTTGGCGCTGCGCCACATGGCCCAGCAGCGTGCGGATCAGCGTGCTCTTGCCCATGCCGTTGCGGCCCAGCAGACCGACCGACTCGCCTCGTGCCATGTGCAGGTCCAGGCCATGCAGCACGTGGCTGGAGCCATACCAGGCTTGGATGCCGCGGGCGTCCAGGATCAGGTCGCGCACGGTCATCTCAGTGTCCGCCCAGATAGGCTGCCTGCACTTCGGCGTTGCTGCGCACCTGCTCGGGCGGTCCAGAGGCGATGACCGTGCCGTTGACCATCACGGTGATGCGGTCGGCGACGCGGAACACGGCGTCCATGTCGTGTTCGACCAGCAGGATGGCATGGCCCGACTTCAGCTCGCGCAGCAGCGCCAGCATGCGTTCGGTTTCTTCGGCACCCATGCCGGCCAGGGGTTCATCGAGCAGCAGCACCTGCGGCGCGGTGGCCAGGCACATGGCGATCTCGAGCTGTCGCTTCTGGCCATGGCTGAGCATGCCGGCCATCTGGTCGAGGCAGTGGTCCAGGCCGGCGCGCCCTGCTGCCGCCTGTGCCGCCGACACGCTGGCCGGACAGCGCGCGGCCGGCTGCCACCAAAGCCACGGCCTGGGCGTTTGCGCCTGGGCCGCCAGGCGGCAGTTTTCCAGCACCGTGAAGCTCGGAAAGATGGTGTTGCGCTGGTAGCTGCGGCCCAGTCCGGCACGCGCGCGGCGCGGCTGGCTCCAGCGTGTCACGTCCTGACCCAGCAGCTCCACCTGACCCGATGACGGCGCGATCTCGCCCGACAGGATGTTGATCAGCGTCGACTTGCCGGCGCCGTTGGTGCCGATCACAGCATGCACGGTACCGCGTTCGAGCTCGAGGTCGATGCGGTCGACCGCAGTCAAGCCACCCCAGCGGCGTGTGATGCCGCGCCCGCGCAGCAAGACGTCGGCGGTCATGGCGCCACCCCGTTGACCTCGGCACGACGCGAAGCGCGGCCAAGCAGACGTTCGCGCCATTGCCCCGGCAATCCCGCCAGCCCACGTGGCAGCAGGGCCACGCTGGCAATGATGGCCAGGCCCAGCAGCAGGGTCCAATGCCTGGCGAAGCTGCCGAACACGGCCTCGGACTTGAAGAGTTCCTGCAGCAGCGTGAATGCGAAGGCGCCGATCAGTGCGCCGCGCAAGTGTCCCAGGCCGCCCAGGATGATCATGATCAGCACCGAACCCGACATGTGCCAGCTCAACATTTCGGGGTTGACAAAACCGTCCTTCACCGCGAACAGGAAACCAGCCAGACCCGCGATTGCACCCGACAGCACGAAGGCCGCCAGCTTGTATGGGTAGGTGGCGAAGCCGGTGGCACGCATGCGCTGTTCATTGACGCGGATGCCGTCCAATGCCCGCCCGAAGCGTGAACGCCGCAGCTGCGCCAGAAAGCCGAACACCAGTACCAGGCAGGCCAGTGTGAAGGCATACAGCGTCAGCGGGTGATCCAGATCGATCCAGGGCCCCAGCACCGGCTTGATGTAGAGGTAGATGCCGTCGGTGCCGCCCCCCAGCGGTGTGTCGTGCACGATGAAATAGGCCATCTGCGCAAAGGCCAGTGTCACCATGATGAAGTACACGCCCTTGGTGCGCAGCGACAGCGCGCCGACAAACAGCGCGTAGCCGGCCGCCATCGCCATGCAGGCCGGCAGCAGCCAAGCCAGTGAGGGCGGCGCATCCGCTGGCGACAACAGCACGGCGGCGTAGGCGCCGATGCCGAAAAACGCTGCCTGCCCGAAGCACACCAGACCGGTGCTGCCGACCAGCAGTTCCAGGCTCAGCGCCAGGATCGCGAAGACCATGATCTTGGTCACCAGGTCGATGCCGTAACTGCCCCCCATCAGCGGAAAGGCCGCCAGCAGCCCGAAGGCCACGACCACGAAAACCGTCTTCGACAGCGCGCCGGTGCTCATGGCTTCAAGCGGCCTTGAACAGCCCGTCGGGCTTCCACAGCAGGATCGCTGCCATCAGAACGTAGACCAGGACGCCTGCCACCTCGGGCATCAGCACCTTGCCGAAGGTGTCGACGAAACCGATCAGCAGCGCCGCCACCAGCGCGCCCCGGATCGAGCCAATGCCACCAATCACCACCACCACGAAACAGATGATCAGCACCGATGAGCCCATGCCCGGGTAGACGCTGCTGACCGGTGCGGCCACCATGCCCGCCAGCGCTGCAATGGCCACACCGGCGGCGAACACCACGCGGTACAGGAACTTGATGTCGATGCCCAGGCTTTGCACCATTTCGCGGTTGTTGCTGCCGGCGCGGATCATCATGCCCAGCCGCGTGCGGCTGAAGACGTAGTACATGCCAAGCGCCAGTGCGATGCACACCGCCGAGATGAACAGCCGATACACCGGGTAGGTCATCATGTCGCCCAGCGCGATCGAGCCAGCCAGGAATGCCGGTGCCGCGACGCCGTGCACCTCGTCGCCGACGATCAGGCTGCGCAGTTCCTCGAAGACCAGGATCAGGCCGTAGGTCATCAGCACCTGCTGCAGGTGCTCACGCTCGTACAGGTAGCTGTAGAAGGCCCACTCGAGCACGTAGCCCAGCACCACGGCCAGCACCAGCCCGACCAGCAGCACCGAGAAAAAACCGCCTCCAAAGGTCGACGCCACTGGCTGCGCCAGCGCGAACGCCATGTACGCGCCGATCATGTAGAAGCTGCCGTGCGCCAGGTTGATGACGCCCATGATGCCGAAGATCAGCGTCAGCCCGCTGGCCACCAGAAAAAGCAGCAGCCCGTACTGCAGCGAGTTCAGGCACTGGATCAGAAAGGTGGCAAGGTCCATGGTGGGGTGATCAACAGTGAGGAAGGTGCGCCACCACGTCAGGATGTGGCGCAGTTTCCGTCGCGAGCCGGTCGAGGTCGGGCAGAGCAGCACAGCCGTACACCCGTACGGCGAGCAGCGCAGGCCCGAGATCGGCCGGCGCAGCAGGAAAATGCGTTACATCCTGCAGCCGCGGGCGGGGTCGGCCAGGGCCTTGCTGGCCACGCCGATCACCTTGTTCTCCTTGCCCACCACCTGGCGCAGGTAGATGTCCTGCACCGGGTTGTGGCTGCGGCTGAGCGAGAACGCGCCGCGCGGGCTGTCGATCTTCGCCTTCTGCACCGCGGCGGCGAACTCGGCCTTCTTGCTCACGTCGCCCTTCACCGCGGCCAGGCCGATGCCCAGGATCTGCGCCGCGTCGTAGCCTTGCACCGCGTAGACGTCGGGCTGCAGCTTGTAGGTCTTGGCGTAGGCCAGACGGAAGCTGGCGTCGCGCGGCACGGTCAGGCCGTCGCCATAGTGCAGCGCGGTCACCAGGCCGTCGGCGGCAGCACCCTGGGCATCGAGTGTGCCGTCGGTCAGGAAGCCGGCACCATAGAGCGGGATGCTCGTCTTCAGGCCCGCGGCGGCATAGTCCTTGACGAACTTGACGGCTCCGCCGCCGGCAAAGAAGGTGTATACCGCGCCGGGCTTGGTTGCGGCAATCTCGGTCAGCAGGGCCTGGAACTCGACACTCGGGAACGGCACGGTCAGCTCTTTGACCACCTTGCCGCCGCCCTTCTCGAACGCCTCTTTGAAGCCCTTCACAGACTCGTCGCCAGCCGCATACTTCCAGGTGATGGAAACGGCCGTCTTGATGCCCTTCTTGGCCATTGCCTCACCCATCGCGTAGCCCGGCTGCCAGTTGCTGAAGCTGCTGCGGAAGATGTTGACCGCGCACATCGGGCCGGTGACGGCGTCAGCACCGGCGTTAGGCACGATCAGCAGTGTGCCGCTGTCTTTGGCCACCTTGGCCATCCCCATCGCCACGCCGCTGTGCACGGTGCCGATCAGCACGTCGACCTTGTCGCGCTTGACCAGTTTGTTGACGTTGTCGGTCGCCTTCGAGGGGTCGGACTCGTCATCGACGCTGACATATTCGAGCTCACGCCCGCCCAGCTTGCCACCGTGCTCGGCGACGTAGAGCTTGAAGCCGTTCTCGATGGCCGTGCCCAGCGCCGCGTAGGTCCCGCTGGACGGCAGCATCAGGCCGATCTTGAGCTTGCCGCTGCTGCCTTGGGCCTGGGCCAGCGGTGCGGCCAGGGTCAAAGCCGCCGCCAGGGCGATGAGGGTGGTTTTCATGGTTTGTCTCCTCTTGGGGTTGATGAACGAAAGAAATCGACAACGGCCTGGATCAAAGTGTCGGGCTGGTCACGATGCGGCGAGTGGCCGCAGTCTGCCAGCTCCAGCAAACGGGTCTGGGGCACACGACGGGCGATGCCGCGGACCTGCGCCAGCGTACCGTATTCATCGTCCAGGCCCTGCACGGCCAGCACGGGGCAGCTGATGGTGGCGATCTCGTCCTCGATCGACCACTGCCTGAACGGGGGATGCAGCCAGATGCGGTTCCAGCCCCAGAAGGCAGAGTCGGGGTCGTCGTGGTATCGCGAGAGGCGCTGCTTCAGATCGGTCTGCAGATAGGCCTCGCGGGCGGCTTCGATGCTGCTGACCGAGAGCGCTTCGACCAGGATGTGCGGGGCCAGCAGTACGGCGCCGGCAACACGGTTGCCGAAGCGCGCCGCGTGCAGCAGCGCGATCGAGGCACCGTCGCTGTGGCCGAACAGCCAGGGCTTGTCTTGTGCGCTGTCGATGTGCAGCGCCTGCAGCAGCGCGGGCAGCACCTCGTGCGCCTGGCGGTGCATGAAGTCCAGGTTCCAGACCTCGTCGGCAGCCCGTGGCGTCGAGCGCCCGTAGCCGGGTCGCGAGTAGACGAGGCCGCGACAACCGATCGCATCGCACAGGCGTTGCGGAAAGTCCTTCCACATCGCCAGCGAGCCCAGGCCTTCGTGCAGAAAGACCATCAGCGGCTGGTCGCGCCGCCCCGGCGAGATCCATGCATGCTCGATGCGAACGTCGCGTCCGCCCCAGGCAATGACGGCAAACTCACTGACCATCGATGGATCGCAGGTCAGCGTCACGGGCGATCGGATTCAAGTTCGCGCAGCTTGAAGCGCTGGATCTTGCCGGTGGCGGTCTTTGGCAGATCGGGCACGAACTCGATGAAGCGAGGGTACTTGTAGGGTGCCAGGCGCTCCTTGACGAAGGCCTTGAGCTCAGCCTCGTCAGCCAAAGCCCCAGGCTTGAGCACCACGAAGGCCTTGCTCTTGACCAGGCCCTCGGCGTCTTCCTTGCCGATCACCGCCGCCTCGAGCACCGCCGGGTGCTGCACCAGCGTGGCCTCGACCTCGAACGGGCTGACATAGACGCCGCCGACCTTCAGCATGTCGTCGCTGCGGCCGCTGTAGGTGTAGCTGCCGTCGCCGTTGCGCACGTACTTGTCGCCGCTCTTGGTCCAGCCCCCCTGAAACGTTTCACGTGTCTTGTCGCGGTTGCCCCAGTACATCATGGCCGCACTGGGGCCCTGGATGAACAGCTCGCCGGGTTCACCGTCGGGCACGGCAGCACCGCCCTCACCGCGCAGCTCCACCTCGTAGCCGGGGACCGGCCAGCCGGTGCTGCCGTAACGCACACGCTCGGGACGGTTGGACAGGAAGATGTGCAGCATCTCGGTGGACCCGATGCCGTCAATGATGTCGACGCCGAAATGCGCCTTGAAGCGCTCGCCCAGTTCGGCCGGCAGCGCCTCACCGGCCGAAGACACCAGGCGCAGAACCACCGCATCACGCGCCGGCAGCGCCGGGTGGGCCAGCATGCCGGCAAAACCCGTCGGCGCGCCGAAGAAGACCGTGGGACGAAGGCCGGCAACTTGACCCAGCCAGCGCCTGAACGTGGCCTCGGGCGTGGGCCGCTCCGGCATCAGCAGCGTGGTGGCCCCCACGCTCATCGGGAAGCTGAGCGCATTGCCCAGCCCGTAGGCAAAGAACAGCTTGGCGGCCGAGAAGCACACATCCGCCTCGCTCAGCTGCAGCACGCGTTTGCCGTACAGCTCGGCCGTCCAGTAGGGGTTGGCATGCGAATGCACGGTGCCCTTCGGGCGCCCGGTCGACCCCGAGGAATAGAGCCAGAAGCCCGGGTCGTCGGCGGCGGTGGCGGCCGGTTTGGTGGCCGGCGGCTGCGCCCGAACGAAAGCCTCAAACTCAATCTCGGCCGGGTGCAGCGGCGCCTCTGGGCGTGACACAACCACCTTCTGCACCTCGTGGTCGCAGCGGGTCATCGCCGCCATCAAGACCGGCAACAGGCTGCCCGATACCAGAACCGCCTGCGCGCGCGAGTGCTCGAGCATGTAGGCATAGTCGTCGGCAGTCAGCAAGGTGTTCACCGCCACCGGCACCAGGCCGGCATACATGGCGCCGAGAAAGCTGACGGGCCAGTCGGTGGTGTCGGGCATCAGCAGCAGCACCCGCTCTTCGCGGCGCAAGCCCAACGCGCGCAGGCTCGCGGCCACGCGCCGCACGCGTTCGTCCAAATCGCCGTAGTTCAGCGTGCCGGCATCGTCGACGAAGGCCGCCTTGTCGGCGCGCCCGGCATTGACGCCCAGCAGGTGCTGGGCGAAGTTGAAGCGCGCGGGTGGGGCGGCGACAGCGTCTGCGACGGGCTCGGTCATGGTCTGTCTCCGGTGGCGCGGGTTCGGCCGCAAGTGGACGCACGTGGGCGCGGGTTGCTCGGTCGCTGTTCTAGCGCGTGAACTGGATCTGCCCGTCAGGCAGCAGGTAGAGCACCAGGGCGCGGCCCTGGCTGACGGTGGGGCGGTGTGCGCTGCCCGGCGGGCACACCAGCCACCCCGCCGGCCGGCCGTCGAAGCAGGCGTCACCTTGCAGCGGCATCACCAGATCGATCTCGCCCAGCGGGTGCGTGTGATGCGGCCCGGCAATGTCCTGCATGTCGACCACATCGACCGAAAAGCCATGCAGGTCGGGCCCGGCCTTGAAGATGCGGCCGTAGCGAATGCCGCCGCCTTCACGGTCGCACAGCCAGCCGGCGGCCACACCGGCTTCGCAGGCGGCTTTCAGCTCGGCAAAGGTGCTGCTGGTGGCGCCATGGTGGGTGTTCAGCCATTGGTCCAGCTCGGCATCCAGCGCGCGGCCGACCAGCTGCGCGGTCAACGTGGACAGCTGGACCTTGAAGGAATCGGGCGTGATGGGTTCTGGCGTCGACATGTTCGTGCCTCGGATCGTGGCTTGACGGCTCGGCATCAAGCTTGTGGAACTCGAACACTTGCAGTATTGTGCTTGCTCAAACTTTAGAAGCAGTTCAATGCCATGTCAAGCACTATACTGCAGACTCTCGCGTTAACACCTAGCGGCGGACCGGGTGAAACCGCAGCCGAAGGCAGTTCCGCACCCTCCGTGGCGCCACCGGCCGATGCCGAAGCCGCCGAGGCGGCGTCCAAGCATCCGTTTTTGGTCAAGCTGGGTGAACGCGTGCGTTCGTTGCGTGCGCGCCGCGGCATGACGCGCAAAGCGCTGTCGGCCGCCGCGGACGTATCAGAACGCCACCTGGCCAACCTCGAGTACGGTGTCGGCAACGCCTCGGTGCTGGTGCTGCTGCAGGTGGCGCAGGCCTTGAAGTGCACATTGGCCGAACTGCTGGGCGACCCCACGACACGCTCGCCCGAGTGGCTGATGATTCGCGAGTTGCTCGAAAACAGCGACGAAACCACGCTGCGCCGCGTGCGCGAGGCCATTGGCGAACTGCTGGGCACCGGCGGCAAGCGAAGCGGCTCGGGTAGCTCGGCCCACAGCAGCCGCATTGCACTGGTGGGCCTGCGCGGCGCCGGCAAGTCGACGCTGGGCAGGATGCTGGCCGAGGATCTGGACTTTCCGTTCGTCGAGCTCAGCCGCGAGATCGAGAAGTTTGCCGGTTGCTCGATCAACGAGATCCAGCATCTGTATGGCCAGAGCGCGTACCGGCGCTATGAGCGCCGGGCGCTCGAAGAAGCGATCCAGATCTACCCCGAAGCCGTGATCGCCACCCCAGGCGGACTGGTGTCCGACCCGGCCACCTTCAATCTGCTGCTCTCGCATTGCACCACCGTGTGGTTGCAGGCCGACCCCGAGGACCACATGAAGCGCGTGGCCGCCCAGGGCGACCTGCGTCCGATGGCCGGCAACCGCGAAGCGATGGACGACCTGAAAGGCATCCTGGCCGGCCGCGCCGCGTTCTACTCGAAAGCCGAGTTCCGCCTGGACACCAGCGCCGCGCCGCTGGCCCCGAGCTTTGAGGCTCTGCGCAAGATTGTGCGCAAAGCCCTGAAACTGCCAGGGTAGAAATTACGCACTATGATGCCGCTTTATGTTGACAACAAATCAATTAGGCATTAAAGTGCCTATTATGCGTTGAGCACTTGATGCATTCGGATGCCACCGTCGGAGACACCATGAGCCAGGACCCTCGCGTCGACTATCAGACCCACCCCAGCCGCTACCGCCATTGGAAGTTGAGCTTCCAGGGCCCGGTGGCCACGCTGGCCGCCGATTTCGACGAGGACGCCGGTCTGCGGCCCGGCTACAAGCTGAAGCTGAACAGCTACGACCTGGGCGTGGACATCGAGCTCAATGACGCCGTCAACCGCATCCGCTTCGAACACCCCGAAGTGCGCACCGTGGTTGTCACCAGCGCCCGGGACAAGGTGTTCTGCTCGGGCGCCAACATCTTCATGCTCGGCGTCAGCAGCCACGCCTGGAAGGTGAACTTCTGCAAGTTCACCAACGAGACGCGCAACGGCCTGGAAGACAGCAGCGCGCACAGCGGGCTGAAGTTCCTGGCCGCCGTCAACGGATCGTGTGCCGGCGGCGGCTACGAGCTGGCGCTGGCC
>Ga0138256_10001247_pt1 | contig 27406 bp, 23 predicted proteins | sample KNB2016incub_MG_FD_105486 | JGI IMG/M metagenome (GOLD analysis project Ga0138256, IMG submission 105486) | Active sludge microbial communities from wastewater in Klosterneuburg, Austria - KNB2014incub_MG | ecosystem: Engineered > WWTP > Activated sludge > Unclassified | place: Austria...
ATGGATGCAGAATCGCCATCTCCGGACACTCCCAGGTACAGCAGGTCTCTATTGGCCAGGTAAGCTCCGGTAGCCACCGAAGGCATACGACCATGTACAGAGTTGAATCCATGCGAATTGCCCAAAAAATAAGCAGGTGTCTTCGAACTGCAGCCAATCCCTGACAATTTAGCAATACGATGAGGAGGGATAGAAAGCTCGAAAATGCCCTGAGTGATCGCGGCACTGATCGAGTCATGTCCGCAACCGGCGCACAAAGTCGATAAAGCGCCTTCGTAATCTTTTTTGGTAAATCCCAGTTTGTTTTTAGCGGCTTCAGGATGCCGAAACGCTGGTTTTATATAAGTCATGCTGGTTGTTTGATGATGAAGAATAACCCATGTGGTGATATATCTGGTCGTAAATATGCTGTGCAGTGATCGGCAACCCATCATAATTGAGCACCGGGATCAATTTGTTGGGATCGACGGATAATTCATTGATTAATAAGGTACGCATTTGGGCATCACGATTTTGCTCTACCACAAATACCTTATCATGGGCGTAAATAAATTCCTTTAATGAATCCTGGAAAGGAAAAGACCTGATGCGCGCCAGGTCTAATTGAATGCTATCGTTAGCCAATAAATCTGCAGCCTCTTCTGAGGAATACTCTGAAGTGCCAAAATACATCATGGCAAACTTACTTTTTTGAGTACCGATATATTCCGGAGCAGGTAAATAAGATTTGATAGTCTCCCATTTTTTCAAAAGCCTATCCATATTGCGTACATATGGTTCTGATTCTTCTGTGTATCGCGCCAATTCGTCCCTGGAGGTGCCTCGGGTGAAAAAACTTCCTTTGGTAGGGTGAGTGCCCGGAATGGTCCTATAAGGTATACCGTCACCATCCACATCTTTATACCGGCCAAATTCCGCCAAAGTCTCTAATTGTGCAGCATTTAATACTTTTCCCCGGTGATAGAGTCTTTTGTCATCCCAGGTAAAAGCGGGAGTGCTATGTTCATTCATGCCCAAATCCAGATCTGTCATGACGATTATCGGGGTCTGGAGCTGTTCAGCCAGATCAAAGGCATCCGCTGTCATTTCAAAACATTCTTTTGGAGAACTCGGGAAGATCATAGGGTGCCGGGTATCTCCATGGGAGGCATAAGCACAAGCCAGAAGGTCTGATTGTTGAGTACGGGTAGGCATACCGGTTGAAGGTCCCCCTCGCTGCACATCGATCAAAACCAAAGGTATTTCTGCAAAATAGGCCAGGCCTAAAAACTCTGTCATGAGAGAAATCCCAGGACCACTTGTAGCAGTAAACCCCCTCGCACCGTTCCAATTAGCACCAATAGCCATACCGATAGCCGCCAGCTCATCTTCTGCTTGCACGAACGCATATTTTTTCTTGCCATCGGCATCCCTTCTATATCGGGAAGCGTAATCATCAAAAGCAGACATCAGGGAAGTAGAAGGGGTGATAGGGTACCAGGCACCCACAGTGGCTCCACCAAATACTGCTCCTAATCCACAGGCACTATTGCCGTCGATCATGATCTGATCTTTGTTTGCCTCCCGACTTTCTATTTTAAATGCTGCTGGCAGTTCATAATGCTCCTTAAGATAATCGCCTCCGAGATGTAAAGCTTTGACATTGGGGGCTATTAGTTTTTCTTTTCCTTGAAACTGGTCAGTAACCATCTGTTCCAGCACGGACATATCCATATCCAATAAGGTAGCCAAAGCCCCTACATAGACCATATTTTTAAATAGAAGCCGTTGTCTTGGATCGGTATAGTTTTGAATACATATCTCCGTCATTGGGATCCCGATATTGGTGATGTCTTCTCTGAGGTATTCTTTGCCCAGGGGCTTAGTACTGTCATAGATAAAGTACCCACCAGGTAAAATATTATGGACATCTTTGGCCAGGCTCTGTGGATTGATGCTGACCATAATGTCTACACCAGCCCGTCGGCCCATATACCCTTTATCACTTACTCTGATCTCATACCAGGTAGGAAGGCCTTGGATATTAGATGGAAATATGTTCTTGGGAGATACAGGCGCCCCCATTCTAAAGATTGCCTTAGCAAACATATTGTTAGCACTGGCTGATCCTGTGCCGTTGACATTGGCCAATCTGATGACACAATCATTTATTTTAATTACGCGTGACATGCACTTCCGGCTTTAGCAGTATTATATAAAAATCGCTGCATATCCCAGGCAGCAGTGGGGCATCTCTCCGCACATAAGCCACAATGCAGGCATACGTTTTCGTCTTTGACCATCACTCTTTTGGTAGGCAAAGGGGAGGAGACATATAGGTCTTGACTCAGCAGATGAGCAGGTTCATTTAATCTCGAACGCAGATCTTCTTCTGTGCCATTATCAGTGAAGGTAATACAAGATGTAGGACAAATATCGGCGCATGCATCGCATTCAATGCAGCGATCTGTAACAAATATAGTTTGTACATCGCAGTTGAGGCAACGCTGAGCTTCTTTAAATGCCAGCAGATCATCATAACCCAGTTCCACTTCTTTTTTTCGATTAGACAGTGTCTCCTGTTTGCTGGCATGAGGTACTTTAAATCGTAGATCAGAGGTCACCGTACTATCATAACTCCACTCATGAATCCCCATTTTTTGACTGAAGAGGTTGGTCATCGGATCAGGTCTGTTGTGAATATTATCTCCATCGCAATATAAGTCGATAGAGATCGCTGCCTGATGACCATGGGCTACTGCGGTGATCACATTTTTAGGCCCAAAAGCAGCATCCCCTCCAAAAAATATCTTTGGGTGAGTAGAAGAAAATGAAATCGTGTCGACCACCGGCATACCCCATTTGTCAAATTCAAGCCCTAGATCTTTCTCGATCCATGGGAAGGCATTTTCCTGGCCTACCGCTATGATCACATCATCCGCTTCAAAAAACACATCTGGTTCTCCGGTAGGTACCAGGGACCGTTTTCCATTGATATATTGGGCAGCTACTATTTCAAACAACATGCCTTTTAGTTTGCCCTGCTCATGGACAAAAGCTTTCGGATTATGACAATTGAAAAACGGAATGTCTTCGTGCCGGGCATCTTCTATTTCCCATGGAGAGGCTTTCATCTCATCAAAAGGGCTGCGGACGACTACTTTGACATCCGTACCTCCTAATCTTCGGGAGGTGCGACAGCAGTCCATTGCTGTATTACCTCCACCCAATACGAGGACTTTTGGACCGATTTTTTCAATATGGTTAAATGCGACACTTGCCAACCAATCGATACCAATATGGATATTTGAATGAATGTCGGCCCTGCCTTCTAATTTTAAATCTCTTCCTCTCGGAGCGCCTGTGCCTACAAATACCGCATCATAGCCTTTGTCCAGCAAATCCTTCATGCTGCTCACATAGGTTTTGTAATGGGTGGTGATATTGCCAATATCCAGGATGTAATTGACTTCCTCATTGAGTACAGTCTCTGGCAATCTGAAAGAGGGGATCTGTGATCGCATAAATCCGCCGCCGAATTCCTGCTCATCATATAAGTCAATTTCATAACCCAATGGAGCGAGGTCCCGCGCGACAGTGAGCGAGGCAGGTCCGGCGCCAACTAAAGCGATACGCTTGCCATTGCTTACCTCTGGGGCCTTGGGCATGCGAGATTGCACCTCGCCTTTGTAGTCAGCTGCTACTCTTTTGAGTCGGCAGATTGCTACAGGTTCTTTTTCTATGCGACCTCTTCTGCAAGCAGGCTCACATGGACGGTCACATGTGCGCCCTAATACACCGGGGAATACGTTGGATTCCCAATTGATCATATAAGCATCACTATACCGTTCAGCGGCGATGAGTCTGATATATTCAGGTACCGGGGTATGGGCGGGACAGGCGTATTGACAATCGACTACTTTGTGAAAGTATTCCGGGTCTTTAATATTTGTCGGTTCCAAACAAGTAAGGTTATTATTTGAGGCCGCTAAAGTAAGGTTTTATTAGTTAGACTCAAAGGATTATTAAGTGGACAAAGACACTATTCGAGTATGATTTTTTTGGGATGGTACTTTAACTTAAAAGCTCAATACATCTTAATTCTTTATCATATTAAAAAAAACAAGTTTAGTGTAGATCAAAAGGAGGGCTTAAGAAGCCCTTGGAGTTATATTAATAATTCAATAAAATCAATAGGTATGATACTGATATATTGAAAAAGTACATTTTATATGATTTTGATAATCAATTGTATAAAATAAAAATGGCCAGCATAAGCTGACCATTTTTATTCATACCCATTGACCATTTACAAATTAGGCTGTGGTGTATACCTCAGGTAGGGCTTAATTTTTCTGAATCCTTTAGGAAATTTTTTCTCAGCATCTGCATCTGATACAGAAGGCAATATGATTACATCTTCGCCATATTTCCAATTGACGGGTGTAGCTACACTATTGTGGGCTGTTAGCTGAAGAGAATCTATGACTCGCAGGATTTCGTCAAAATTTCTACCGGTAGACGGGGGATAAGTCAATGAAAGTTTTAATTTTTTATCAGGACCTATAATGAACACACTTCTAACGGTTTGTTTCTCATTGGAGCCGGGATGGATCATATCATAGAGTTCTGCTACATGTTTGTTTTCATCCGCTATGAGAGGATAATTGACTTTGGTGACTTGTGTCTCTTCGATATCACCGATCCAGGTGGTATGAGATGCTAAAGGGTCCACACTCAATGCAAGGATCTTGACATTGCGTTTGTCAAATTCTGGTTTGAGTTTAGACATATAGCCGAGCTCAGTCGTACACACCGGCGTAAAATCTGCAGGGTGAGAAAATAAAACTGCCCAGCTATCACCGAGCCAATCAAAAAAATCTATTTCCCCCTGGGAAGTTTGCGCTTTGAAGTTTGGGACTAAATCCCCTAATCTTAATGCCATTTTTATTTGAGTTTTAAAAGTTTAAAAATTTTATTCGAAAGTTGATTGTTAAGAATTGAATTAACCAAACCCTAATAGGTTGGCATGGTGTGATCTATTTCTTTGGCCCAGGCCAGGATACCTCCTTCGAGATTGTACAGATTGTCAAACCCGTATTGATCTTGAAGCAATTCTATGACATCTGAGCTGCGTTTGCCGCTACGACAATGTACCACGACTTGTTTATCCTTGGAGATTTTTGGGATATAATTGGTGACTTCACTTTTGGGCATCAGCTCACCCTGAATATTGGCTATATCGTATTCGTAGGTTTCTCGGACATCGACTACCTGAATATTGGCTTTTTCCTGTAGCAATTGATGGAGTTGTTGGACATTGATAGATTTGACCGGTTTTTTCTCAGCAGTGTGATCGGGCAGATTGAGACCACAAAATTCCTGGTAGTCTATCAGCGTAGTTTGCGTCGGATGCTCACCATTGAGCGGATTATCTTTGCGCCGCTTTATTTTCAAAGTACGGGTCTCGAAGCTGGCTGCATCAAAGAGGAACAATCTTCCACTCAGAGTGTCACCGACCCCGCTGATGACTTTGATGACTTCACTCGCCTGAATGCTACCAAGGATGCCTGGCAAAACTCCTATCACTCCTCCTTCTGCACAACTAGGCACAAGCCCTGGAGGTGGAGGAGTTGGGAAAAGATCGCGATAATTAGGTCCTAGCTCACCGGCTTTGTTGGTAAAGTTAAATACCGTAGCCTGTCCTTCAAACCGATATATAGAGGCGTATACATTGACTTTGCCCAATAATACGCAGGCATCATTGACGAGGTACCGGGTAGGGAAGTTGTCTGTACCGTCAGCTACTACATCATAATCTTTGATGATATCCAGGGCATTTTCGCTAGTTAAAGCAGTCTCATAGGTATTGAATCGCACATATGGATTGAGTGCTTCTAATCTTTTTTTAGCTGCCAATACTTTTGATTGCCCGATATCCTCGCGTGTAAATAGGACTTGTCGCTGAAGGTTGCTATCATCTACTACATCAAAATCTACCATGCCGATCGTGCCTACTCCGGCTGCGGTGAGATAAAGGAGCAGGGGAGCGCCAAGGCCACCAGTCCCGACTACCAGGACTTTTGCTTGTTTGAGTTTTTTCTGGCCTTCGATGTTAAATTCAGGTAGTATGAGGTGGCGACTATACCTGGCCAATTCTTCGGGGCTAAATTTTATTTCTGTACTCATTACTAAAGTTGTTTATTAGTTTTTTCCACCGGCTATTGCAGGAATAATGCTGATTGTATCACCCTGGGCTACATTGGTGTCATTGCCCTGCAGATCTTCGATGTCGTCTTCTCCGAGAAATATTCTTACAAATCCCCGGAGTTCTTGTTTTTCGTTGAAAAGGTGTTTAGCCAATTCTGGAAATTGAACGGTCAGGTCTTTGATCGACTCAATCACGGTGCCTTCCTTGACAGCGACGGCAGCTAGATTAGAAGTAAATTTTCGTAAAGGTGTCGGGATAATGATTTTTGCCATAATGATTTAAATTCTTGGTTATTTATTTGAATAATTAATTTCTATTTGTTCTTCGATGAAAACACGGTCTTCTGTCAATCTCCATGACCGGGTATCGATGGCCTGGCCCTGATGTACATTTGTTATGAAGTAAGATAGCTCAGGCAAGGCATCTTCTAAATCTCTCCCGGAAGGTCTGGGAGGATGGTCAGGGTGAGAGTGAAACACTCCTAACAATGCTTTTTCCTGTTCGAGGGCATATCGCTCTGCTTTCATAAATGCTTTTGGGGGAATAGTATAATGCACTTTTTTATTCTCGACACTATCATTGATGACTTCTGTCGCTTCAAGCACATGGACAAGATCATTTTCGATATGGCCATAAAAAAAACCACAGCATTCGTAGGGGTATGATTTTTCAGCTATATCGTGGATATCTCTTAGGGCGGAGGGAACTATGAGTATTTTCATTTATTTGTAGATTTCCTGATATTTTGAAGCATCATCAGCAAATAAAGTGACGATATGACCTTGCTCCATGGTATTGGCTACCTGGATCGCCCCGGCGAGATTGGCTGCTGCTGATGGGCTGATCAAAAGGCCTTCTTGTTTTGCTACCTTATCTATGAGTTTGAAGGCATCGTAAGAGGATACTTCCAATATCTGATCAGGTAGGCTAGCATCGTAGATGCCTGGGATCTCCGCAGTCTCAAGGTGTTTCCACCCTTCCAGCCCATGGAGAGGCCCATCCGGCTGCAGTGCAATACATTGTATGAGCGGATTGAGTTGTTTTAATCGCCTGGTCGTACCTGTAAACGACCCGGTGGTCCCGAGGCCTGCTATAAAGTGAGTGACAGCACCGGAAGATTGCCTCCAGATCTCAGGACCGGTACCGTTAAAATGTGCCTTCCAATTGTTTTCATTATTGTACTGATCAATGTAAAAATAGGGCTCATCCATGGTCGCATAGATTTCTCTGGCCACTTCTCTTGATTCGTCAGTACCTCCATAAGGTGAGCTGAGCACCAGATCTACACCAAGTTTTTTAAGTATTAATTGTCTCATTTTAGAAGCATTCTCCGGCAACACCAGCTTGATTTTTAATCCAAGATGAGCTGCTATGGTAGCCAGGGCGATTCCGGTATTGCCACTGGTAGCGTCGAGTATGGTGTGATGTGCTGCGAGGTCGCCTGACAGTATGCCTTGTTTTATCATATTGTAAGCAGGGCGGGTCTTGACACTGCCACCTAATTGTTGCCATTCAAGTTTGGCATATATTTTTACTTTTTCGCTAGAAAAACTATGGAGTGGATATAGAGGCGTTTCCCCAATCCATCTACCAAGCGATTCGACAGGTTCTACCAGGTTTTTCTTAGAATTGATAATAGTTTTATTCATTTATATTTTGCTTTAAAACACAAAAGCCCTTCGGATGTTTATTTCGAAAGGCTTTTGTGAATTTATTTATTTTATATTTTATTGATATCCAAGCTGTCCTTTCGAAATATAGGTTTGACAACAATAATACGCACAAGCACAGCCGATCACTGCCTCATTTAAATTGTTCGTGTATATATAATTACTCTTCAACTTTGCAATATTAGTTCACTAAATCAAAAAAGCCTTCTGTACATTACTGACCAGAAGGCTTATTGATATATTTTTAAATGTAATCTATCAATCTTCTATGCCAGATGTAGATGCCCTACAGCAACAACAGCAACATGCACAACAAAAAGACAAAATAGAGTTCATTGTTTTATTTCCGGTGTCAAATATACAATCATCATGCCATTATTTCAAATCACCTTAGGCAGTAGGGAGTTAATTCATTGTTAAAACTCCTTATGAATCTGGTATCGTTTAGAAAGGTCTTGCCTTCTTTCAGCGATAATGCAAATTCTTTTTGAGTACCATCTACGGCAGCAAGGAATAAAATAGGTACACCAGCATCATCGTGGGAGATCTTCCAATTTCCCGTTAAACCTGAAGGTAGATCCGGATGGATATATGAAAATTGATGGTCTGAATAGCAAAGATCAATGACTTCTCGAGTTGCCAATGGGTTTGAAGCATCTCCGGAGATGAAATGGGTCAGCCTTGAATTGGATAATACTTTTTCCCAGCTGACTAACAAATTGGCAAGTTTAGAATTTTCAAATTCAGTACTGGAGGCTATTTCCAGTGCTAGTTCTTTATAGTGACTGTCATATAGTTTTGGGGAGGATCCACTGATGATATTGATACCCATGCCTTGCGGATTGAATAGGCTAAGCATAAATATTTTTGCAGCTTGAAAAGTCATCAATCCTGAAAGAGACGACGCATATCCATTGGGGTGAAATTTGATCACTCGTCCAGTACTAGTCATAGAGGTGCCTTCCCCATCGTATAATCCTTTGAGTAGATCAATTTTTACTTCGTCCAGCGATCGGTGTGTATGTGTTTCGATGATGATATACCCTGGGTCTTTAGAATTGGTGAGTAAATAGCTATCAGCATGTTCTGTAACTAACCAACCTTTGGGGACTTTAAAGCTGATACCATATAGAGTATAAATGGAATTGACCTTGTATTGGGCAAAGACCAAAAGACTTAAGAATGTAAATAACCCGGAAAAAAAAGTTTTTTTCATGAAAATGAAAAAAGATTACCAATTCATTTGATCGCTATCTTCCTTGTGCCCCGAGGCATCACCTTCAGCTTTGTGATCTGGAGAGTCTCCTTCGGCCTTATAGTCGTGGTCCCCACCATCCTGCTGATCTCTATGAGCAAACTGGTCATAATCAAAATCAGGCAATAGATCATTTTTCACGTGGTTGATAACATCCTGAAGACCTTCAGCAAATCGGTTAAAATCCTCTTTGTACAAAAAGATTTGATGTCTGGTGTAACCTATCCCATCGTTGCGACGAGTACTTTCGGTAAGGGTAAGATAATAGTCATTACCCTTGGTCGTCATGACATCAAAGAAATAAGTTCTTTTTCTTCCGGCTTTTACTTTGTGTGAATAAACGCTGGAATTTCTAGTGGTACCTTCATTTTCCACGGCAATTAGTATTTTAAGAATTTGTTATTCAAATATAACAAATTTTGACTTTATAGATGAAGGGAGTCTGTATTGGCATCTGAGAGCAGGCTAAAATAGGTGCCCCTATCGATCTGAGAGCAGTTATAAACTAAAATCAGGTCAGTGTGCCTAATTCGGCAGAGGCTTTGGATTCTTCCCATTTTTGCTGTTCCATAATGTCAAAATACAAACCTTTGGACTGCAATAGGTCTTCGTGAGTACCGACCTCCGCCAACCGACCTTTGTGTAAAACCATAATCAGGGAGAAATTGGCCAAATGACTGATTCGATGCGTGATCAATATAGAAGTTTTAGAGGCCAAGGCTTCATCAAATTCGCCAAGGATGGCTTTTTCAGTCCGGGTATCTACGGCGCTCAGACAGTCATCAAGTAGGAGGATATCAGGATTTTTGATCAAAGCTCTGGCTATCGCAACCCGTTGCTTTTGTCCTCCTGATAAGGTCACTCCTCTTTCTCCGAGGATGGTTTTTTCTCTCTCAGGTAATCTTTCGATTTCATCCAGAATCGCTGCGTGCCGGGCAGATTTGAGGACCTGGTCTGTATCCGCTTCAGGCGCTCCAAATTTGATATTGTCTTCTATGCTTTCTGAGAATAAAAATTGATCCTGGGGCACATAGCCAATTTTGGATCTCAGGGCATGTATATTATATTGTCTTATATCGATCCCATCTATTAGAATCTGGCCTTCCTCCGCATCAAATAATCGCAAAAGGAGTTCTGCGATGGTCGTTTTGCCGGAAGCTGTACGGCCGATTATAGCTACTCTTGCCCCCGGCTCTATTGTAAAAGAAAGATTGTCCAATGCTTTTATACCAGTATTGGAGTATACAAATGATACATTTTTAAATTCGATTTTACCTGACAGATTTGCAGGTTCAAGGTTGCCTGTATGACCAAGATTTGAACTAGTATGCATAAATTCATTGATCCGCTTCATGGAAGCTTCGGCTTGTTGGACTATGGAGGCTAGCCATCCTATAGCGGTGACCGGCCAGCTGAGCATATTGATATAGATCACAAACTCTGCAATATTGCCGGCAGTGACTACACCTGCCTGTACTCTGTAAGCACCTGCCCATACGATCACAACTGTACTTATACCTGTAAGCAACATGATCAGGGGAAAAAATAAAGCATTTACTTTCGAAAGGTCCCAGGTAGCTTCCTTGTAAGTCTCCGCTTCGCGGGAAAACATAGAAGACATTGCCTTTTCCTGGGCATAAGATTTGACGATCCTGATGCCTGAGTACACCTCTTGTGCTATCGTCGTCAGTTTGGAGAGTTGCTTTTGAATTTTAGTACTTCTTTTATTGATAATTGTACTGACATAGTAGATCGAGATGGATAAAAAAGGCAAGGGGAGGAGAGTCAGTAATGACAGGGTCAGATCGACTTTGACCATACTGGCTACCACGAGTACGATGAGTGCAGCCAAGTCTATAGCATATAAAATAGCCGGACCAAGATACATCCGCACTTTTGAGACATCTTCAGTGATACGGGACATCAAATCACCGGTAGTTTGTCCACGATAGAAAGTCTGGTCTAACTCAGAATAGTGGTTGTAAATAGCTTCCCTCAAATCGAATTCGATCAATCTGGACATAACGATGATCGACTGTCGCATGAAATACATAAATAGTCCCATTAAGATTGCACACCCGAATACGATCAAGGCAAATCGTAACAGTTTGGGGCTGAGAACAGCAGCTGACTCCGGTGAAGGATTTTTAAGTTCTGCCACCACCAGATCCAGGGCAGAGCCGATCATCTGTGGTTGCACGATCCGGAAATAATTCATCAGGATTACAAATGCTATTCCAGCCAAAAAGCGCCACTTGTAACGGATGAAATATTTATTTAAAGTCCAGAGTTCTTTCAAGTTGTAGTAGTGATGAAGGTGCAAAAATAACTGATTTTTTTTTGTAGGATCTGATCCATCAGATTTGGCACTCTTCCATACTAAGATCAGGGTGGTGTAAACTCAAGGTAGGGTAGGAGCCTATCCCAGAAAGCAGCATCAAATGCCAGGATTGATTTAAGATCATCACTCCCTTTGAAAGCCCCATGTTGTGCCCTGTAGTTTTTGACGATCAACGCATCTTTGTAAGATAAATAAGGATGTTTCAACAGGTGGATGGAATCTGAATTAATATTTATTTTTTTGACTGGTGTAGCGAGGATCAAATTGGGGGATATTTTTTCTATCGTCGAATCAGGCAGATGATACACTTCCTTAAGTTGTTGGAGACTATGGAAACCCCCTAGTTTGTCTCTAAATCGTACGATCCTACTGCTCAATACACCGCCAAGTCCGGGCAAATTTTTTAACAAAGTAGTATCAGCAAGATTGAGATCAATTGGTATTGAAAAATTCACACCTGGCGATTCCGGGCGAGAGGGATATTGTACTAAGGAGGCCACCACTTGAAGGATGGAATCAGTTATGCCAAATATTTTAGCCAGATCTGATGGAGCATAAAACTTGCCACCTTTCATCCTGTAATTGACCAGGTGAGCAGCGACAGGAGCAGGAAGACCTATTTGTGTCAGTTCACTCAATGAGGCTACATTAGGGTCTACAGGTTGAGGCTGAATAATAATTTCCGGCACTATTTTCTTTTCAGGGGGCTTTTCAAAAGATAAATAGGGTTTTAATCTTTCTATGGTCTCTGATGAAAGACCGAATATTTTGCTTAGATCACTGGGGTTGCGGAATTTTCCCGCTTTTGCAAGATACTTCACCCAATTGGATGCAGCTTTTGGAGGTACACCCATGCTGGTCAATTCTGCTTGACTTACGTGATTTGGATCAAAATTTTTAAAGGTGGGGGAAAAGACATGGTTTGAAGGATTCAGCTTTTGTACTTCTTTGAGTGTGTTACTGTCAGGAACTTCAAGCGGTTTGATGTCTATGTTTGAAGTGACGGGTCTGTTAAAAATATAGAGGTAGGCAGCGGATAAAAACACTAAGGTTAAGAACAGGTAAAGAATGGACTTTCTTTCCTTAAAAGTGTGAATGAAAAATTTATTTTTAGGATATTCTTTCATTTTAAAGCGACCTGAAGATAGGGGTTTTTAGTGTGGATGATCTGACTCCGAGTTGAGATTTTATCCAAGGTAGTATAAGGCTTGATAGACAGTATGAAAATTTTGTCAGGATAGATGGCCGGAGTAGTATTATTCCAATGTCGGGTAAGAACGAATAATATATGATTAGACAAGGAAGGAATAGTATCAGTGCGATGATCAAGCCAGGTATAAACTCCATGCTCAAAATGGATCGAATCTGCGGTAATGGTGGTATTGCCTGTTTGGTATTTATATCCGGGTGATACAGGTATAAAAGATTTAAGATGGTATTTGGCGGCGTAATTTGATGAAGGAAGCAGGCTGTCTGTGGTGACTTGAAATACGGTTTGATGATCCTTGACCCAAACGATAGGGTGTCCGCGATTGTAGCTGGCGATAATTTCAGATTTATTTTGATTTATGACCTCCTCTACTATCAAACAACCAATGGTCAGGCATAGAAACAAGAAGAACGGTTTGATAGATGAAGCTGATTTTTCTTTTAGTAAGTTTCCAAAAGTAATGGACACTGTGATTAAAAGTATACAGTCTATTATAGAAGGCCACCAACCACCGACCCTACCCAGTGGCAGATGAAAAATCCAGTCAATACTGTTATTCATCCACCTGACTGCATACACTAATGGTAATGCAAGCCATTTTAAAAATAGTATCTTAAAATAGAATATAGGTAATGCAATCATTCCCCCGAGTATAATCACGTAGGCCAGATAAGAAGTGATCAGACTCGTCAGCCAAAAGAAAAAAGCAAATTGGTGAAAGTGGTATCCAACGACAGGGTATATCATCAACTGTGCAGAAAAAGAGATGGCCAATATCTTCCACAGGATTTGTGTAACGCTACCAGTCGGGGTGATCAAAGTCCGGATCGGCTCATAGAGTATAAATATTCCCATCATAGCGCCAAATGATAATTGGAATCCTATATTGTAGATGTCAAAAGGATTGAGAAGGAGCAATACAAAAGCCACTCCGGCAAGGATATTCAATGGAGAGGCATCCCTTTGCATGTAGCGGGCGAAAATAAACAGTGAAAACATGGATGCAGCACGTTGTATAGAAGGGGTTGAGCCGGTAATAAAGGTGTAGATCCAAATGATAGAGATCAGGGCAAGGCCTTTGAATAACATGGATCGCCTGTTTTTGGATAAGAAATATCCTAACAATAATTCAAGGATGGATACGATGATGCCAACGTGCATACCGGACACTGCAAGCACATGAACTGCACCAGTGGCGGAATAAGCTTTATAAAGTTCTGGATCCATTTTTTTTCGAAGGCCGATCAACATGGCAGAAGCTACTGGATAGTCCCGGTCACTATCAAAGATTTCTTGTATAAGTTGATCCGTCGTGGCTCTAAATCTTTCAAGCCAATTTTCTGGCGCATCGTGTACTATTTTCATCAAGGTAGTATCTACATAAGCTATTTGATGAATATTGCGTGAGGCCAGAAGATCATTCCAGTCAAATTCAAAAGGTGCCGAAGCATGATCCGGTGTCAGGAGGTTGATTTTGACCTGAACTATATCCCGTGAGCCGGGGACATAGGAGGAAGATTTAGGGAATCTCAGAAGCAATAGACCGTTCTTTGGGCTAACAGTATCAGGTTTGACTTCGTGCAGTACCGTGGAGTAGCTATCCCAATATTTTTGTTTTTCTTCGATGTAGTCTACTCGTGCGACTAATTCTACAGTTTGGTTTTCTTTGAAATGATTAGGTCTGAATCTTTCGTTACGAAGGTGAGCCCAGGTATTGCCCATTAAAAAATAAACGAAGAACATGCCGATGCCAAAATAAGTACGATATGCGGCTTTTTTCTTTGCCAGTCGATGCATGAAATAAAAGCCAAGCAGTAAAATGAGCGCAAATCCCAGTGTCCTCAGATTTAAATCCAACACCCAGGTTTTCGCAAAAAGGATACCTAATATAAAAGGCAATAAAAGTCTGACAAAGGGATATTTATTCCAAGGGATTGAGATCGATGTGGCGTTCTTCCATAGCATGGACCGGAAAAATTATCATTAAGGCTAAGTCGGTAATGTTATTTTATACTTGAATCTGCCAAAAAACCACACTACACCAAAACAAAGTAGCGGTATTATGTAAGCTTTCTGGATGCTTCCGGTATAATCTGAAATGAGTCCCATAAGAATAGGAAATATAGCACCTCCAAAAATAGCCATCACCAAAAAGGAGGAGGCTATTTTACTTTCTTCACCCAAACCCTTGATTCCCAAAGCAAAGATGGTTGGAAACATGATGGACATAAAGAAAGGAACGGCAGCGACAGCATAAATAGCTACTTGACCTTGGGTAGTAAGAGCAATAGCCAGCAAGCCAATATTTATAAGGCTATAGATCGACAACAACCTGGCAGGAGAAATATATTTCATGAGCCAGGTGCCGACAAAGCGGCCTACCATGAAGCCTACCATGGCGATGCTTCCCCAGAGAAAAGCAGCATTTTTTTCATTCATACCAATCAGAAACTTTGACAACCGGATAAAAAAACTTCCTACACATACCTGAGCACCTACATAAAAAAACTGAGCTATGACTGCCCAAAAAACATGGGTGTGCCTGAATACTTTAGTGGAAAAAGAATGCTGCTCAGAGATGTTATCATTTTCTTTTATTTCAGGAATATGTGAGACCAAAAAAAACATGGCGACCAAAAAAACAATGCCGGCCATGATCAGGTATGGGAGCTTGACAGTAGCTGCTTCTGATAGTAAATATTGATTGAGCTGGTCTGGACTCATACCTTGAAGTTCGGATTGGGTCTTCTCTATCCCACTCAAAATGACCTGGCCACCTACTATCGGAGCTAAAAAGGCACCGACCCCATTAAAGGACTGAGCAAAATTCAGTCTTTGCTCTGAAGTAGCAGGATCACCCAACTTAGTAATATAGGGATTAGCCACAGTCTCTAAAAAGGTTGCTCCGCTGGCTATGACGAACAGGGCAAAAAGGAACATGGCATAACTCCTCGATCCGGCAGCTGGATAAAACATCAATGCACCTACGGTGTAAAGCCCCAGCCCCAGAAGGATTCCATTTTTGTATCCATATTTATGCATAAACCATCCTGCCGGCAAGGCCATCAAAAAATACCCAAGGTATACTGCTGAATCAATATAAGCTGATTGGGTATCAGAGAGCTGACAGGCTTTTTTCAAGTGAGGTATGAGGATGGGATTTAGGTTGTGCAGAAATGCCCATAAAAAAAACAAGCTGGTGACCAGAATGAATGGGATGAGATATTGTTTTTTATTATTCATTGTAGTATAATTCTAATAATATAAAGAGGTAATTAATAAATTGATTAAAGTTAAATTAAGAAGCTGCCTTCAAATATGTATTGAGCTCCACCGCATAACCAGATATCCTCAAAATGCCCTGGTCCCAGGCGATTGAATTTGACTTTTAAAGGGCCTCCTTTGGCATGAAGATGGATGGAGTGCAGGTCATACTTCTTGACCATTTCCACATAAGCAAGTGCCGACGCAGTAGCCCCAGTGCCGCAAGCCCAGGTCTCGTCTTCGACACCCCGCTCATAAGTCCGGATGAAAAGGTCATCTTCCTTCGGCTCGATAAAATTCACATTTATGCCTTGCGGAAAATCTGCTCCATATCGAATACGGCTACCATGATCAAAGACGGGATAATGTTCCAGGCCATCTACTATCTGTACATAATGTGGTGATCCTGTGTCCAACACTGCATGATCTCCATAAAGATTGATCACGGTAACCGGACTCATTTTTAACTCTATATAATCACCACTGATGATCTTAGCTTCGTGTATACCATCTGAGGCTTTAAATCTTGTGTGAAGTTTGGCTATACCGAGTCTGTGAGCTAACGCGACAATGCACCTACCTCCATTGCCGCATAAACTGCCGAGGCCACCATCCGCATTGTGATACACCATTGTAAAATCTACCTGGTCGCCCAATTCAATCAACATAAATCCATCTGCACCAATGCCAAACCGTCTATGGCACAACGCCGCAATTGTATGCGGATCTTTGATCATATCATATTCGCCTGACCTATTGTCGATGATCACAAAATCGTTGCCGGCGCCATGGTATTTATAAAAAGGAATTTTCAAAGCGTAAGGAGAATTTTTTATTAAAAATAGGAATGTTTTTGAATCTTTCGGGTAAGGTCCGGAAGCAATCATTGTACATTTTGCTTTTTCGATAATTATATATTAATTCTTTCACTCATATCTGATTAGATGAAATAAAAATCCGAAAAGTTTACGCCGATTGTTTAAATGCTTTTATATCTTGGGGACTTATATAACAAAACAGGTCGGGCCATTATTACAAGGGATTAAAAGATGCGGATATTGTTGTTTTTTATATGGATTACGCTTGGGCTGGTCTACTTCATGATCTGGGGTCAGCGTTCGAGTTGTTGCGATGGACATCTGGAACAGTCGCAGGGATCCAGGCTAGGTCAGATAATCCCACCACCTATCCTGAAATCGGAACGATTAAATGAAACAGTTGAAAGTATCATACTCGAAGAAGAACCTGGTTGTGTGTTATTTGGCTGGGGGAAAGCGGATCCGGTTCTAAAGCCATGTTTTGATTTGTTCAAAGACTCTATCCTTCAAGACCTGGGGCCTTATAAAACTTTGGAGTTGGGGAGCGAGTATTTCGAAGCAGAAAACAAAATTATGTCATCTGGTGACCTGGGATTGGTCCGGGCATCAAAACTTAAGGAACTTTTTGGACAGAATCTCGATCCCAGTCGAATCCGAACGCGAAGTTTTGCAGTATCTGACAGTACCGGTAAGCTTCATAAGCTTTTTCAAACGCTCCGAATAAGATTGGTATATATGAACGATCAGGTCAAAGAGCTGGATGATAAGACCCTGATATATTTTAAGTATGCTTCTAATGAACATCTGGACAATAAATTGGTAGAAGTTTTTGCAACAGATCTGGCGGCTAAACTCAAAAATACTCACGATATCGTCCAGTTGGTTGGGCATACTGATGATGATGCCACGGCTGAGCACAATATGACCCTGGGATTGAGGAGAGCTAATCTGATAAAAGCGCTATTGGTCTCCAGGGGTATCAGCGGTAGCAGGATCAAAACATCGTCTAAAGGTGAAGAACAACCTATAGCCCCTAACGATACGGAAGAAAATAGAAAATTAAATCGCAGAGTGGAGTTAACCATCGTACCTCCTGCACAATCTAAATAATATGGAATCATTGAATGTGTCTTTGTGTGATCTACCCTGGTGGGCGGTATTGGCATCCTGGCTGCTTCCCGCACTCCTTGGATATTTTTGGGGTATGCTTCAATGGAGCCGTTATAAGTCCAAAAGCAATAAAGCAGGGTTAGAATTGTCTTCTGCAAGTAAAAGAATAGTCAATCTGGAAAATGAAATCAATGAATGCAGAAAAGTCTACGAAAAAGTCACCAAAGAAAAAGAAAAATTGAATGCGGAGCTGGCTGCGATGTCAGGCTCCATGCATTCAAATCCTGGCGGAGCTGGTACTCCCTCCACCATAGGAAGTGCTGCACATTTTTCCGAGATTATTCATAAAACCAAGCCGGTTTTTGGATTTGCCATCAAACGAAATGATCTCAAAATTATTTCAGGTATCGATCCTAATATTGAAAAACTACTGCATGAAATTGGTATCCAGGATTGGCATCAGCTTGAAAAAGCGGACCTCAATCTTGTGACAAAAGTCATGGCCGAAGCAGGGCTTTCACCTTCGCAAATCCAATCATGGCCGTTCCAGAGCTCGCTTGCCAGACAAGAGCGGTGGGAAGAACTTAAAGAATACCAGGAGAAAAATAAATAAGCAGGACCAAACAGGGGTCACACAAACTCCTCCCTATTTTGTGAAACTGCGGGTGACACATTTTCAATCATTCGACGAGCGACTAAGCCGGCTACGATGCCAAATGCAAAGCCTCCAATATGCGCCCACCAGGCTACTCCGCTAGTCTGTGCCTGTGAAGCTGATGAACCCAGTGAGAAAAAACCGCTGATCAATTGTTGAAGGATCCAAAAACCTAGAAATAATACCGCTGGCATATAAAAAGACCTGAAAAAATAGAGGACAAGTACTTTGATCTTAGATGATGGAAACATCACCAGATATGCTCCTAATACCGCTGATATAGCTCCGCTTGCCCCCACAGCTGGTATATTGCTGCCTGGCCCTGACCACACATGAGCCAAGGCTGCTGCCAGGCCTCCGATCAGATAAAAAAGTATAAAATTAAAATTGCCGATGACAGCCTCAATATTATCTGCAAATACCCATAGGAACAACATGTTGCCTATAAGATGCATCCATCCTCCGTGCAAAAACATGGAAGTAAATAAAGTAAAAAGATGATTGCCATGGGATATGTCTGCAGGTATAGACCCATAATTCATAATAAATTGCTCAAGTTGTGTAGGACCCATCATAGCCTGGAATATAAATATCAGCACATTGATTCCTATAAATGCATAAGCAAACATAGGTTTGCTGCCCCCTTTTACCTGATCATCACCTATAGGGAAAATCATTTTTGATGAATGTTTTGTTGAAAATAAGTTAAAATTAAGGCAAAAAACCAAATACTATCATAACAATCCTTCTCTCACCAAATCATGTAAATGTATCATGCCTACATATAAATTGTCTTTGTCAGTCACCACGAGTTGGCTTATATTATTGGAGCGCATGATTTCAAGTGCTTTAATGGCCAGTTCATCTGAGGAGATGGTCTTTGGGTGCACATTCATAATATCACTTGCTTTTAACAGATCAAGTCTTGGATTATGCTCAATCATCCTTCGGAGATCACCATCTGTGATGATGCCTAAGGGATGGTTTTGTTCGTCTGTGATGACAGTAGCTCCCAACCTGTTTTTGGACATCGTCAATATAACTGCAGAAAGGTCATCAGACGAATTATTTAAAGGCTTATTGTGCTGAGGATACACATCATATACATGCAGGTATAATTGTTTCCCCAGCGAACCGCCAGGATGAAACCTTGCAAAATCAGAAGGGGTGAATCCTCTTAAATGCAATAAACAGACGGCCATAGCATCCCCCAAGGCCATCTGGGCAGCTGTACTGGCTGTAGGTGCGAGGTTATTAGGGTCAGCTTCCTTTTCTACAGGCGTATATAGGAGGTAGTCGGCATGCTTAGCCAGATAGGATTGGGTATTGGCGGTGATGGCGATAATCCTGCAACCTACATTTTTGGCAATAGGGATAATAAGCTTAATCTCTTCCGTTTCACCACTTTTAGAAAGGCAACAAAGAAAATCGCCGGCACTTAAGATGCCGATATCGCCATGCACGGCATCTGCAGCGTGTAAAAAAGCTGCCGGCGTACCTGTTGAATTCATGGTAGCAACTATTTTTTGAGCGATTAAAGCACTTTTGCCGATCCCACAACAAACTACCCGCGCACGAGCGTTATGGATGTCCTGGATGCATGTTACAAAAGAGTTTTCTAAATGATTTGCTAATGAAATCAGTGCTTTTTGCTCGATTTCAATACACTCCCTGGCTATATCTAATATGGACTTTTTCAAATGAAAAAAAAATTGTAAATTCGGCTCCCTTTTTAAAAAGCCCTAAAGTACTAAATCAATTTCAGTCAGTGGCCACTATTTGGATTGTTACTTTTTTTAACCAGATTTTTTCTAAATATTATTATTTTTTATTATAAATTATTTATTGTAAATTAACAGTGAGATGAGCGATATCACCGTACAAAAAAAATCAAAAAAAAATCAATCAGTTGCCAATGTTGCACCCTCAAGTGCTCCTTCCAGCTATAGCACCGAAGATCTTCAAAGTGCTTTACAAAAACATTTTGGATTTAATCAGTTCAAAGGATCTCAAGAAGACATTATTAGAAATGTGCTGGATGGTAAGGATACCTTCGTCATCATGCCTACCGGAGGCGGAAAATCGTTGTGTTATCAGCTGCCGGCGCTTATGCTGGAAGGCACTGCCATAATTATTTCACCTTTGATCGCTTTGATGAAAAATCAGGTAGATGCTATCAGGGGATATAGCCAGGGAGATGAGATTGCTCACTTCCTTAACTCATCATTAACACGAACACAAATTAAACAAGTCAAAGACTCTATTTCTGCCAAGCATACCAAATTGCTTTACGTTGCTCCGGAGACCCTGACCAAGGATGAAAACCTCGAATTTTTAAGGGGTGTGAAAGTGTCGCTGATCGCTGTCGATGAGGCTCATTGTATTTCTGAGTGGGGTCATGACTTCAGACCTGAATATCGGCGCATCCGGGAGATGATAGATGCCTTAGGTCATTCTGTGCCTGTCATGGCACTTACGGCCACGGCGACGCCTAAAGTACAATCAGATATTGTAAAAACACTGGACATGCATGCTCCGGGTATTTTCAAAGAATCTTTTAACCGTACCAATCTATTTTATGAAATCAGGCCAAAGGTCAATAAGGCGCAAACCATCAAAGAAATAGTCCAAATATTCAGAACCAAACCAGGTAGTTCTGGTATCGTATATGTACAATCCAGAAAATCAACAGAAGAGTTGGCTCAGACGCTGGAAGTGAATGGTATCAAAGCAGCACCCTATCATGCCGGCCTGGATACCAAGCTAAGGGCCAAGATTCAGGATGAGTTTCTGATGCAGGACATTGATGTCATCTGCGCGACTATCGCCTTTGGTATGGGGATTGACAAACCTGATGTGCGCTTTGTCATACATTACGACATTCCTAAGAGTATTGAAAATTATTACCAGGAAACAGGTCGGGCTGGCAGAGACGGTTTGGAAGGAAGGTGCGTGGCTTTTTATTCTGCCAAGGATATACTTATACTTGAAAAATTTCTCAGAGACAAGGATGCCGCTGAGCGCGATATGGGTGCCCACTTATTGGATGAAGTAGTAGCGTTCTCAGAGACTGCTGCTTGCAGGCGAGTCTTTCTGCTCAATTATTTTGGTGAAAACTATGGTGAGAAGGATTGTCAAAAAATGTGTGACAATTGTAAGAATCCTAAAGAAAGGATGGAAGTTAAGAATGATATGAAAACTGCCCTTCTTGCCATTCAGGAGACCAAAGAGCATTATCTCACTTCACTCATGGTAGAATTTATCACCGGCAAGGCTACCAAGGAAATCAAAGACTATGGATTTGATGAATATGAACATTTTGGAGCCGGAGAAGATAAAGATGCCTTGTTCTGGCATTCTATTTTTAGACAAGGTATGTTGCATGGATTCATCGAAAAGGATATCGAGCAATATGGTGTTTTGAAACTAACCGAAGCGGGCAAAAAGTTTATTCTGAAACCATCCTCCGTTCAAATTGCCATCAACACCAATTTTGAAGCTCCCGGAGAATTTGATGATGAAGATGCAGATGCCCGGGTAGTAGCATTGGATCAGACTTTGTTCAAAATGCTAGACGATTTACGCAAATCAATGGCCAAGCAATTAAAAGTGCCACCCTATGTGATCTTCCAGGACACTTCACTCAATGAGATGGCTACGCACTATCCCATTGCACTGGATGATTTGGCAAAAGTAAATGGGGTCAATGCCAGCAAAGCTCAGCGATATGGACGAAAGTTTGTAGATCTGATTGCCAAATATGTTGAAGAAAATGATATTGAGCGTCCTGATGATATCCAGATCAAACAGATTGCAGATAAATCAAAAACCAAAGTATCTATCATCCAATGCATCGACAGAAAAATGATGTTGGAGGATATCGCTAAAGCCAATCAATTTAAACTCGACGAACTCATCGAAGAGATGGACATTATAGTTACCTCCGGTACCAAACTCAATCTAGACTATTATCTTGAAGACAATGTCGATGAGTCCATCCAGGAAGAAATCTTTGATTACTTCATGTCTGCAGAATCAGATGACCCGGAGAAGGCATTTAAAAAGCTCAAGGATGAGGATATCACCATCGAAGAAATCAAGTTGGTTAGATTAAAGTTTTTATCCGAAATGGCCATGTAAATGTATTTTGAGATTATAAAATCTATTATACTGAGAAAATTCATTTAATACTCATACTAGCTGGTTTATGATGAAAATCTGGATTGTCAACGGACCTAATCTCAATCTTCTGGGAAGACGAGAACCTGAGATCTATGGTTCCAAATCTTTCGAACAATACTTTGAGGAGTTAAAGCTTGCATTTCCGGAAATTGAGCTTCACTATTTTCAATCCAACCATGAAGGGGCTATTATAGATCACCTACAGCAGATTGGATTTGGACACTCGGATGGATTGATATTTAACCCAGCTGCATATACCCATACCTCAGTGGCGATAGCAGATTGCCTTGCAGCGATTGCCTTGCCATGTGTGGAAATACATATTTCTGATATTTATAAAAGAGAGTCTTTTAGACATCATTCGTATGTCAAGCCTCTATGTATAGATAGTATAGTGGGTCAGGGTGTGCAAGGGTATAATCTAGCTATTCAAAAGTTAATATCATATCTGAGCAGTCAATAAAGCCGAGGTCAAAAATCTTATACTGAAGGAAGTAATTGTCTGCCTGCATCATGACTTGGGAGCGACCATCTTGAGATCTATCAGTTTTAAACGATGTCGTTTATTCAATTTTTTCTGACCATTGAGGAATAATTTTGAGTACGCCCAGGTAACAGCTGCAGTGCCTGCTACGATGGCATGAAGCCAACCTAAATGGGGTGCTGGCGGTTTAAACAGAGTCCTCGTAGCTTCCTGGACGCCGCTAAAAAAAGTCCATTGAAGAAGAAACTTACCCGACATTTTAGCCATTTGGTTCCCTCCTTGTGGAGTAAGATCAAAGCCATCAAGCTCCTTGAGTGGAAGACAATAGGTCTCTGATACCTGTATACATTTAGACTCCAGATCAAGGTTCCAGATCGTGTAGCTAGACCATGTCGAGCGTGGCTCTCGTTTAAGATGTACCCGGATCTCCGCCCCAATTGGGTATTTCTTTAATCGGACGCTGCCCGCAGTCTCATATACAAGATAGGCTTGGGCCTTTCCTTGAATCAAGGCTGCCATATAAACCAAAATAAATACGATGCGCATACCAAGCATAAGAACGAAGATAAACTGGATATGTAGGATCGCAACCAGTTTTTAAATTTTCCTTAAACTGAATGCTGCTTATTTTTCATTTGAATGATGATATGTGGATATTTGTCTCAATCTTCGGTTTTGTTTTTAATCTAACCTTATGAAATTTTTCACCGCTTGCATTTTGACTCTTCTGGTGGCAAGGATTCAAGCCCAACCTTATCAAACGGTGTTTGAGTCCAGCCATGGATCCGAGACACCTACTTATCCTCAAATCATTCAGTGGTGGAGCGCTCTGAGCAAGAACGCTCCCAATATACAGATGAAGGTTATGGGGATGACCGACGCAGGAATGCCCTTGCATTTGGTGACTATATCCGGCGACAAAGAATTTGGCTATAATCAGAATCATAAAAAGGGCAAGGTGGTTATTTTGATCAACAATGGAATTCATCCTGGTGAGCCGGACGGTATCGATGCCAGTATGCTTTTGGCCAGGGACATTGTAACACATAAACTCACCTTACCATCCAATATAGTCCTTGCCATCATCCCGGTCTATAATATTGGAGGTTGCCTCGATCGCAGTTCGGATTATAGGGTGGATCAGAATGGCCCGGACGAATTTGGTTTTAGAGGCAACTCTCAAAACCTGGATCTTAACCGGGACTTTATCAAATGTGATTCGCGGGAAGCTATATCCTTTGCGGAAATCTTTCACCTTGTCGACCCTGACATTTTCGTAGACAACCATGTCAGTAATGGTGCAGATTATCAGCATGTGATGACCCTGATCGCAACTCAGCATGACAAATTGGGCGGAGCCATGGGCACTTATTTGAATGAAGTTTTTGAGCCGGCGTTGTATGCCAGCATGAAGCTAAAAGGATTAGACCTCATACCTTATGTCAATGCGTTTGGAGACAAACCGGAGAATGGCTGGCCGCAGTTTATGGATTGGCCCCGATATGGGAGCGGCTATGCTGCTCTTTGGAGTACCTTTTCATTTATTCCAGAGTCACATATGCTTAAGCCATATGACCAAAGGGTGCATGCTACTTACGAATTGATGAAGACATTTATTGATTTCGCTACGACTCATGGGACAGAAATCAAACAAGTTCGTGCTAAAACACGTGATACAGAGAAAACACAAAAACAATTTCCACTTTCCTGGAGTTCTGACAGGAGTATATCATCTACAAGGTTGTATAAAGGATATGAGTCTGGGTACAAATCGTCAGAGGTGTCCGGACTGCCCAGGCTGTACTATGACAGGAGTAAACCATTTGAAAAAATCATACCTTTTTTTGATACGTACCATCCGACAGCTTTTGTCGAAAAACCTTCTGCCTATATTATGCCGCAGGGATGGTGGCGAGTCGCGGAACTTCTCAAAGCAAATAAAGTCAAATTTTATCCTTTACAACATGATACCGTCATTCAGGTCGAGGTCTACAAAATTGAAGAGTATAAATCTTCTCCCCGACCGTACGAAAAGCATCATCCCAATAGCCAGGTCAAGACCAGTATCACTACTCAAAATATTTCTTTTCGAAAAGGTGATTTATATATACCTATGAACCAGGTAGCCAATCGATACCTGATGGAAGTGCTCGAGCCTGCTGCTCCTGATTCTTATTTTGCGTGGAATTTTTTTGATAGTGTATTAGGTCAAAAGGAAGGTTATAGTGCTTATGCTTTTGAAGACATTGCAGCCGATTATTTAACAAATCATCCAGCAGCCAGGTTATTGTTGGACGAAGCCAAATTAAAAGATAGCATACTTGCTAAAAGCGGCAGTCAGCAACTTGAATTTATTTTTAAAAATTCTCCCTGGTTTGAACCTGCTTATATGAGATATCCTGTGTATAGAGTAAGGTGAAAGCTATAGCTCAGATGTTGGTATTCGACTTCCAGAAATGGCTCAGGCTACCGGGGTTACTTATCAATTCGATAAAATTTAGACCTAAGCCGTACTTTTGCCCTGACATTTATACACATGGTAGAACAGATTGGACAAAGTAGGATGCTTAGAAAAGATACCTTTAAGCGATTAGGGGTATTTAAATGGACGGGGTGCTTTCTAAGTGTGTTTTTTCTGAATATCCTTGTCGGACAGTCAACTCAATTTAAAGTAGAGACTAATTATATCGGATGCGATAGTGTAGGGTCCATCCGGATTATGGCAAAAGATCCATTGAGAAAATATCAGTATTCGATGGTGTCTAATGATTGTGGCTTCCCGTTAAGACCAACCCAGGATTCTGGAATATTTACGCATTTGGTACCTTGTCTATATATTATAAAGGTCATCGATAGTCAGGGATCTGTCACTTTAGACCCTATTCGTATTGGATTTAAAATAACAGACCACACTACGTTAAAGTGCAATAGTGCTTTCACAACTTTGTCCCAAATTAAAGTGACAGGCGGACTGGCCGTGGCATATTCTATAGATTTTTTACCAAGGTTTAAATTGGGTCAACCCGACAGTATCTTTAATCTTCCTACTTTAGATTACATATCAGTCCATGAACTCACAGTCTATGATGCGTGCGGTCATTCTGATAAAGTGAGATTAGATCATCTTGGTGCAATAGATAAAACCGTGCTATGTGATGATGTGCAGATTTACTCCATTCCGCTTGCCAAAACTACTTATAATCCGTTTTTTTTAAATGATACATTGATATTTAATTGGACATTGAATGGCAAAACAATAGGTATCGAAAGTTCTGTACATCCCGAAAGTACAGTACCGGGTAATAAACTTGTTTTCCAGGCGAGCTCCAGTTATTGTACTATAATAGATAGTGTGGTATTACAAAATGAACCCTCCAGGAAAATCAGCTTAACAATCAAAGCTGATCGGCAAGTACTATGTAATGAAGATTCCGTATTGTTAAAAGCGGATGTAGCAGTCTCTTTACCTGTCAGATTTGGTTGGAATACAAAGGATAGCAGCGATGAAATATCAGTATATACTGCAGGTAAGTATCAGGTGATAGCGACTACGGACGAAGGTTGCTCCGATACTGCTGAAATATTGATTCGTCATTCGTCTTTGTCACTTACGGCTCAGGTCACACCTAATCTATGTTTTGGCGAAGCCAAGGGGAACATTGATCTTGTCGTCGCCGGCGGCATTATACCTTATAGCTATACCTGGTCGGATAGTGTAAAAGCCAAAGACAGGCAAAACCTGGGCAATGGTAGCTATCGTGTTTTATTGATTGACTCAGCAGGTTGTGCGTTATCAGATAGCTTTATTATTACCAGTCCACCTCCTATGTCTCTGACCTTATCGGCGTATGCTGCTGATTGTGTGCCAGCTCGCAATGGAAGAGTGACCACAATGATGAACGGAGGAGTACCCCCTTATAGATACCAATGGAGCAATGGACTCACTGTGCCCAATGTAGATACCTTGTCGCCCGGTTCATATTCTATTACAATCTTTGATCAGAACCAATGCTCCGTCTTTTTTCCTTTCCTTATTGATGATCTCAATCCATTGCAGAGTTTCCCGCGGGATACGATCTGTGCAAATGGATCTTTGAAGGTAGGGCAGTCGGTATATACCAAAACCGGACGGTACAAAGACTCCCTGATTTCTTCCAAAGGCTGCGATAGTGTGGTCACTACATATCTGGTAGTCAATGAACCGGTTGATTTTGCTTTTACAAAAAA
>Ga0138256_10001248_pt1 | contig 27398 bp, 25 predicted proteins | sample KNB2016incub_MG_FD_105486 | JGI IMG/M metagenome (GOLD analysis project Ga0138256, IMG submission 105486) | Active sludge microbial communities from wastewater in Klosterneuburg, Austria - KNB2014incub_MG | ecosystem: Engineered > WWTP > Activated sludge > Unclassified | place: Austria...
CGGCGAGGTGCACCGGGCGGCGCGCGACCTGGTGGCGCGTGCCCGCGCGGGCCAGGGGCCGGCGCTGCTCGAGTGCGTGACCTACCGCTGGCGCGGCCACATGGAGGGCGACGCCCAGAGCTACCGCAGCCCGGCCGAGCTCGAAGCCTGGAAGGCCAAGGACCCGTGTGCTCAGCTGAGGGCTCGCCTGATCGCCGAGCAGGTGGTCGACGAGCCGAAGGCGCAGGCGCTTTCCGACGAAGCGCGCCTGGCCGTCGATGCAGCGATCGAGTTCGCTCGCCGGTCGCCCGAGCCCAAGCCTTCCGCGCTGATCACCCACGTGTTCTCGCCCGAGCCGAAGGGCGCGGAGGCAGCGGCCACGGGGGCGTACGAGACGGTCACCGCCTCGGCGGCCATCAACCGCGCGCTGCGCGAAGAGATGCAGCGCGATCCGCGCGTGCTCTTGCTGGGCGAGGACATCACCTTGGGCGGGTACCTGGCGGTGACGAAGGGCCTGGTCGAGGACTTCGGCAAGCGGCGCGTGCGCGACACACCCATCAGCGAGAACGCCATCGTCGGCGGGGCGGTGGGAGCAGCCATGAACGGCCTCAGGCCCGTGGCCGAGATCCTGTTTTCGGACTTCTTGACGGTGTGTGCCGACCCACTGGTCAACCAGGCGGCCAAGCTGCGCTACATGTCCGGCGGGCAGTACTCGGTGCCGATGGTGGTGCGCACGCCGGGCGGCGCCGGGCTGGGCATGGCCGCGCAGCACTCGCAGTCGCTCGAGTCCTGGTTCATGAACATCCCGGGCCTGATCATCGCCGCACCGGGCACGGTGCGGGACTGCCGCGCGCTGCTCAAGGCTGCGATTCGCTCGGACAATCCCGTGCTGTTCTTCGAGCACAAGCTGCTCTACCTGACCGAGGGCGCGATCCCCGTCGCCGACGACGTGGCGCCGCTCGGCGTCGCCAAGGTCGTGCGCTCGGGCGGCGACGTCACGCTGGTGGCGCTCTCCTACATGGTGCAGGTTGCCCTCGAGGCCGCGACGCTGCTCGCCAAGGAGGGCATCGAGGTCGAGGTCATCGATCCGCGCACCGTGGTGCCCCTGGACACCGAGACCATCCTCACCTCGGTGGAGAAGACCCGGCGGCTGATCACGCTGGAAGAGAGCCCGGTGCGCGGCGGCTTCGGGGCCGAGGTGGTGGCACGGGTGGCGACACGGGCGCACGGCCTGCTCGCGTCGGCTCCGCTTCGCATCGGTGCCGGCGATCACCCCATCGCGTACAACAAGGCCCTCGAGTGCCTGAGCGTGCCGGACGTTGCACGGGTGGTGGCCGCGGTGAAGGGTGTGCTCTAGTCAGGTCAGCACGCCTGGCGCCAAGAGGAACAACAGCCCGAAGCTCACCAGCAGCACGCCGCTCACCGCTTTCAGCAGCTTGGCGCCGCGCTCACTCAGCGTGAGCCGGTGCAGCGTGAGCGCATAGGCGGCCACGATCACCGCCAGCGGGATCACGTACGCCACGTTGTACAAGACCAGGTAGCCAAAGCGCGCAACGCCGGACAGATCGCTCCGGAGCGTGAGGATCCGCGTGAACACGGCCGGCAGACCCAGCGTGCAGCCGAGCTCGATCAGGTTCACCAGGAAGGCGAGCACGCTGATGCCCAGGAACGCAGCAGGCAAGCTGGCAGAGGCGGCGATGGCGCGCATGCGACGAAACAGGGTCGGCTTGGCCTTGTCCGGGATCATCAGGGACACGCCCCGCTTGAACCAGAACAGCTCTTTCAGGTTGATCAGACCCATGCTCAGCACCACCAGCCCCAGCACGAGGGTGACCGGGCGCGACAGGCCGACCAGCGAGAACACGCCGATCCACGCGGTCATGAACACGAAGTAGACGACCCCCGAGGCGAGCACGAAGGTTCCGCCGAACAGCAGCAGCCGCTGGCGCGACTTCACGTGCACCAAGATGCTGAGCAGCACCAGCAGCACCCACATTGCGCACGGGTTCACGCCATCGACCAGGCCGATCAAGAGCGTGAAGGTCGGCAGTGAGATCGCAGTCGGATCGACGTCCCCGAGCAGTGGGAGCGTGACCGAGCGGACTCGGCTTTCGGTCGTGGGCGCTCCGCCGCGCGCGATCGCCGCTCGCACCTCGGCCTCCGTGGACGCGCCGCCATAGCCGACCACGTAGGCACGCCCGACGACGAAGGTCGGGACCCCCGCCGCCCCGCCGCCCAGCTCACGCATCGTCTGGATGAAGCGCGCGCGACCCGCGGCGTCTTGCCGCACCTCTACGCGCTCGACATCCAGGCTCGCGTCCCGCGCAAGGGCGTCGACGAACGGCTTCGCCGCTTCGCAGTGTGGACAGCCGACCCCCCAGAAGAACACCAGGCGCTGCTTCGCAGTGGCCGGGGGCGTCGCTGCCGGGGCGGGAGCGCTGGCGTCTGGCGCGTCGGCGAGGTCCGACAGGTCGATGGGGCAGGTGCCCACCTCTTTGACGCAGTCCTCGTCGGCGTCCTGGATCGAACCATCGGTGGGGGCGGCGCGAGCCACCGCGGCCCACAGCACCGCCAGCAAGAGCAGCACGAGCAGCCACCCACGCTTCACCGCGCCCCCTTGCATTGCGCGATCATCTTCCGGACGCATTTCTCGGTCTCACCCGGCACCCAACCCATCACGTGCGTGTTGCCGCAGACGAAGAGCGGCACGCCGGGGTCGCGGATCTTCAATCGCTTCACCTCTTCGGCGAAGCGCCGACGCCCTTCGGGGCTCTTCTTCACTTCCCACGACTCGAAGCGCAGCTCGCGGTGCTGCTTCTCGAGCTTCGCGACGAAGGGCTTGGCCTTGTGGCAGTGCGGGCAATCGAACGCGTAGAAGAACGAGAACGGCGGCCGCTCGTCCGCGCTCAGCGCCGAGGGCCAACCGAAGAGCGCGAGCCCAATGAAGAGGCGTCGGGATGGGTCGAACATGTCGCCTCCTTCCCGGAGGGCTGCATCGGCTGTGCCAGCGCGCGGTCCCGATCTCGCCGCCACCGCCCCGGCACGGGCTGCGTGCCAGTGCGCGCCGCCTGCAAGCCGTGCGCGGGCTACTTGCTCGGCGGCGGTGCTTCCAGACAGGGTTTCGCGGCCGGCGCCGCCGCGTCGGGCTCCGTGCTCGGGGTGGGCCGAAGCTGGGGCTCCAGGCACGGCCGAGGCTCGCCACCGTCGGTCACCGGCGCAATGCTCAGGCACGGCTGCGAGGCCTTCTCGCAGCTGGTCACCGCGAGCCCCGCCAACGCCGAGACCATCAGCAGCCGGCGCCGCGCCAAGATCGTGTCGCGATCGGTCACCTCACACCTCCGGAGAACATCGTCGAGCGCTTTGCCCCCTCACGGACACTTGGTCAGCGAGGTGATGGGCGAAAATGGGCCGCCGGCGGGTTTCACCGTGTCGTCGTAGCTCTTGAGCGCGCTGACCAGCGCGGCGCGGTACTCGGCGTAGGTCTGGTTCAGCTTGTCGGCAGTCGTGGCCTCGGCCGCGCACAGGAACTTGTCGACGCCGCAGAGCGGCAGCGCCTCGCAACCCGGGGTGGCCGGGCCTGCGGCCTCGAGCGCCTTGTCGCCGTACAGCACGCGGCCGTCGACCATGGTCACGCGCACGGTGCTGGGGGTGGCGGCCAGCACCGCGTCGTAGGCGTTGCTCACGTTGCCCGGCACCACGAACAAGTCGGCCCGCTTCCCCACCTCGAGGGAGCCGACGTACTTCTCGACCCCCAGCACGCGCGCCCCTTCGATGCTGCCCATCTCGACGATCTTCTTCGGGGTCAGCTTGTTGCCCCACTTCGAGTCGTCGTAACCGTCGGCGAAGCGCAGCTCGTCGAGCATGTTCACGCTGCCGCCCAGCGCCCAGTCTGGCCCGAGCGCGATCTTCTTCACGCCCGCCGCCATCGCCGCGGGAATGTCGGTGGTCGAGCCGTACAAGAACACGTTGGACTTGGGTGACCAGACTAGGCCCATGTCCGCCGTGGCCATGGTCTGAAACTGCGTGGGTTGCAGGGCCGTGCCGTGCACGAGGGTGACGCGACTGTTGATCAGGCAGCCGCTCGCGGCGTTGGCGAGCGAGGTGAACTCGTTCAACGCCGGCCCGTCGGTGCCCTCGGCAACGTGCACCACGAACGTGTCGCCGGCCTTGACCGCGTTGCACACGGTGGTGGCGTCGCTGCCCGAGGGCACGGCAATGGCAGTGCGGACCGGGTCGATGTTCGGCGTCTCGAGATCGTTGTACGCGGTGTCGATGGTCCGGACCAACGATGCGAAGCACTTGCGCTCGCCGGCGGCGACCAGGAACGACGTGGTGCCCGCGATCAGCGCCTTGGTCTCGGCGAACTTGTTCATCTCGCACGCCACGTTGGGGCCCGAGGCCGACTCCAGCGCCTGCTTCGCGTCGACCGTCTGGGTGTAACGCGGCTCCTTCACGGGGTCCGTCCAGTGGTTGTGGTTCGTGTACAGCTTCTGCGGGGTCCAGTCGGTCTCGTCGAACAGGTTGAACAGGCCGTGATTGTGGGGATCGATCAGCCCGGGCACGATCACGCCGTGGGTCTCGATCACGGTGGCGCCGGTGGCGCCAGGCTGGCCGCTGCACGAGGCCGCCACGCAGGTGATGTTCTTGCTCTCGACCAGCACCTCGCCGGCGATGGCGCCCGTGGGCGTGATCACGGCGCCCTTGAGCAAGAAGCGATCGGGCGCGCCTTTCGTGAGCGTGGCGGGTGGGCTGGTGATCCCGCCGGTCCCGCCGGTCCCCCCGGTGCTTCCGCCGCTGCCACCACTGCCGCCGGTGCTACCGCCAGTGCCGCCCCCGCCTGCCGCTCCGCCGCTGCCCGCCGCGCCGCCGCCTCCGGCCAGGCCGCCACTTCCGGCCACGGCGCCGCCGCTGCCGCCGGCGCCGCCCCCGCCCACGGCGCCCAGGTTACCGGTGCCGCCAGCGTTGCTCCCGCCCCCGCCGCTGCCCTCCCCGCCGCAACTGGTCGCGGTCAGAACCCAGGGAAGCGCGACGAGGGACCAGAGAATTGGGCGCATTGTCCAACGATAACAGGCCCCGGGCCGCCCGGCAGCCCGTGGCGAGCGGCGGCCGAAAACAGCCGTCACGCTGGCATTGTCGCACGCACGAGGGTATTTGCTTCGGCCGATGGGCACCGACGAGCAGCGCCTTCCCGCGAAGAAAGACGTCGTGCTCGCTCTGCTCGAGCAGAGCGACGTCTTCGTTCACCTCGACCCGCGACCGGAAGAAGTGCACGTTCCGCAGTGGTTCAAGAAGCAAGCGCATCTGGTGCTGCAGATCGGCCTGAACATGCCGGTGCCGATTCGTGATCTGGAAGTGAACGACGACAGCATCTCGTGCACGCTCAGCTTCAACCGCTCACCGTTCTTCTGCCTCTTGCCGTGGAAGGCCGTGTACGCCCTGGTCGGCTCGGATGGTCGCGCCATGGTGTGGCCCGACGACATCCCGCCCGAGGTCGCGGCCCAGGCGGCGAAGGCAGCCGCTGCGGTGGAAGAGAAGGCGGCGAAGCGCGCCCATCTGCGCGCCGTGTCCGTGGACGGTGCGCCAGCGCCCGCCGAGCCCGCGCCGGCGAAGACCCCCATTCCGGCCCTTGCCGAGGTCGCCAGCGATCCCGCGCCGGCGCCCATCGCCGCCGGCGAAGGGATCAGCGAAGACGCTCCGCGCGCCTCCACCACCCCGGATGCCAGCTCGCCGCGCGCAGCGCCGTCCGACCCGCCTGCGGCCAAGGGCAAGAAGCCACTGCCCCCTTGGTTGCGTGTGGTGAAGTGAGCTGAGCTCAGTCGCCCGCCGCGTCGCTGGCGTCCGCCGCCGCGTCGGTGGTGGCGTCGGAGCCGCCGTCGTCGCCCGCGCTGCCGTCGCCGCCGTCAGTCCCCGCGCTGCCGTCGCCGCCGTCAGTCCCCGCGCTGCCGCCAGTGCCGCCGGCGCCGCCAGTGCCGCCGGCGCCGCCAGTGCCGCCGGTGCCGGACACGCACGCCCACGTGCCTTGGTCGACGACGCACGTGTATCCAGTCACGCAGCCGTGAAAGGAGCAGTCCCCGGTCTTGCACACGCCCTTCGAGCTGCAGGTCTGGTTGAAGCCGCAATCCTTCGGGGCGTCGCAGGTCTTCCCTGTCGCGCCACCGGTGCCGCCCACCACCCGGCAGTAGCCGGTGTCGCCGTCACACGCGTATCCCGCGGGGCAATCGAGGTTGGTCTCGCAGAAGAGACGTTCTTCCGGGTAGATCGGGCAACCCGACAGCAGCGCCGCCGACAAGAGCGACAAACCGATGAGCAGCGCACGTTTCATGATCGAGCCTCTTTCGAGCCGAATCGCGTGCCCAGCGTAGCAAGCGGCGCGGCCGGGACAAGCGGCTGATGGGAGCGGCGGCACCTGCGCCTCCCGAAAGTCCCCCGAAGTCCGCCCCCCATGCTAAGTTTTTTGCCGCTTTTCCGAGGCACTTCGATGGACGTCCGCTGCGGTCGTTGCGGAACCGAATACGAGTTCGACGACGCGCTGGTCTCAGATCGTGGGACCACGGTGAAGTGCACCAATTGTGGTTTCCAGTTCAAGGTGCATCCGTCGCGCGAGCAGGCCGTCCCCGAGCGCTGGGTGGTGAGGACGGCGAGCGGGCGCGAGCTGGTGTACACGTCGCTGCGTGAGCTGCAGCGGGGCATTGCCCAGCGGCAGGTCGGTCCGGAAGATCTGCTCGCGCGCGGCAGCCAGTCTCCACGCCCGCTGGGAGCCATCGCCGAGCTCGAGCCGTTCTTTCACGGTCGCGCCGGCGCCAGCTTGCGCGCACCGCCCCAGGCTCGCACCCTCGCCGGCGTCGCGCCCCCCGCCGCCGGGTCGTACGCGGGCCCCCTGCCCGGCGGGCCCCTGCCGCCGCCGCCGGTCTTGCCGCCGAACATTCCCGATACCAACGCGCCTACGCAGACGTCGAGCGAGCCGGCCCGCCGCGTGGATGCCCTGGCCAAGACCGACCCCTCGGCGGATGTCGAGCCGCCGACCCTGCCGCGCAACCCGTTGCCCGCCGAGGTCGCGCCGCCCGCGGTCCCGAAGAACGTCACGATTCGCGAGTCGGTTCCCGACCTCGACTATTCGCCCACACCCAGCGAGGCCCGGGTGGGCAGCTACCGCCCCGAGCAGGCGTCGCTCTACATGCCCGAGCCGCACTCGCGCCGACTGCGGACTCGCTGGATCGCCGGGCTGGTGATCGCCGGCGTGGCCGTGCTCTTGGCAGCGACCGTGGGGCGCCGCTACCTCGAGCAATATCGCCAGGCCACGCCCGCGCCAGCGGGGAGCGCGGACGCGCGGGTCGCCGGTTTCCTGACCGAAGCCGAGAAGAAGCTCGACGACGGCGACTACGAAGGTGCGCGGGGCGAGCTCGACAAGGCGTCGGTCTTGGCCGACAAGGAGCCCTCGGTGCTGGCCGCGCTGGCGCGCCTCGAAGCCGTGCGCGCCGATACCCTGTGGCTCAAGTTGCGGCTGCTCGATCCGGCCGACAAGGCCACCATCCAGACCACCCATCGTCAGCTTGGCGCCCGAGTCGGCAAGGCCAAAGAGGCGCTGGACCGCGCCGTGGCCGTTGCGCCGGACAACCCCGCGGTGGTCCGCGCGCGGGTCGACATCTCGCGGCTCGCCGGCGATCTGAAAGAGGCACGCGCGCACGTCACGCCGCTCGCGTCGAGCCCCACGGGCGAGAACGCGTACGTGCTGGCGGTGCTCGATCTGGCCGAGGCCCAGCCGGTCTGGAGCAGCGTGGTCGATCGCCTGCGCAGCGCTGCCCAGGGCGAGCGCGCACTGGGGCGGGCGCGTGCCGCGCTGGTGTACGCGCTGGTGCGTGCGGGCCAGGTCGACCAGGCTCAGAGCGAGCTCGAGAAGCACCAGGCGCGTGCCGAGGGGCACCCGCTGTACGACGACCTGGCGGCGTTCGTGAAGCGCCACGCGACCACGGCCGATGCCGGAGCCGACGCCGCGCGCGAGGTCGTTGCCGTCGACCCCACGTCGTTGCCGCTGCTCGACACATCGGGCAAGGGCGTCATCTTGGACGACGAGGGCCCGAAGGGCGGCCCCAACGACTTCCGGGTCAAGCTGCAGCAGGCCGCCGCCGCCCACAAGGCCGGCAATTATGACAAGGCCGAGCAGCTGTACAACGACGTCCTGGCCAAAGACTCGGGCAACACCGAGGCGATGGCGGGTCTTGCCGACGTGGCCAAGGCCAAGAAAGACCCTGAAGCCGCGGCCAAGATGTACGACAAGGTTCTCAAAGAGAACCCGACCTACTTGCCGGCGCTGGTGGCACGGGCCGATCAGAAGTGGGACTCGGGTGATCGCAAGGGCGCGCTGGTGCTCTACCGGCGCGTGCTGGACCAGGCGGGCTCGTCATCGAGTTACGGTCAGCATGCCGCGCAGCGCATCAGTCAGGGCGAAGCGGCGCCCACGCCGCCGCCCGCGGCCTCGGACAAGCCCCCCGAGAAGCCGCCGGAGAAGCCCCCCGAGCCCAAGGCCCCAGAGAAGAAGGAAGACAAGCCCGAGATCGACACCACCGATCTGCCGGAGACCAAGAAGTGAAGCGCGCGGCCCTGGCGCTGGTGCTGGGCGCGTGGGTCTCACTCGCTTGCGAGGGGCGCCCCCGTACCTGGACGGGTACCCCTGGCAAGTCGCCGGCGACGTCGCTGTTCGGAAAGGCGGCGGGCAAGGTCGTCGAGCTCGATCTGTCGCACGGCGTGCCCGAGTCCACCGAGGGTGGGTTCTTCCCGTTGCCCGCGGCGCGGACGTACACCGGGCTCGTGCGGTCGCTCGAGCGCGTGCGCGACGATCAGGACGCCAAGGGGGTTTTCGTGCGGCTGGGCGAGCGCGCGGTGGGGTTCGCGCGGGCCCAAGAGATCGCCACACTGCTCGGCGGGCTCCGCCAGAAGGGCAAGCCCGTGGTCTGCCACGCGCACGGCCTCGACAACGCCACGGCCTGGGTGGCGCTGGCGGGATGCGATCGGCTGTGGCTGTCGCCTGCGGGCGAGGTGGCCTCGGTGGGGATCGCCGGCCAGATGGTCTACTTCAAGCCTGCGCTCGACAAGCTCAAGGTCAGCGCCGACTTCTTGCACGCGGGGAAGTTCAAGAGCGGCCCCGAGCCGCTGACCCGCGAGGGGCCCAGCGACGAGGCCAAGCTGGCGCTCACCGAGACGCTGGCGTCGATCCGCCAGAGCTGGCTCGAGGGCGTGGACGCGTCGAAGAAGGGGCGCTCGGCCCGCGCCGACATGGAGAACGGTCCGTGGTCGCCGCGCGAGGCGAAAGAGCGCGGGCTGGTCGACGAGATCGGTTACGAAGCCGAGGCCCTGGAAGATGCCAAGAAGCGCGCGGGCGTGGACCGCGTGAGCTCGGTCTTCGGCAGCAAGAGCCAGCCCTCCGAGGGTCCGGACATCGGCGAGCTGATCCGGATCCTGTCGGGCGCCGACGAAGGCGCGGCGGGGCGGCCGCACATCGCGGTGGTGCCGGCCGAGGGTTCGATCAGCATGGCTCCCGGCGGCATGCTCGACAGCGGAGGCATCACTGCCAAGGCCCTGTCGAAGACGCTGCGCAAGCTGGCCAAAGACGACGCGGTCAAGGTCGTGGTGCTGCGCATCGACTCGCCGGGCGGCTCGGCGCTTGCGAGCGACCTCTTGTGGTACGAGCTGCGCGAGCTGAAGAAGAAGAAGCCGATCGTGGCTTCGGTCGGCGAAATGGCCGCGAGCGGTGGCTACTACATGGCGTGCGCTGCCGATCGCATCGTGGCCGAGCCCACCAGCATCGTGGGCAGCATCGGGGTCTTCGGCGGCAAGCTGGTGCTCAGCGAGGCGCTGGCCGAGCACGGCGTGAATACGGTGACCTTCCCCGCGAGCCCGGAGCCGGGCGCGGCGTCCCGCGCGGCTTACCTGTCGGCGCTGAGCAAGTGGGACGACCCGACGCGCCAGCGCGTGCAGAAGCAGATGGAAGAGGTGTACCAGCTCTTCCTCGAGCGGGTCGCCGAGAGCCGAAGCCTGCCCCTCGACACCGTGCGCGCCGCGGCCGAGGGACGCATCTGGAGCGGCAAGCAGGGCCTGGACAAGAAGCTGATCGACGAGCTGGGCGGGCTGTCCCGCTCTCTGGAGATCGCTCGCGATCTGGGCAAGCTCGACGCGCGCGCGCCGGTGGTGGTCGTGGGCCGAGACGAGAGCTTGATCGAGACCCTGCTGGTCGGCGAGGGTGCCGATGCCAAGGCCGTCGAGCAGGCCGTGGAGCGCGTCGCGCGGGCGCGCGCGCCGTTTCTGACGGTAGCGCCCAGCGAGGTGCGGCCGTTCCTGTCGGGACTGGCTCCGCTCATGGCCGGCGAGACGGCGCTGGCCGCGTTGCCGTTCGCGCTCGTCGTGCGCTGAGCGCTACGGGCAGTTGCCGCTCTTGACGATCTGGCCGGTGTCCGGCACGTGATCGCCGCCCACGTCGACGAATTTCAGCGGGATCGACTGGCACGAGTACTGCCCACAATCGTCCATGCGCATCACGTGGGCGTGGGGCCCCGTCGAGTAGCCGGTCGAGCCCGAGAGCCCGATCACGCTGCCGCGCTTCACCTTCTGGCCCAGCGCGACCTTCACGTGATTCAGGTGCTTGTAGGTGGTGAGCTTCCCGTCGCCGTGCTTCAACACCACGTAGTTCGCGTAGGGGTAGCACGACGAGCCGCCACCGTTGTAGCAAGGGTCGCCCGGCCCGGTCTTGTCGTACAGGTACTTCACCACGCCGTCGGCCATGGCCACCATCGGCGTGTTCAGCCCAATCGAGAAGTCGTAGGCGTAGTACGCCTTGCCCTGGTGGCTGAACCCACCGTTGTTGCCCTGTGCGATCTTCGCGGAGGTACCGCAGGTGAGCGGCAGATAGTACCCGTCGGGTGCCGTCACCACCGGCGGCTGCTTCAGCGTGCAGGTGGCGAACGCCGCCGAGATGTAGCCCTTGGGCGTCGGGATCTGGAACCAGAGGCTGTTGCCGCTCACGGCCTCGCCTTGGACCTGCGCCAGCACGTCGACGATGGCGCCGTTCGGCAGCGTTCCGACGGCGGCCCCGGCGGTTGCGGGTGTGGGGCGCACGTTCAGCGTGGCGCCCGCCGCCACGCTCACCTCGACCCGAGGGCAGTCGTTGGTCTTGGAGCCGCCGGCACCGCCCGTGCCCCCGCTGCCGCCGGTCCCCGTGCTCCCGCCGGTGGCGACCGACCCACCGCTGCCGCCGGAGCCGGTGTCTCCCGCCGCGCCGCCGGCGCCCGCTGCGCCTGCCGCGCCCGCCGCGCCCGCCGCGCCACCGCTGGCCCACGCGCCACCGCTGGCCCACGCGCCGCTTGCTCCGCCCGTCGCTGCGCCTGCCGCGCCGCCCGTTGCCGGTTCGGGGTCCGCGTCGGGTTGCGAGTCCAGGGCACATCCGAAAGCCGCAAGGCCCAGGGCCAGGATCGAGAGCTGAGCGCGCATCGTGCCTCGGTGAGTGCAAGCCGCGCACCAGCGGGTTTCTGGCTCGATAAGGGCGCCTTGGCGCGGCGACCGCCAACCGCGAGTTGGCAATTCCGGTTTCAGCGAGCGCGCCGGCGCCAGAGCAGCAGCACGGCGAGCAGACCGCCCAGGCTCGACCCGGCCCGACCCGATCCCGTGGCGCTTCGACAGCCGCAGCCGCTGTCGTCGGGCGCGGCTTCGGGCTCGGCGCAGTTGCCGGTGTCCTGGCACAAGTCGTCCCGATCTTCGGCGGTGCAGGTGGCTCCCACGGTGGACGATGCCGCGCAGTCGAGCGGCCCGCTGAGCCCCGACAGCTCCATCACCTTCACGAAGGTCGCGCCGCCGTCCGTCGAGCGCCCGATCTCGAAGCCGTCGTCGGCCTGGCTGGTGCACGCCCACAGCTCGGCGCCCACGTAGCTCACGCACGCCGTGGGCTGGCTGCGGACCTTGCCGAACACGTCGTCGCTGGTCTTCGCCGAGAACAAGCCGAGCCCCGCCGCGTCCAGCGCCACGCCCGCGTGCGGATCGCCGAATGCCGCGAACGCGCGCTGGCCGTCGGGCGACAGCGTGAAGCCCAGCAGCGGTGCTTTCTGCTTCAGCACTTCGGTGAACGTCGCGCCGCCGTCTTTCGACGCCAGCACCACACCCTCGCTGCCCGAGGTCTGAGCGAACCCCGCGCGCACGTAGACCACATCGGGCTGGGTCGGATGCACCGCACCGATCCGCGGTGAAGCGCCCGGCGGTGCGGCCAGCACCACGGGCGGATCCCAGGTTTTGCCCTCCGTCACGCTGCGGAAGAAGACTGCCTTCGCGCCCTGCGATCCGGTCAGGTAGAGCCGCGCCGGATCCGAGGCCGACACGCCGACGTCGGTGAACAGGGTCTTGTCGTCCAGGGCCGCGCCGAGCTTCTCGAAGCTGGTGCCCCCGTTGCTCGAGAGCCACAGCTCGCTGGCGTACGCGCCCGCCGCGCCGCTGGTCGAGATCAGCACCCAGACCCGGCTGGCGCCCACGGCGATGCCGGTCACGGTGCGGTCCAGCGCCGCGGGCTGTGACCAGGTGCAGGCGCCGTCCGCCGAGGCGAGCAGGCCGTCGAACGTCCCCATCAGCGGCGCGCCGCTGGCCCCCACCGCAAGCACCGGGCTCTCGGTCGGGCCGTACCCCGCAGCCGCCGAGCACGACCAGCGCCAGCTCTTGCCGCGGTCGGTGCTGGTCAAGAGGCCGTACGTCGCGCGCGCGAAGAGCCGGCTGTCGTCGGTCGGATCGGCGACGATCTGGCGGACGGCGGGGTACGCCCCGTGGGCTGCGGCAGCGGGCGCCAGCGCGACGATGGCGAGGGCGCCGGCCGTCAGATGCAGAGCGTGGTGCACTGGCCTGGGTTCTTGCCGCGCACGCAGGCCTCGCCCACGGTCGACGGCAGCTCGGTGTGCCAGGTGTTGGTCGCGAGATCGAACGACCAGACGTCGTCCACGTTTCCGCAGTCGGTCTTGCCGCCGTAGATCAGCCAGCGCCCGCCCGCTTCGTCGAGCACGGCGACGTGCGCCGAGCGACGATCGGGCGCTTGCAGGTTCGGCACGGTGAAGTCTGGCGGAAACAGACAGAAGTCCGCAGCCGGGGTCTTCACCTGCTCTGCCGGGACCAGCTCGGTCCATTTCTTCTGCGCGGGGTCGAAGGCCCAGGTGTCGTTGTTGTTGCCCACGGCGCCGTCGTCGTGCCCCGCGAACATCAGCAGGCGCTTCTGCTTGGCGTCGAAGGCGACCGAGCTGTGGATGCGGCCCATGGGGGCCCCGCTGCCGCCCGCGCTCTCTTGGGTCCAGGCGCCGGTTGCGATGTCGAGCGACCAGAGATCCGCCATGAACGGCCCCTGGAAGGCCCCTGCGCCGCCGCCTGCGTAGACGAACATCCGACCGCTGGCGGGATCGATGGCCGTGGAGTGGAACAAGCGCGCCTCGGGTTTCGCCCCCGTCGAGCCGAGCGCGCGCCACGCACCCGTGGTCAGGTTCAGCGCCCACGCGTCGTCGAGCGGCGTGAACGACGCGCCGCTGGTGCTGGCGTTGCCGCCGAACAAGACCAGCTCTTTCGTGGCGGGGTTGTAGGCGCCGCTGGTGCTGCTTCGCCCCGACGGGCCGCCGCCGGTGGTCTGGATTTGTTGCCAGCTCAGGGTCTCGAGGCTGAGCGCCCAGACGTCGTTGTAGACGGTATACGGCCCCGAAGAAGCCTCGCGATAGCGACCCCCGAAAACGATCATGCGATCGCCCTCCGGGTCGTAGACGGCCAGGCCGCGGGCGCGCGGACCCGGCCCACCGCTGGGGCTGACCGGCGAGAAGTACTTGCAGGTGACGTCGTACGTCCAGAGCTCGCCGATGGGTTTCGGCGCGGGATTGCACTGCTGTGGCACGCCGACGTCCCCGCCAAAGACCACCACCCGCTGCCGCTTGGGATCGAAGGCCGCGAACGCTTCGGTGCGCGGCAGTGGGTCCTGACCCGGATCCACGCAGCTCGGCGCGTCGGGCGTGGCGTCGGCGCCGGCGTCGGCGGTGGGCTTGGACTGGGTTTCGTCATCACCCCCGCACGCGGGAATGGCGAGCGCCGCCGCGCACAGCGCCACGGAGGCAGGGAGGGTCCATCGGGTGTTCATCATCGCTCTCAGTTGCAGGTCTTACCCAGGGTGTAGCCCTTGGTGCACTGGCACTTGCATTCGGCCTCGTTGGCCGGCTCGCCGCACACCGGGACGATGCTCATCTTCTTCGATGCCTTCTGGCCGTTCTTCGCGGTCAGGGTCAGCTCGAGCTCGAAGGTGGTGCCGAACACGTCGGTCGCTGCCCACTGGTTGGGGCAGGTGGGGATCATCGCGAAGGTGGAGATGTCGGTATCCGTGCTCGTGCCCCAGCCGTCGCCGGTTGCTTTGAGGTTCATCTTGCGACCGTCCACGCGGACCTCACCGTTGCTCAGGTCGCGAAGCGTTCCGCTGATCTCGACGGCGCACGGCTCGATGTTGGTGGCGCGGGCGCCGATGAACATCACTCGACCGCCTTGCGGGGGCAGGATCATCGGAACCTGGGCGCCTTCGCCGATCTCTTCCGACACCAGGTCGGCACCGCGGGCGGTGACCTGAAGCTCGATGGGCTGGGTCGGATCGCCCAGGGCCGCGAGCCCACACGATGAGCTCCCGCCGCCGCCGCCGCCGCCATTCTGGCCGCCGCCGCCCGCGCTCGCCGCGTCGTCACCCCCACAACCAACGACCCACAGCGCGGCCAGCACCCCGCACAGTGCCCGTGGTCCCCGGCGAATTCGCAGCTCGAGCGGCACGCGAAATGCTAGCCCGGCCGGCCCGCCCCGCCAAGCGCACTTCCATCATTGCAGCCGCCCCGCGCCTCGATATCGTGGCCCCGTGCGGATCACTGCCAAGGCCAAGACGGACGTCGGCCTCCGACGACAAGGCAACGAAGACGCGCTCCTCGTCGACGAGGCGCTGGGGCTGTACCTCGTGTGCGACGGCATGGGCGGGCACGCGGCGGGTGAGGTGGCCTCTCAGGCCGCGGTCGAGGCCATCGCCCAGTGCGTGGCCGAAGGCCTGCCCGCTGCCGGAAAGGTCGAGCCCGAGCGGCGCGCCGCGGCCCTGGCCGAGCTGTTGCGCGAGGCCGTCGACGCCGCCAATGCGCGTGTGCATGCGCTGGGCGTCGAGGACCCGTCGAAGCGTGGAGCGGGCACGACCTGCACGGCGCTGGTGATCGCCGGGGGCACCGCGGCCCTGGCGCACGTGGGCGACACTCGCCTCTACCTGCTGCGCGCCGGCCAGATGCACCAGATCACCAACGATCACACCTTCCTCGCCGAGGCATTGCGCCGCGGCATGAGCCGCGAAGAGGCCATCCAGCACATTCCGACCAACATGCTGTCGCGCGCCGTCGGGCCGAACAAGCACGTCGACATCGACACGCTGAGCTTCGACCTCTTGCCGGGTGACAAGCTCATGCTCTGCACCGACGGGCTCCACGGCTACTTCGTCGAGGCGCCCGAGCTGGCGCCGTTCATGGGCGACATCGCGTCCGCGCCCGATCGCTTGGTGGCGGCCGCCAACGAGCGCGGGGGTGAGGACAACATCAGCGTGATCGCCCTGGAGATCGCGGCCGAGGCGACCACCGCGCCCGAGGACTCGATCCGGCTCAGTCGCGTGACCCAGGCCCTCAGGGCGCTCTCGGGCATCGAGGTGCTGCGCGAGCTGACTTATTCCGAGCTGCTCGAGGTGGCCGGCGCGCTGCGCTCGGAAGAGGTCGCCGCCGGCACCGCGGTGGTGCGCGAAGGCGAAACCAGTGCCACCTTCTACATCATCGCCAGCGGCCGCGCGTCGGTCGAGCGTGGTGGCAAGCGCCTGGCCGAGCTGGCGCCGGGCAGCCACTTCGGCGAGATGGCGCTGCTCACCAACCGGCCCCGCTCGGCCACGGTGGTCACGCTCGACGCCTGCCGCCTGCTCTCGCTCACCCGCGAGGCGGTGTACCCGCTGTTCCAGCACAACCCGGTCTTGGCGGTGAAGTTCCTCTGGAACCTGGGCGTGCGCCAGAGCCTGCGCCTGGACGAGACCACCGAATGGCTCAGCGCCGGGCGCGAGGCGGCGCCCGACACCCTGGTCGAGCGTCGCGACGACGAGATGATCGCCTCGCCGTTCAGCAAACGGAGCTGACGGTGAGGCCCATCGCACAGCACGTGTTCGCGGCGATGATCGTCGGGGCGCTCGTGAGCCTCACCGCCTGCAAGCGCGAACAGCCGACCCCGAGCCCGGTTCATTCGGTGACTGCAGCGCCCTCGGCGCCCCCCAGCGCGCGTCCGGCGCCGCCCGGCGAGTGGACTGTGCCGAACGTGAAGTCGGACGAGCGGGACGAAGCTCCGGACGCGCCCCACGCGGACGGTGGCGTGTTCAAGGCCGGCACCCTCAGCGACGTCGGGCCTGCTGGCCCGGCCAGCGCCAGCCGCTTCGGTGTGGTGATGATCACCCGGCGCGACGAGGTGGTGCTGGCTCCGCCCGGAAAGGCCAAGGGCTCGTTCAAGGGCATCGCGCTGGTCGCCACCGCCTTCGCCGAGAAGGCACAGCCCCCGTCCATCGCCGGCGAGTACGCGTATTTCATCTCGAACGGCAAGCTGGCGCGGCGGCGCGTGCCGACGCTGGGTCCGGTCGAGGTGCTGGCCGATGCCCGCGACTTCACCCGCGTCTCGGCGCTGCCCGCCACGGAAGCTCGGCCCGCCACGGCCGCGTTCATCGTGAACCCGGACAAACCCACGGGTAGCGCCACCGCCATGCTGTGGGTCGAGGGTGGAGACATCTTGCGACTGTCGCCGGACGGAACCGGTGCGAGCAGCGTGTCGATGACCGAGAGCGGCGGCGAGGTGCTGATTGCAGTCCTCGACGGCCGCACCGGGATGACGCCGGTCCACGTGCGCAAGCTTGCCTTCAAGGACAAGCGGCCCATGCTGGGTGAGAACGTCGTTGCATGGGTGGCGGGGCCCGCGCAGCCCACCACCGAGCTCACCTTGCTCGCGCCTGAGAAAGACGCCTGGATTTTCTCTGCGCTCGAGCGCGAGACGACTCGCTTCGGCCTGGCAGCCGTGCACATCGGCGCGACGCCCCAGATGGGCGCGCCGGTAGAGTGGCGCATGTACCCGAATGGCATCGACCCGGCGCCGGTCGCCCCGGTGCACGCCTGCGGTCGCGCGCTTCTGGTCTACGCACGGCCTGCCACCGAGACCCCCGGCGCCGAGCACGAGCTGCACCTGGCGGCCAGCGGCGACTCGGGGCTCGAGAGCTCGGATCTCATCGGGAAGGCTCCGAGCATCCGAGGCCTCTCGGCCAGCGGCGACGCGGAGGGCTTGCTGGTCGTGTACAGCGCAAGCTCGCGCATCTGGGCGCTCAGCACGCCATGCCCGCGTGCGACCAAGCCCAAGTGAGGTCGCGCCTCGGGCGCGGCGCGTGCGATTCAGTTGTAAGCCACGCCGCCCGGAAGCCGTCCCAGCCGAAGCGTGGCTCGCTCACCGCAGGGGACCTCGATATCTCGCTTCACGGCGCCGCACTCGAACCCGACGCTGTCTTCGCGTACTCGGATCGTGCACACGGGCGCCTGGCGTTTGTAGCATCGTAGCTCGAAGGTCGTGGGCTCCTCGGTCTTCTCGAGGCTGCACCACGAATAGATCGCGCTCGCCTGCGGCACGGGCACGGCTTGGCCTCGGAACGCCACCGAGAACGTCGTCCCGGGCTGTCGACCCCGATCGGGCACCATCACCTGTGTGTAGATCAGAGTGATCGGACGGTTCTTGGGTGGCCCGGCGTCGGGGCACGCCCGCCCCGCGGCACTTGCGGACACACTTGCCGGAGGCAGGGCCGAGCTCGCCGACACCGTGCTGCTCGGCACCGAAGCCGCGGACGGCAGGCCTGCCGCACTCGCGTTCGGCGGCGCCACTGACGCCGCGGCCGTGGTGTCGTTTGTTTTCGGCCCCTGGCACGAGGTCACCAGGTACAGAGCGATGGCGATTGCGCGGCGCATCGGCCGGACTGTACTCGCTGATCGAGGCGAGCGGGTGTTTCGAGGCCCTCACCCGAGGAGGGCCTCGAAACCTTGCGAGCTACAGCGGAGAGGGAGGGATTCGTAACCTTCGGGCGGCGTTGGCAACAGTTGGGCGAGGTTTGGGCACTGCGTGGGCAACGCGATGCCGCTGCCGGCGCTACAGCGTCAAGGGGAACGAGACGTTGAGAGGAGCGGTCAACTGAGTGAATCGGGCGTTCGAGAAATACCCCACGCCGTTGGATGCCGACGTGAACTGAACGCGCGGAAGGAACGCAATCTCCAGCCCGACAAGCTCGCTGAGACGGAGACGGTAGGAAAGTCCGATCTCGTAGAGCGTGCCGCTGCTTCTTAGCGCGGCGCCATCCGACGTGGTCGGGCCAAACTGCCGGGTGCGATCCCATTGAGCGGCGTAGCCGAGTCCCACGATGGCGTAGAACCTCCCTCGCCTGCCCCCAAGCCCGAGCAGCCTCGCGCGGGCAGGAACGTCGACGCCGACGAACGCAAGTGAGCCATCCGAGCGCGTGGGACTTGTATCGAAGACGAGGCTGTACTCGAGAGCCGCACTGAAGGCCACGGAAGGGTCGAGGAACACGCCGAACTCCAGGCTCTTCCCCACGAGCGCGAGGTCGTCCGGAGGCCGATAGTGACCATCCTCCTTCGCCGCGTCGGCGTGAACACCCGAGGCCCGAATGCCGGGCGCAATCCAAGGCTCGAGGGGCGCGGCACTCGAAACCACCGGTGAGGCGAATGTGGCGACGACCACCCAGGTTCTGCTCATGGGCATTGCACGACTTCGCTCTCACACAAGCAGGACGTGACGGCAGCGTTCTCCGCCTCGCATACGTCAGGTTGCTGATCATGATCGAGGATTCCCTCGTGACACTCCAGTAGGCCCTGCGTCATGTAGCAGCTGTACCTGGCCTTCTCTTCGTGGGCGCAAAGACCGACGAAGCCCGCCTCGCAAGATGCTACGCAGGTCGCGTTGTCGCATGGTTCGCCTGCGTTCCGGCACCGCAAACGCCCGCGGCGACATCCCCGAGCGCCCGAGCTCGCCCAAAACGACCTTCGCCTGTTCGGGGGTCCAACGCGTACGACTGGTTCGGTGCGAGGGGGGTCTTGCCATGGGTCGTGCCTCCTCACACACCCGTCGCACGGCCGGCCCGCCGCGAACACAGCCGGAATTGCGCTGTTCGCGGACGGGTTACGCCGTTTCGGATCCTTCACGTCAGGATCCTCCACACAGTGAGCAGCGGTGACCGCGTGCTTCGGCGAGATGAACGTGACGCCGCAGGTGCCGCGGAGTGGCTTCCCGTTGGAAGCCGTGAGCTGCGCGCCGGACGAGTCTCTGAACGGAACGTGCACGGCAGCGGTCGCGCGCTCCACGGCAGCCTTGGGTCCTGATGGGGCCAGGCTGACTTCGAAGTACGTGTTCTCGTGCAAGAGCTCGACCGCTGCAGCACTGGCGGGGACCTGCTCGGAATGTTCGGTGTCGGACGCACCGCAGCCACACGGGCCAAGGGCAACTGAGGGCGAGCAGCGCAACCCCAGCCAATGCGTCAAAGGGGAATGACGGTGAGGAAGGTGAGACAGACATGGAACTCCCCGCTCAGCAGCAGCGCGCTGCCGTCCTTGGTGGCTGTAGCAGTGAACGAACCATCGACGGCCTGCCCCTTCGTTGGCGCGGGGGACATGGGCGTGGTGAGCTCAATGGTGACGCTCGAGAGCTGCCACTGGGTGCCGTCCCTATCGATGTAGAACGAGTCCGAATCCGCAGTCGCAAGCAGGCACGCCTTCCCCGATGCCGAGCACGCGCCTACTTCATTAAAGATGAAGCTTGGGGTCTTCGTCCAATTCACCGTGGTACCCAACCACGGCACGGCAGGCGTGCAGTTGCGGCTTTCAGGCCACGGAGCCTTGAGCTTCTGTGGCTCTCCGTCGCCCAGGACGTTCACCCAGTAGTCTCCCGGCTGGCACTCGCACGTTGGTGGAGGCGCGTCGGCGGACGAATCGAACGTCAGCCCCCCGCCGCTCGATGGCGCGTCGTTCGCGGCAGTCCCCCCGACTCCGCCCGCGCCTGCCGCACCACCGCTGCCGGTCGCCCCCGCATCCGGCGCCCGCGCGCTCTCCGCAGTGCAAGCCACGACGACGCCCAGGCATCCGAGTATCGAGATGCGCGCGGTGAAGCGCCCCCCAATCCGCATGCGGCAAGAGTACGCTCCGCGCACAGCGCTGCAATCGGGCGTTCGCTGGGCTCGGGGCGGCGTGTAGGACCCCGTCTCACCTGAACGCAGAACCGATCGGTCGACAAGCGCAGCTATCCCCGCCGTCGTGTGGCGCCTGGCGGACGCCATGCCTCTCGACGCCACCAAGCTGCATCCGATCGAGGTCTTCAAGGCGAGCTTGCTCGCCAAGGGGCTCAGTCGGAAGCGGGTGAACAACATCCTCGCCTGCCTCGGGAAGATGCTGCGCTACGCGCACGAAGTCGAGCTGATAGACGTCGTGCCACGGGTGAAGCTCTTGAAGATCCCGCCGCAAAAGTTCGACTTTCTCAGCTTCGAGGAGCTGTCACGGCTCACCGAAGCGGTGAAAAGCGATCCGGCGCGCTGGGCGCTTGTGCTCCTGGGCGCAGACGCGGGCCTACGCCAGGGCGAGATCATCGCTCTGGAGTGGGGCGACGTGGACTTGGTGGCGGGCGTGCTGACCGTTCGGCGCTCGTCCTGGAAAGGCCAGGTCGGCACCCCGAAGAGTGGCAGGGAACGAAAGGTTCCACTCACGGCGCGGCTCAAGGCCGCGCTGAAGGCGCATCGGCACCTGAAGTCCGAGCTGGTGTTCTGCCACGCGGATGGCAAGCCGTTCACGCAGTCCGCAATCGAGGCGGCGCTTCGCTTCGGCTGCAAACGCGCGGGGCTCCGGATCATCGGCTCGCACGTGCTTCGGCACACCTTCTGCTCGCACCTCGCCATGCGGGGCGCGGCGCCGAAGGCGATTCAGGAGCTGGTCGGGCACTCGACCCTCAGCATGACCCTTCGGTACATGCACCTGGCGCCGAGCGCGTTGCGAGAAGCGATCGGTTTGCTCGACTTTGGGCAGCCGGTGGGCAGTGCCGAGAGCACGACGGTTTGAAGTAGCGAGAACGAGTCGGGAAACTCGGCGGAGAGGGAGGGATTCGAACCCTCGGTAGGCTTTTGACCTACGCCCGCTTAGCAAGCGGGTACCTTCGGCCACTCGGTCACCTCTCCTAGGTGGCACTTCCGGCCTGCGGAAGGCCGAGAAGGTACCCGCGGCTCGGGCGTCGTCAAGGTGATCGAGCGGCCGGGCACAAACCGCGAGAAATCGCCAGGCCGAGACGCGCTATTCTTCTGACCGATGAGTAGCACCCTGTCCGCGCTGCCCCCGCCCAGCGCCGCCGCGCGCGACAAGGCACTGCGGCTGCTCGAGCGAGCGCTCGGCCCGTCGAAGGTGCTGACCGACCCCGACGGATGTGCCGGGTTCGTGCGCGACGAGTCCGAAGCCGAGGGGGCATTGCCCTTCGCGGTGGTGCGCGCCGAGTCGGGCGCCGACATCTTGGCGGCGCTGGCGGTGGCGCGCGAGGCCGAGGTGCCGATCACGCCGCGGGCCGCCGGCACCGGGCGCACCGGCGGGGCAGTGCCGCGCTCGGGCGGCATCGTGCTCAGCACGCTGGGCATGGACCAGATCAAGGAGATCGATCGCCGCGAGATGCTGGCGGTGGTCGAGCCCGGAGTGGTGCTCGGCGCGCTGCACGCCGCCGTCGAGGCCGAGGGCCTGTTCTACCCGCCGGATCCCAACAGCGTCGAGAGCTGCGCGCTGGGCGGCAACGTGGCCGAGAACGCCGGCGGGCCCCGCGCCTTCAAGTACGGCGTGACCCGCGAGTACGTGCTGGGCGTCGAGGCATTCCTGATCGGCGGGCAGCGGGTCACGCCCGGGCGTCGCACCGTGAAGGGCGTGACCGGCTACGACGTGACCGCGCTCTTGGTGGGCAGCGAAGGCACCCTGGCGGTGTTCGGCGACATCACGCTTCGGCTGGTTCCGAAGCCGCCCAGCGTGATGACCTTGCTGGCGCTCTTCGCCGACGTCCGCGCCGCCAGCGTCGCGGTGGCGAACATGACCGGCGCCGGGCTGGTGCCGCGCTGCATCGAGCTGCTCGACAGCCACGCCCTGGCGGCCATGCGCGCCGCGGGCAACGACTTCCCCGAGGCCGCCGGCGCGCTGCTCTTGATCGAGGTCGACGGCGAGCCGGGCGAGACGGAAGCGCAGGCCGAGCGGGTGGGCAATGCGTGCGACGGCGCGCTCGAGGTGCTGGTGGCCCAAGACGCCGGGCAGCGCGAGAAGCTCTGGTCCGCCCGTCGCGACATGAGCCGTGCCGTGCGCAAGCTGACCCGCTTCAAGCTGAGCGAAGACGTGGTCGTGCCGCGCCAGCAGATCCCCGAGTTGCTCGATCGCGTGGCGCAGAGCTGCGAAGCCCTGCGCGTGCGCCACCTGACCTACGGGCACGCGGGCGACGGCAACCTGCACGTCAACTTCCTGTGGGACCACGAGCACGAGGCGCCCGCGGTCGAGCGTGCCATCGAGCAGCTGTTCCGCGACGTGGTTGCGCTGCGCGGCACCCTGAGCGGCGAGCACGGCATCGGCGTGCTCAAGGCGCCCTACCTGCACCTGGAACAATCCAGCGAGCTGATTCAGCTGCAGCGCGACATCAAGCGCGTGTTCGACCCCGGCGGGCTGCTCAACCCGGGCAAGATCTTCCCGGGCCCCGGGCACCGAGCGTGCTGATCAGCGCAACATCAGCTTTCGGTAGTGCGAAAGCTCGGCAATGCTGTTCTTCACGTCCACCAGCGCGTCGTGCTCGCCCTCGGTGGGCTTCTTGAACACCGCGTCGTCGCCGTACCACAGGCGCGCCAGGACCTTGAAGCTCGAGACGTCGACGATCCGGTACGACAGGTAGCCGGCCAACGCCGGCATCCAGCGTTCGACGAACGCCTTGTCGTTGTGCACGCTGTTGCCACACAAGACCGCGCCGTAAGGGCACCAGCCGGTCACGCGCTCCATCAGCTGCTTCTCGGCCGCCCACACATCGACCTTCGAGGCACGAAGGCGGGACAAGAGCCCGGTCTTGTCGTGCATGTCGCGCACGAACGGCACCATCTGCGCCAAGGCCGCCTCCGGCTGCCAGATGTCGATGCACAGCTCTTCCAGCGGCCGAAGCTCGGCGTCCGTGATGATGACGGCCGCCTGCAGAATCACGTCCTTCTGCGGATCGAGCCCGGTCATCTCCAGGTCGAGCCACACCAGGTTCTTCGCGCTCTGGGCGCGCTGGATCTTCTCGCTCATGCGCCGGCCTCGGGCGGAGGGTAGTGCTTGGGACGCACGACCAGCACCGCGCGCTTCGCGGTTCGGAGCACGCTCTCGGCCACCGAGCCGAGCACCAGGGATTTGAGCCCGCGGCGCCCGTGGGTCCCGAGCACGATCAGGTCGGCCCCGAGGTCGTCGGCCAGGCGAACGATCTCGTCCTCGGAAATCCCCGCGCGGATGTGGACCGTCACCCGCTCGCTCTCGATGGGCTCGCCGCCCTTCATGGCCGCCACCCGCGCCTTCTCGACGCGCGCTTCCAGCGTCTTCACCGCCTTCTCGGCGGTGGTGATCAGCGAGCCCTCTTCCGTCATCAGCTCGACGTTCTCGCCCGCCGAGCCCGCCACGTACACCACGTGCAAGCTGGTGGTGTCGCGCTCGGACGCCAGCAGCAGCGCCTCGTTCAGCGCAGCATCGCCCGTGTCGGAGAAATCCGTCGCCACGAGGATGGTCGCGAGCGCGGTCGGTCGTCCGGCTTCCATGGGGGCCGAGTCTACTTCTTGGCGGTTTCTTTCGGCAGCACGATCTTCGGATCTTTCTTCCGCGGCCGATAGATCACCACCATGCGTCCGATGACCTGCGCGACCTGTGAGCGGGTCGCGGCCTCGATGGGCTCCACGGCCTCGGCCGGGCTGATGGGGCTCTCTTTGCTCACGCGCACCTTGATCAGCTCGTGGGTCTGAAGCGCGCGCCCGATCTCGGCCAGCACGCCGGGTGTCACGCCGCCCAGGCCAATTTGCACCACCGGACGCAGTTCGTGCGCCAGCGCTCGGAGAAAGTGCCGCTGTTTGCCGCTCAAGGGGGAAGCCACGGACCGCGTGTATCCCGGGGGCGGCCGCGCGGCCACCGGTGAACATTTGCCCCGCTCGACCGCCGGCGGCAGGCGCACGACGCTCGGCGTTTCCGGGAGAACCGCATGAAGATCTTGTACGGCGTGGTGGGCGAGGGAATGGGTCACGCGACTCGGAGCCGCGTGGTGCTCGAACACCTTGCGAGCCAGGGCCACGAAATCAAGGTCGTGGTTTCGGGCCGTGCCCACAAGTTCTTGACCGACCGCCTCGCGGGCAAGCCGAACATCGGGGTCGAAGAGATCCACGGGCTGTCGTTGCGCTACTTCGGCAACCGGCTGGACAAGAGCGAGTCGCTCTTTCACAACCTGAAGAAGGCCCCCAAGGGCATCAAGAAGAACCTGGAGGTCTACAAGAAGGTCGCCGAGACCGGGTTCTTGCCAGAGCTGGTGATCAGCGACTTCGAGTCGTGGGCGGCGTTCTATGCGCTCAACCACTTCTTGCCGGTGATCAGCATCGACAACATGCAGGTGATCAACCGCTGCCGTCACGAGAAGGGCATCACCAAGGCGCAGGGTATGGATTTTCGCATCGCGAAGCTGGCGGTGAAGATCAAGATGCCTGGCGCCTACCACTATCTGGTGAGCAGCTTCTTCTATCCCCCCGTGAAGAAGCGTCGGACCACGCTGGTGCCGCCCATCTTGCGCCCGGAGGTCATGGCGGCGAAGCGCGAGCCGTCCGATCACGTGCTGGTCTACCAGACCGCGGGCAGCAACGAAGACCTGGTGCCCACCCTCAAGAAGCTTCCGTATCGCTTCCGGGTGTACGGCATGGGGCGCGACGGCACCGACGGCAACGTGACCTTGCGCCCGTTCTCGGAGACGGGGTTCGTGGACGATCTGCGGACCGCGCGGGCGGTGATCGCCGGCGGTGGGTTCTCGCTGATGAGCGAAGCCGTGAGCCTGCACGTGCCGATGCTGTCGGTGCCCATCGAGCAGCAATACGAGCAAGAGCTGAACGCCCGGTACCTTCAGCACCTGGGCTATGGCCAGTGGGCGACCGAGCTCGATCAGGACGTGATCGCCGGCTTCTTGGCGCGCGCCGACGATTTCTCGCACAACCTGGAGCGCTTCGAGCGGCACGACAACTCGATGCTCTTCGCCTGCGTGGACGAGCTGATTCGCCGCCGCGCCGCCGGCGAGGCGGGGCCCGATCGGCTGGACGCCGAGGCCATGGGCAAATGGGCGCCCGGTGAGACCAGCGAGCCCGAGCCCGAGGTGATCAGCTCGGACGCGTGACGACGGTCACGACGGCGGAACGCACGCCTTGCTGCCCTTCTTGCCGTCCACGAAGGTGACGTTCGACGAGCAGTTCGCCTCGAAGTCCACCGGGCGATTGCGGTTGCAGTCGAGCTTGTCGATGCACACCCGGAAGCAATAGTTCTTGCCGTCGTCGTGGGTCACGCACAGCGAGCCGTCCGGGCAGTCGGTGTTCGACTTGCAGTCAGCGATGCCACAATAGCCGCCCTTGAAGGGTAGGCAGATCTGACCTTCGATCGAGCAATCGTCGGTGTTCGCGCAGGCGGCGCCGACGCCGAGCTTGTCGGCCTGGGTGCCGCCGTGGTCGTCGTCATCGTCGCCGCAGGCGCCGATCGAGAGAGCCAGGCCGAGAACCAAGAGGAGCGATCGCATTCTGCCATGATCGGCCCAACGCGCGGGGTTGTCCAGGCAGGGGGTGGACAACTGGAAGCGGCCTACTAGCCTGTGCGTTCGAGCTGCGATGCTTCGCGTGCGGGCACTGGTCATCTTGCTCATGGCGTCTTGCGCTGGGCCCGCCGCCCCGCCCCGGGGCACGTCGGTTGCGATCGGACCCGGTCGTCCGGACCCTGCCGCCAGCGCCTTGCCCCCGCCGGCGCGCCCGGCCCCGCCGGCGCCCGTGCCCGAGCCCGCCCCCGACGAGATCGACCCGGCAATCCTCGACGCCGAGGCCGCGACGCCCGTCCCCGACGCGCCGGCCAAAGTGGCGCTGTCCGGTGCGGCCGCCGTGGTCTGGTTGCCGCAGCCTGGGCTCGACTTCGGGTTTCGCAGCGCGCTGGTCGAACCGGTCGGCGGCGTGGCGAAAGAGGTGGCAGCGCGCAAAGAACCGGTGTTCGTCGGTCGCGGCGGGCTGTGGGTGCTCCGAACCAAGAAGCTTGCTTCGCTGGCCTGCGACGAATGCGAGGCGTGCCTCACCGATCCGCCCAGCTGCAAGCGCGACCGCCGCGTGGACATCACGCGACCCTTCCTGGTGAGCCTGACCAGCGGCAAGGCGCTCGAGCCTTGGCAGGGGTCTTACGGTCCGCGCGAAGGCTGCAAGGCCGGCGTGGGCGAGCACGACACCACGCTGTCGCTGCTCGGCGGTGTGGGGTCGATCTACTTCGTCAGTGTTCACAGCTGGGACCAAGGCTGTGGCGCAGCGCACCCCATGTTCATGGACGAGGCCATCACCTTCGACCTGGACACCGGGAAGCGCGCTGCACTGTCTTTCCCGCCGGCCGCCACCCCCGCGCTCAAGAAGCGGGCGCATGCGGAGCTGGTGCGAGCCTGCGTGATGGATCCCAAGGAAGAGCCGGCCGAGTACCGAGCGCTGGCGGCGTACGGCAACCACGGCGAGCTCGAAGGGAGTTTTCAGTTCACCATGTCGGCCCCCTACATGTGCGGCACCGGGCCGGGACACTACTCGGCGGTGTCGGAGCAGGTCAGCGATTGGCTTCCGCCCGAGCTGGAGCGCTTCGGGAAGCTCCCGGCCTGGCTGGCCGCGTACCTGGCCAAGCACGGCGCCAAGCACGCATTCATGCTCGGCGCCGGCCAGGTGGCGGCGGCGAAGCGCCAGATGCGGCGCTAGGCGGTCACAGGGGCGCGCCCAGCGCGTCGTCGATCAGCTTGGCAAAGGCTTCTCGCGGCTGCGCGCCCGTGAGCTTCCGGCCGTTGATCAAGAACGTCGGCGTGCCCTTGGCGCCCACCGCCGCGGCCTCTTCCAGCTCGCGGTCGAGCCGCGCGTCGAGCGCCGGGTCGTCCATCGCCGCGGCGAACAGGCGCAGATTCAGGCCCGCCTGCTCCGCCATCCGGTCCAGGCCGGGTCGGTCGATCTTCTCGGCCTTCATCAGCAGATCGTGCAGCTCCCAGAACCTCCCCTGATCCTGCGCGATCATCGATGCCTTGGCCGCGAGCTTGGCGCC